>Ga0265295_1003855_pt1 | contig 21033 bp, 20 predicted proteins | sample Munlansysbiofilm_FD_192503 | JGI IMG/M metagenome (GOLD analysis project Ga0265295, IMG submission 192503) | Leachate microbial communities from a municipal landfill in Southern Ontario, Canada - Methane capture system biofilm | ecosystem: Engineered > Solid waste > Landfill > Unclassified ... | reverse complement strand
GACGATCGCCAACTGGCCCGATCCCGGCGAACCGGCGGCCCAGGACCGTGAAAGCGTCCTCTTGAAATCGGGCCCCGGCGCGGGCCGCCCCTGGCGGCGCAAGCCTCGCCTGCAGGTCCGCATGCCACCGGGCCATGGGATCATCCAAATCCGCAAAGCGTTAGGCCTCGCCCTGGCGATCAGCGAGGACAAGGCCTCCCTTTCCCTGGTCCTGCCGGGCCAGGAACCGGAACGGATCGTCCGCGCCAAGGCCGATGAGGAAATCGAGCGGCTGCGCGCGGTTGTTTCCGTCTTGGCCTTCGAGCCCTTGCCCGACGGCGTTCATACCCGTCAGGAAGCCTTGCATGTGCTGGGGTTCCCACCTGACGCGACGCCCGACGCCAAGGTCGTGCGCGCCAAATTCCGTATGCTGGCGACCATTCACCACCCGGACAACAGCCTGGGCAGCCACCAGCGCATGAGCCAGCTCAATCAGGCGATGGACGTCCTGCGCCGTAGCGCCGCACGCTAGAAGACAGCCCCCGCAGCGCGCGAACCGCCCAACAAAAAAGCCGGGGAAACCCCCGGCTTTTCATACCCGTATGCTGGCCTTCGATTTAGCGGCGGTCGCCCATGAACCGCAGCATCATCAAGAACAGGTTGATGAAGTCGAGATAGAGGGTCAACGCCCCCATCACCGCCTTCTTGCCGGCAGTTTCGCTGTCGTCGGCCTCGTAATACATCACCTTGATCTTCTGGGTGTCATAGGCGGTCAGCCCGGCGAAGACGAAGACGCCGATCACCGAGACCACGAATTGCAGCATGCTGCTGCCCAGGAACAGATTGACCACCGAAGCGATGATGATTCCGAACAGCCCCATGATCAGGAACGAACCGAAACCGCTCAGATCGCGCTTGGTCGTGTAGCCCCACAGGGAAAGGCCGGCGAAGGACGCGGCGGTAACGAAGAAGGTCCGGGTGATGGACACGCCGGTATAGACGGCGAACAGCGACGAGAGCGATACGCCCATCAGTGCGGCATAGACCCAGAACAGGCTTTGCGCCGTCCGCGCCGTCATGCGATTGATGCCGAAGGACAAGCCCAGGACCATGAGCACCGGTCCGACGATCGCCACCCAGCCCAAAAGGGTCGGGGCGACGCCTTTCGCCGTCATCTGGAAGAAAATCGCCTGAATCGCAGGCGTTCCGGCGACCAGGGCGGCGAAAATGCCGGTCAAGGCCAGCCCCGACGCCATGTAGTTGTAAACCCGCAGCATGTATTGCCGCAGACCCACGTCAATTTGGGCGGCGTCGGCCTGGGCTTGCGTCCATGCGGTCCGTCTAGTTTGAAGGGCCATCTTTGATCCTCAGAAATTATGTGGGTCCGACAATTGCGTTCATCAATATGGGCAGAACGGTCTGTCGAATCAAGCGCTCCTCCCCCCTAAACCGTCCAGCGGCGGCAATCGCACCAACGCCCGGGGGCAAACAGGCAAGGAAGAGGGCAACCACGCAATCCGCGCCAACTCCCGCGGTAAAACGATATTTTCCTGCGCCGTCATGTTTGACGCCCATGATCCGGGACAGGAACGAGATGCCGACATTCCGCCGCCGGAACGTCGCCTGCGCGTTCCCGGCGATGACCATCATCCGCGCCGATTGGCCCGAACCCAAGGGATTGGCCGCTACCACCGTTTCGCCCGCCGGGCTCATAGATTTTAGCGTGCCTCCGTCGATCAGGATCGATCACCTCATGATGTCCTGACAAAAATTTCGGGGGTTCTGGCTGTGCTTGTGCTTGGACGCGCACAGGACGTGGGCCTATGGTTTGATATGGTGATTTCTAATTTGGCGGCCTTGGGGGCCGCAACCGCCGGCCCCATCCGCATCCTCGCCCTGGGCGACAGCCTGACTGCCGGCTATATGCTGAACCCGGGCGATGCCTTCCCTGCCAAGCTGGAAGCGGCGCTAAAGGCCAAAGGCTATGATGTCCGCCTCATCAATGCCGGGGTTTCGGGCGATACTACCGCCGGCGGGCGCGCCCGGCTGAGTGGGACGCTTGCAGACAAACCCGACCGCGCCATCGTCGAGCTCGGCGTCAATGACGCCCTCTGTGGTGTCGATCCGGCGCGGGTTCGGGACAATCTCGACGCCATCCTTTCCGAACTCACCGCTCGGGGCGTGGACATCTTTCTCGCTGGCATGATCGCCCCCCGCGACATGGGCCCCGACTATGCCGGGGCGTTCGACGCCATCTATCCGGGCTTGCAGAAAAAATACCGGGTTCCGCTTTATCCCTTTTTCCTCGACGGCGTGCTCGAACAGCCCGCTTTCACTTTCTATGACGGGCTGCACCCCACTGCGGCCGGAATCGATGTCATCGTCGCCGGAATCCTGCCCCATATCGAACGATGGCTGGGAACGCCGCCCGGATGCGTGCGGCCATGATCCCGTCTTTCCGCGCCGCCTCGGCGTCGTCCAATCATTGGGGAACCGCGGTCAAGACGGCAGCGACCCGGCTAGGGCCGCTGCCCGGCGACGCCAATATCGGCATCCTTTATGTCGCCCCGGCCTTAGCCCAGGATTTGGTCAGCATCGTCACCTTTCTCCGCGAAACCACTCCGATCGCCGATTGGATCGGCGGGATCGGCTATGCCGTGCTGGGGCCTACGGATGATTCCGGAGCCGAACCGACCCTGGTGCTGATGGCCGGGCGGCTGAAAGATGATGCGGTCCGCCCCTTTCCTGGATCGGACCCGGCGGATTTCATTCATCGGCATGGCGCATGGCTGGACCGTCAGCATTCCGCCACCGCCTTGATCCATGGCGATCCCAGGGACCCGACCTTGTCCACCGCTCTGGCCATTCTGGCCGAATCAGGCCCCATTTTCGCCGTCGGCGGGCTGACCGCCCCCCTGGCCGAAGCAGATCTGCCCGCCCGGTCGGCGGGCGTTATGAGACGCAGCGGCCTGTCGGGCGCACTGTTCGGCGAGGATATCGACATTCTGGTCGGACTGTCCCAAGGCAGCCATCCCATCGGACCGCTTCACGAAGTATCCGAGGCGGTGGACAATGTGGTCATATCCCTGGACGACCGATCCGCGCTGTCCCTGCTCAAAGAAGAATCCGGCGAGCAGGATCTGCGCCGGGTGCGGGACACCGTTCATGTGGCACTGCCCGACGAAGGGTCCGACGACCGCCGCGCTTATCGAGCGCGGAACCTTGCCGCGATCGATCCGGTGCGCGGCTGGCTGGCGCTGGAGCAGGAAACGTTGCGCAAGGGTGACCGGCTGATGTTCGCGCGCGGCGACGCGACCGCCACGCGCCGGGACCTGGGTCGCATGCTGGATGGGATGGCGCGGCGGCTGGCGGGACGGCCGATCCGGGCCGGGCTCTACATATCCTGCTGGAAACGCGACGCATGGCTGTCCGAATCCGGTCCGGCCGAGGCCGAGATGATCCGCGACGCCTTGGGCGATTTCCCTCTGATCGGCTTTTCTTCCTCTGGGGAAATCTGTCGGGACCGGCTTTTCGCCTTCACCGGCCTTTTGACCCTGTTCCTGTAACTCGCCGAGGCCGCGCCATGCTGCGTCTGTTCATCGCCCTGTCGCCGCCTGTCGAGATCGGCCAGGAGCTGGAACGCCTGGCTGGCGGCGTTCCCGGCGCGCGCTGGGTCGCTCCCGAATCCCTGCACATCACCTTGCGGTTCCTGGGCGCGGTGGATGATAACCGTGCTGCCGATATCGACGACGCTTTGAGAACCGTCCGCGCCGAAAGGGTTTCTATTTCGTTGCGAGGTGCTGGCTTGTTCGCCCGTCACGGCCGGCCACACAGTCTGTGGATCGGAATCGATCCCACGCCTGCGCTTCTTCACTTGCGCCGCCAGATCGATTCCGCCCTGATCCGCGCCGGTGAAACGCCGGAACGGCGCACCTTTACACCCCATCTAACCCTGGCGCGATTGTCGCAAGACGCATCCCTGCCCAAGGCGCAAGCGTTCGTCGCCGGGCATAATTTGTACCGGAATGGATTCGACGCGCCGGAATTTCAGCTGTTTTCGAGCCGACCAAGCAAAAGCGGCCAAGTTTATACCCCCTTGGCCGCCTATCCGTTGCCGTTTCCATAACGAAACGGCCACATGCTCCGATCCGCTCAGGCAGTGGTGTCCACCCCGGCTTCGCCGCCGGGTGCTGCTTTTGGACCGCCCTTGGACACGCCGACCATGGCTTCGCGCAGCAGCCGGTCATGGATCGTGTAGCCGGCCTGCATTTCGGCCACCACGGTGCCTGTCGGATGATTGGGATCCTCGATCTCGATCATCGCCTGATGCAGGTTAGGATCGAACCGGCTGCCCATCGCGCCGATGCGCCGGATACCCTGGCGTTCGAGCGCCGCCTGCAACACCCGCTCGGTCAGTTCCACCCCTTCGGCCAGCTTGGCGAGCTGGGGATCGCCGGCGCGGGTATCGGCCGGAATCACCTCGAGCGCGCGATGCAGATTGTCGGCCACCTGAAGCATTTCACGGGCGAAATTGGCGACCGCGTATTTGCCGCGCTCCTCGGCCTGCTGCTCCAGCCGGCGGCGGACATTCTCGGTCTCGGCCTTGGCGTAAAGCAGCTCCGTTTTTAGCCGGGCCAACTCTTCCGTGACGGCAGCCGGCAATTCGGCTCCCGCACTATTCTCGGCGGGTGGCAGCACCTCTTCCTCCGGCGCGGGTTCGGTATATTGGGAATGATCCTGGGTCATGACCGTCCTTGAGGTTTGATGAAATCTTATCCGATCAGCCGTCCGACCACCTTGGCGGTGTAATCGACCAACGGAATGACACGTGCGTAATTCAGCCGCGCCGGACCGATGACGCCGATGGCGCCGACGATCTGTTCGCGGCTGTCGCGATAAGGGGAAACGATCAGCGAGCAACCGGACAGGCCGAACAATTCATTCTCGGCGCCGATAAAGATCTGGACGCCTTCGGCGTGGTTGGTCAGATCCAGAAGCCTCAGCAAATATTCCTTGGTTTCCAGCGCCTCGAACAAAGCGCGGATACGCTCCAGATCGTCAAGCGCGGTGACATCGTCCAAAAGATGCGACCGGCCGCGCACGATCAACTGCCCGCTTTCGCCGCCCGCCCAGGTCGCCAGCCCGGTTTCGACGACTTTGCCGGTCAGAATGTCGAGCTGACCCTTTTCCTCGGCCAGCTCCGCACCGATCACCTCGCGCAACTCGTCCAAGGTCAACTCGCCCAGATGGGCGTTCAGATAATTCCCGGCCTCGGTCAGGGCGCTCGCGGTGACGCCGTCAGGCAGTTCGAGAATGCGGTTTTCCACCATCCCGTCGGTGGTGACCAGCACCACCATGGCGCGGTTGGGGGCAAGAGGCACGAATTCGACATGCTTGACCGCCTTCTGGACCTTGGGCGCCATCACCAGCCCGGCGCAGCGCGACAGTCCCGACAGCGTCATCAGCGCATCGCCCAGAATTTGCTCCAGGCTTTGCCCGGTCAGGCGCGTCTGGCGGTCCAAGCGGTCGCGTTCCTCGTCGCTGACCTGTCCCACTTCGAGCAGGCCGCTGACGAACAGCCGCAATCCCGCCTCGGTCGGAATCCGTCCCGCCGAGACATGCGGCGCATAAAGCAAGCCGACATCTTCCAGATCGGCCATCACATTGCGAATCGTCGCCGGAGACAGCGTTTGCGACAACCGGCGCGAGAGCGTGCGCGAGCCCACCGGCTCCCCGGTCTGGACATAAGCGTCGACGATCTGGCGAAAAATCTCGCGCGACCGTTCGTTCAACTGGGCGATCTGATTGCTGCGCATGTCTCTGATGGAATTTAGTGACCCGTCCCGCCCCCGTCAACGTGGCGGGATCGAACATAAAGGACACAGCAAGCCTTCCCGCTTCCACCGCGCCCTGGCGGCGGCAACCCCGCCTTGGGAAACGAACGGATTCACACGGAACGTCCCGGCCCAGAACGAACCCGGAATTTGCCTCCCCGAGCAAGGCCGGTCATTGTCCACCAAGCCGCAGGGTCTAGAAGGATTGACCCGACCCGTCTTCAAAAAAGTTAAGGAGACTCTTTTGACCATCCAGATCCGAACCGCCGAGACAGCCGATGTCGCCGGCATCTTCCATGTCCGGATTTCGGTGAATGAGAATGTCTTGTCGATGGCCGAATTGGCGGAGATGGGGATCACAAAGGATTCCATCACCCAGATGATTGCGGACGATTTATGTGCCTGGGTCGCGGTCCAAGGCCCAGAAATCATCGGTTTTTCAATGATCGACCCGGTTGAGGGGTCTTTGTTCGCCGTGTTCGTGCTCCCGTCTCATGAGGGACTGGGCATCGGACGGCGGCTTGTCGAGGCAGCAGAAAAGCAGCTTTTCACCCGTCACACGGTCGCTTGGCTGGAAACGGGTAGAACGACACGGGCTACGGGCTTTTACCGCCACCTTGGATGGACGAAGGAACAGGATGCTGGAAATGGGGACATCCGCCTGGAAAAGCGCCGAAGCTGAAGCCCAAAAACGAGGCGTCTGGAGCGTGATGCCGGCCGGACCATTCCTCCCCTGGCGCATCGTCACGAACATCCCCTGCACCCGTCCCTCGCGCTGGCATCGTGACAGACGCGCCGTTTCGGACTAGCCTTGGCGGCTTCACGGCTTTTGCCGCCGCACTCGCGTAAAGATCCCCTTCCGTTTTTTTAAGGACATATCATGAGACCGTCGGGTCGTTCGCCCAATCAGCTTCGCGCCGTTTCTCTGGAACCCGGCTTCAGCCGCTATGCCGAGGGATCCTGCATGGCGCGGTTCGGGAACACCCATGTCCTGTGCACCGCCTCGGTCGACGAGAAGGTTCCGGGCTTCCTGCGTGGTTCGGGAAAAGGCTGGGTCACGGCCGAATACGGTATGCTGCCGCGTTCGACCCACACCCGCACCGACCGCGAGGCGGCCAGAGGCAAACAATCCGGCCGCACCCTGGAAATCCAGCGTCTGATCGGTCGGTCGCTGCGCGCGGTGACTGATCTCTCCGCCCTGGGCGAACGCCAAATCCGAATCGATTGCGACGTGATCCAGGCCGATGGCGGCACCCGCACCGCCTCCATCACCGGCGCTTTCATAGCGCTTCACGCCGCCTTGGCCGGTCTGGTGGACAAGGGCGTGCTGACCGCGATTCCGCTCACCGACCGGGTGGCCGCCATTTCCTGCGGTCTTTACAAGGGCGTGCCGGTTCTGGACCTCGATTACGAGGAAGACAGCGCCTGCCAGGCCGACACCAATTTCGTCCTGACCGCTTCGGGCGGCATCGTCGAGGTTCAGGGTACCGCCGAAGAAACACCCTTCCGCCAGGACGAATTCCTGGCTTTGCTCGCCCTGGCCCAGCACGGCGTGAATGAGCTGACCGCCCTTCAGGAGGCGGCAATCGCCCAGCTGGCGCGGCCATGATCCGACGCCGTTTCACGGGCGGACCGTTGGTCATCGCCAGCCACAATGAAGGCAAAGTCGCCGAAATCGCGGAGCTTCTTAGCCCCTTCGGTGCCGACGTGGTCTCGGCCGCCGAACTGGGATTGGACGAAGTCGAGGAAACCGGCGACAGCTTCATCGCCAATGCCGAGCTGAAGGCGCGTTTTGCCGCCGAACGCACCGGCAAGCCGGCCCTGGCCGACGATTCCGGGCTGTCGGTCAACGCGCTGAACGGCGCGCCCGGCATCTTCTCGGCCCGCTGGGCCGGCCCCGAACGGGATTTCCGCATGGCGATGGAGCATGTGGAGCGGGAGCTGGAAGGAAGCACCGACCGCAGCGCCAGCTTCATCTGCGCCCTGTGTCTGGCTTGGCCGGACGGCATGGTCGAGACGGTCGAGGGAAGCGTGCACGGCCATTTGGTCTGGCCTCCTCGGGGTGACAAAGGTTTCGGTTACGATCCGGTTTTCGTCCCCGACGGACATAAGCAGACCTTCGGTGAAATGGACCCGGCCCGCAAGCAGGCCATGAGTCATCGCGCCCAGGCTTTCGCCGCCCTGGTGGCGGCCTGCTTCGCGCGCTGACGAGGCCGTTTTGGGAGCAAGAGCGTGAACGAGCCGTTCGGCGTCTACATCCATTGGCCGTTCTGCCTGTCGAAATGCCCTTATTGCGACTTCAACAGCCATGCCGCCGCCCGGATCGATCAGGAGCGTTGGCGCAAAGCTCTTGAAACCGAACTCGCCCACGCCGCCGCGCGGACCCGAGGGCGGACCGTCACCAGCCTGTTCTTTGGCGGCGGCACGCCGTCGCTGATGGACCCCGCCACGGCGGCGGCGCTGATCGACGCCGCCGCCCGCCATTGGACTCTGGCCGAAGACATCGAAATCTCGCTCGAAGCCAATCCGGGCACCGTCGATGCGGCGCGTTTCACCGATTTCCGCGCCGCGGGAATCAACCGGTTATCGCTGGGGATTCAGGCGCTCGACGACGACGCCTTGCGCGCTCTGGGCCGCATCCATGATTTGGATGACGCGGTGCGCGCCATCGAGTTGGCCCGAGCGATCTTTCCCCGCCTGTCCTTCGACCTGATCTATGCCCGGCCGAACCAGGAACTGTCCGGCTGGCGCGAGGAACTGGCGCTGGCGTTGACGCTGGCGGGCGAGCATCTGTCGCTCTACCAGCTTTCCCTTGAACCCGGCACGCCTTTTTTCACCCGTCACGAAGCCGGGCTTTTTCCCCTGCCCGACGATGACCGCTCCGCCGCCCTGTATGATATGACGCAAGAGATGTGCGCCGCCGCCGGACTGCCCGCCTATGAGATTTCAAATCATGCCCGGCCCGGATCCGAATGCCGGGGAAATCTGCTTTATTGGCAAGGCGGGGAATATGCCGGGATCGGCCCCGGAGCGCATGGCCGGCTCCGCACCGGAGAAAACCCGCGCCGGATCGCGGCGCTGCGCCAGGAATCCAACCCCGACATCTGGCTGAATCTGGTCGAAGCCCGCGGCCACGGCACGGCGGAGGAAACCCCGCTGACGCCAAAAGAGCGCGTCGAAGAATTAGTGATGATGGGATTGCGCCTCACCGAGGGGATCGAGACGGCGCGGTTCTTCCGTCAGACGGGACTGGATTTGGAACATGCGCTGAATCGTTCCGCCTTAAAAACATTGTCCGAAGACGGCTTGCTGGACCGCACAGACCGGTTTCTGCGCGTCACGGCGCAAGGGCGTCTTCTGCTCAACACCATCATTTCGGCCCTTCTGGATTGAACCCGGCCCGCTGTCCACGATGGATTCGGTCGGCGGATTCTATTGCCTGTCCTTTTTACCTTTCCATAGTATCCTTGGGCCGAGGAACAACTTGTTCCTTGGAGAACGGGCTTTTCGCCCTTTAGAATGAAATGGCCCCCATGTAAGGGGGGTTTGAAACTAGGCCGCGACCCTTATGGCACAGCCCCATCTTTCGCGTGAAGACGTTGTTCGTCTGCTTTCCGATCCATCCGCTTCGGCCAAGGTCGAAACCGCGGCCAAGCTGGCGCGCGACTTCGACCAGGGGAGCTTGTCGGAATCTGAAAAGCAGCTTGCGGAGGACATTTTCCGGCTGATGGCGCAGGACGCGGAGATTCAGGTCCGCCAAGCGCTTGCCATCAATCTGAAGGAAAGCATGGCCCTGCCCCACGACGTGGCGGTCCGCTTGGCCGAGGATGTCGATACCGTCGCTCTCCCTGTCCTGCAATTCTCGATGGTTCTGTCCGACGACGATCTTGTGCGGATCGTGAAAAGCCAGGGATCATCCAAGCAGCGCGCCATCGCCGTCCGTTCATCGGTGTCCGAACCCCTGTCCGAAGCCCTGGTGGAAATGGGCGACGCCGACGCCGTTTCCCGTCTGGTCGCCAATGACGGGGCGCAATTATCCGAACCGATCTTGCAGAAGGTCATCGACCATTTCGGCGAAACCCCGGATATCCAGGATCCGCTCATCCGGCGCGCCTTGCTGCCGGTGACGGTAGCCGAACGCCTGGTGACGCTGGTGTCCGACCAGATGCGCCAGACCTTGATCGACCGGCACCACCTGCCCCAGGACATCGTTTCCAGCCTGATCAAGCAAAGCCGCGAACGCGCCACCATCACCCTGGCCGCCGGCATCGACCGCGAAGATGTCGAAGCGCTGGTCCGTCAACTCAAGGAGCATGGCCGGCTGACGCCGTCGCTTCTGCTGCGGGCGGTCTGTATGGGCGACATGCCCTTCTTCGAGGCGGCGATGGCCGAACTGGGCGACGTGCCGCTCCTGAATGCGCAACAATTGATCCATGATCCGGGGCGGAAGGGATTTCTGGCCCTGTACAGCAAGGTCAGCCTGCCCAGCGCCATGGCGGTCGCCTTTCTGTGCGCGATCGACGTCGCGCACGAAACCGAACTCGATGGCGGCGAGATGGACCGAGAACGCTATTGCCGCCGCATGATCGAGCGCATCCTGACCAAATATGAAATCATCGGGGTGACCTTCGATTCCAGCGATCTCGACTATCTTCTGGCCAAGATGGACAAATTGCCGGCCAGCCTGATCCAACCCCCGGAAGACTGACGCCGTTATCCGGTTTTTGGGTCGGGGGCGGGATCCTCGTTGGGATCGACCGGATGCATGCCGGGCGCAAAAAAGAAAAGCCGGTTCCGCCCTGCGGCTTTGGCCTGGTACATCGCCATGTCCGCCTGCTTCAGAAGCTCCCCCTCCGATTTCTTCTGCCCCAGGAACAAGGCCGCGCCGATACTGGAACTGCTGCGGTAGGGCGCACCTTCCAGGTGGTAGGGCTCGTTCAGGGCCAGCAGAATCTTCTCGCCGACCTTCCGGCATTGCCGCGCGGCTTCGGTTTCCGTTCCATCCAGATTCTCAAGGACGACCACGAACTCGTCGCCGCCCAGACGCGCCACCGTATCGACGTCGCGCACACAGGATTCCAGCCTTCGCGCAACCTCGATCAAGAGAAGATCGCCGACATCATGGCCGCGCGTATCGTTCAAGAACTTGAAATTGTCGAGATCGATGAACAGCACCGCGCCATGATGGCCGCTGCGCTTGCTGGACAGTATCGCCCGCCGCAACCGATCGAGCAGCAATCGCCGGTTGGGCAACCCCGTCAGCGTATCGAAGAAGGCCAGATTGAGGATCTTTTCCTCGGCGGCTTTCCGTTCGGTGATGTTCAGAAACGCACCGACAAAATGGCTGACTGAGCCCTTGCCATCGGTGACGGTGGAAATCGTCAACAGAATCGGGAATTCCGTAGCGTTCTTGCGCCGGCACCAAAGCTCGCCATGCCATGATTCGTCACGGAACAAATGGTCCAGCCCCTGTTCCAACTCGTCGCCGCCATGACGCGGCGATATCAGCATGGTCGGGGATTTGCCCAAAAGCTCACGGGCGGAAAACCCCGTTTCGCGCATAAAGGCCCGGTTGACGCGGATGATCATGCCCTTGGCGTCGGTAATGACGATGCCTTCTTGAATCTCGAAGGCAACCGCCGCGATCGTCAATTCCCGTTCCGCGACGACGCGCTCGGTGATATCCCGCAGGCTGGCGACAATACCCTGAACCGCGCCATTGACCCGAAACGGTCTGTAATCCACCTCCAGCGTGCGCCGCCGTCCATCGGCAAAGACGCGTTCGATCCGATGCCTTGTTTCCTTGCCCGCCAGGGTCTGTTCCAACCCCGCGCGGCTCGCGCGGAACAGATCGTCACCCAGAACCTCCCTGACCGAACGGCCTTTGATCGATTCCGGCGGCAGGGAAACCATCCGGGCATAGGCGGTGTTCACCAACCCGTAATGCAAGGTCGTATCGATGAAGGCCAAAAGATCGTCCGTCGTCTCGACGATCTCGCTGTAGCGCTTGAGTTCCAGTTCCGCTTTCTTACGCTCACTGATATCGATCGCGGTGCCGATGAAACCCAGCAGCGTTCCATCGGCGGCGCGGCGCAACGACAGCGAGGATAACAGCCACAGAATGCTGCCATCATGGCACATCAGGCGATATTCGCATCGGTTGGGAATCTGGTCGCGTACGGATCGTTCCATCTCGGCCACGGCCCGTTCCCGGTCTTCGGGGTGAACAGTCTTGGTCCATCCCCAGCCTTGGCTCTCCTCCAGCGTCAGCCCCGTAGCCTCCAGCCAGGTCTTGTTGAACCAGTACCGGTTCCCCTGGACATTGGCGACCCAGACGAATGCTTGTAGCGAATCGGCCAAGCTTCCGAACCGCGTCTCGCTTTCCTGAAGCTTCCGTCCGGCCTCTAGAATCCGGCGTGCGATCAGCGTGGCGACGGCGATGGCGATGCCCGAGGAAAAAAGGACGCCGAGAAGGCCGGGAATGATCGCCCACATCAACTCGTCCCGATACAGTTTGTCGGGAACCGAGATGACCGTGGCCCAACCGGATAAGGCGGAACGATCGAAGAATGTGTAAATCGTGCCGTCGTTACCGCCCTTCTCCGGGATCATGCCTTGTTTGTTTTCGGCGATCGCCGTTTTCAAGGCAGCGCTCACGGGCTGGCCGATGACATAACGGCCATCGCGAGACGTGATGAAAGACGCACCGTTCCCGTCCAGGATCGACACCGTCCATTGATCCGGCAGATTTTGATCGAACAGCATCTTGCCGATCTGCGTCGAGGGCAGCGCCATCCCCAGACGATAGACTTCCTTACCGCTGCGGCGGACCGGTACGGACAGGACGATCTGGAATCGCCGCGAAACGAGAGCCCGGAACATGTCCGAAACCTCGAGATCGCCATCCATGGGCACGGGGCGCATCGGCAGACGCAACGGTTCCCGGTACAAAGGCTCGCCGGGCGGCCGTGAGGTATCGATAAGCAGGTGGTCGGTCGAATCGGCCACGGCGATAAGGCTGCCGGGATAGAATTCCAGAACCTCATTCGCTTGCCGATAGATCGTCTCGAGATCACCATCGTCAAAGGCCGGGGAGGTGGCCAACGCCAGCAGCGCGGCATTGACGCCTTTCAGCTTGGTCTCCACCGTCAGCGTCAAAGCCTGCGCCATGCCGGAGGTGTGGTCCAGAAGAGCCGCCTGCCGGGCACGATAGTCTTCGTAGATCTGGAAGACCATCATGATCCATAAGGGCAAACTGCAAAGAACGATCAGCGAAACCAGCCGAACGAGTTTCGTCCTTTTCCTCGGGTCGTTCGGGTCCGGACGGCGCTCCGACTTAATATCCATGCGGGTTCATATGCCTCGCGCCAAATTCCCCTTTAGTTAATATACGGAGGAAAATGGAACAAAGAAGCGGCTTTAGCGGAAAGAATGCGCACCGTCCGATTTTTCTTCTCCTCGCCCCCGCCGAAAGGCCACGGAAATCAGCCCGCAACCGATACCGCAGACAAAAGATCGGCGGCAAAAAATGACAGACTGTCGTCGCGGGCGCCCATCACCACGATGCGGTCTCCGGGCTCGGCCATCGCCACCAGCTTTTTTCCCAGCACTTCGCGGGATGGACCCGCAAATGCCGTCCGTCCCCCGGCGGTGATTCCGTCTGCGATCATGCCGCTGGACACCGTGCGCGCCGCCGTGCCGCCGAAATAGACCGGATCGGACAGCGCCAGCACATCGTCTTTCGCCAGCCCTTCGGCGAATCCGGCGATCAGGGCGTCCTTCATCAAGGCCAGCGGCCCGAAACCATGCGGTTGAAACAAGACCAGAAGCCGCCCCGGTTTTTCATGCAAGGCGGCCAGACTGGCGGCGATCTTGTCGGGGTTGTGGGCGAAATCGTCGATAACGGTAATCCCCCGCGCCGTTCCCACCCGTTCCAGCCGGCGGCGCAGGCCTGTAAACCCGGCCAGGGCCGAAGCCGCGCGGTCGAGCGGCACGCCGCAAGCCCGGGCAGCGGCCAAGGCAGCTAAGGCGTTGGCGACATTATGACGTCCCGGAACCTGAAGCCGCACCGGAAAAACCGCGCCGCTTTCCTTGTCCAGAAGGTCGAAGGCAGCGCCGTCGCCTTCAGGCGCAATCCGCCATGCGCCGAGATCAGCTTCGTCATCCTCGATGCCATAGGTCAGAACCCGGCCCTGCACATCCTTTGCCAGCGCCAGGCTTTCGCCATTGCCGCGATTGAGCACCGCCACCCGTGCGCCGGCGACGAACCCGCCGAACAGCGCGCGCAGCTCGTCGAGCGGCTTGTGATCGAGGCTAACATTGTTCACCAGAGCGATGTGCGGACGGAACAAAGCGATCGATCCGTCGCTTTCATCGATTTCACATAAGAATGGCGCTTGGCTTCCCCCCGCCCGCGCGCTGGCGAAAGGATCGTCGCCGGACAGATAATTCGTCATCGCCGCGCCATTGACGATGGTCGGGTCCAAACCGGCCTGATCCAGAATCCAACCGGTCATGCCCGTGGTCGTGGATTTGCCGCTAGTGCCCGCGACACCGATCCGTAGCGGAGCGGCGTTGAACAGTTCGGCCAGAAGCTGCGCCCGCGTCATCCGCAGAGCGCCGACGCGCAACGCCGCCTGAACATCGGGCACCGTCGCCTCGACCGCCGCCGAGGCCACCAGGACCGTGCGGGAATCGGTGATTCCGCTCCCGTCCTGGGGGAAAAGCGGAATACCCCGCTCACGCAGGCGCGCGAATTTGCCCGACTCGCGGCCCTGATCCAGGGCGCGGTCCGATCCAGAGACGGTGAATCCCATCTTTTTGACGATCAGGGCCAGGGGCAGCATGCCGCTGCCGCCGATCCCGCAAAAGAAATAATGCTTGTCGCGGTCCATGGCCGACACGCTACAATCCGGCCCGTGCCGAGACAAGCGTCCGCACGGCTTTTGCACTTCGAGGAAGCTTTTCATGCCCGACGGCAAGATCCGGATCGGCGTCATGGCCCCTTCGTCCCGCTTGAAACCCGGCATCCTGGAACAAGCGGAACGTCTGGCCGCCCGCCACTTCCCCACCGATCGTTACGAACTCGTTCTTCACCCGCAATGCCTATTGCAAGCGGGACACTTCGCCGGACCGGACGCCCTGCGCGCAGCGGCGTTGCTGGAGCTGGCCAACGATCCGACTATCGACGCCTTATGGTTCGCCCATGGCGGCTATGGCAGCTTCCGGCTGCTGGATCGGGTCATGCCGCACCTGCTCGCCCCGGCGCGGAACAAAATCTATCTTGGCTATAGCGATGTCGGCTCGCTGCTCGGCGCGTTCCAGCGCGACGGAATCGGCCGCCCCGTTCATGGGCCGATGCCCGCCGACATCCGCCGTCCGGGCGGAGACGAGGCCGTGCTGCGGGCGTTGTCCTTTCTGATTCTGGGCGCAGAGGATGGGATCGAACCGCAGGTCGGCGCCGGCCTGCCGGCGGCGGCCTTCAACATCACCATCCTGGCTCATCTGGCCGGCACGCCTTTCATGCCGGATCTGAGCGGTTATCTCCTGATGCTGGAAGACGTTTCGGAACCGATCTATCGCCTTGACCGCTGCCTGGGTCAGATTTTCAGCGCGCCGGCGCTGGGCCGTCCGGCGGGAATAAGGCTGGGGCGCTGCTCCGACATCATCCCCAACGATCCCGATTTCGGCCAATCCGAGGAAGAGATCGTCCAGCATTGGTGTGAACGAAGCGGCATTCCCTATCTGGGCCGCGCCGATATCGGCCATGACGGGGCCAACAAGATCGTGCCTTTCGGACCTTGGAGGATGACGCCATGAAATTGGGATACGCCGTCCTGACCTTGGCCGCGTTTCTGGCCGCGGCTGGAACCGGGGCCGCCGCAGTGACCTCGGAGGCTCCCGCCTGCCGCGCCCTGGCCGCGCATCTCGACGCTGCCCCGCCCGGCCCGGTTTTCCTGGCGAGCTATCCCGGCGCTCCCCTCGGCCCCTTGCACGAAACCGCTTTTCTCTACGACAACGCCGCCGCCGCAATCGCGCTGATCGGCTGCGGTGAAGCCGGCAAGGCGCGGCGCATCGGCGAAGCGATTCTGGCCGTCCTGGACCGTGACCGTTTCTGGCATGACGGCCGGTTGCGCAACGCCTATGCCGCCGGAACCGTGGGCCCCGGTTCGGCGCGGCTGCCCGGCTGGTGGGATCAGGAAAAAAACATCTGGGTCGAAGACCGCTATCAGGTCGGCAGCGACAACGGCAACATGGCCTGGGCGATGCTGGCTCTGCTGGCGCTCGACCGGGCGACCGGCGAGACGGTCTGGCGCGATGGTGCAGCCCGGATCGGCCATTGGGTGGCGGGATTCGGCGATGACCACGGACCCGGCGGTTTTCGGGGCGGCACCTTCAGCCATGAACCGTCCCCCGAAGCGCTGAGCTGGAAATCGACCGAGCACAACACCGATCTTTTCGCCGCCTTCGCCACTCTTTATGCCGCCACCGGCGACGCGGTCTGGAAGGCGCGCGCCGACCATGCGCGATCGTTCGTCGACAGCTTATGGCTGGGTACGCATTTCGGAGCCGGCGCGGCCGAAGACGGCATTACTCCGAACCCCTTCCTGGCGCTGGATGCCCAGATCTGGCCTGCGCTCGCCGTGCCGGGAGTGGCGGCCCGCCATGGCGAAGCGATCCAAACCGCACTGGCTCGTCTGGCCGAAAAAGACGGTTATGCCTATGGCGAGGCGAAAGGCGGCGCCTGGACGGAAGGCACCGCCCAGGCCGCGCTGCTGATGGCGCTGTGGAACAAGGACGCGGTTGCAGGGAATCTGCTTCACAAGATCGCAGAGCAACGGGCTCCCGACGGTTATTATTTCGCCGCACCGGCGGGGCAGATTCCGACCGGTTTCATGCTTCAGACCGACCCCGCCAAGCCGCGTCTTTATTTCCACCTGCCTCATCTGGGCGCCACCGCCTGGGCCGCCCTGGCGCAAACCGGCTTCAACCCCTTCACCGGGACCCATGCCCTGCCCGGTCCGGATGCGAATTGACGGCGACGGCTTAAAAGAGCATTAATTTTATGTGTGATTTGTTGTTTCATACATAATTTTTATGTTTAACTCGCCGCCTCTGAACAACGGAGACCGATCCCGTGAGCCATCCCGAGACCGACGCCCTTCACGCCGCAGAATCCGGCCGCAAGACCGGCGAACCCGTCCTCAATCTCCTTTCCCCGGCCACCAGCTTTTACAGCCATCCCGACGCCATCGGTTTTTCCGCCAACGATCTGTCCGGTCCCGCCCCCTATTTCTATTCACGCTGGAGCAACCCGACCACCGATCTGCTGGAGGCCCGCCTGGCCGCGCTGGAAGAGGGCGAGGCCGGATTGAGCTTTTCCAGCGGCATGGCCGCCGTCAGCGGTCTGTTCCTGTCCCGGCTAAAGGCGGGGGATCATCTGATCCTTTCCAATGTCTGCTATGCCGGCGCGGCTGAACTGGCTCATGACATCCTGCCCAAATTCGACATTCTGGTCAGCGCCGTGGACACGTCCGATCCGAACGCCGTGGCGGCGGCCTTGCGGCCCGAAACCCGGCTGATCCATGTCGAAACCCCGGCCAATCCGATCCTGCGGCTGACCGACATCGCCGCCATCGCCGCACTGGCGCATGCCGCCGGGGCCGAATTGTCGGTCGATTCCACCATGGCCACCCCAATCGGCATCCGGCCTTTATCCCTGGGGGCCGATTACGTCATTCATTCGCTGACGAAATATATCGGCGGTCATGGCGATGCGTTGGGCGGCGCGATCATCGGCAGGCGCGAGGCGCTCGATTTGATCCGCAAGGAAGCCTTGATCCATTTCGGTGCTGCGCTGAACCCGTTCGCCGCCTGGCTGATCCTGCGCGGCCTGGAGACCCTACCCGCGCGCATGGCCCAGCACCAGGCCAACGCTGGTCTTGTCGCCGCGTTTCTGTCCGCCCATCCCGGCATCGCCCGGGTCTTATGGCCCGGTCTCGAATCACACCCGCAGCATGAACTGGCGCGCCGGCAAATGCGGAATTTTTCCGGCATGGTGTCTTTTTCCGTCCCCAACGGCGCGGCGCTGGCGCGGAAAATGGCCGAGCGGGTTTCGGTTTTTTCCTACGCGGTTTCCCTGGGCAAGACGCGCAGCCTGGTCTGTTACATCCCGACCGAAGACATCATCCGCTCCTCCTTCCGGCTGGAGGGGCGTGATGCCGAAGAGTACCGGGCCTGGGCCGGTGATGGCGTTTTCCGCCTGTCCGTCGGGCTGGAAGATGGGCAGGATTTGATCGACGATCTGGAAAGGGTGCTGGACGGAAACTGAACCTCTACCGAGAGGCTCTGCCCCGTTGGAACAATCCATGATACCCTGACGGCTAACCGTCATTTTGCCCTAAGGAATCCCCATGAGCAGCAGCGTAACTCTGGCCGGTAACCCCGTCGAAGTCGCCGGAACCTTCCCCAAGAAGGGCGACACGGCGAAAGCCTTCTCTCTCGTCGCCCAGGATCTCGCCGATGTCGGGCTGACCAATTTCGCCGGCAAGCGTAAGATTCTCAACATTTTTCCCAGCATCGACACGCCCACTTGCGCGGCTTCGGTGCGGCGCTTCAACGCGCTGGCCAATGAACGCCCCAACACCGTGACCTTGTGCATTTCCGCCGATCTGCCCTTCGCACAAGGGCGATTCTGCGGAGCCGAAGGGTTGTCCAACGTCGTCACCCTGTCGACCATGCGCGGCGCGGCTTTTCTGAAAGATTACGGCGTCGCGCTGGCCAGTGGGCCGCTGGCCGGACTGGCCGCCCGCGCCGTGATCGTGCTCGACGAACAGAACAAGGTGCTGCACGCCCAGCTGGTGCCCGAGATCAAGGAAGAGCCCGACTACGCCGCCGCGCTGGCCGTCCTCGCCTAACCATCCCGTCTTCTGAGAAGCGGGCGGCGCGTATCTGCGCCGCCCGGATTCTTTTCCCCTTACGCCAGCATGGCTCGCATCAGCATCAGAGCCAGGAACAGCGCCCCGACCGACAACAAAACGGAAAGCAGCACATAAAGAGCGGCATATCCCGTCTGACCGCTTTCGATCAGAAAGACAGTTTCGGCGGAAAAGGCGGAAAAGGTCGTGAAGCCGCCCAGAATGCCCGTGGTCAGAAAGAGCCGCAGCGACGGTGAAAGCCCGCTCTTCTGCGCAAAGATTTCAATAACAAGCCCCATCAGGAACGAGCCTGCGACATTGATCAGGAGGGTTCCGGCTGGGAAACCGCCCGCCCCCAGCAATCGGAATGCGGCAAGATTAATGCCGTGGCGCGCCATGCCACCAATGCCCGCGCCGATGAAAACGATGAAGAAGCCCATGAACGCCTCGCAAGATTTGCGGCGGGTACCGTCGGCAGGGGAGGTACGGATAGACAAACGCCCATCGCCGACAGGTCAGCCTGACCTGGTATGCTAGGAGTCATCAGCCGAATCGGCGGTTATCGGGGAACCCCATCCCCATTGCTAAACACGATAGCGGCGGGCCCTCTTTCCGGAAAGAGGGCCCCTTGCCTGCTTCAGGCCCGCTTGATCAGGACATGGCGCTTGCGGCCCGCGGACAGGCGCAGGCTATCCTCCGCACCGAACGCCGCACCGTCCAGTTTCTCCGCGTCCGATTCGATCACCGCACCGCCGATACGCACGCCGCGCCCCTGGATCAGCCGCCGCGCCTCGCCCTTCGAGGCGGCCAAGCCGGAACGGACCAGAAGATCGACCACCGTCACACCGGACTTGGCCTCGTCCTCCGACAGGGCCAGGGTGGGCAGCCCTTCCGCCGCCGCCCCCTCGGCAAAAGTCCGCCGCGCGGTTTGGGCCGCTTCATGGGCCGCGTCCGGACCATGAGCCAACGTCGTCGCCTCGGTGGCCAGCCTTTCCTTGACGCTGTTCAGCGCAGCACCTTCCAGCCGGGACAGGGTATCGATCTCGTCCTGCGGCAGATCGGTAAACAGACGCAGGAAACGAATGACGTCGCCATCCTCGGTATTGCGCCAGAATTGCCAGTAATCATAAGGCGATAGCCGATCGGCGTTCAGCCATACTGCACCGGCGGCGGTCTTGCCCATCTTGGCGCCCGACGCGGTGGTCAAGAGCGGCGCGGTCAGGCCGAACGACTCCTTGCCCTCGATGCGGCGGATTAAATCGATGCCGCAAACGATATTACCCCATTGATCCGCGCCGCCCATCTGCAACTGGCAGCCCATGCGCCGCGACAATTCAAGGAAGTCGTAGGCCTGAAGGATCATGTAGTTGAATTCAAGGAAGCTCAGATTGTCCTGGCGTTCCAGCCGGGTCTTGACGCTGTCGAAGGACAGCATGCGGTTGACCGAGAAATGACGTCCGACCTCGCGCAACATCTGGATGTAGTGAAGCTGGTCCAGCCAGTCGGCATTGTTCAGCATCACCGCGTCGGTGGGGCCGTCGCCAAAGGTCAGGAATCGGTCGAACACCTGGCGGATGCCGCGGATATTGGCCTGGATCTGTTCATCCGACAGCATCGGGCGGGCTTCGGAACGAAAGCTGGGATCACCGATGCGGGTGGTGCCGCCGCCGATCAGCACCAGCGGCTTGTGACCGCATTGCTGCAAGCGGCGCAGCGTCATGATCGGCAAAAGATGGCCGACATGCAGGCTGTCCGCCGTCGCGTCGAACCCGATATAAGCGGGCACGATTCCGGCTTCAAACGCCTGATCGAGCCCTTCGAGATTGGTGCCCTGATTGACATAACCGCGCGCCGTCAGAGTGCGCAGCGCCAGGGAGCGGGGCTGGTAGCTTGGGCTTTCTGTCTCGGAAATCATCGGATTCTCAATCCTGTCCTGGGGGTTCGGGCCGCCGGGAGGACCGTCTGAAAAACGAATGCCGCCCTGACGGCGGCATGTTTCGGTCGAGATCGACGCTGCCGCTCCTGTTAAAGGAACAGCGCGTAATAAACGTCCTTGGGATGCGGCATGGCATACATGGCGCTATCGATATAGGGGCCGGCGGGGCCTGTCAACTGGGGACATGACGGCGCGTCGCCTGCGTGTGGGCGGGAGCAGCCGCCGGTCTTGACGCCGCCTGCTCTCCACGCTCATCCGCAAGGACGCCGGCCCCGCTTTCATCCGGGGACCGGGCCGGATCGGGCTCAGGGTCCGCATCCCGCTCCGTCGCGCCCAAACGCCCGGACGATCCCAGCCGCCGCAACCG
>Ga0265295_1003854_pt1 | contig 21034 bp, 19 predicted proteins | sample Munlansysbiofilm_FD_192503 | JGI IMG/M metagenome (GOLD analysis project Ga0265295, IMG submission 192503) | Leachate microbial communities from a municipal landfill in Southern Ontario, Canada - Methane capture system biofilm | ecosystem: Engineered > Solid waste > Landfill > Unclassified ... | reverse complement strand
TTAGAAGCGGTAAAACAAGAAGGCATAGCTTTGCAATATGCCAGTGCAGAATTACAGAATGATAAAGAAGTCGTATTAGAGGCAGTAAAAAATTCAGGAAGTTCTATACAATATGCCAGCGAAGAATTAAAGAATGATAGAGAAGTGGTATTAGAGGCCATAATAAGTGACGGAAGAGCTTTGCTATATGCCAGTAATGAATTGAAGAATGACAGAGAAGTGGTATTAGCAGCAATAAAAAGCTATGGAGATGCTTTCCAATATGCCAGTAAAGAATTAAAGAATGATAGAGAAGTGGTATTAGAGTCAATAAAAAGATATGGTAAAGTTTTACAATTTGTTAGTGAAGAACTAAAAAATGATAAAGAAGTGGTATTAGCAGCAGTAAAAAAGATTGGTATAACACTAGAATATGCCAGCGAGGATTTAAAAAATGATTTTGAGATAGGTCTAGCAGCAGTAAAAAGAGAAGGTTATGCTTTAAAGTATGTAAATAAAGAATTAAAGAATAATAAAGAAGTGGTATTAGAAGCGATAAAAAATAATTGTACAGCTATACATTTTGCAAATAAAAAGTACAAAAATGATAAGGATGTAATTACTCAAAGTATTAGATATCATGGAGTAGAATCATTTATTGAAAGCTACTCATACACTGAATTAAAAGAATTATCAAAAAATAAAGAATTGATTTTAGAAGCTTCTAAAATTTCTGGTGTTTTCTATGAGCATCTCATTTGTGCATTAAATGAATATAAAGAAAGAGTTTTAGATTGTATAAAAAATGAAGGTATAGAAGGCTTAGAAGATAATTGCACATATGATCAATTAAATGAAATATTTAGCACTAAAGAATTGATTTTGGAACCTATAAAGATCGATGCGAGTATTTTAAAAAATGTAAGTGAAGAATTAAAAAATGATAAAGAAGTCGTATTATACGCTGTAAAGCAAGATGGTATGGCTTTGCAATATGCTAGCAAAGAATTAAAAAATGATAAAGAAATAGTGTTAGCAGCAATAAAAAATGATGCTAATGCTATAAATTACATTGGTAAAAATTTAAAAAAAGAATTATTAGAGGACAAAAAATGTTAGCTTATAACGAAACTATTATGCAATTTAATAAAGACGTTTTAAATAATCAAATTGTAATGAAAATATCTAGAAAATTGAATGCTGGCAAATCTAAACAAACTGCTTGGAAAGACGCCACAGTTCGTATGAAAAAAATTCTTGAATTAGCTAAATTGTTATATTCAAAAGGAACAATTAGCAATAATGAATTAATTAATGTAGTAGAGAATAAATAAAAACCATAAGTGCTTACTTTTGTAAGCACTTAAACTATTTTTATTAAACAGTTTAGATATAGTTTTGTAAAATTGCAACACTACATAAAACAACACATGCGCAACTAATAGTTGCGTGACAAATCTTGCTATTTATGATAAAATTATAAAAGTAAATACTGGAGGGGGATAATGGAAATAACAAAAAACGTTTCTATTTTCATAAAGAAACTTAGATTAAACAAAATATGGACACAACAAGATTTAGCTAGTAAATTATATGTAACAAGACAATGTATATCCAAATGGGAAAATGGTGCAGTTATACCAGATATATCAAACGTAGAAAGATTAGCTAAAGTTTTTGATGTAGAGGTTGAGTTGTTTTTTAAAAACGAGGACATTGAAGAAGAAAATTCTAATAAAGTATGTATAGATAAAAACAAATATGAAATAGTTAGAAAAAAAGAAAAAAGAAGTATAAAAAATTATGTAATAGTAACTTGTTTAAATATCTTATTTGCTTTAATAACAATAGTGATGCTATTAATTGGAATACCGTTTGTACAATGTATATTAGTTGACTTAATTTTATTAGTAATTTCAATTATTATATTAATAAAGAGCGATGTTGCTGACTTAAAAACTGATAATACTATTAAACAAAGCTGAAATAAATTTTACAGAAGCTTTATTTGAGTTAACAGAAAGAGAAATAGAGTTTCAAAAACAAAGAGCAAAAGTTGCAATAGTCAAAGTTGCAAATTTCCCATTTCAAAAGACATTTAATGATTATGATTTCAGTTTTCAACCATTACTAAATAAAGCTGAAATACTTGATCTTAAATATCTTAGATTTCTAGACAATCATGAGAACATTTTGTTTCTTGGACCACCTGGTGTAGGTAAAACACATTTAGCTACAGCTCTAGGAATGGAAAGTGCATTAAATAGAATAAGTACTTATTTTATAAGTTGTCATGATCTAATACTACAGCTTAAAAAAAGTCACCTAGAAAATAGGCTAGAGCAAAGGTTAAAACACTTTGCATCATATGCAGTATTAATAATAGATGAGGTTGGTTATCTGCCCTTAGATATTGAAACATCAAACCTATTATTTCAATTGATAGCAAAAAGATATGAAAAGAAATCAACAATAATTAGAACAAATAAGAATTTCTCAGAATGGGGAGAAGTTTTTGGAGATACAGTATTAGCAAATGCAATACTTGATAGACTATTACACCATTCTAAAGTATTTACAATTAAAGGACGATCATATAGAACTAAAGATATTATAAAGGTTAATATCACTAGCGAATAGAAAAAGGATTCCTTTAAAAATTTTCGCCTTCATATACTAGGGGGAACACATTTCCCCCTAACCCCTATTGGTTATATTAACATTATCTTTTTTGGTAATATTTTTATTGACTTCTAACAAGAACCACAGTCATCACATATTTCGTCTTCAGAGATAAAAAAAGCATCAACATAAACAATTTTTCCGACTAAACGATATTTAAAACGATCGAAATCAAAATTTGTATCTTTAAAATAATTATTATATATGATAAACTAATACCGTCCTTTCACTATAATTTTATCTGGCGATTTTATTATAGCAAAGGACATTTTTTATGACAATAAAAAAAGGTTGTCAAGAATTCTGTTGATAATCAACAGAATTTTTGACAGGTCCTATTTTCAACAGAATTCTTTACATACCTTTTATTATCAAAATGATACAAATGCTTAAGAAATAGAAGATAAAGTAACTAATATATGTTTGTAGTTAAAAAGTTCTAAAACAAGCACACATTTAGTGTGCTTGTTTTAAATTTGTACTTGATAAATTAGTTAATAATTATACATAATTTTAGGTCTTTTTCAATTCTTAAAAGCCTCACATCAACTGTAACACTACAATTAAAAAACAAATAATAGCATATTTCACATGGCTTTATTACAATCTATACATACTATTTATTCTTTTGAGGAGATGCGACGGGGGTACGAAAAAATAGTAGAGGGGTACGAATTTGTCAATTAGCATTTAATATTTTCTCATCTCAAATTAATAATTTTGCTTGTAGATTATGTGAAACGTATTAAAATATAAATAAGCATTTAAAAATAGGAGGTTATTATTATGGTACAAACAGTGACTTTAAGGGATTTTTATAATCGAATTATTGGTTATGTGGAAATTAAAGATAATGGAGATAAAACATTAAGAGATTTTTATCGTCGTATTTTGGGTTACTATGATGCCAAGCAAAATGTAACAAGAGATTTTTATCAACGTATTGTTGGCCGTGGTGATATTTTAACATCGTTACTAAAATAACTTAAAAAATAGTGTAGAAAGTATAAAAATGAACTCTTAATACAAATGCAAAGAATATTTGCTGATGTATTAAGATTTTTTTATTTTTTATAGAAAAACACAAAATTTGTGAGTAGAAAATTAAATATCAAAAAGATATTAAAAAAGAATACCACAGAATGTATTATATTAAAATGTATTAATCCGAAAAAAAATAGAACGAATCTTCCGTTCTCTATTACTGAATCCCTTTCTACACTGCAGTTTAGTTTCAATTTGGAATACAAAATATAAAATATTCATATTTTTATAGATTAACTTTAACTTATCTAGTGAATCTCATATTAAAATTAAAAAAACGGAAATAGAATTTCCGATTCTGAGTCAAAAAAATTCGTGAAAATCAGTTCCTGTGTGATACAATGTTAGTGTAAAGGGGAGGCCAAAATGATAAATGAAGGGGTTAATATAAAAAATGGTGAATTATTAAAGTATACTGGTAAAGATGAAGACGTCATCATTCCGGATGGTGTAAAACAAATTAAAGAAGAAGCGTTTAGTGGCAATATTAATTTGCGAAGCGTTACAATACCTCATGGTACTGTAAGCATAGGAGCTTGGGCATTTGAAGGGTGTAGTAATTTGAAAAAAATTACAATACCTAATAGCATCAAAGAAATCGGTAGTTTTGTATTTCTTAATTGCGTTAATTTAAGTGGCAATCTTTATGATAATGCATATTACATAGGTAACAATGAAAACCCTTATTATATTTTAATATATGCAAAAGATCGTGATATTGCTAGTTGTAAAATTCATAAAAATACAAAACATATTATGGAATTTGCGTTTTTTCAGTGTGAATATTTAACTGAACTAACTATGCCTGAGGGGCTAATTAGTATAAGAAGTTATGCGTTTAAGTTTTGTAAACAGTTAAAACAAATTGTTTTACCCAAAAGTATCCAACATATAACTGGTCTAGTTATTTATCGTTGTGGTATTGAAAAAATATTCTACACAGGAACAATTACAGATAGGTCAGATAAACAATTATCCGTTTTACGTTTTTGTCCACAGGATAAAACATATTATTATAGTAAAAATAATCCCACTACAGAAGGAAAGTTTTGGCATTATGATAAAGAAATGAAAAATATTATTGAGTGGTAATATATGTAAAAAAGTTGTATTTGAAATAAAAATAATATTTAATAAAATAGGAGGGATTAGAATGAAATTAAATAATTATTTAGAGTTTAGCTTAGGAGTTAATTTTGAAAACAAGTATAATGCGATGGCAGTTTCAGAAATTTTAAATAATAAGGAAAAATATCCATCAATATATCTTTATATTGAGGATATGGTTGAGTATGATGATAATGGGCAAATTGCAGAAATTAGGCTTAAAAGTACATACTTTATATGTGAAGATCCAGAATTCCTGCCCACACTTGGGGAAGCGATGGAACTTTATAAAGCTTTCATGAGAGTGTTTTGGAAAGACCTTCAAAATAAAAAGCATCAATTAACTAATATTATATATGCATTCAATATTTTAAGACAACCAACTCTTGAATCGGCTTTGTATCCATACGTAAATTACTCAGGTTGTTATTATATAAACTTAACAAAAAATGAAACAGAATTTACGAAAACTATATATGTTCCAGAAATAATTGATGGAGAATATTGGGGACGTAAAGGTGAAAAAAATAATACTGAAATATGTTCTTCAGATAATAGTGAAGTATTTAAAAAAATAGAAGAAGTGTTTAATATGCCTGAAATCATTGAAGACCTTTTTATTCCTAGATTTTGTGATGAAGAATTAAAGACACGTAAGTGGGATCATAGAAATGGTTTAACCGGTTATGGATTTATTAGTATTGAATTTTTGATGGGTAATAACGTTATTAAGTTTTTTGCAACTGAAAGAGGCTATGATCCTCTTAGTGCTATCTTTAGATTACCAATCATAGATTCGTTAAGCGAGGAAGAAAAAGAAATAGAAGTTACTAAAGTATTAATTAATTTATAAAAAAATAAAAAACAGAAAAGGAGAAATTAAAAATGGCTTGGTTTGATGGTACATCAGTTACAAATATGGAGATTATTAAGGAGGGTTATCCGATTGAGGTAAAAAAATGTGTGGACAAACGAAGGGGAAAAGGGTTTTACAATAATTAATGACTTTGAAGAAGGAACTCCATTTTATAACTTTGCAGACCCAAAAATGGAGTTTGATTCCCCAGACATATTTTATCATGTGTTTGAAGGGGAAGATGCTAAAGAAATTGCTGACTTTATTATTGAATTTATAGCTAACTATAATGATGATGGTCGTAATATTGAGTTAGTTAGGAAAGAAGACAAAATGTTTTCGTATGCAAATGGGCTTTTGCTAAGTGAATTTTTGCTTAAACAAGATGAGTTAAAAAAGCAATTACTTAATGGAGAAGTAAAGAATAATATATTTATTCTGCCATTTAGAATATATAAGCATAAATGTTTTGTGTGTGGGCATAGAACAATGACATATGGTATTGCTAGTATTTGTATTGAGTGTGGTTGTGATCCATTAGATACTTGTACTCTTGAAAATGAGCGTAAAGCGTATTTTGCGAAAAAAAGGGCTAACTTTAACTATAATTGGGAAAAATCAATAAATGAAAAATAGTTTGTTGCATAATTTAAATAAATAAGTTAAAAGGTGATTGAAAAGAGATATTGTTTCATTTTATAATATCTCTTTTCATTTTTCTTTCAATGTTAAAATAATTGTTGTTTAAAATCGGAAATGAAATTTCCGATTAGAGCTCTCAAAAAATTGACAAATGATGACAATCTATGATAGTATGACTGAGCATTTTAAAAATGTATTCAAATTACTACTCGCCTCATTCAACAGAACAATAACTGTAAATATTGGAAAGGAGTTAATCAAATAGTGTTCTTTGAAAACTTAATAACCAAAACCATAAATTAAATTAAAAGGAGAGTATAAAAAATGAATTTCTATGAATTTTGTAAAAAATATTTGGAAAATCAAACATCAACTTATTTAAAGGGTTTTGATCTTAAAGAATTACCAAAGTATTATGAAGTTCCAATGATGTATTTAAATTTTTTTAGTATTAAACCTGGCTTTGAAAGCAAAAATGATATTTTAAAAATTTTTGCTTTAATATTGATTACTCCATCTTATAGCTTTATTCCTTTAGAAAAATGCTATGATGATCTATGTTTAATATTAGATGATTTTAATCCTAATCATGTTAGTAGACTTGATGAGATAAATTTGTATAAACTTATTAAAACTTATGTTGAACTTTTAATCAAATATTATTTTTTATTTGAATATGCTTTTGAAAAATTCTCAAAAAACATAATCTCTGCTGCTAAATATATGGTTGAAAATTTTGTGGATTTTCCATCATATATAAAACACATCAGATCAAATCCAAAAACTATAGTCGAAGAGTTAACTCAAATAAGTGGGATGGGAGAATTAAGTGCAAAAAAGTTTTTAGCATATATCGGATGTTTCGAATACTTTTATCGTGATTTAAGAACAATCGAAGTTTTTAAAGGCTTTGATAAAAATGTAGTTAATGAAAAAACTTTTAATAAAGCAATATATGAACTTGCAGGAAAATGTAATACTACCACATATGCTTTAAACGCAATGATTAAATTAATCGTAAACGGTATATATTACATGCATGTAGATGATTCAAATAGTACAATAAAAATATGGACGAAGCATAAAAAAGATAAATTTATAAAAGCAATTAACCAAGCTCTTGAGGATGACACTTTAACATTATAATCGTTATAGATCATTTCGAGGTAATTCATAATTCTAGAATTACCTTGAAATTACCGGTTTAATAAAAATATAAAAAGGAGAGTGATTAAATGAAGTCTTTTGAAAAAATTATTGGATATGAGTCTGTAAAAAATGAGTTATATCAAATTATTGATATGTTCAAAAACAAAGAAATGTATGTGAACAAGGGGGCTAGAACTCTCAATGGTGTACTTATTTATGGTCGCCCGGGTCTTGGGAAAACGATGCTTGCTGAAGCTTTAATTGCGGAATGTGGTATTAAAGCTTATACTATTAGAAATAATAAGAACGAAAGAGAACTTATTAGAGAAATTAACATGGTTTTCACAGAAGCTTTAAATAAAGAAAAATGCATAATCTTCTTTGATGATTTGGATAAGTTTAGTGAATCTTCTGATAATGATGTTGATGATAGAATCTTTGTTACTGTTCAAGCAAATATTGATAGTGCAAAAGATAAAGATGTATTAATTATTGCTACAGTAAATAATTATAGGAAACTACCTGATTCGTTAAAAAGAAGTGGTCGATTTGATAGAAAGATAGGTTTAGATAGACCAACAAACGAAGAAGCTTCTAAGATTATTGAATATTATTTAAAGAAAAAGAAGGTAGATGCTAATTTAAATTATGAAGATGTAGGGAAAATGATCAATTATACTTCCTGTGCTGATTTAGAAACAATCCTTAATGAAAGCGCGATTTTATCAGCTTATGCTAGAAAAGAATTTATCGATATTAATGATATTGCTAAAGCATATTTGAAATATCATTATGAAATTCTTGATGAAAGTTGTGAATGCTCTGAAGAAGTAATAGCTTCAACTAGTGTTCATGAAGCAGGTCACGCTGTAATTGCTGAAGCATTAAAATATGGATGTGTTGGATTTTTATCTGTCCAACAAACTGGAAGAAATAACATGTCTGGATTTACTCACCTTTGCGAAGTAATTAATGAAGCTCCAGAAAACATATTAATTGCTTTAGGAGGAAAAGTTGCTGTAGAGTTATTTTACAATGGTAGATGTGCTATGGGGTGTAGTAGCGATTTAAAAAAAGCAATAGATTTGATTCAACGTGAAATAACTGTAAGTGGAACTAATGGCGTGGGAATGCTTTATTTTGATATACCTTATAAAGTATCAGATAGTATGATGGCAAGAGTTGAAATTGCTATTCAATCAGAAATAGAACGCTATTTATATATTGCTAAAGAAATTTTGCTTAAAAATAAAGAATTTGTGCTTAATTTAGCTGAGGAATTAAAAAAGAAAAACACTCTTTTATATTCTGATATTCAAAGAGTAAGAAGTAGTGTTCAAGTTATAGATCTTAATATATAGTCAAATTTAATGTGGTAGGACAATAATAAATTTATTGTCCTATCTTTTTCTCTCCATTAAAATAAATATTTTTAAGATATATTAGTAATGTTTATTGTTTGTCATCTTTTCATAAACTTGACATATTTTTAAAAAAGTTATACAATGTTTATTATAATTAAAGTGTTTAGGCTAATTAAATCTAAAAAAATTATTTAATTATTGAATCTTTTGAATTCTTAGTGTTATTGTTTTTTTGAATAAAAAACAATTTAATCAAATCTATAAATTGGAGGTGAAATAATGGAAAATTTAGTATTAGTAGAAATTGAAACAAAATCTGTAAAAAGGAAGAGAATAGAAAATGAAAATTTTGATGCGACCATAAATGCATCTAATACAGGCAATGATAAAACTGGAGAGTTTAAAACTAAAACACAGGATATTACAAAAAAGATGGCACAAGGTAAATATGGATTAAAAGGAAAGTATAGCATTATCTTTTTATATAATTCTGAATATGATACAGAAAGCAAAGAATTTATTACTGAATATGGGTGGAAAATACATAATTTATCTTCAGCAAATATTAGAATACTAACATATTATTCAGAAAGAATGGTTAGTAATTGGTTTAATGTTCATTTTAGAGAAAAAATCAAATTTGATAATAGTATTCCTGCTAATATGGTTCGTAATATAATTCGAGATATGAAAACAATATATGAAGTAGAAAAACTACCTTCAATTGTGATTGTTAAAAAAAATTCTGAAGGAAATGAAGAGTATTTTAATGTAGGTTTATCAGGATATAATAAAGAAGGAATATTAGGTATTTTTAAAGAAATAATTGAAATTATTAATGATAATTGTGAAGAAGATTTTTCAGTTATTTCAAATAAAATACGTGGATCTAATTTTGAAGTAAAGAAAAACAATAATATGAGTAATATTAACAACTTTTATTATGTTCAAGATTTAATTGACAAAGAGTCAAATCATTGCGAGTACAAATATCATCTATATAATTTGGCTGAAGAATTAGATATTAGTGAGCGCACATTGCTTAATAGACGAGCTAAAAATACATTTACTAGAGATGAATGTTTTTACATAGGAATTAGATTTAAAATTTCTTCTCAAGAGTTGAATCGAATATTAAGAATAAATAATCAAACTGAAATTGGTATGGCTGGCAGAGATGCAATTATCAGGCAAGGCTTAATATATGAGAAAACGGTTGAAGAAGTTCATGAGGAATTAATATGGAGTGGTTTTTCAGGAATCATTCCAGTAAAAAAACAAAGAAAAGTAATATTAGAAGAGGACTAAAAAAACAGTCTTCTTTTCATTTTGTCGGGCAATTTTCATGTTGATTTTTTGGTTTGGATGTAAAAAAGTTTTTTATAAAGCAAGAACTATTTCGGAAAAGAAATTTCCGATTTGAGACTCAATAATTTTGAAAAAAGATGGTCTGTTGTGTTATAATAGTGGTATAGTAAAAGTTAACTAAAACTATAAATAAAATAAAGGTAATAATAAAATGAATAATTATATAAACGAAATAGCAAAGATAGAAAAGAAAGAAAGATTTGATGCCATAACAAATCAATTAAAAATGAATGGTATAGGATATATAGTTCAATCTATCCCAGGATATAAAAAGTTTGGAAATATCATTGTTCAATCCAAGCATAATGAAGGTCAAAAGATAGTGGCCTCTGCGCATTATGATAATTTTCCTGGTACACCAGGAGCTAATGATAATGCATCTGCTTGCTCAATATTGTTAAATTTAATTTTTGATTATAAGAATAGTGATAAGAATATTGAGTTTGTTTTCTTTGATTTAGAAGAACAAAGTTGTGTTGGTAGTAATTATTATATGAGTTTAAATCATGGTCAAATTTCTTATGCTATTAATCTTGAAATGTGTGGCATTGGCAAAAACATTTTATTTAGTTGTTATAATTTAATTGATGAAAAAATCAAAAAACTAAATGATTTGGTTTTTAAAAAATATAATGCTAAGAAAGTTAACAAATTACCTCCTGGTGATGCTTATACTTTTATTAATAGTAATGTGCCTACTTTTTATATTGTCAATTCTACAAATCGGGATTTAACGTGGTATGAACAATATTCAAATGACATTAGACCAAATGTAATACCAGATTTTTCGCTTTCGATGCATCAACCTAACGATACTGTTGATAAAATAAATATTGATCAAGTAAAGAAAATATATTCATTTGTTTTTGATTTGTTGAGAAGTATTACGCTGTAAAAATTGTGGAATAAATTTTTCTACCAATGGTTGAAATTTCATGGATTGACTAATGGTGTAGATGAATATTATCAAGACTGTTTTTTGGTAAGGGATTTGAATGCAGCAATTTTTTCAAATAATAAATATAGTGGCTTTGATTATAGAACAAACTTTAAAGGATTATGGCTTAGAAATGCAGGCAATATTTGGCATTGGGTAAAAAGAAAATAATAAGTACTTGTAATGAATTTTTTGGTTCAAAAATAAATAAAATTTAGTATAATTTATTTGTTAGGTTAATTTAATATTTTAATGCAGAAAAAGGAGAAAAAATGAAAAAAACTAAAATTTTTGATGATGTAGTACGATTATTTAAAGATTCGCAATTTGATTTTGATGAATTATTGAAAGAATTGCACAGTTGTAAAGATTGGGATGGAACGGATGCTTATGCTAAAAGCTGTTTAAATGATAGAATTAGGAGAGGTACAATTGTTTCATTAAAAGATGACTTATATCAAGGAAATTATGGATTTAAAGAGGCTAAAAGCAAAAACCAAGCCAGTACCAATGAGTCCTTTTATGATGACCTAGAAAAAGTGCGACGTAAACATGCATCAAACAAAGATTTATCAATGGAAGAAATTGAAGCAGATTTAAAAGATAGATTCAAAAGAGCTGTAGAAGCATATAAAAAATATGCTTCTGTTCAATCAAAAGATGATTTATTAGAAGAAAATCTGTTTGAAAATCCTATAAATAGAGTTTCCAGAGAGTTTGCTATTGGCACAGACAAAGTAAGAGAATTATTAAAGGAAGAAGCAACAAAAATGGATGATGCTAACACAACACCAGAAAAAGAATTAAAGAGGATAGAAGATATCCGCAAAGAGTTGGAGATAGATTTAATGAGTCAAAAAACAGAAATAATTGAATTATTGAGAAAAGAGCCCATGACTCAAACAGAGTTAGCTTTTGCTATCTATAATGATTACAATCATACAACAGCGATCCATACAGCACTAAAAAAACTAATGGAGGCTGGGTATATTGTAAGAACTGATATTAGGCCTTATATTTACTCTATTACTGGTTTTGATGTTTCAATATCTGAAAATGTTAAGAAAGAAAGTAAAATAAAGAAAAGCAAACAAAGCATAGATGTTCTTATTACAAATGAAATAATAGAAGAAGCGCACCAACGCGTAATGAAAACTGAAAATTATGGTAAAGAGAATGACTTAATCACTGATGCCTTTAAAAAATTTCCATCTAACACAGAATTAGCTGTAGTTGCAATGAAGATTGGACTTATTGATATTACTAACTCGACTAATATTTCTCGATATAAAAGTAAAATCAGTGCAGTAGAGCTTGCTGAATGTATCATAAGTATCAAGGACATTGATAAACGAATAAAAGCTGGTGATCCAGAGGTAGTAAATGAAATAGCAAGATCTAATGGTAAGATTAATTTATTCTCATTCGCTTCAAAGTATTGTTGTTATCATAATAAGAACGTATATAAAAAAGATGATTACTCAATATTAGATACAATTCTTAAAGATTCACTTCCTCGATATTTTGATGATATTACGACCGGTGAAATTGGCAAATGGCAGAAGGGTTTCAATTATAAGGAATATAACAATTACATTACAAAAAAGCTTAATGAGCTAGGTATTACATTAGAATTTAGGAAGAGAAAGTTTGACCATTTTGTGTGGTTTAATAATAGGTGAACACATGTTTATTACATATGGATTCATATATCGAATCAGATTATTCTTTTCTGAAATTCAATTAAAGGTTGATAAACAAGTAACTAAAGAACAAATGTATGAACATCTATTTCAGACTTTATCTTTGCTTCAATCAATAGAAGATATGAGTAATCTTTTTATAGAGTATCAATATAGTGTAAAAAAACTATCAAAAATTAATCGTATGCTAAGATTACCTCGAAAAAGAAAAATGTTTGATGATACAAAGTTTAAGAAAAAAGATTTACTCGAAAAATTTTATGTAAGGACTTATATATAAATTTTACAGAAGATTCGCTTTTTCAGATTATAAGACAAATTAAAATCGATAATATGATACAACATACTAATGTTTCGCAGTTAAAAATTTTTGTGGATTATATTCTTGACCCATTAAATGATTTTTTTTGTAGAATTATGAATGGAGATTTGACTTTAATTGAAGAAATAAATGACTATGTATTTTTTGAAGGACATTATAGACATGAGTGGAGTTTGACAACTAGAATATGTAAAACTTTCAATCAACTTTTATTTGGTTTGGACAATTATTATATATATGACAGTGTTGTAAATTCACATTTAGATATATATAGAGCAAAATATGGGGTACCAGTTTTAAATAAAGACTATTATGTGAATTATTGGAGATCATCAGAAGACTTAAGATTGCATCTTCCAGCTACGCTAACAAGAAAAGAACTTGATCAAATAATTTGGTATAGAAATAAATAGTATATTTAACAGGAAAATAAATAATGGAACATTTATCGTTGATAGAAATAAATGTTAAGTCTAAAGAAAATTCAGCACAAGAAAGACAACAGATGAGTGACATATGAAAAATCTTACACTGAATCAAAAAGAGAGTAAACGCAAGGAGAAATTGATATGGCAAAAAATCTAGGCCTTAATATTATAAGAAAAACTGTAAATGGAGATAAAAAAATATGACTATCGTTGATGAAAATTCATATACAAATTAAACCAAAAGTATTTCAATTGGTAATGCTGCACTATATAAACTTTGTGAAGATAATCCGATGAATGATTCTGTAAATGGTTTAATCGCAAAATTGTGGATTATTGGACGAAGTTACGCAGCTTCTCCAGAAATAAGAAACTATTCAAAAGCTTATACAAATAACGATTGCATTAACTCCAATGGTAAGCAAATTAAATTAAATTTAAACACCGGAAGTAATGGGACTGATTCATTTTTCATGGTTCTTTCTAAAAAAATTATATCTTGCAGTGATTACGCAGATTTAAAAGATAAAATTCATTATCTATCTACTAAGCAGTTTTGTTTTGATTATGAAAAAGACAAAGATTTGTTAGATAAAAGCACTGAAGTTGTTTTACTATTCAACAAAATACTTAGGAAGTGCGTAGAACAATGTGATGAGCAATCTCTTTTAAATTATGAAAAAAAACTGGCAAACAAACAACTAAAAGAAACTTAAGATATTTTATTTCTTTTAGTTCTAAATTTATTCATTTCCATCTTCCTAATTTGATTTATATAATTGATTCCTTTTCTTTTGCACACGCTAAAAAAAGGAGTGGTAGAAATAGGGAATCAAATTATGTATACAAAAATGAAAACAATGATATAATTTTTACGTTACAGAGTTCAGAGGTCCTCCATTTTGTCATCAATGGATATAATAATATTAAAGAAAAAAACTACATTGATCATGTTGCAAGATGCTATGCCATTATGTGCAAATTACGTACAACCTATAAATGCGATATGACGCCTCGAATGCTAGATAATTTTATAATGAGAGTTAATTTAGACACAAACACTTCTGAAATCGAATAACGAAAAGCCTCAACCTTGGGCAATAAACTCTTGGATGAGGGTTTTTTTTGGGCTAATTTAGTTTTATCCCTTACGAGGTTCATCTCATGTTATCATACCTTTTTTGTTGCGAAAATAGGAGAATTTCTCCTTTCTTTGTTTTATAAACTAGTCTAGTAGGCTTTCATCAAGGGACGTTTATTAGACTTTTTTTATAAAATCATAGTGCTAAAACACTAAAGACAGTTTGATTGTAAATTGATTATCATTAATTGTAACTTTTGGCTCACATCAATTGTAACACTATATGTTATGAAAGGAGTAAGGTAAATAAAGTTTGCATTTTTACAAAGGTTTTTTATAGTAATTTTTTTAAAATAATCTTTATAAAAAGGTATTTGTGTTATAATAAAACTAGGTGATTAAAAATGCACGAAATTAGAAATATGAAAAACAATATTATTGTGTGCCCAAATAATACAAAGAAATACATTCAAATAAAAACTAAAGAGTTACTAAAATGTAAGTTTTATACTGTAGAAGACATGATTAGTAAACTTACTTTTAGCGTTAGTGATATTTCTATATATAGAGTAGCGAGACATTTCTCACTTGATATTGATGTTGCTAAAATGTACATTGATAACCTTATATATATAAATTATATTAAGCAAAACGAAAAGACTAAAATATTGAAAGATATATTTGTTTTTTTAGAGAGTAATGAATTAATTATTTGTGATCCACACTTTGTAAAAATGTTATCAGATTATTCGATTCAATTTATTGGCTACACATATTTACCAAAAATGCTCTTTAATTTATTAAGTAATAATAATTATGAATTAATAGAAATTGAAGAATATGGTTTGCCTAATAATATAAATATTTTTAATAATGACGATGACGAATTATTATGTTTGGCAGAATCAATTTCTACATTAGTTAGTAATGGTGTTGATATAAATAAGATTAAAGTTGTATATAATGAGAATGTTGTAAAGCTACGTAGAGTATTTGACTTCTATAACATACCAGTAAATTACAACAAAAAAATATATATAAAAGAAATTGTAAGCATTAGAAATATAATTAATGATGGTTATTTAAACTATGATTATATTGAAACTCTAGATATAACTCTAAAAAACGAGATAATAAATATTATTAATGAAGCAAGAAAAACCATTTCAAATGATAATGAGTTTATAAAAGTATTCAAATACATATTAGAAAACCATAAAATTTTAGTGGACAAATTTCAAAACGCAGTTGAAATAATAGATTTAACTGAAGTTTTAAATTTGGAGGATAATTGCATATTTATACCTTGCTTTTCTTTAGGGCGTTATCCTATTGTAAGTATGGATACTGAATATTTTAAAGACTCTGAACTTATTAATTTACCATTTGAAACATCTACTGAAATAAATAACCATAATTATAACTTTGTTATAAAAGCTATAAAAAGTAAGAATAGCATTTTCTTAAGTCATCATGAGCAATCTAATGGAGATAGAAAATATTTATCTAATATAATAAGCGATTTAAAGATTAAAGAGATTGTTAATTGTGAATATTTTTATTCTAATTTTTCCAATACTTTTAACGAAATACTATATTCTATGCACCTTGATCAGTATACAAAATATACTGTAATTAACAAAGGACTGCCAGACTTAAATAAGACTTATGACATTTCATATTTAGAATATAATAATTCTTTTACGGGACTTAAATATGGAACTGTGGCAAAAGCAGTAAATAATAATTTAAAGCTAAGTTATACTTCATTAAACGAATTCTATGAATGCAAGTTTGCTTTTTATATTCAAAGAATTTTAAAGATAGATATTTATAAAGAAAATTTTCCTTTGTTCATTGGGACCTTATTTCATGAAGTTTTAAAAGAGAGCACAAGTGAATGCTTTTCTATCGATAAAAAATGGAATGAAGTTATTTCTAAATCAAAATATGTTTTATCTAGTAAAGAAAAGTTTTTGCTAATTAAACTTAAAGAAGAACTAGTTACAATTATTGATATAATAAATGAACAAAACAAAATTATTAAATATAAAGATATGATGTTTGAAGAAGAAGTTAAATACAGTTTTAATCTAAAAAAGCATAAAACCGATGTTTCTTTTACAGGGGTTATTGATAAATTATATTATAAAACTATTGATAACGAGGGTATTGCAACAACTTATATAAGTGTAGTGGATTATAAGACTGGTAAACTTGATATTGATTTAAAACTAGTTGAGTATGGTTTGAGTTTACAGTTGCCAATTTATTTACATTTAGCAAAAAAGATTAATAAGTTTGATAATGTAAAGGTATATGGATTCTTTCTTCAAAATATATTGTCTACTGAAATTTTTAGCAAAACAGAAGAAGAGTATATAAAAACAAAGAAGGATAATTTAAAGCTTAGAGGTTATATAGTTAATAGTGTTAGTGATCTTTTTGAATTTGATCCAACATTAGTAAATAGTGAAATCATTAAAGATTTAAAACAAAAAAAAGATAAAACATTTTATGCAAGCTCGAAAGTGTTAACTGAGGAGTTCTTAGACAAGCTTGATATTCTTGTTAATGATAAGATTATTTCAGCAAGTAATGATATTTTTAAGGGTGATTTTAGAATTAATCCTAAAATCATTAATAATAAAAACATCAGTTGTAGATATTGCAAATTCAGCGATATTTGCTATCATACTGGTAAAGATAATGTGTACATAACTTTGGAGGTCGATCTACATGAAATGGACTGATTCACAACATAAGGCAATTTATTCTTCTGGATCTAATATACTAGTTTCAGCTGGAGCTGGTAGTGGAAAAACAGCGGTTTTATCAGAAAGAACAATTGAGATATTAAAAAAAGGTATAAATGTTAATAAACTTTTGATTCTCACCTTTACTCGCGCTTCAGCGAGTGAAATGAAAGAGAGAATAAGAAAAAAAATTAAAGAAAATAATTTGCTAGAACAACTAAAACTATTGGATGCAAGCTATATTACAACTTTTGATAGTTTTAGTTTAAGTGTTGCACGAAGATACGCATACTTGCATAACATTTCCAACAATATTAATATATCATCAGATAGTCTTGTTAAAGAAGTATTAATCAAAACTATTGATGAAGTTATTGATAATTATTATGAACTAAATAATTTAGAGTTTAATGAACTTATCAGCAGTTTTTGTATTAAAGACGACCGTTTAATTAGGGATATGATTACTCGCTTGTACTATGAAGTAGATAAGATGGTTGATAATGAAAGATATTTGAATGAATACAAAAACGAGTATTTTAATGAAACATATTATGCTCTAATTAAAGATAAATATCTTGAGGTTTTATTTGATAAAATATTAAATTTACAAGAAAATTTAGATGAATTAATAAATAATTCAGAGGATGAGGTTAATGATTATTTAAATAGTGTTAAAAACAATATTATATGTTCAAAGGATTATAATGAATTTAAAGCACTCATACCTAAGATTAATCTACCAAGAAAAAACAAATCATGTAGTGATATTTATTCAGACATTAAGAAAGCCGTAAAAAAAGATATTGAAAGTATTATCGAATTCATGAGATTTGATAATCTAGATGAAATGATTGTAGAATATCAAAAAACATATAATCATGTATCAGTTATAATTGATATTATTAAAGAAGTTAACAATAAATTAGAATTTATTAAAAAGAAGAATAGATTATATACATTTAATGATATTGCTAAAATGGCAATTGGGATTATTAAAGATAACAATTGGGTTAAAGAAGAACTTAAGAATGAGTTTTATGAAATAATGATCGATGAATATCAGGATACATCAGACATTCAAGAAGAATTTATTTCATTAATATCTAATGATAATGTTTATGCTGTGGGTGATATAAAACAAAGTATTTATCGTTTCAGAAATGCTAATCCTAAAATATTTAAAATGAAATATGATAGTTATAATTATAATAAAGATTTTAGTACAGGATTAAAAATTGATTTATTAGAAAACTTCAGATCAAGAAGGGAAGTTTTAGATGCAATTAATGAGATCTTTAAACAAGTAATGAGTGAACAAATTGGTGGAGCTGATTATGAGGATCATCATCAAATGATTTATGGTAATAAATCATTTGATTCTACGCATAGTTTCAATTATGGTTTAGAAGTTATTGATATTAGTTCCTTAAGTGATGATTTCCCGAGAAATGTTAAGGAGATATTTTCTATTGCAGTAGACATTAAATCTAGACTTCATTTAAAGCATGATATTCTAGAAGGTGGAAGTTTTAGAAAAATTAGACCGAATGATTTTTGTATATTGATTGATCGTTCTACTGATTTTGAATTATATAAGAATATATTCGAGTATATGGGAATACCTTTAAAAATATTTAAAGAAGAGAAACTTAATGATGGTTATGATTATAAAGTTTTACTTAATTTAATGAAGTTTATTATTCTAATTAAGAACAAATCATATTCTAAGGAATTTAGATATTTATTTGTAAGTGTTGCAAGAAGCTTTATCTTTGAATATAAAGACCAAGAAATTTTTGATTATTTAAATAACAATGGAATTTTCACCACAGATATTTTTAATACTGCTTCAAAAATTTCTAAAGATATCAACAAACTATCGATCGAACAAATAGTTCAAAGAATTGTTGATGACTTTTGTTTATATAGTAATGTTATAAAAATTGGGAATGTAGCTTCTACATTTAGAAAAGTTGAATATTTAATAAGCCTTGCAAAAGAGTTTGGCGAGGTATCAATGGGTTTTGATGAATATGTTAATCATTTAGATAAATCTATTGAACTTGGAATTGACATTCGTTTTAAAATGGATATTGGAAATCAAGATGCTGTTTCCTTAATGACAATTCATTCTAGTAAAGGTTTAGAGTTTCCTGTTTGTTATTATTCCGGCTTGAATAAAGGCTTTAATCGCTCTGATATTAAAGAAAGATTTATTATTGATTTGAAAAAAACAATTGTTATTCCATACTTTGAAAATGGTCTTAAAGAAACTGTGTTAAAAGATATTTATAAATTTGAATATGATTATGAAGAAATTAGTGAAAAAATAAGACTTTTTTATGTAGCACTAACTAGAGCAAAGGAAAAGATTATTATTATTGATGACTTAAGTGAAGAATTTGTTGACGAAGTAACTGATAGTCATAAACTGAGGTATAGAAACTTCTCTGATATAATGAAAAGTATTTATATGAATCTTAACTTCACATGTACTGTGGCTGATGTTACTTTAAATAATGATTATCAGATTAAAAATACTAAAGATTATAAAAATAAGATTTTGGGTGGTCAAATTATTCCTGTACAAGAAATCAAATACGATAAAACAAAAGCAAATAAAACTAGTTATTCTAAGCACATTAATAAGATTCTTAGTAAAAAAGAAACTAATAATATAAATCTTGGTTTAAAAATTCATGGTTTACTTGAAAATTTAGATTTAAAAAATGTAAATCTTCGAAATATAATTTCAGATATGAACATTGAGGATTACTTGAAGAATATTTTATTAAATTTTATCAATTTAGAAGTATTAAAAAACATTCAAAATGCCAATATATATCAAGAATATGAATTTATTCATGATAATGCTACGGGAATAATTGATTTACTGTTAGAATATGATGAATATATCGATATTATTGATTACAAACTAAAAAATACAGATAATGAAGCTTACGTTTTACAATTAAGGGGTTATAAAGAATATATAGTTGGTCTAACTGGAAAACCGGTTAATATCTATTTATATTCTTTACTTAATTCAAATTTGGTATTATTAGATTAGGAGGGGGATATATTTTTAATGAAATTAATCGACATAATACAAAATCAATAAAATGGGATATTGCAACTAACAAATATGGGGATGATTTAGCTGTTCTATGAGTTGTAGACAGTGAATATAAAACCTGTAAAGAGCCTACTATTAATAAATCAAGTAAAAAATTAAACTAGTTTAATTTTTCTCGAATATAGATTTATTATGTACACAAAAAAGGGCCTTTCACCCATTAAGTTTATAATGTTACCAATCTAACATCAGAATTATTAGAATATTAAATTGTTGATCTTTGAAAATTTTATATGGTTAATTTTGTGAAGAAAAAGTGATATCTTTCTTTAATATTGTATAAATCACTCTAATAAGTGTATTTGTTCTATATTTGTTAATACTATTATATATAATTGTATTCAATTGATAAGTAATTATAGATTAAAAGATTGGTTAAAGTTTACTATTTTTTATAAGTATAATGATTTAACTAGTGAATAATAATTCATGATTTTATCTATTTTAACCTTTTACTAGCGATTATGTTATTATTAA
>Ga0265295_1003853_pt1 | contig 21039 bp, 15 predicted proteins | sample Munlansysbiofilm_FD_192503 | JGI IMG/M metagenome (GOLD analysis project Ga0265295, IMG submission 192503) | Leachate microbial communities from a municipal landfill in Southern Ontario, Canada - Methane capture system biofilm | ecosystem: Engineered > Solid waste > Landfill > Unclassified ... | reverse complement strand
GTTTGAAATCATTCGAATTGATGGAAATACCGTATTTTGATAAGGTATCGCAATTGAAGATATCCAAAATATTATCATCTTTCGATTATGAAATTGATAAACTCAGATGTATAAATGATAATTTAGACAATCAAATGAAGTTGCTCTTTAGGCGCATGTTTTCTCCATCTGCAGTAGAACAGTATGGCAAATTGGGAGACTTCTGTGATGTTCAAAAAGGATTGTCTTACAAAGGGTCTGGTCTTTCTGATGATGACGGGGCATTGTTGATAAATTTAGGTAATATAACCCCTGGTGGAGGTTTTAGAAAAGACAAGAATAAGTTCTATACTGGCGAATACAAAGAAAAGAATGTGGTTAAACCAGGCGATTTAATCATCGCCAATACAGATATGACGTATGATCGCATCATTCTCGGTAGCCCGATTCTGGTTCCAGATTATCCAGGCGTAATTCTTTTTACACATCATCTGTTCGCTTTCAGAGATGTAAAGCTACCTGTGTCATTCCTTTATTACTACCTCAGGACCGATGATTTCCACGGTATGTGTGAATCGTCAGCCAATGGTACAACTGTGTTGGCCATAACCAGAGATGACGTGCTAGATGCAGACATCCCATTGCCTACGCAGTCCGATCTTTCACTATTTGACAGGGCGGCATCTAAGTGTTTACAATTAATAGCTACTAATGAAAGAGAAATCAGTCGTCTTTCAGCTTTAAGAGATAATCTTCTCCCTAGACTCATGTCGGGAGAGATTGATGTTTCCTCGCTTGAGTTACCAACTAAATATTCATTTGGTGGACTGTCAGGCTACATACTTCTTATGCGCATTCTTCACATTCTCTTGATTTACCATTGCGTAATGAAGTGTTGTATCTATCCGGACGTGGCCAAGGATCTTCTGAACTTGCTCTATTGGCATTCCTTTATCAATTGCTCTTGTAGCCATAGTCCTTCTGAATTTGTGGGGATGAATATTCTCTATTGAGGTGATAGTTTCCAGATTCTTCAGCATCGTCTCTACACCGTTGATACTGATTCTCCTGATCGGATTGTGAAGTGTGACGAACAAAGCAGGATTGTCATCAGACCGTTGCTTGAGATACTCTTGAAGATGGAGCTTCGTTCTGGCATCGAAGTATACCTTACGTTCGCTTTCACCTTTTCCAAAAACAATACATTCCCTTTCATTGAAATCAATATCCGATCTGTTGAGTCTTACCAACTCGCCTACACGAATGCCAGTTGAAGATAAAGTATCGATAATTGAGAGATTGCGGATATTGTCACACCCATCCCTCATCTTCTCCAAATCCTCATCTGAGAATGTGTCCTTGACGGTTCTTCCGAACTTGACCTTGTGGATGCGTCTGACCGGACTCTTAAGGATATATTCTTCATCTTCCAGCCATGAGAAGAAGCTGGAGAATATGCGACGGATATTGTCGATCGTTACCTTACTGGATCCCCTATCAGATTGATATTCGGAAAGGTATTGGCGAATGTCATCGGTATCGATTTTTACGACAGGCAACGAGACTTTCTTCAGCATCATATCGATTGTAGTCTCATAGTATGTTAGGGTCCTATCTGAGCAGCCTTCGAGACGTTTGGATGATAAGAAGGATTGGAGAAGATTATCAGAATCTACTCCCAATCCTTCTTCAGCAGTTTCATACTCGTTCAACAGTTGAGTGAGCTGCACCATGACAATTGAAAGGCAATTGTCATCAATTTTCCCTATCAGCCTTGTTTTGAGATCATCTTTGATGGATTTATTCATGATGCGAACTTGCCGCAGAAAATGAATATTTAGTTGGTAATTCCAAAGTTGAAATGTTAATCTCACCGGACATCAATTTGGGTAACAAATAGTCCCTGAGCTTTGTCAAGTGCGATATCTCATTGTTATTTGTCGCCATTTGATTGAACAAAGGTTGAATCCTTAGATCAAATGATTGTAATAACTCATCTCCCGGATATGGAATCTCGATGTCGTTTAGAATGTCTGTAGTCATACTTGGAACGGCAGATCCCGAATTCATTTCCGCAAGATTGAGCTCTGATAACCTGAAATAGAGGTATTTTCCCGCATACTCGTTCTTCATTTTTGTATAGAACATCGTGTCAACAGACCAGAATGGTTCTGAAACAAACATTACATTATTAAGAGAACCTTTTCTTGGAATCAACACAGATTCCTTTCCCTGAAACAGCGGTTTTTCACAATAGCGCATTATACCTCCAGAACCGTATACTGGATAATTGCCATTATCAAGATGTTTGTGATCCTTTCCGTAGCATACTTCTGCTAAATCTGACAGGAAAACGAATTCCGTAGATTCACTAATGACCTTATGATAATACGACTTGCAAATATTCAGTAAATTATCATTTATTGATTGATTACAGGTAATTAACTTGTTGATAATCGAGCTCAAGTTACCTATTGTCAACATATCAGGTAATGTTAGATCATGCACTGAATATGTGAAGATTTGATTCTTGTCTCCGCGAGGCATTTTAGTTCCTTTGGAACCCAGCATTATATGTTCGAAGAAACGATCATCAGACAATAATGCAAATAAGTAGTCAGAAATGCGTTCATCTTTAGCCCTAATTACCAATACATCATTAGAACATGTACCGTGTCTATCAGATTGCCAAATTTTCTTGAAATATGGTCTGATGTTTGAAACAAGAATATCTTTGGGCCGATACTTACTTACCGTACCGTTTGTTGGTATTGACTCAGCAGCAGTAATTCCTGCCTTATCTGGAAGCATTGAATCAGTAGAAACATACGTTTCTGGATCAACGAATGAGCAATCACAAGTTTCCTTGACATAGATGCATAAATTACCTAATGTAAGATCAGGTCTAGGAGGCAACAAAAACACCTCCTAAATTATCATTTATCTTGGACAGAATAATTGCATCATCTGAATAAGGGTCAAGAATTGAAACAATTTTGGACTGAGTTTCCAAATCTGGAAGCTGAATGTACATTTCCATGATATCTCTGGGGTGCACTCTATAGACCTTCATACCAGTCACATATTGGCGCAAAGAGCGTTGGAAATCAGAACTCTGGAAATGATAATTGAGATATGCAGGAATGACTACGGATCTATCAGTCACATGAATTACGGTAGTTTCCATGCCCGAAACAAAGGGCGCATCATCAGCATTGACGATCAGAGTGCAATGACCTAGATCGTCTACAGTTTCCGAAGTTAACGCGAAAACTATGTCCCCATCACGCAGATATTGCTCAGGTTTGATTTTATCTGAGGAATCAATCTTGATGATTGAATCGAACTGTTCAGCAAGATCCAAGCGGAAATCATAAATCTTGTACAGATCGCCATAGTGCAGATATGGGATTTCTTTATCGGCGGCGGTTTCATCGCGAGGAACGCTGTAACCCTTGGACCAAGTACAAAAGTCACCTATTCTAACCATTCTATTCACCTGATCACTCCCCGTTCTTCTTGTAGTTCTCCAGCTGTTGGAAGATCATTTCGTAGACGCCTTCCCTGACCATGGGCGGGAAGTCATACTTCTTCATGATAAGAGCCATCTCCATCTGGAATCTCATCCTCACATCCTGTCTTTGGGACCAATCGAGGACCGAGCATAGGTTGTCAGCCTTGACTTGGAGCTCCTTAGCCATGGCGACCATCTTCTCCTCCGGATAATCGAAATCGAAATCGTGTACGGCCTTCTGCAATATGTCGAAGAAAGCTCTCTGTCTGTAGGACATGCCATATGGGTTATCGGATTCCAGATCCAGAGATATCTCTTCGATCAGAGAGAACATCTCGTTGCTATACAGATCGATTACATCATCGACCAAGGAATCCCTCAGTTGAGAGAACTCCTCCATTCCTACGTGACGATCGTTATACTTGTCCACTATCTTCTTGAACTTCTCAGAGAAGGTATCCGCCTTTAGCTTATTGACCAATCCGACCTTGGCGATCGCCAGTCTGGCCAATCTCTCAAGGAGTTTGAATTTGGTATTGGATCCAGGTATGGACTTTATCTTTTCCAGGTATTCCTCGGAGAGGAGCTCTATCCAGTCATGTTGGGTATCGTCATAGATTATGCTAAGCTGTGTGACCTGATCGGATTGGATGGCCCTCTCCAGCATCTCCCTGACCTTGCGGTTCATCATCGCCACATCAGGAGCATCGCTCTTGGTGATCTTGGCGATCATCGATCTGATGGCGGTGTAGAAGTATATCCTGTCGACCTCTTCCTTTCTGATGTCGTCTGAATACACACAGTTGTTGTACGCCATCTTGAGGATACGCACTTGTGTCATGAACCATGTCTCGAATTCTTTGCTCTGCTGGACAAATTCCATCGCTCTAGCTAAGCATTTGAGCTGCTTGGACTCATCATCGCAGAAATAATCCTTCGAATCGAATTTATAGAATCTGGAATCAAGAATGCTTATCTGATTCTTAACTATGTTAACGAACTCCGATGAATCGGGATAACCTTCCCTGTTACGCATGCCTCCAGCGTACATGTTGAGAGCGATATCGAGTTCTTTCTTGATGCCCAGATAATCGACCACCAATCCGCAGGTTTTCCCGGGGTATATCCTATTCACTCTCGATATGGCTTGGATAAGAGTATGTTTCTGAATAGGTTTGTCCAGATACATCGTATCGAGGAACGGCACATCGAATCCCGTCAGCCACATATCCACTACGATGGCGATCTTGAAATTGGATTCCATATGTTTGTATTGTGTCTGAAGATCCGTCCTGTATTCATCATCGCCGCATAGCTCGTACAGATCCTTGGGATCGTCCTTACCACGTGTAGCTACCAGCTTCACCATCTCAATTGGCTTAGCCTTGTCTATCTGGTCCGGAACATCCATCGGATCCTTTATCACGAACCAGTCCGGACGCTTCCTTTTGAGTACATTATAGAAATCGAAGGCAATCTTACGGCTGCTGCAGACAAACATGGCCTTACCGCAGACAGTGGCCCCTTCGTCGACCCTTCTCTCATAATGGGCGATGAAATCGTTGGCGATGTTCTCCAGACGGTCCTTGTGACCAAGGATGATGTCCAATTTGGAAACATCCTTCTTGCTCTTCTCGATCTGATATTGATTTGCACCCTGCTGTTCTGCATCGCGATAGTAATTCTCAATTGCGAGCATCTGCTCGTCTGATAGGGTGACCTTAGCGGCTCTGCCTTCGTAGACGATCTTCGAGGTGATTTTATCCTTCTCGGATTCAGCCATGGTGTATTCTTCAACTATAGGTCCGAAGACCTCCATGGTGTCATCCACCGGTGTTCCACTGAATCCCACATAGGTAGCGTTAGGGAAAGAATCATGGAGGATCTTGGCGAATCCGACCGAATGAACCTTCTTTCCATCCACGAACTTGTTGGCCTCTTCCATATTCAATTGTGAACGATGGGCCTCATCCGATATGACAACGATGTTATTCCTGTCCGAGAGAAGTGTGTCCTCCTCATTGAACTTCTGTATCGTGGTAAGATAAACTCCTCCGGAGGCAACATCCTTGAGCTTAACTCTTAAATCACGTCCGCTGTCCATTGACATGACATTACCATCACGAAGGAACTTCTTGGACCTGATGAACTGCTTGCTGAGCTGGTTGTCGAGATCGTCCCTGTCCGTTATCAGGATAACCGTGGGATTCCTGAGTTCTTCGGAACGCATGAGAAGGCGCGTGAGGAACAGCATCGTGTAACTTTTCCCGCAACCTGTAGTACCGAAATAGGTTCCGCCCTTCCCATCACCTTCAGGCTTCATGTGCTGCTTGATGTTTTCAAGGAGCTTGGTTGCTCCGAAATACTGAGGATATCTGCAAACGATCTTCATATTCTTCTTGCTGTCGTCCGGGAAATAAATGAAATCGCGGATTATTGACAACAGGCGTTCCTTTCTAAAAACCCCGTCCAGCATGGTGTAGAGGGAATTGAGACCATCGCTGGGAGGATCGTCGGCATCTGCCTTGTTCCACGAATAGTAATTGGGATAATCAGTAAACACCGTTCCAATCCTGTTATTGGAACCATCGCTGATAACGGTGAAAGCATTGAAGATGAACAGGTCGGGGATATCGCGCGTATATCTCGTATTCAGCTGGATGGAGGCATCCTCGATTGATACCTCTTCCCTTACGATGGATTTGAACTCGATCACCACCAACGGAATACCGTTAATGAAGACTATGGCATCCGGTATGCGGTCATTCTCAGGACCTTGGATCTTGAACTGATTGACGATCTTGAAGATGTTATTCTCCGGGTTATCGAAGTTTAGCATCTCGATCCAGACGCTGGTCTTCTTATCATCCCTCTTAATGCTGAAACCTTCGCGGATCCGTGAAAGAGTCTGAAGATTGTTTTCATAATCTCCTCTATCCTTGACCTGGAATTGGGATATGGCCCTCTGCATCTCCGAGTCTGAGATATCGGGATATTTCGATGAAAGGTAATTCTTCAAATCGTCCCAAAGCAGCACATCGTGAAAGTCCCTCTGGATGGTACGTCCGTCGATGTGAGTGTAACCTCTACTCTCGAACTCGGTCATGATAGCATTCTCTAGACTCTCTTCAGTGAACATTGCAATCACATCTTGAAACCGAGGGCTTCCATATTCTTCTTGATCTCTTCCTCGAGTCTGTGCGATTCCTCGAAGAGCTGGCTGAGTTCTGATGTCAATCTCTTCATCTTCTCTTCGTATGGTTCGGTATCCTCTTCCTCAGGAGCAAGACCTACATATCTTCCAGGAGTGAGCATATATCCTGATTCTGCTACAACCGAGATCGGAACAGCTTTACAGAATCCAGCGACATCCTCATAATTCTGGCCGGAGAGCCAATTGTGATATGTATCCGCTATCTTTTGGATCTCATCATCGTCAATGGTCTTGTGTGTTCTGTCATAGAGATGGCCCATCTTCCTGCAGTCGATGAACAGGATCTGATTCCTAGTATCGTCGGTCCTCTTGACTTTCTTCTTGGAGCAGAACCACAGACAGACTGGGATTCCGGTGGAATAGAACAGCTTCTCCGGCAACGCGACGATGCAATCCACGACCATCCTGTCGACGAGATTTTTCCTGATCTCTCCGTCCCCGTTGGTATTGGATGTCAAAGAACCGTTGGCAAGGACGAATCCGGCTACGCCGTTATCATTTAAGTGGTAGAGGAAATGCTGTATCCAAGCATAGTTGGCATTGCCTCTGGGAACTCCATATACCCATCTGGGATCATTCTGGAGCTCATCCGCACCCCAGTTGTCAAGATTAAAGGGGGGATTTGCCATGACGAAATCGGCCCTCAGATCTTTGTGAAGATCGTTGGTGAAAGAATCAGCATTATGCGGTCCAAGATCGGCTGTGATCCCTCTGATGGCAAGATTCATCTTCGCCAACTTAAGAGTTGAAAGATTGTATTCCTGACCATAGATAGAGACGTCCGTCCTGTTACCTTTATGAGCATCGACCATCTTGATCGACTGAACGAACATGCCTCCGGAACCACAGCACGGGTCGAACACCCTTCCTTTGAGAGGCTGAATCATCTCGGTAATGATCTTGACTATGGGTTTAGGAGTGTAGAATTCCCCTTTTCCTTCCTTGGATGAGAATTTGAAGAGGAAGTACTCGTAGACCCTTCCGATAATATCCTCTTCGGAGTCCTTTGAGAGATCCACTTTGTTGAGTATGTCGAGGAGGGATGCGATCTTCGTGGAGTCGAGATCTACTGTTGAATAGAAACTGGTAGGGAGGGCACCCTTGAGCGTAGGATTATCCTTCTCTATGAGATCCATGGCCCTGTCAATTTTGACCTTGATATCGGATTGCTTAGCCTGGTCAACCAGATATTTCCATCTGGCCTCTGGCTCCAAATAGAAGACATTATCCTTTCCGTATGCGAACTTCTCGTCAACGAAAGGCTTGGTGTTCTCGTCAGATTCAAGCTTTTCTCTCTGTTTGTAGAATCTGTCGCTGACGAACTTGAGGAAAACCAAACCCAGTACGACCTGTTTATAGACTGGATACTCGACCGATCCTCTCATCTCGTCTGCCGCAGCCCACAAGGCCTCCTCCAACGAGACCTGCTTCTCCTCTTTTTTCTTTGTTGCTCTTGCCATGTGTTCAACCCCCGATGCATATGTGTATATTTGTGCCTGATTGCCCCTTCAGTAACCTGTTTTCGCTATGGGGAAAGGCCCAACCGTTCTGACTTTGTTGTCATCCAACCAATGCACAATGTACTTACTGGACATTCCATCCGGAACATCACCTATCTTAGCAAAGCGAGAGCCTTCTTCTATCTTCAATTTTTTAACAGAGAAATCCTCACCGGAAATCGTCAGAAGAATCTCAATGGTGACATTCTTACATTCATCATAAGGCAGATCAACTATGATGTATGGCCCCTCGATGAAGTTCTGGACGGTCGTTCTGACATCACCAGGACTGTTTCCCATGTTCCATTCGAGTTTTTCCTCTTCAAGGTAGAACCACCCATGAGTCAATTCAAGGCCATAGGTCTTAGCCATTTCCTCAATCTCAGACCTCTTCTTATCGAACTCCTCTTCCCTCTCCACCCTTATCTTGGCTGAAAGATTATTTCTTTCGAACTGATACTCGTGATAGCTGTCCATCAATTCTTCCTGAAGCCTCTGCAAAGTTTCCCTGTGGCTTTCCTTCTCCATTTCCATGAAATCTTTTCTTTGTTCTAAGAACTCTAAAGCAGCTTCTTTGGATTCGAATCTCCCCATCATAACACAGTCGAAGTACTCCTTGACGTATGGATTCATCTCAGGATCGTCAGATTCCATGTATTTGTCCATCTGTCTGTACAAGGTGGGACGCGATACACCAAGAAGTTTGGCCACCTGAGAAGCAGGAGGTCCTTGTTTGATTTTGTCTTTAAGTTGTGTTCTGCTTATGAACACTCGATTTCTTTCACGATTTTAAAGTGTTCGTTTTTTGTACGTTACAATGTTACATCATAACAAGTGTCCGAATTTTATCGATTAATACCAATTAATTGCGTAATTTGTAAATTTTATCATCAATATTGATGTAAATATGCAGTGTACGATACACATTTATTACATTATATTAGAGATGATCTGAAATTGAATTTAGCATGGACACTCGATATTGTGTATCAGCCTCAAACCTTATCTGCACCATATTCAAATATGGGGCTACCTCCTTTTGATTCGATCCTTTTAGGATTTGGAGAAGACTATGACAAAAGGAACATCAATTGTAATTGTAGTTGTTGTGGCATTGGTAACTATTGCTGTTGCAGCATTCATGATTAATAATAGTGACAATGATGGGAAGAATTCAGGAGAGGTTCTGGTTACCGTATCTAGCATGTACATCGGAAGTGTTGATGCAATGGTGTACATAGACGGAGAATTGGTTCAGGATACAACAATCGGCCCCATGAGTTTTACCTCAGCGAACAAGAAAGTATCCTGGAATGACTCGTCGGAAAAGCACAGCGTGACAGTCAAGGTCGTGTATAAGGTAAACGGTAAGGAAAACGTGAAAACTCAGAATGTAATGGTCACTAAGAACCAAAGACAGACGACACAAATCATTCTATAATCATATTACGGCCAGTATGGCCGGTCCTTCTAAATTATAACTCTTCAGATGAACCCAATTATGTGTAGATCGTAAATCTAAAACGTACAGATAACAAATTCTAATGCTTTTCCGGGGCACCTTCCCCCTACACTCATCGCGAGGGGCAATATTGTGTCCTGCGGTTCATATGTTTCTCTTTTTGAACGATTCTCTATTGTTCACCGCAGTCCGCATAATCCCCTCGCTCTCAGCTCCGTTCCGGGGTTCAGGTAGCCCCTAAGAAAAAAGGAGTTGAAGAAGATGGTAACATCGGAAGAACTGGATTTGACCTTCAAAAAGGTCGGAAACGATTTCGGAATTGAAACAAAAGCAGAGTTCGCGGCATTCCGCGACCTCAAAATCAAATGGATGAGGACCTACAAGTGGGCTGAATTCACCGTGAGCGATTTCCTCAGAGAGGCTCCGCTGGAGGTCATTGAGGACATCGCAGCGACGATCTTTTCGAAGATCAAAGGGATCGAGCACGAATACTCCGATGAGACAGTGGAATGGCTGACCTCGGACGAGTTCGCGGACCTCAATCAGTCGACATACATATCTAGAGACCTGAGGATCGGCTCTGAGAAAGGAGAGCACAAGAGCATCGAAAAGTCTCTGAGCAGACTGAAGAACAGGAAGCTGGTTCCGGAGGATCTGGGACGGATCAGATTCTTCTGGTCCGAAAAGACATCGAGCGAACAATGCTCCTGGTCATCGATGCTCATGAAGGTTGTGACCGTGAACAGCGCTCTGGATTCCGATGAAGTCCCTGACGAGATCCTCGATTATGCGATCCTTCGTCAGATCTCGTACATCAGCAGCGATTTCAGGACGAACAGCGAGGACAGGAAGCAGGCCGTTTTGGAATCAGCACAGAGATATCCGGGATTCGACAGTATCCAGGAGTGGCTTGGAGAACACGGATTCTCCGAATGATAAAACGGGGGCGACAGCCCCCTTCTAAAGAGTTTTCGAAGTGGTTTCACTTTTTCTTCATAGGTTTCTTTGAGCGTTTTGGCAATTCGTTGACGATACGGATCCAGTTCTTCTTTGTCGTTGAATTTACAGGCGGGATAGCGGAATCGTTTTTAGGATGGGCGCAGAGGTTTCCGTAATCCTTGATCTCGAGAAGAACCTGCTGTTCCTCCTTAGTGACAATTTGCTCATCCAGAGCTATCTTGATGAGTGTAGCCAGATTGTCGCTATTCTTGAGTATCGAACGGAGATTGCCCTCCATCCTCCTACGGATGCCGATACCGAAGAGATAACCATTGAGGCTTTCTAGCGGGGCATCCTTTCCATATATCTCATTGAGATTCTGGAGAAGATCGACATATCTGGAAAGATCACTTAGGTCATTGCTGTCCAGAACTGTCTTCACAACATCCATGCTTTTGGAGAATGTTGTATATGCATCCTTCATGGACTGGAGTTCTGACTCGTTGAATACCGTGAGATCGTATTGACTGGGGGATTCGATATGGAAATAGCCTTTCAGTTTCTCGAAAGAAGCGGATGCGGCATTTGCTGCAAGGAGCTGTTTAGATACAAAGCTGCCCTGACGGCCATCAATTATGAACTCAGGAAGTCTCTCGTTCACTCCCAGAATGACCGAAACAGTCCTTGGGGATGATGATACTGTCAATAGCTGATCCGCAACTGCCAGATTCTCATCCGGATTCTTGGCATCGTATTTTCTGGCCAGTGACTCACAGATTGGATTCAGACCTGTGGCCCTGAAGGTATCAACTGCTTTGACCAAGTCCTTATCCGATTCAACAATGATGGATTCCAACAAAGCGGAAAGTTCGGAAGCTGAAATGGCCCTGGATCTCTTCAGATCGACGATCGAAGATACGACATCATCGGACGATTCAAGATGCCTTCTGATCAATGACAGTTTGTTGCTGTTGTCCAAGATGCCTTCTGAGGAGGCCAACAGTTCAATCAGGGCATTCAAATCCTTTGTGTCTACGGAGGATACTAGCTTCTTGACAATCGTTATTATCTCTTCCTCGGTAAGTGAACGTGAAACAAGAAGATGACAGACGATAGAACCATCCATTCCGAGAATGTGTACATCCTTGTCTACAAAGATGTAGCCCCTTCCAGAAGAAGAACTGATCAGATCCACGAAGGAGTATCCGAGATTCGGGATAGCATACGCGCCCCCTATCGCAGGAGTGTTTTGACCGAATATCTTCAACTTGCCTTTGAATGAGAAGTCGATAGGAAGATGGAATCTGTATGATTCCCAATCTGCTGGAATGGAATCTGAGACCTCCAGTTCCATGCCTTTGGTAACAAAGAGTTCCTTTTTCTGAGGCAGTATATCCTGGATGGTGTAATACTTCTTGATGAAGTTCGAGTCCAAATTGGTATCGAATGAGAAATCACCGGATACCTCATCGAATGTTAGGACGATGTCACTCTTGATACAGAACATCTCGGGATTCAGGCTCTGATCAATCGATAATATCTCATCCTCTGCACCAGCCCCTATCACATTCTTCTTTTTGATGATGAATTGCATAAGGCTATCTTCATCGGCACAGATGGATGAGAACCTATCGGGTTCGAAGCCTTCCATGGTCGAGGTCTGCAGTGTGAATTGGAATCTATTTTCCGAAAGTCTTGCTGAGGGATGATAATAGACGCTCGTGCTGAATGTCTTTGGATCCTGTTTTATGCGGCCTTTCACGAAAAGGTCGCGACCCGTATCCGTGAATGAGGTGCACATTATTGCGTTCTTGAAACTAAAGTCAAAGTAGTCGTTCCTGATGACCCCGTTCTCGTCCAGATCCTTGATGATGTTCTCAAAGAGTGGGATCATAGTCTCCGGGATCGACAACCTGGATAGGAATTTCTCCCAGGTATCTTCTGATAGGCCCCTGATACCGATCGCAGTGAGTATGAGATTCTCCAATCCGGTTGGTTTCTTGAATCTGCTGTATTCCCCGCTGACATCCAGAAGCAGTACCGGTAGTTTGATAGATGCAGTATGTCTGGCCATTTTTACTCCCCCATCACATCCTTCTCGGTAAAGTAACCGTGATGGAATTTTGCCTGGTCGACGATCCTGCGATATACGAATTCATGTCTTCCATCCAGATCTGTCTTAACCGCCGAAAATTCCCTGCCGTTCCCTACTATGATCAGGAGACATCTTGCGCGGCTTATCGCCACATTGATCCTGTTGAATTCTTTCATGAAGCTCTTGTTAAGGTTCCTGGTCGCGGTCAAGGAAAGGATTATGATGTCCCTCTCGTCCCCTTGGAAGTTATCCACGGTGTCCACCATGAACTTCTCGTCCTCTCTTCTGTTGAATGAATCGGATTTGAATCCCTTGAGACGTCTACGGATCATCCTGACCTGGTCTGCGTAACCGCAGATCACTCCGAGGCTGAGACGGGAATCATGATCCTGATTGAAGGAACGATCCCCAATCTCTTTTCCGAATCTGTCCTTCCTGCAGCTGTTCTGGAGTTTATGAAGTATGTTGATGACGACGTCCGCCTCTCTCTGGTTGCTGCGAGATGTGCTGCTGTCGTTTCTATCCTCTTCCTCGGCATCGACATCGATGAACAGCAGATGAGAGTTCTTGTTGATTATATTCCTACCAGCACCCCCCTTGATCTGAAGATAGTGCTCTCTGTTCCCGTCGGCTCCGCCATAGGTGAGCTGATTGGAATAGAAGATGTTGTCGGCATCCATAATGTCCGGATGCATGCGGTACTGCACTGTGAGCATCACCTTGTTGCACGCAGGCATAGTCTCGTACAATTCCTTGAAGAACGAGGATTCATACATATGCTTGAATTCCCTGTCCAGATCCATATTGACTAAGCTGGGGTCGTAGCGATCCAGATTCTTCTCGGAAAGACTGGATTGATACATCGGCGGCAACTGTTTATCGTCTCCGACCAAAATGACGGTCTTACCGAACAGAATGGGGTACAGAACTTCCAGGAAGGATACTTTACTGACCTCGTCCACAATCACAACATCGATGTTGGCTCTTCTTATGTCCACGGTACCGGAATCGGTCGTGATGTTATCTGCTGTGGTGCAGGTTAGGCCTATCACGTTGACATAATCCAATATCTGCTCATTGAGCTTCTCAGAATCATTCTCGATGACGTTCTCATCACGGAGATAAGTGGACATTTTCCTGTATGCGCCCATCAGTTCATTAGAGAGGCCGCTAGATGCCGATCTCTTGATACGCTCTTTCTCCTGCTCTATGAATTCGATTCCTTCTTCGAGATTTCTGTAATTGCCCATTATGTTGTTATCGTTCAGGATCTCTCTGATATCGATGTCAAGCGATTCCCTGGCATCATCATATCTCTTGAACACGGGATTGTTACGGAGCTGCTCTAGTTCCTTCTCTTTAGTTCTGAGGGATTGTTCTGAACGATCGGTATCGTTGCAATACGAGCGAAGTTCATCGATTTCCATCTCCTTGTCGGATATGATGTCACGGATCTGGTCTGAGATGGACTCTTTGAGGTCTATCACCTGATCCAGTTCAGGGATTCCGTTGGGGAACAATTTCACCATGTTGAACTCGAAAGCATCGAATCCATTGTCCTTTTGGTATTGGAGCATCTCCATTTCAATAGCGATCGATCTCTCGTTGTCTGCCTCAGCCTTTTCTGAGAACTTATCGAAGAATGCCTGATGTTTGGTGATCGTCTCGTATTCCTTTCTGATATCCGGTTTTCTGAGAGCATACAAAGAACGGACGACCTCGGGAGACAGGACCGCTCCGTTTAACTCCACAGATATCTTTGAGGTAAGTTGATCGAATCTGCTGCGTTCGATCTCCTTGATGCATCTGATGTCTTCCAGGATTTCAGAGATCTTCAGCTCGGTTTCCTTATTCTCGTCACGATCCTCGGAGATTTTATCGTTCAGTTTCTTGATTTCCAAGGATATCCTATCCATGTTTTGGAGTATGGAATCAGCCTCTTTCTTGAGATCATCTACCTCATTTACACGTGCCCTTAGATCGGCTATTTTCCTGTCTAGACTGTCAGCATATGCCTTAGACGAAGATGTCTTCTTCATCTCGTTCTCTAAGCCTTTTGCGATATCCAGATAAAGATTACGTGTCAGGAACTTATCTGAATAAGGGTTCTTCTCATTCTTCTTGGCAGCATATCCGCCAAAGAGACGGAGGCGACGTAACGAAGGGATCTCCGGTAGCCTCTGAAATGCGTTATCGACAGCCTTATGGTTCTCGCTGGCGATGAGCACCTTCTTACCCCTGGTGACGAGTTGTGCGGTGATCTCTGCAATGACTTCGGTCTTGCCTGTACCCGGAGGTCCTCTTATGAGGAACATCCCGTTGGAGGAGACCGCTTTGCGTATGGCTTCTTTCTGCTTATCATTGAGTTTCCTGCTGTAGAAATGTTCAACGGATATCTCGCTGTGTGCAGTCTGGTTAGAACTGTTGAAAAGTGCTGTGGCTAAGAAAGGATTCATCACATAACCGTGGGTGAGATAGAACAGAGCCGTCCTCTGCCTCTTGATGATCGCTCTGTCGCCTGTATGATCTTTGTAGATGAACAGTTTCTTTCCTTTGAGTTTAAGGGAACTGTTCTTGATGATCTCTTCGGGAGTCGATTGTGAATCGATGTCCAGACGATAAAAGATATGAAGACGTAAGCGGGTCTCGTTATACTTGACTGATTCGACTGCGGCTTTGGTTTTCTCGTTCTGAGCTGCTATTCTGGTCTTAAGCAGTTTATCATACGTTGGACCGATCTCTTCCCTTATCGAAGAAAGCTTATCTTCGATTAACCGGTCTCTCTTAGAATCAACGAAGGGCCTGATTGTCTCATCCACGATGTCCTCGAGCTTATAGCGATCCTCGAGATTTTCTTTTTCGAAGGTTTTGGCGGTTATTTCTTTCTCAATATCTAATATAGATAGCTTGAGTTTTTCAAGTTCGTTCTTCTTGGATACAAGGTTTTTCGTTCCTTTGTCATCCAGATTAGATGAATCCGCTGTCTGCACTTCACGACTTAGGACATCGATCCTGGAATTCATCTCTTTGATCTTTTCATTGAGAGCTGCTACCTCGTCATCGAGTTTCTGTGTATCTTCGGCAATCATAGATTCGCGCTTAGTTTTACAGTCCTCGCGGTATCTGGCGGCCAGTTCATCGTGGAAAGTGTTTACCTCGAATACGAGTTCGTGTTCCTTGTAGTAATCAAGCTTGGATCTCTCCTCTGAATCGTATTCTTTCTGGGTGCTTTTTTTGATCGATTCGATCTCCGATCTATTGGATGCGATTATGGAATCTATTTTCGCGGTATTCTGAATCTCTTCTAACGAGGGTTCAGTTGAAACACGAGATTCATCCATGAATTGTAGACTCGAGTTGTACCGAGGGATGTACTCGGTCTTGTTACCGTTCGTCTTTTCCTCTATGATTACTTTTTCCGATACCTGCAAAGACCGGCTTCTGGTAAAGATTTCAAACTTCTTTTTGATGTTAGGATCCGAATCGACATCTTTCTTCAAGAAGTCATGAGATATGTGGATAAGAGGAATCTCATCGGATTCCGGTATCTTCTCAGCACTCCAGAATGTAGACCTATCCTTGAAAATCAGATGTTTGACTGGAGCTGTGCGATACTCTTCTGGACAGTTGTTCCTGAAATAGGCTATGAGGAAGTCCAAATTGTCAACCGAATATGAATCTTCCAAGTCCTTGGTTATAATCTCCTCTTTGAAATCAAGATACTGGCCCCACTTGTTCAGTCTACCCATGACCTTATCGCGGTCTTTTACAACATAATTCTGAGACAGTTTTCTTAGGAAATCAATGGTTAACAAAGAACTGTCGATCTCTGTTTCTGAGAGGTACTTGTTGTCATCATAATTGGTGTTGTACCAATCCTCCCCAAAATAAAGGCGTGTAAAGATATCACAGTATTTCTGAATCTCTCCACAGGATACTGCGTTCTTATCAAGTAGAGTGAAGCCTTTGACTTTGAAGAAACGAAACTTGGGTTTGTTCTTCGGCGTGTATTCGTCGATATCGCACATCAGTACCAAATCAGATGTTGAGTTCTCTATCGGAATCCTCACAGCAACGTTGAACCATCTATTGTTAGATGATTCGGACGGTTCTTTCCTATCAAAGTTCGGAAATGAGATTCCGACGGTAACATTCGATCTCGGGAGCACCCTGCAGAAAAAGTGTTCAAATTCTGTATTAAGCTGGAGTCTCTCAAACTGGTCTTTAAGACCCACCTTATACAGTTTATCTCTATTCCTTTCCTCATCTATCTGAGAATTGGAGCTCAAATCCAAATACAGACGCTCTTCAGCCATTTTCCACCTACCGATTATATCGCTAAGCAACAACCACTCTTATCTTTGCTATTTAAGTGAGATGCTTGTATGTTATATCGATGCGGAATATCTTTACAATATTTTCATATTATACAAATTATTTTTGTATTATACAAACTATTCACTACTAGCATTGAGGTTGAAACGTGCATATCCACATCGCTACAATCGGAGAAAGGACAGAAGCAGTCCTCAATGGATTGAAACTGATTCCAGGAATAGAGAAAGTGTATCTGTTGTATAGCTCCAAATACAAACAAAGTGCTGTAACTGTTCAAGAATACTTATTGAAGGGAGATACTCCCTGTTATCTGAAAGCTGTAGATGAATATGATTTTCAATCAACCAGTAATATGATCCTGAAGATAGTTGAGGATGAAAGAAAGGTTGGTCATCATGAATATTCATTGAATGTGACTGGAGGTACCAAACTTATGGCCTTTGCAGCCTATTCATCAGCATATTTCATCGGAGCAACGGTTTATTACGTAAAGGAAAGGAACGATATACCTTACGATGAGCGCCTGCTAACATTGATGACGACACAAGCTCCGGCCAATGAAACTACGAATAAGAAATGGAATGAGATCCTGAGATTCATTTATAGAAAAACGGTGAACAACGGATTTGTTACCAACACCGATATCAAAAATGAATTCAAGATGAGTGATAACCAGGTCTCGTACTACATCCGGGTATTCAGAAACAAAGGTCTGATTACAACAAGCAATGGTGTCTGTGATCCAAATAGTCAATCTATCAACTATCGCTTTAATAACATTAAACTAACTCAACAAGGTATGATGATAGCCAAATTCTCATGATTATCACCATGGTACATCCTATCTCGTTATGAACCGATTAGTTCATATTATATGTACCATCTTTCAGCATGGTACATATATGGCAGGATACGGAAAGACTCCGATCTTATTGTTGGGAATGCTGTCAGAAGTGTGCAGGCCGGTCGGCGGGCGCTGGTCCACGGCCCAACGCGCCACGCCGCCACGGCCCCTGTCGCCCGCACCCTCCGCTCTCTGAGGTTCGCTTCGGGTGCGCGCCGTACGCTCGCGCGTCCGTCGGGCGACATAAGGTGTTTGCAAATCGTTTGTAAAGAGTTTGTCGGAGATTGTCTTCGAGGGCCGTGGATGTCAGGCCACCTTCCTTGCGGCGATCTGGCGCATGTACTCCTCTGCTACGTTCTGGGGCTTGGAGGACATGATGTTGTCCATGACCTCCTTGTCCGATACAACGAGGGCCAGCTTCGGGGTGATGTCCCCGAAAGTGGACCCGTCCAGACGTAGCTGTTCCTTCAGATCGGGTATCAGAGGCTTCACCACGGGAGCATCCCTGGCGAATGCCCTGACCTTGTTCTCGAAGATATGCGACGCTGCCTCTCCGCATTGGTCGCAGGTCCCTGAGAACACGATGAGGGTCCCTCCGCAGTGGATGCATGTCCTCGTCACCCTGTACGACTCCTTGCCAACGGTCTTGATCATGTTGTTGGCCAGGACGCCGAAGTAGTTGTCACATATCTGAGAGAACTGGGGCTCCATGGCGTAGCCGAGCCAGTCGAAGCTTCCGATCTCTCCGACCATCCTTCCCTTGCCGAGGACCTCGTTGGCCTGGTCCTCCTCGGTGTACCTGAACATCCTATTCTTCGTCCTCTGATCGTTAGGATCGTCGTACGAGTTCAGACCGGGGAGGTAGTAGTTCAGGATCTTCGAGGTGTAGTCCTCGCTGGTGGGATTCCTCTCGTAGAGGCCGATTCCCTCATGGGTGGCCAGATAGGCCATGGTCAGCTTGACGGACTGCAACTGGTCCTTGGAATGGACCTTCTTGATCATCCAACCGGGATGGGTGTTCAGGAACTGGGCCGTGTCCAGGAAGCCGATCAGTATCCCGTGGAAATGGGGGCCGTTCTCCCACATGCAGTCCTTCATCCTCCAGGGATGGAATATGAGCCTTCCGCCGAGGCAGCCTACCTTGACCAGGTCCTGCTGTAGCCTTTTGCGGTACTTGTTGAACCACACATGCGACTGCATCATCCATCTGATCTCGTCCTGAGGGGGCGAGAGGATCCAATGCCCCACGTTCCCCGGGTCGATGCCCTGCTTCTCGCACAGGAGACGGTACTCGGTGAATCTCATCTCCACGCGGGTACCTGTCCTGAGGCAGGTGTCGTTCAGGCACACTGGGCATTTGGACGACCAGCAGTGGTTGTTCTTCCCTTTGAGGTAGTGGTACCTGGAGTTGACGCATGATGTGAATATGCGTCCCTTTTCCCCGGTGGTGCCCTTGATCCTCACAGGTCCGCAGTGGAGCCTCTTGGGACGGTCCAGATCGTGGCCCGGAGGTACCCAGGAGAGGAGCTCAGGTATCTCGTTAAGAGGGACATCGTCCGGATTGAAGTACGTCTCCTCGAAGGGGAACATCTTCACATACTGGATGACGGGATGCTCGTTCCTCTCGGCTATCCTGAACTCCAGCTCCTCGGCATCCATCTCGGATGTGTAGCCCTGGTCAAGAAGGTCCTGGAGGTCCATCTCAAAGCTCCTTCTTCTTGACGTTGCCCTCCACGTTAAGGTGTTTGCTCGGCCAGTCAATCGGGCCTAAGGCCTCTTCGGCTTCCTGCCTGTCGGACTCGTTCAGGAGACCTTTCCTGTCGAGCTCTATGGACAGATCCCTGTCGTCGAGGAGGAATCCGAAGTAATCCTCCATCTCCTCATCCGAGTAGAACTCCCTCAGAGCATCGAGACCGTAGAGCCTGATGATGACATCATCACGGTATTCCACGTTCCCGTAGTCGAAGACCAGGGGATCATAGTCCTCGCAAGGCTCATCCAGCTCCCCTTTGCTGTAGGGACATGGGTAGTACGAGCAGGTCAGACAGCACTTCTTCTCAAGAATCATCGATCTTACACCCCAGTGCTCTGAGCTTCGCTCTGATCTCCTCGATGTCCATCTCCTCCTTGGGGAATTCCATGTTCTCGATGGAGTTCCCGAGGTCGGTAAAGGATTTGCCGAGATCCTTGAACAGCTGCGCATCCACAGGAAGGTATGGGTGCATGTCCCCGACGATGAACGTCATCCTCGGCTGAGGCACCTTGTAGTCCTGCATCTTCTTATCGTAGTCCGCCACCATGTTCAGACCGACGAATATGTTCCCGTGCCTGAACTTGGTGATGGGTATTCTCATAGGAGGTTTCGAGACCGGTTTAGGGACTCCAAGCACCTCCTGCGCTTCCGAAATAATTGATTCATCTACCACGATAGTCATCTCCTCCGGTCACCCGGAGTCATATCTGCAAGGGAGGTGCTGCCAAGGCCGGTATGCAGACTACGGCCTTCCATGACATGGAATCATGGCCTCGGATGTTCTGTCTCGCCGTTCGCAGAATGGTGTTGGATTGATGGATCGCGGTGCTTCTTTCACTCAAGGGGCCGTGGTATGTATCGTGTTGTGTAATCCCCAAGGTACACCGTGTTGTCCTATGAATATCGGTTGAATAGAACGGCGACGCTCTTCTCTATTTCTGCTATCAATCTCCTTTTGTTCTCTATTTCAAGGGTATTCCAATGAGGTTGTCATATGTTCAATGAGCCTCTTTATGACAAGGGGAAGGGCCATACTTACCGATCCACTACGGTGAATGTCGAATAGGAAACTGTGACCAGTTTTCCGCTCCTTTCCGATTCTTCTTTGATCAGAGATCATCAAGGAAACGGGAGGTATTCGACATCGGAAGAGAGAGCTTACGCTAGAGGGGCGACAAGGCAATTATAGCATCCAACTACGGGGCCAAAAATGGTCCCCATAATATGGTACTGTGCAAATTTCGCCCCAGAAGTTTAAACGGCTCTCCGCCGGAGATGCTGGATAAGGATGGTCCCCACTCCCTGATTTGAACAGGGGATCTGCTGATTTCAGCGGCTGTATCGGATCTCTCCGAGAACACTCTACAGTCAGCCGCTCTGGCCAGGCTAAGCTAAGTGAGGA
>Ga0265295_1003851_pt1 | contig 21053 bp, 25 predicted proteins | sample Munlansysbiofilm_FD_192503 | JGI IMG/M metagenome (GOLD analysis project Ga0265295, IMG submission 192503) | Leachate microbial communities from a municipal landfill in Southern Ontario, Canada - Methane capture system biofilm | ecosystem: Engineered > Solid waste > Landfill > Unclassified ... | reverse complement strand
AAAAACAGGCGGTCGATACATTTGGAAACGGTGGGCGCAGCAAAGGGGCGAAAAAGCTGTTGACAATCAATGGGTTGCAGGGGTAGAGTTTGCCCATGCCCGGTTCGTAAACGGGATTAAGACGCGGATTTGAACCATCTCGGCTCCCAGGGCGGTTTGCCCATGCCCGGTTCGTAAACGGGATTAAGACGCCAGGTTGCCCGCCGCAAAATGCAAATCGCTAAGTTTGCCCATGCCCGGTTCGTAAACGGGATTAAGACGGAGGCTGAAATGATGACTGGGGCGTCGTCGGGTTTGCCCATGCCCGGTTCGTAAACGGGATTAAGACATGCTCGCCCATTTCCGTGATGGGCTAACGACTGGTTTGCCCATGCCCGGTTCGTAAACGGGATTAAGACTCTTTTGCCGGTCTTTCGACCAGCCTTTTTTCCGATGTTTGCCCATGCCCGGTTCGTAAACGGGATTAAGACTAATAGGCCTTCATCTAGGAGGGCCTGCAAGCGGCGTTTGCCCATGCCCGGTTCGTAAACGGGATTAAGACAAACAGTTCAACTCGAACTTCGTTGCTACCAAAAGTTTGCCCATGCCCGGTTCGTAAACGGGATTAAGACGCGGCTGCGCAGGGAGTGGGTGAGTCAGAACCCGTTTGCCCATGCCCGGTTCGTAAACGGGATTAAGACATGGTGATTCTCCTTGATCAATGGCCCGACCAAGGTTTGGTTTGCCCATGCCCGGTTCGTAAACGGGATTAAGACGCCAGAGACGGCGATCGCAATCGCCTCTTCGTACGTTTGCCCATGCCCGGTTCGTAAACGGGATTAAGACTGGGTCTCCGTGGTTTTCTTGTCGTTGGGGAAAAGTTTGCCCATGCCCGGTTCGTAAACGGGATTAAGACGGATGCGTTCACGGACCGCATCAACCGTGAAGTCGTTTGCCCATGCCCGGTTCGTAAACGGGATTAAGACATCGAGGGCTTCCTTGTATAGGGCCTCGCGCTTTGTTTGCCCATGCCCGGTTCGTAAACGGGATTAAGACTCGCGGTTGAGGAGTGCGACCATCGTGGCCGCAGTTTGCCCATGCCCGGTTCGTAAACGGGATTAAGACGGCGTGAGCGTGGCCCCCACGATGTTCGCCTCAGTTTGCCCATGCCCCGGGAAACCGGGGGTCAGGTCTAGCTTCGTAGCATGAATTTCCCCGCCCGGCACTTTGAACCGTTGATGAGCATCTGATGAAAATCCGTCTTTGCCTGATTTCGGAACGGCCACCGGCCAATCTGTGCGCAGGGCAAATCCTCCCCACCCCAACCCTCCCCACGAGTGGCCGAAAACCTGGCGGCTCAGGAATGGTCAGCCCTGCAAATCCTCCCCACCCCAACCCTCCCCACGAGTGGGGAGGGAGCACGGCGAAACCGGGCGTTAGGTCTGGCTTCGGAGGGAAACCGGGGGTCAGGTCTAGCTTCGTAGCATGAATTTCCCCGCCCGGCACTTTGAACCGTTGATGGGCATCTGATGAAAATCCGTCTTTGCCTGATTTCGGAACGGCCACCGGCCAATCTGTGCGCAGGGCAAATCCTCCCCACCCCAACCCTCCCCACGAGTGGGGAGGGAGCACGGCGAAACCGGGCGTCAGGTCTGGCTTCGTAGCACGATGGCAAGGCGACCGCAGGGGGGGCGGGTATCCCGCGCCTTGTCGGGAGAACACCGCGCCGGCCAATCCGCGAGATACCTTCGGGTATCGCTGTAGGTGGCGCCTTGCCCTGACTGCGATAAATCCATCCTTTTTAGGGGTTCCATCAAGCATGAAACACGGCATGAGTGCCGTGCTTCACGCGATCCGTCATGAACGAATACGAACGCATGGAGTTTCGTTGGGCCTCGGTTGCGCGGCGGCGGTAACATAGCCGTCCTTCATTCGGAGGGCATCGTGTCTACGCAGTTCGCCACACCGGAAGCCGAGGCACTGAGGCCCTCTCCTGAAGAGCAGCCAACGCCGAGATCGGCCACGCCTTCATCACCGAGTTCGAGCGATCCGCGGCACTACGGGTGGGTAGACTGTGGCCAACCAGGAGACCGACATGCATTACATACTTGAATGCGAACGGGAAGAAGACGGTCGTTGGTTAGCTGAGGTTCCTCAGTTGCCAGGTGTGCTGGCGTATGGCGCTTCGTCGAGCGAGGCCATGGCGCGGGCTGAGGTGCTGGCCCTTCGTGTCATGGCTGAGCGGCTTGAGCACGGCGAAGCCAAACCCACAGAAATCATTCTCTCTTTGCCTGCTGCTGCATGAGCCAGTGGCCTTCGTCCAAGGCCAAGCGTGTCTACGCTGCTCTTCTGCAGATGGGCTGGCAACTCAAGCGCCAAACCGGTTCACACCGAACTCTCGCTCGTGGGGGCGGGGTCAGGTCTAGCTTCGTAGCATCAGGGCAGCCGTCCTGAGTTGATCGTGCGCTCCACTTGTGGGGGGAGGAAAGGCTGGGTGTGGATGCGAGGTGAAGGCCCTCAAATCGCCGCCATGCTCCATCGCCACTTGAACCACCTGGATTTCACCCTGGCCGCCATCGATGACGTGATCTCCCGCGGCAAGATGGGAGATTGGGAAGACCTGCGCGTCGCCGTCATCGATGACCCGCATGTGGCGGAAAAGGTCCTGCGCGTGTGCCGGCCTTACGCTGGGGAGCGCTATGCGCAGCGGCATCACTTCTGGGCGCAATATGTCCATGGACGCGGACGCACTGCCTGAGTGGGAGCGTGTGCTTTCCTCGGCCGCGCGGTTGCAGCGCATCCTGCCTGCCCGACGTGACCGCGCAGACCACGACCTGGGGCACGCCAGACCGGGCTGGAACAAGGGCAACCAAACCCTGTGGAAGCCGTAGCGCCCGAGGGCAGGGCGCAGCAATTGCGGCGGGAAGTCGCCGAAAATCTCATTGCCGCGCTACCGCCCTGTACTGCCCGAACTGGGCGGAAAACTGAAAAAACGGCGAACTCAAGGGTGTCACGGCGGACATCGGGCGCAAGGGAAATCGCTTCGTCATCCTGAGTCTGAGGGCGGGCTGATCCGCGCAGATGGCGTTCGCGTCTCTCGGGCGCGGCGCAGGCGCCTGCAAACTTGCAGCAGGCCTCCTGTCGCTCACAGTGTGGAACAATGCAGACATCCTCTCTCCGTGGTCGTCTGCGCGGCGATTCGTGGCCTACACCGAGACGGGGTTGTGTGAGTTGTGAACGTCGAAAGCGAGTCTGCGATGGAAATCTTCGTTGCCAAGTGGTTGCCGTTTCTCTACTTCTGGCGCTCTGGGCGCCGTGGTGCGGGCTTGGCGGCGCTGCTGATGCAGCTGACCCTCATCCTGTGGCCCATCGCCTCGTTCTGGGCGATGGCGGGCGCGGTGCGCGCCCAGGAAACGGCGCAGTGGTACCCGCTGGTCCGGCGGGATTTCTGAGCGAAGGGATCGAGCCATGTCTGCACTTCCTGCCATTACCCAACACGTCGAGGGCACCACGCGCTTTCTGTGTCCGCATTGCCGATCGGACGACGTGCGCAAGGTCTCGCTCATGTACGAGCAGGCCACGAGCAACCTGAACTACCGCGCGCTGTCGATGAACGACCAGGGCGGCGCGGCCTACACCGCCGGGTCCGGCGGGCTGCAGAATCTGATGGGCGGGCGGATCGCGCCGCCTGTGCCGCCCGAAGCTCCGGTCAAGCCACGGTTTCCCATTTTTTCGCTGATTTCGTTGGCTATGGCCACTTCCCCGATTACCGGAATTGGAATGACGAACGCATCTACTGGGGATCGTTTGGTGGCGTTTGTCCTGTATATGTTGCTACCTATGTCGTTTCTGCCGAAATATGTCATGCAGTCGCTGCGCTACGCAAGCTATGCACCGCGTTACCAGAATCTGCTCTTGCCTGATTACCAGCAACGCCATGCAAAGTGGTCCAGATCATGGATGTGCATGCGCTGCGGCGAAATCCACGAGCGCTGAGCAAAACCGTCGCGCCTCTGCGCGAATGCGTCAGCGTATGGCGAATCACCGACCGTCGGTCACCATCTCTTCAAGGAGCCCAAAATGAGCATCAAACCCGTTGACATCATCGACCTGGAAAACGGCGTGCAGATCGAGGTCTATGAAGACGGCGATATCGTGCTGGTCAGGCAGCAGCTTTTCATTCAGATCACCGCCAGTGAGTTGTACAAAATCGCCGCCGCATCGAAGGCGGCTGCCCGGGATGCGGCAAGAGTCGCCGTGAAGAGCGCTGCCACGCCGTCGTCGCCCAAATCGCAGGCGGCGTCGCAGGCAGCGACGGGCGCCGTCCTGAAGTCGTAGTCTGGGCGGTGGGCGCGCGTTTTGGCGCAAGCGCCAAAACGCGCCAGCAGGAAGCGCAACCCACCGTTCAGGGCGCGCGACCCGCAAACTTGCGCCGCCCGCTTCCCTGATCGAAGCACCCTACATTGCGAACCTCCCGATGAGTATCATCGCGCCGGGCAGCGTGGCCGTTGCTCGAAGCGGCGTGCCCGCGGGCCTTTGATCATCGATCATCCAACCGAACCACAAGGAGACCACCATGCGACTGCTCATTGCCCTGCTCCTGCCCTGGCTGACGTTCTTCACCATCGGCAAGCCCATCTCGGGCATCATCTGCCTGATCCTCCAGATCACGCTGATCGGCTGGATTCCCGCGACCATCTGGGCGGTGTATTCGCTCAGCCAATACAAGACGGACAAGAAAATCGCCAAGGCGCTTGCCGCCCGCGAGGGATGACGGAGGTTCAGCTTCTCTATAGCATGGCTTTCCCCAGGGATGGCTCGCAGCCGTCTCGCTGCGGCAAAGTGTGTGTTGACGGCGCGCTATGCGGCTGGCGGAGAGTGCTGCCCTACCCGCATCCCCATTGCATGTCCCGAACGATATGAACGAACCGATCGCAGCTTCCTCTTCCGTGGGCGGTCTGGCCTTGAGCCGCCAGCGCTACACCCTGCGCAGCAAGGGGCTGCATTGGTCGGGCTTTCCGGGCGCGTTGCTGCACAGCGGGCTGGGGATGATGCTGGCGCGGGTGTCGCCCGCGGTGTTCGAGGTGCTGATCGGCGGCGAGGATGCGCGGGCAGGCGAGGCGTCACGCCCCCGCCCGTGGTGGATGCTGCCGCCGCTCGATGTCCGCATGGCGTTTGCGCCGGGCGACGATCTGCAACTGGACCTGTTTTTCGCCAACCCGCAAGGCGACTGGGCGGACGTCTGCGCGCAGGCGCTCGAAGCGCTGGGCGAGGCGGGTGTGGGCAAGTCGCGCGGGCGGTTTGCGCTGCTGCGGCACGAGCCCGTGCCCTGGGCGTGCAACGAAGGGCAGGGCGAGCGGGCGCCGCTGCCTGCCGCACCCATCGAACTCGGCCGCATGCTGGCTTCGGCGCGCTTCATGGAGGAGGGCGCGAGGCACATCGGGGTGCAGTTGCTCACGCCCTTGCGGCTGAAGGGCGAGCAGGGGCTGGTGCAGCAGGCGCCTGCCGCCGCGCTGTTCGTGCGCCGCCTGCTGGCGCGCGCGGCCATGCTCTCGGGGGTGCGCATGGTCGATCTGCCGCTGGCGCAGCAGGCGCTGGAGCAGGCGCATACCCTGCTCATCACGCAGCAGGATCTGCACTGGGACGACCTGTCGCGCTACTCCGCGCGGCAACAGGCTGAATTGCCCCTGGGCGGCTTGACGGGCTGGCTGCGCTACAGCGGCGCAGGCCCGCTGGACGCCGCGCTGGCCTGGTTCGCCGTGGGTGAATGGCTGCACCTGGGAACCAAGACCACGTTTGGCCTGGGCGCCTACCGTTTGCTGCCGCAGCGCGTGTGCGGATAGTGCGGCATGAGGGCGTGCGGTCGGTTGCGCAAACTTGCCGATTCCGGCGCCCGGCGCCCGCGCAGTATGCTTGAAACCTTGGACATTTCCGAACCTTGACGAGCAGATTGGGGGCAAGCATGACCGTTTATTTCGTTTCCAGACACGATGGCGCACGGCGCTGGGCGCAGATTCTGCAAAAGCAGGGCAACTGGCCGCATCCGGTCGATGCCTACGTCGATCATCTCGATGTGTCGGCGCTGAAAAAGGGGGATGTGGTGATCGGCACCTTGCCCTTGCGCGAGGCGGCAGCCGTCCGCCAGCGCGGGGCGGAGTTCTTTTCGCTCGATCTGCAGGTGCCGCCGCATTGGCGCGGGCAGGAGCTCACCGCCACGCAGATGGCCGCATGCGGCGCCACGCTCACCAGCTACCGACTGACGGTCAAGGAGACGGTGGAAATGCACCCGGTGAACAAGAAGCCGCGGGCCGTCAAGACCAGCCCCGCTGTCACCGTGATGCTGGTCAGCCAGGAGCTCATGCCGCAGTATCTGGGCTTCGCGCAGGCGCCCACGCCGCAGGTGATTCTGGCGGTGACGAAAAGCATGAGCGCGCGAGCCGAGGCGCTCGACGCGCTGCTGCAGGCGGCGCCGCAGCCGCCCGAGAGAATCAAGCGCCTGCATCTCGATGAATCTCAGGGCTACGCCGATCTGCTCAAGCAGGCCGAGGCCCTGCTCGACAAGCTGCATGGCGACGGCGCGCAAGAGGTGAGCTTCAACCTCACCGGCGGTACCAAGCTCATGGCGATGGCCTTCGCCCAAGCCGGGCAGGCCGCGCAGCGCATGGGCGACGCCGTGAACCTGCAATATATCGATACGGCCAATGGCGTGATCGAGCAGATTCAGGGCAGCCGCTCCACCCGGCTGCCGCTGCCTGCGCGAGTGGGGGTGCGCGAAGCCGTGCTGGCCTCGGGCAAGGCCGATGCCGGTTGCGCCAGCGCCTCGGTGCGGTTCGCGCAGCAAATGAAGCGCAAGGCGCTGCACGACCATCTGATCGATGCCAGCGTGACGATGATCGGCTCGCTCAATCAACTGGCGATGGACATGGAAGCGCTGTGCGCCAACCCCGATCGCCACAGCGCCTGGCTGGATGGCAAGCGAAGCAAGCCGAAAGCAGGGGCATTCACCTTGGTCAGACCCGTCCAGGACAAAGCCGACTTCCGTCTGGATTCCCTGCGCAAGGCGCTCGCGGGCAAGCTCGGCGCACTGTTGCATGAACAGGGGGTGTTGTCGGACAAGCCCACGCTGCAGGACGGCCTGCTCAGCCTGAAGCTCCCTCATTCCGCTGAAATCGACTACCTCAAGGGCGGCTGGCTGGAGGCGCATCTGGCTTCCATCATCGCCGCGGCCGGGCCAGACGACTGGGCCTGCGGCGTGCAGATCGGTCAGGAGCATGGCAGGAACAACGAGATCGACGCCATCGTCACCTGCGGTAACCGCACCCTGCTGGTGGAAGTCAAGACCGCCAATCTCGCCCGTGATTCGGTTGGGGACGGTGGCGAGAAGTCCAGCAAGGGGCAGGACGCGATCTACAAGCTCGACTCCATCGGCCACGATCTGGCGCGCAACTTCAACGACAACTGGCTGGTCTCGGCGCGCGCGCTCAGCACGGTCGATGTCGTGCGCGCCAAGGACAAGCGCATCAAGGTGTTTGCGCCGCAGGGCAAAGAGGCGCCTGCCCGCGCGGCGATCAAACCCTTCACCGAGGCGCTGCATGAGTGGATCGGGAAGGCCCGCGCCGTATCGCCGGTGCAGCCGGGGCAGACTTTCACCCCGCTGAAGGTGTCGTCCGATTGGAAGAAAAAAGAGAAAAATGCCTTCAAGGACTCATCGGCCCCGGCGAAAAAAGGCGCGGCGCGCGGCGCACTGAGCGACACCAACCTAGCCAAACTCGAATCGCTGAAACCGCAGAAATCCCCGGCCCGCGAGGGTTGAGGTCGAACGCGGCAGGCACCGATGCAAGTCATTACGGTACTTCAGCGCGCAGGGTAGTGATACCGTATATATTTCATTAGTATCCATACAAGGGAGCGTTCCATGTCGAAGGAAGCCGTTTTCACGATGAAGCTGGAACCGGAGCTGCGCGCCGAGTTCATGGCCGAGGCGGCAGCAGAAGACCGGCCCGCGTCCCAGGTCATGCGCGAGTTGATGCGCGGCTACATCGAGCAACGCCGCCGTGCCCGCGACGATGACGGCTACCTGCGGCGCAAGGTCGATACGGCGCGAGCCTCGATGCATGCCGGTGGCGGCCGGTCGAATGAGGAGGTTGAAGCCGAGTTCGCTGCGAGGCGCGAACGGGTCGCCGCAGGCCAGGCGTGATCGTCATCTGGACGCCGGAGGCGGAACAAGACCGTGCCGACATTTGGGGCTCCATCGCAGCCGACAACCCCGCCGCAATCTTGCCAGACCGCCGCAGCGCCATAGCCGCCTCTACATTGGCGGCATGGACCTCGCCACCCCGCTTCCCCTGCTTGATCGCGCCCTGCTCGACGACAGCCTGCTCGCAGGCTGGGAGCGGGTGCGCGACAACGCGGGCGGGCCGGGGGTGGACGGCGTCACCATTACCCAATTCGGGCGCGACATCCTCACCCGGCTGCCCGCGCTGCGCCAGCGCGTGACCAGTGGCTCCTACGCGGCGCAACCCCTGCGCCGTATCGAGCTGACCCGCCCAGGCAAGTCGCCGCGCGTGCTCGCAGTGCCCTGCGTGGCCGACCGGGTGGTGCAAAGCGCCGTGGCGCTTACCCTGAGCCCCTTGCTCGATCCGGGGTTTGAAGATTTCAGCTTCGGCTACCGCCCCGGGCGCAACGTGCCCCGAGCCGTGCAACGTCTGTGCGATGCACGCGACGCCGGGCTGGTGTGGATCGCCGAGGCCGACATCCAGAGCTGCTTCGACGGCATTCCCTGGGCCGCCCTGATGCAGCGCCTGAGCGACACCCTGCCCGACCCGTCGCTGCTCCCCTTCATCCGCCATTGGCTGGGCCTGCCTCTGCAGTGGGGCAATGGCCGCCAGAAGCCACGCGCGATGGGCGTGCCGCAAGGCTCGCCCCTGTCGCCGCTGCTGTCCAATGTGTTTCTCGACGGGCTGGACAAGGCGCTGGCAGGCGGCCCGTGGCGGGCCGTGCGCTATGCCGACGACTTCGTGCTCGCCGCCGCCCGGCGCGAAGACGCGCAGCAAGGGCTCAAGCGCGCCGCAGCGTGGCTGAAGTCGGCCGAACTGCGCCTCAACCTCGACAAGACCCGCGTCGTCCACGTCGATCAGGGTTTCACCTTTCTCGGCGTGCAATTTCTCGGCAGGCAGGTCAGCGCCGTGCAGCCGGGGGCCGAGCCTTGGGTGCTGCCCCGCCCTGACAAGGCCAGGCCCGGCCCCAAGGCGGCGCATCAGGCGCCGAACCAGGCGCCGAAACACGCCCTGCCGAACAAGAAAAACAAACGGTCCGCCGAGGGGAAAGCGCCCGTTTCGGACCGCACCAGCACATCCGCCAACGAAGGTGCACAGTCGAACCGAACCGAGGCGCCGTCGCCACGCGCACCCAAGCCCGCAGCCACACCACAAGCCGCCGCGCAGGTTGTGGCCGCACAGGCCGCCGCCGTCGCCCCGCCCACGCATTCCGCCGCACCCCGTCTGCGCACCCTCTACCTCACCGAGCCCGGCGCCTATCTGCACATCGACGGCGAACGCCTGCTCGTCGGCAAGGGGCAGGACGAGCTCGCCAGTATTCCCGCCGAAAAGGTCGATCAGGTCGTGGCCGACACCGAAGGCGCGGTCAGCTTCGGCGCGCTGCGCCTGCTGCTGCGCCACGACGCCACGCTGCTGCTCACCCCCGGCGCCAGCGGCGAGCCCGCCGGGCTGCTCGTGCCGATGAACGGGCGGCAGGTGCAACTGCGCGCCGCGCAGTTCGCCCGGCTGAGCGACGGCGGCTTTCGCATCGCCGTGGCGCAGCGCATCGTGCAGGCCAAGATCGCCAACTCGCGCGTGCTGCTGCGCCGCTACCGGCGCTTTCGACCCGAAGGCGACCGCAACGAAGATGCCAAATTGCAGCGGCTTTACGCCCAATGCACCCAGGCGACCACGCTCGACGCCGTGCGTGGTTTCGAAGGCTCGGCCGCGCGCGTGCACTTCGACGCCTTCGCCACCCTGCTCGGCCCGCAGTGGGGCTTCGACCACCGCAACCGCCAGCCACCCAAGGACCCGGTCAATGCGCTACTGTCCTACGGCTACACCCTTCTGTTTCACACCGTGCACACCTTCATCCTGCGCCGTGGGCTCGACCCCTTTGTCGGCGCGCTGCACGCCCCGCGCGACGGCCACGCCGCGCTGGCCTCCGACCTCATGGAGCCCTACCGCAGCCTCATCGTCGATGCCACCGTGCTGCGCTTTCTCACCCAGGGCGGGGTGGACCCCGAAGACTTCGCGCAGGAAGAACCGGGCCGCCTGCCCGTGGGTGTCAAGCGCCGCTTCATCCAGGCGCTGGAACAAAAGCTCGCCAGCCCGGTGGGCCGCGACGGCAGCGCGGGCGACGCCCCCGACTGGCGCCGCATCATCGAGCGCGACGTGAACGGTTGGGCCGCCGCCGTCCAGGGCCAGCCGCAGGCCTATGCGCCGTGGCAGGCGCGCTGAGCAACAGCAGTCCGCGCCCCATGAGCAGCCTGATCGTTCTCGCCTACGACATCGCCGACGACCGCCGCCGCCGTCGTGCCGCCCGCCTGTGCGAACAGCGCATGCTGCGCGTGCAGGAAAGCGTGTTCGAAGCCTGGCTCACCCCCGCCGAACTGCGCCGCATCCTCGCCAGCCTGCAAGACGAGATCGACCCCAGGGCCGACCAGGTCCGCACCTACACCCTGGCGCTGCGCGACTTCGCCCGCCGCCGCGTGCTCGGGAAAATGCCCCAAGCCGTGCCCGACCCCGACTACTACCTCGTCTGAACTCCATGACCACAGCCGCCACACCGCAAAGCATCGAACAGCTCCACCTCATCGCCTTCGACCTCGCCAGCGACCGCCGCCGCTACCGCCTCACCCGCCTGCTCGAAGGCTACGGCCTGCGCGTGCAGGAAAGCGTGTTCGAAGCCTGGCTCACCGATCAGCAACAGGCTGTTCTGCTGCGCAAGGCCGAGGCCATTCTTCACCCCGAGCAAGACCGGCTGGTCTGCTACGTCCTTACCCCTGATGAGAGCGCCCGCTTGCGCACCCTGGGTTGCGCATACCCTGCACCCAATCCGGACTATCACCTGATTTGACGGTCAATGGTTGCAAGCTTGCACCGTGCGCCCATTCCGCCGAAGCCCCCTACATTGTTCACCGAGCCCAGCTCGACCCGCAGCGCCGTCTGTCCAAACGAGGCAGCGGCGCGGGCCGCGACGTGCTGCAGGAGCCTCGCCCTGGTGCGAGACCTGCGGGCCGCGCCGCCCGGCGGGAAGAGGACTGCCGCAGACGCGAGCGCGCCTGTTGCCCCTGCGTCCGACGGAGGGAGGCCGCCCGCCGGAGCCGAGTCCAGCCGGACAAAGACCCCCCGCGTCCGACGGGGCGCTGAACGCAGGACGCCGTTGCGCGCTCAGCCGAACCGCCAGAGAGTTCAGCTCCGCAGACGGCCCAGCCCGTTGCAGCGCCAGCGCACAGGCCGGTGGGTGCTGCGCGTCGTGAAAATGGGGCAAAAACCGTCGGTGAGCGCAGCGCGTTGATTTTATTGAGAAAAGTGGGGTGGAGTGATGAAAAAACAGGCGGTCGATACATTTGGAAACGGTGGGCGCAGCAAAGGGGCGAAAAAGCTGTTGACAATCAATGGGTTGCAGGGGTAGAGTTTGCCCATGCCCGGTTCGTAAACGGGATTAAGACGCGGCAAGGATGGAGCTTTTGATAAGCATGATGATGTTTGCCCATGCCCGGTTCGTAAACGGGATTAAGACAGGACCAGCAATCCGAGATGAAAGCACGTCGAAGTTTGCCCATGCCCGGTTCGTAAACGGGATTAAGACCAGAATCGCACTAGGGTATTGTGATCCTCTGCGGTTTGCCCATGCCCGGTTCGTAAACGGGATTAAGACATTAAGCAGGAATTTTGGTTCCATGCTCTCTCGTTTGCCCATGCCCGGTTCGTAAACGGGATTAAGACGCTAACGACGTCGCCTCGTGCGCGCAGATTACGTTTGCCCATGCCCGGTTCGTAAACGGGATTAAGACTGAATTCAAGCCCGGAGGCCGACTTCATTTTGGTTTGCCCATGCCCGGTTCGTAAACGGGATTAAGACACCGCCAAGAACGCCAGGAAGCCTATAAAAAATGGTTTGCCCATGCCCGGTTCGTAAACGGGATTAAGACCCTCCAGCGCTTGATCTTATTTTCCAGATCAATGGGTTTGCCCATGCCCGGTTCGTAAACGGGATTAAGACACCCCTCCCGGGGTCATTTCTTGAAGCGTGTCGCCGTTTGCCCATGCCCGGTTCGTAAACGGGATTAAGACTTGAGCAGGAACATCTTGTCCATGCTTCTCTCGTTTGCCCATGCCCGGTTCGTAAACGGGATTAAGACGACATAGCCCTTTTTTTGCCTGTCCGCGATGGCGTTTGCCCATGCCCGGTTCGTAAACGGGATTAAGACTTTCATCCCCAGTTTGTCGCAGACTTCTGCGACGTTTGCCCATGCCCGGTTCGTAAACGGGATTAAGACGTCGATGTGCACGGTTTTTCCGTCCGTGCACGCCGTTTGCCCATGCCCGGTTCGTAAACGGGATTAAGACCCCGAGGGTGCAGGCCGTGATCACCATGGCCATGGTGTTTGCCCATGCCCGGTTCGTAAACGGGATTAAGACGTGAAGCCCGAACCGTACGGGTCGCCGTTGTGTTTGCCCATGCCCGGTTCGTAAACGGGATTAAGACGGCGTGACTCCGGATGGCGAAACCTTGACGTGTTTGCCCATGCCCGGTTCGTAAACGGGATTAAGACACTTCCTCTTGGCGGAGGCGCCTGATCTCCGCGTTTGCCCATGCCCGGTTCGTAAACGGGATTAAGACCCTTCTTTGCGAGGTCCAGGATGCCCTCGGTGGTGTTTGCCCATGCCCGGTTCGTAAACGGGATTAAGACTTCATCCCGAGCACCTTCACGGTGGCGGACTCGAGTTTGCCCATGCCCGGTTCGTAAACGGGATTAAGACGCAAGCACGGGGCGGACCAGGCCGGAATACAGGCGTTTGCCCATGCCCGGTTCGTAAACGGGATTAAGACGGACCGCACACAGATGACGCGAGAGCCCAAAAGTTTGCCCATGCCCGGTTCGTAAACGGGATTAAGACGAGATACTCGACCTCCAGCGTCTGATCTTCTTTTTGTTTGCCCATGCCCGGTTCGTAAACGGGATTAAGACCACGCAAGATGTGGGTCATCTCCGGCTTATCCGGTTTGCCCATGCCCGGTTCGTAAACGGACGGGGGTCAGGTCTAGCTTCGTAGCATGCCCCCCCTTTCAGTCCTACGAACTTTGCGGAACTGCTGATGAAAATCCATCTTTGCCTGATTTCTGAACAGACTTGGCCAGTCTGCGCGCAGGGCAAATCCTCCCCACCCCAACCCTCCCCACTCGTGGGGAGGGAGTGAGCATCCGCCGCCGAGTCACGCGGGCGGAGGTGCGAACGGACGGGGGTCAGGTCTAGCTTCGTTGCATGCCCCCCTTCAGTCCTACGAACTTTGCGGAACTGCTGATGAAAATCCATCTTTGCCTGATTTCTGAACAGACTTGGCCAGTCTGCGCGCAGGGCAAATCCTCCCCACCCCAACCCTCCCCACTCGTGGGGAGGGAGTGAGCATCCGCCGCCGAGTCACGCGGGCGGAGGTGCTGGAAAACTCAATTTGCAGATCGATCCGCTGACGCGGGAGTAGGGCTTTCTTTAAAGGGGGGGGCAGATATGTTATATTTTTAGATAACTTATGGGGGATCCTATGCACACCACAAATCTGCGCAAGGTTGGCGGCTCCGTCATGCTCGCCGTCCCTCCGGCGCTGCTCGATGTTCTGCATCTTTCAGCCGGGGCCAAGGTCGGACTTTTGGTCGATAACGGGCGGCTCGTTGTCGAGCCGACGGCACGGCCACGCTACACGATGGCCGAACTTCTGGCCGCTTCGGATTATTCGCAGCCCCAGCCGCCCGAGGAACGCGAATGGGTTGATGCCCCCGCCGTAGGCCGAGAGCTTCCATGAGGCGTGGTGAGGTCTACCTGGTCGATCTGGTCGATCTGGACCGCGAACAGCGCGGGCACCGCCCGGTGGTCGTGGTCTCGCCGGATGAGTTCAACCGGGCAACCGGCCTGCCGGTGATCTTGCCGATCACGAATGGCGGCGAATTTGCCCGTCGCATGGGTTTTGCTGTGCCTTTGGCCGGGACCAAGACAACCGGCGTTGTCCGCTGCGATCAGCCGCGCGTTCTCGATCTCAACGCGCGCAATGGCCGCAAGGTGGAAAGTCTGCCGGCTGTGCTCATGGATGAGGTCTTGGCCAAGGTGGTCACGATCTTTGAGTGAGGTGCAACGGGGGTGATGTTCACACCCTCTCATTCGTCGAGCACGGTTAACGAGGGTCTGTCTGACTGTCTGAGTCTGACAGTCTGTTGCCAATTTATAAGTAATCGGTCAAAATGTCTCGCATGATTCCTGCGACAAAAGGTGTAGTCATGGCCCTCACAGCAGACACGATCGACCATACGACCCTTGCCCGTCTCGTGGAGACGGGGGTCGTGCGCGGCGCCGATGTCATTGGCCACGGTGGCGGCTGGGGCGTCGTCGTCAAGTACGGTATGACCGAACGCTCACTCGCCGCCAGGCGGGGGGGCGTTCGGACGTTCCGAAAGTTTGAGACCCTTGTCTCCTATCTTAAAGAGATGGGGATTTCCCAATACAACGTCAACGCCGCCGATTTCGACCCCCGGGCGATCAAGACAAGCCGCGCGAGGCCCGATGCCTCCGAACGGATGCGCAGCGCCTTCGAGGCCAAGGCACACACCGATTGGGTGCGCGAGAAGGTGGCTGAATCGCTGGCCGATCCACGGCCCAACATTGCGCACCGCCAGGTCATGGACGAGGTGCAAGCCCTGATCGACTCCAGGCGGAAACTGCATGCAGGCAAGGCCGCGTCTTGAGTGGCGTCCGCAGGCCAGCGCCGATCTGCTGGAAATCGTGGCCTATATCGCGGACGATGACCCCGATGCTGCCCAAGCGCTGAAAGATGAGATCGAGGCCAAGGGCGACCAACTGCCTGATCACCCCAGGCTCTACAAGCCATCGGCTCGCGTCACGGGCTTGCGCGAGCTGATCGTGCGAAGCAATTGCATCGTGCTCTACCGTGAGTCGCCTGAGCGGGTGGAGATTGTGAACGTGGTCCACGCCCGCAGGCAGTGGCCCTAAAGAAGCGCCATCTCCATCTGACCGATGGAGAAACAACGGGGTCTGGCTTCGTGGCCTGATTTCCTCCTTTCGGCCCTACGAATCTTGCGGGACTGCCAATGAAAATCCACCTTTGCCTGATTTCCGATCAGCCTCTGGCCAATCTGCTCGCCGCGGTCGACCGGGAGCATGGATGCGACAAGGCGGCGCTGGCGGTTTCGCCGCAAATGCACGGGAGGCGCGACATCAGAGCCGGGTGTTGCGCAGCCCTCGCCATGACGCCGCGGCAAGTTTGCAGGACGGGCGTGGGCCTCGCGGCGCGCTAAATTGACGGCCTGTCGGCGTGGCGGCTGCCGCCGCCGTCGATCCTCTTCTTCCCTTTGCAGGCCACAGTCATGTCCACTTCGCTTTCCAATGCGGCGAGCGCCGCCCCCTCTCAGACCACCCGGCGCGTGCTGCTGTGCGCCATCGGCATGTCGCCCCAGATCGTGACCGAAACGCTGTATGCGCTGGCGGTCAAGCCCGAAGCGGGGCTCGAGCCCTGGATTCCGACGGAGGTGCATGTGGTGACCACGGCGCGCGGCGCCGACAACGCCAAGCTCAATCTGCTGTCGGGCAATCCCGGCTGGTTTCACCAGTTGTGCGAGGACTACGGGCTGCCGGAGATGGGGTTCGAGCCGGAGAACATCCACATCATCCGCGATGCGCAGGGCAGGGCGCTCGACGACATCCGCACGCCTGCGGACAACGAGGCTGCGGCCGATCTGATTTCCGAACTGGTGCGCGGCTTCACCGCCGAGGAGAACAGTGCGCTGCATGCCTCGCTGGCCGGGGGGCGCAAGACCATGAGCTATTACCTTGGCTATGTGCTGTCGCTGTTCGGCCGCCCGCAGGACCGGCTCTCGCATGTGCTGGTGAGCGAGCCGTTCGAGGCGCATCCCGATTTCTATTACCCCACGCCGCAGGAGCGGGTGATTCACAGCCGCGCGCCGTTGCCGCCGCAGGCGATGAACTGCGCCGATGCGGTGGTGCAACTGGCGCAGGTGCCTTTCGTGCGGCTGCGCGACGGTCTGCCCGACCGTCTGCGCGAAGGTCGCAGCAGTTTCTCGGAAACCGTGGCGGCGGCCAGCCACGCGCTGGAGCCCGCGCGGGTGGTCATCAAGCTGCAGTCGCGGCAGGTGTGGGTCAATGAAGTGCACATACCGTTCAACGGCTCGGCGCTGTCGCTGTTCGTCTGGCTGGCCCGGCGGGCCGCAGCGGATGAGCCCGAGGCGGACTTTCGGTCGGTGGATGATGCGCGCGATTTCCTCGCCTGCGCGCGCGAGCTGCTGTCGGAGATGAGCGCGGATTTCGAGCGCATCGACGAAACGCTGGCCCGATCGATCCGGCTGGCCGACGGCGATGCCCTGGCCGGGTATTTCCAGCCGCTGATGAGCCGTGCCGTGAACGGCGTGCTGAAAGGAACCCTCGGCAACTCTCTGGCGCAGCGGGTGATGATCATCAACTCCGGCAGCCGGGGCAAGAGCCGCTACCGCCTGCCCGCCGATCTGGACATCACCTGGATCGACCGAGGGTGAGCGCGTGCAGGGGGCGGGGTCAGGCTGCAAACTTGCAGCGGCTCCCGTCCGTCGCAAGGCGCCCCACAATACCCGAACCTGGCAGCCAGAACGATGCCGGGCCAGTAAATATTTCTTGGCTCAATCTGAAACGGGGAACCACAATCATGTCTTGGAAAAATGCCACTCTCTTGTCATTCATGTCCGCCCTGGCGCTGACCCTCTGCGCCTGCGGGGGCGGCAGCAGCAGCGGAGTCAGCGGGCCGCCGGGGACCACGTCCACCACGCCGGGGGCTGCCGGAACCACCACCAGTTCGAACGCGGCGGCGTCGAGTGTGCAGGGCACGGTGGCCTATGGGCGCCCGGTATCGGGTGGATTGGTCGTGGCCGTCGATGTCAACGGCAACAAGTGCGGCTCGGCGACGACGGCCAGCGACGGCACGTACAGCATGAACACGATGTGCGCGCCCGGGCCGGTGGAGTTTGCGGTGCTCTCGGGAGCTCCGAACAACCTTCCGCTGATGACGGTCGCCGTGCCCGCCAACGCCAATGCGGTCGTGAGCGGGGTCGTCAACATCACGCCGCTGACCACGATGATCGTGTATGACTTTCTCGGCACGCAAACCGTGCTCAGCGGCGTGAACAGCCCCAACAGCTTCAGCCAGGCCGTGGGCTTCGTGCCGACGCTCGAAACCACGGCTTATCAGCTCTACGGCTCCAGCGCCGCCTTTGCCGCGATCAGTCAGGCCTACCAGAATTCGGCCAGCCGGGTGTTGGGCGCGCTGTCACTGACGCTCTCCAACTACGGCGTATCGGTCGCCTCGGGTTTCGACCCGGTGACGGCACCTTTCACGCCGAATGGGCAGGGCATCGACAAGTTTTTCGACGACTATCCGGAAAGCGTCACGGGCAGCAACAACCTGCAGCTCGGCAGCGCCAATCCGATCCTTTCGGTGATTTTCAGCGGCTCTTCGTCGGCGCCATCCACCCTGGGCGGAACGGCAGCGGGATCGGCGGGGGCACCGGGTACAGCAGGCTCTGCGGGATCTGCCAGCGCAACAGGAATCGCGAGTTGCGCGCCCGGAACCTACTGTCAGGCCTATCTCGGTAAATCGGTGACCATCAGCCAGACGGTATTGGGAACAGGTTCTGTAACCAGTGCCCCGCAATATCAGGAAACCTGCACCGGGACGGTCGCCTCGACGCCGACGACTGTCGCAAACGGCTCACTGACGGGCACCATACAGGTCGCCATGATCAGCGGCAGTTGTACGGTCAATGGGCAGACGACGGCGCTGTATGGCTACGTTTTCCCCTTCGCTCCGGGCTCGAATAACGAAGACCCGATCACCACAGCCGATGGTCTCGGTTACTCGGCAGCTTCCGACTGGATGCCGAATGCCGCGGCGGCCAATGGCGCCTTTCCGCAAACTTTTTCCTTGGATACGGCGACGTCCCTTGGCGCCGTCTCGGGCACGCTGACCATCCACTGATTCCCGTCATCTCAGCAACGCGCGGGCTGCCAGGCCCGCGTTTTTTTGACTGGCCGTCATTTGTCGAGTGGCGCCGCGCAGCACACTCATATCGAGTTTGAGAGCGCCCCCAGAGTTGCCGGATTCGCGCCAGGTTCACCGAGGGAGATGAAAAAAGTGGGGTGTGTCGGCGAGACGAGGCTCAGGCCGCTCAGATAACGATCGTTTTATGAGCGATATGCCGCGATCGCGGCATAAGGGCGATCACGGCAAGACTTCGACGAAGTTCTACGTCGCTGTCAGAACGTAGCGCATCCGGCCCGACACCTTGCAGGTCGGCTTGATGCTGCGGCTGACCAGCAGGCGCTGCACGATGTGCCCGGGTAAGGCGATGGCCTCGCTGCCAAGGCGAAGGCTGTATTGGATGGGGCAGTCTTGCGTTTGCTCGATCCAGCCGCCTGATTGCAGTATTTCGAGGGTGGCGTGAAGGGTTTGTTCAGTGGGCATGATGCTTCCTTGCAATGAGCGCACGATCCCCTTGATCGTGTTCGCCATGAAGAAAGCGCTTTGCCCGCAGGCAAAAGCGGCCACTGAATGTAGTGAAGCGTGGATGATAGCTTGAAACGCGCGGCCTGTGGCTGTGGGATATTGGAAGATGCTTGCAGCATCAGGCTGCCTGGTCGCAGCGAGACTCGCGCTGCGGTACGCTTGCCCGTTTCTTCAGCTTCCCCTCAAAAATCCCCGCCCCGCTCGGTACTGGCGTTGAAACGGATGATCCGGTAGGGGGCATGGGTGGAGACGTACTGAAATTCGAGCGCGCTGCGGTGCAGGGTGGCGAGCGCGCCGGCGATGCTGGCGGTTTTCTGGCCGCCGGTGATGTCGATCATGACGTCGCTTTCCTCATACCCCTGTTGGCCGGCGTGATCGAGGATGGAGTCGATTTCGTCGAGCAGGGCGCTCATGTCTTCGAAGTCCACGCCCTGGCCTGGGCGCGGGCGGATGTCGATGGACACGCCGGGCCGGTAAGTGCGAATGAGCTCGCCCGCAAGGGCCGCGTGTTCGCAGGACGATGCGGCGCTGTCACTTTGTGAACCACCTTGTGAACCAATCAGGTAGATGCGTTCCACGTGGGGGTGCGCCTCGATGGCGCGCAGCATCTGCTGCCATGACCAGTGGGGCGCAGTCAGTCGGGTCGTTTCTTCCAGACGGTCGGGCAGATCGATGACCTGTGGCGCTTCACCGGGCGATCCGTTGCGCATGGAGCTGATTTGCCAGCCTCGGGGGCCGCGCAGCAGGTCGTAATGGCGTTTTTCGGACAGGAAAATGATCAGCACCTTGCGGGGATTGGGCGTGTTGCGCTGCCTGAGCGAGGTGATCGGAAGCAGTTGGCGCCCGAAGCGGTACACCAGCGCGGCGCCTGCCATGAAGCTGGCGATACCCAGGAGCGTGATGGGCGGTGCCAGACGCAAGCCGCCCGACTCCCAGGTGATGCCGTTGGATGCCCAGTTGGAGCCGATTGCCATGACCAGGGTGCCGGTAAAGGTCATCAGCCAGGCGCCCAGGCGTCTGAATTTCCATCGCTTGCGCCGGGAACGGGAAGGCATGTCAGGGGCGTTTTGCTGTTGTCGTGAGGATCGGGTCCAGCGGCCTGCGCCGCGCCGAGATCAGAGCCGGTTCTTCCAGCCGTCGAGCAGCACGCAGGCGGACAGCGTGGCCATGAGGCCAAAGGGTATGACGGCGACGTTGGAGACGATCTGCCACCACAGGGGCAAGGGCTGGTCGGAAAAGCAGGGGATGCCGGTCAGCGGCCACTGCAGCAGCTCGATCGCCGCGATGACGGCCAGATTGCGCCGCAGAAAGACATGAGCGTAGCGGACGTACAGCATGAGGTCGATGCGCCCGCTGGCGTCGAAGGGGGCGAAGTAGCGCACGGGCAGGGAGCGGGTGAGGGTTTCGAGGGTCATGGCAGTCCGGTCAGGTGGTCAGGTGATGAGGGGCGGTGTGGCGCAGCCGAGCGCGGCGGCTTCGGCCGAAGAGCGGCTGGCCAGCACCGCAGCTGAAGGTCGAGGCGGACGAAGGACTGGGTTCCCCACGATCGTCCTCGGTTGGGTGGATGCTGGGCCGGCGCGAGGCCGACCCGGTGGCGCTTACTGCCCGACTCCCGATTTGTACACGCTCTGGCCGTGGGTATAGGAGTAGTTTTCCACCACACCATCCTTGTTGAACAGGATGACCAGCATCTTGTGATCGACATTGGCATGGTGCACGAACAGGTTGACGATGGGCACGAAATCCACCGCGGTGGGGGTGGCGTGGGCGAAGTTATAGGTCCATTGTTCGTCGCCATTGTTGAAACTGACGCTTTGCGGCTGGCCGAGCGTGGCCTGTACCTGCGCCTTGGTGGTCACGTCTTTTTCGATGTGTTGCCGCAGGGTCGTGGAGGTTTGCCGGGACAGGGCCTCGTTGCCGGCGCTGGCGCAACCGCCCAGCAGGGCGACGCCCAGCAGGGAGGCGGCGAAAGCGGTGCGACGGGTGTTCAGAAGGGTTTTCATGGTGGTGTTCCTTGTGGTTTGAATTCAGGGATACAGCGTGTTGGGTTCAGGCTGCTGGCCGCCGATGTCGATCAGGCCTGTCGCCATGTTTTCAGCGACCTGCAAAGGCGCAGGGTTTTGCAAATTTGCAGAGGCGAAATGCGTATTTCAGCCCATCGTGGACGGCATTTCAGGCTGATCGTGGACGGGATTTCAGCGTGATCGTGGACGGCGTTTCAGTCTGATCGTGGACGCTGTTTCAGCGTCATCGTGG
>Ga0265295_1003850_pt1 | contig 21055 bp, 20 predicted proteins | sample Munlansysbiofilm_FD_192503 | JGI IMG/M metagenome (GOLD analysis project Ga0265295, IMG submission 192503) | Leachate microbial communities from a municipal landfill in Southern Ontario, Canada - Methane capture system biofilm | ecosystem: Engineered > Solid waste > Landfill > Unclassified ... | reverse complement strand
CCCGCTAAATGCTTGATTTGTCAAGTAAAATATTCAATTGGATCCAAATTATTTTTCACCAAAACCAAAAAACGAAGATGGCCATAATTCTCAATCGCTTACGCAAATTTCTAACCGGACATTACTGGGTCAAATTATAAGCATAAATTTCAAGTTGTCAATATGTCGATAAAGAGATTCCGCTTCTCTTATCCGGTCCCTTGACAGAAAAGATTCTGAAGTCATGTCCGGAAGCACCATGCGATGCGTTCCTGGGGTCAAAACGCAATTTTTCTTCCACGGAACAATGGTCAGAGGGCTAACTTCAGAATTCTGGATATCAGGTTTTTATAGCTGATGCCCGAACGTTTCATCAGCATCGGAAACATGGAAATATCGGTGAAACCGGGCAGCGTATTAATCTCATTCAGATAAATCCTGCCGTCGCACAGGAGGTAATCTACACGGGCAAAGCCTTTGCAGTCGCACAGATGGTAAACCTTCTCCGTTGTGCCTTTGATTTCGTCCCTGGCGTCAGCCTCAAGATCAGCTGGAATGGCGACCCGAGTCCTGTTTTTCTTGTATTTTTCATCGAAATCATAGAAGGCCCCGCCCAGGAAAAGCTCTCCCGGCTCGGAAATGATCAATTCTTCATTGCCCAGCACGGCCACTTCAATCTCTCTCGGATTTACAAGCCCCTGCTCGGCCAGGATTTTATCGTCATGCCGGGCGGCCTCACTGACGGCTTTTTTCAGCTCGCTAAAATCGGTGACTTTCGTAATTCCAACGGACGAACCGGAGTTGGAGGGCTTGATATAAACCGGCAATTCAAAACTGCTCTTGATTTTTTCCACCCACTGATCGACATCCCTCTTTTTCCTGCCCCGCAGATCCATAAAGTCGAAAGGGACCTGGCTGATACCGTGGCCGATCAGAAACGTTTTAAAGACGGCCTTATCCATGCATAAGCTCGAGCTCAAAACCCGGCATCCGCAATAGGGCACCTTCTGGATTTCAAATAGCCCCTGCAATGCACCGTCTTCCCCGTATTTTCCATGGGTGATCGGCAGGGCGACATCAAAGAGCCTTGAAAAATCGCCCATGGCTATTTCCTGCTCTTCCGAAGGATGATCTGCTTCCTCGGCGTCTCCCAGCACGTAGAATTTATTGTTTTTGTGCCAGTAAACCAGAATCAGGTTGTATTTGCTGTAATCAAAGGCCTTGATGATATTTTTTGCCGAGATGATGGAGATGTCAGCCTCGTTGCTCAACCCGCCGAAAAACAATCCCACCGTTTTCTTTTCCATAAAAGCGCCTCTCTTCATTCCGGAGATATTCTTGGTGCTGTGCTGTTTAAACTGATCCGCCCTTCTACGCTGAAGCGTTCTTCTGGCCTGAACAGGAGCCCTGTTGATGCGTGTTCAGGCTACTTCGATGGATCGTAGTCCCAGAGAAAGGTTACCCCGCTGTTGGGGAAGATCCATTCATCATCACGGATACGCAGCGAAACGCAACGTCCGGGGTCCCGGATAATTTCGGGATAGGGATGCTTTCCGGCGAAAAAGCTGATTTCCTGGACAGTGGAAACGGGCGTCCCCTCATAGCGGAAGTTAATCTCCAGGCCGCGCGTGGGGTAGACAAGGTAGACGGGGAAGAACCTGCAGCTTCGCGATGAGCGGGTGACAACCTCCAGTTCTACTCTGACCTGACGACCGATCCTTTCCTTCAGATACTCGCCGCCGCACCAGACTTCATAGCCGCGGCCTGTGCTCTCCCTTCGGATGACCGGAATGTCCTCCTGGTCGATCCGTACCCGATTCACCCTGAAATCCTTATCCTGGTCGCCGCAGCCGCCATCCTGAAGCAGCCATCGATATTCACAGAGCGGATCTTCAAAAAAAGCGGACAGCTGACCGTTATCCAGAGCGCAGCCGATGAGAAAGACGGGATTCCGGAAGACCTTGGTATATTCGATATGGGTTGTCACGCGGAACTCGTCGGCTACCGGCCCCATTCCCCCGGCCTGTTCACCCCCGGGTTCGGATAAGGTGATGTCATAGCGAAAATTCGTCCGCAGCTCCAACGGCCGGTCATTTTTGCCGAAGAGCGCCTCAAACATTTCATAAAAAATGGCGTCCCCCAGTTCCTCGCTTCGCGCCCTGACCTGGAAGCACTGGCGGATCATCCCGTCGATCCGCGCCAGGGACCGCTCTTCCTGGGGGATGAAGATTCTTCGCAGCCGCGGCTCAACGGCTTCGGCTCGACCCTGCTGCACAAAAATCCGGGGCGCCCGCTTGCCCAGGGTACAGAGAATGTCGTAACTGATGGTCCCGATTCGCGAAGCGATGTCGCTGGCGGAAATTTCCTCATCGCCCTGCCGCCCCATGAGGACCGCTTCATCACCGATCCGGCACTCTGGAAGAGAACTCACATCGATGGTGACCATGTCCATGGAAACCCTTCCGACGACAGGCACACGTCTCCCCCGAATCAGCACCTCGCCCTGATTGGAAAGGATGATTCCGTATCCGTCGCCATACCCTACGGGAAGTGTGGCAATCCGGGACGGACGATCCGTTATGTAGGTCCGGTTATACCCGATGCCAGACCCCTTGGGAAATTCCTTGAGGAGAATCACCCGGGTCTTGAAGCTCATGACGGGACGGAGGTCGGCTTTCCCCTCCGTTTGGATCGCCGGATGAATCCCATAGGACATGAGGCCGGGACGCACCATATCCAGATGAAACCTGGGGTAATTGAGAATTCCGCCGCTGTTGGCCATGTGCTTGATCGGGATCGAAATCCCCTCCGCGGACAGCTTCTCAACCAGCGCGAGGAAGAGCGTCCCCTGCTGTTCGTTGGAATTGACGCAGATCTCGCTGGAAGCAAAATGGGTAAAGAGGCCCTCAACCACAATATTCGGGAACGCGAGAATTTTCCTGATCAGGGCGGGGGCTTCGTTCCAGAGGATGCCGCCGCGGCCCATTCCCGTGTCGATCTCGATATGAACGGGCGCCGCCACGCCAGCCTTTTCCAGGTGGCTCTGGAATTCCCCGGCAAACAAAAGATCCGACAGAGACGGGGTCAATCCGTATTTGATGATTTCGCGGATCTCCCCCTTCGTGGACGGGCTCAAAATGATGATCGGGGCGGTAATCCCGCTGATCCGGAGCTGTACGCCTTCGTCGGCATTGGCCACACCAAGGCAGGCGGCTCCGTTCTTCAGCGCCGTATGGGAGATCTCGATGGCTCCATGGCCGTAAGCATCCGCCTTGACCACCTGAAGAATCTTGACCGAAGGTCCGACAAGCCGCCGCAGTTCCGACCAGTTCCACGTAAAGCCGTCCAGGTCCACTTCGACCCAGCTTCGATATGACGAATCGCCAGCAAAAGACATAAATTCCGCGAAGTAGAATAATTTTTCAGTTTGGGTAAAAACGGCCTGATGATATCAAACCTCCCCCGAATGTCAAGGCCGGCCGAACATCCCCTTCCAGCATCAGAAACGTTTGACGAATTTGAACAGATTTGCCGATTTCACAGGCGGATCGAGGGGTTTCCAGGAAATGATTCGAGAAGAGAAAAGGGACATGGGCCCCTCGGATAGGGGCTTGGATCAGGAGAGGCGGCCCGGGCTTTCCGGTTGGAAGGAGGTTCCGCATGACGCGGCCGGGGCGGTTGTGCAACAGTTCCCGGAAGGGTCATTCCGGAGCCTTCTGCGTGGCCATGGTGATTTCTCTGGTAATCTCAACCGCTCTCTGCGGATTCAGGAACCCCCAGATGGCTCCGGCTTTGTCACGCTTCATGTGCATGGTGATCCCGGCCGCCGTTTTGAGATCCAGCTTTTCGATCATGGCCCCCGCTTTCGCCGGCGGGGTCGCCTCATACACCTTGGCCAGGTCCTTGTACCGTTTGGCCTCTGCTTCCTTGTTTGCCGTAATGGCGGAATTGAGCTTCTGTTCAAGATTGAGCAGAATGTCTATTTTTTCAGCAATTTCTTTCTTCAACGACAGCAGCTTCGCCTCTTCGGCCTTGAGGGCGCTTTCCCTGCCGTCCAGATCCTTTTGCCGGTCCTGCAATGCCGTATACAGAGTTCTCGACGGGGCCAGTTCGTCATCCACGACATCCCTGACGGCCGCTTCCGAGGATCCCTGGCGCACCGGCTCCGCCAGTGCGCTCCGTTCAGAAAGCACAGAGCCGCGTGGAAGCTCCAGAAACGTCACCAGGCCGCAGACGGTGGCAATTTTGACAAGAAAAACCATGAGGATGAAGGCTTGAAGAATATAGAAGGCCTTTTTCATGACTCGGCTCCATCAAAACGGAGAATTCCCATTTCATCCATGACCTTGCGATCAAGGTCCGCTAAGGAACGCTCATAATCTTCCAGATTTTTTTCTCTCAGCGTTTCAAGCATTTTTCTTTTCTTGACGGACTCCAGAAGGTCTTGGCGCTTTGCCTCGACGTCGACTGATGCCTCGGAAAGGATCTCCCTCTGCCCTTTTTCCTCTTCGTGCAACTTTTCGATCCCCCTGAACAGAATGGCGATTTTTTCCACGGATGTTCTGCTTTCCTGCAGGTCCTTCAGCGTGCCGACGAGGTCTGCCCTTTTCTGAACCAACACATCGAGACGGTTTTGCTCCTTTTCCATCCGGCGAACCGCTTCAGAAAACCGAATCAGTATCCTCTCTTCAAGGATCGTCCGATATTCCAGAACTGTCTGCAATGGGAATTTAAACATAATGCCCCTATTCCGCCGCGAAGAGGTTCTCCATCATCCCGATGGTTTCTTCAAAATCAAACCGTTCATGAATATCCTGCCTCAGGAAGACATTGACCGGATTGATCATGCGGATGGCGTAATCGATCTCCGCATTGCTTCCATGAACATAGGCGCCGATGTTGATCAGTTCCTCAGCCTTTTTATAGGTCGCCAGGATGTTCAAAATCTGATTTGCCGCTTTCTTGTGCTTTTCAGTGACGATATCGATCATCACGCGGCTGACGCTGTTGAGAACATCGACGCAGGGGTAATGGTTCCTGCTGGCCAGATCCCGGGAGAGATAGATGTGCCCGTCCAGAATGGACCTTGCCGTGTCGGAAATGGGCTCATTGAAGTCATCCCCTTCGACCAGAATCGTGTATAACCCCGTGATGCTCCCCCGGCCTTCCACCTTTCCCGCCCGCTCCAGGAGCTTCGGCAGGAGGCTGAAAACGGAGGGCGTATACCCCTTCGTAGTGGGCGGCTCCCCCACGGACAGGCCGATTTCCCGCTGGGCCATGGCGAACCGCGTCAAGGAATCCACCATCAGCAGGACATTGCGGCCCTGATCCCGGAAGTATTCCGATATGGTCGTTGCTACATAAGCCGCCCGCATGCGGATGAGCGGGTGCATATCCGATGCCGCCACCACAACAACGGAGCGGGCCAATCCCTCCTTCCCCAGATTCTTTTCCAGAAACTCGCGGACCTCCCTGCCCCTCTCGCCGATCAGGCCGATTACGTTGATGTCCGCATTGGTATTGCGGGCGATCATTCCCATCAGGACGCTTTTACCGACGCCTGACCCGGCGAAAATCCCCATCCGCTGCCCCTTGCCGCAACTGAACATCCCATTGAGCACCTTTACGCCGAAATCGATGGGATCGGAGATTCTCCCCCGCACGAGGGGATTGATGGGTTCGGCGTACAGGGGATACTCTTCTTCCGCCTCAATCGGACCCTTGTTGTCGATCGGGCTTCCCGATCCGTCGATCACCCTACCCAGAAGGCTTTCTCCGACTTTCACTGCCGCCTTTCTGCCCAGGGACTTGATGGTGCATCCCGGCCCCAGTCCCTGGATGTTTTCCAGCGGCATCAGGATCACCTTACCCTTTTTAAAACCCACCACTTCGGCAATAACCGGTTTCTGTCCAGGGGGCAGGAGGGCGCAGAGCTCTCCGATGGAAGCCGCCGGGCCGTTGCCCTCAACAACCAGACCGACAATTTCACTCACCTTGCCATACACCTTGATCGGAGAAATTCTGCCCAGAGCACGCCTGTACCTGGAAAAATCCAGGCAGGGATTCCGGGGCGTCCGTTGTATCGGTTCAAGATGCATGGTTCAAGTAGTCAACCGGATCGGGGGCATGGTCAAGGGGCCTGCAGATTCAGAAGCCCGGACTTTATTTCGTTGAGCTGTTCGCTGATGCGGGCGTCCACGTACCCCGAAGTGGTCTCGATCATCGCCCCGCCCCGTGCAATGGCTCCATCCTCTTCAAAGAAGACATTTCTGAAGCCATCCATGCTGTTCATGAAATCGTTTTTTATTTGCACCATATATTGGAAATCGCTTGGATTCAGCCTGACCTTGATGTTTTCCCTCTCAACGATATTGCGAAAGGCCGCTCTTAAGACGTTGAGGATCACGCTCTGGTCGGTGGATATCTCCTTGTGCACAACCATCTCGGCCATTGCAAAGCACAGATCCAGGACCTGCCTTTCCGCAGTTTCAAGACTTTTTTCCTTGAAGGTTCCGAGCTCTCTTGCAAGGGCCTGCAGGGTGCTCTCCACCCTCAGCATCTCCTTTTTTTGAGCCTCGGACGCCTCCGAAAGTGCGGCAGCATATCCCTGCTCGTAGGCGCTCTTCCGGACCTCATCCATCTGCTGCTTCGCCTGCTGAAGTATGGTCTCTATTTCCTGCTTCCTTGTCTCCTCGGGGGAGCCCCTTTTCTCTTCCCGCGGTTCCCTCCCCGGTGCCATCAGCGGCATAAATTCCATCGCACCGCCGGTCGGTTGAGAAACATAAGAAACGTTCTGCGACTTGATGATCCTCGTCTGCCTAGACATACTCATCCTGCACGTCGCCCCTTGAGAGGACGATCCGGCCTTCTGCTTCCATCTTCTTCGCAATTTCAATAATCGCCCGCTGGCTCACCTCCGCCTCCGAGACCTTGATGGGGGGCATGATTTCAAGCTCCTCCTTCAGCATCTCCGCCCCTCTCTTCGACATGTTGCGGAACACCTTTTCCCTTAACCCCTCATCAACGAGCTTCAAGGCCTTGCCGATATCCTCACTGCTGATTTCTCTTAGAATCTCCTGCAATCCGCGATCATCCAGCTGAAGAATATCGTCAAAGGTAAGCATCAGGTTTCGAATGCCGGCCGCCAGTTCCGGATCTGTATCTTCCAGGGCCGTCAGAATGGAATTTTCACTGGCCCGATTCATCTTGTTCAGGATGTCGGCCATCACACGGACCCCACCGATGTCCTGGCTGGTCGTCGCCCCTGACACAATCTCCTTTTCCAGGGTTTGCGCTATTTCATCGATATACTCCTGAGGAACGCTTTTCAGCGTGGCCATTCGGCGGGTGATTTCAAACTGCATTTCCGGCGTGAAATTTTCCAGAATCTGCGCCGCCTTTTCAGGCTTTAAATGGGCAAGGATCAGCGCAATGGTCTGGGGGTGCTCCGACCTTGTAAAATCCATCAGGACCTTGGGGTCAACGTCACGGAGCTTTTCCGTGATCGGATTGTCATCGCTGCGGATGCTGGCCACTTCACTGAGGATATTCTCGGCTTCAACCTCTCCGACCGCCTTCATGACGATGTTCCTGGTGAAGTCGTCCCTCACGGAGATGAGCCTTCCTTTCTCCTTTGCAAGGGAACAGAATTCTTTGGAAATGGAAGAGATGGTATCCGATGAGATGGTGCTGACCCGGCTCATGAACTTTCCGAGACGCTTTATTTCCGAGGGCTTTAAATGCTTCATCACTTCGGAAGCGGATTCTTCCTCCAATGATAAAACCAGAATGGCAGCCTTTTCTTCATTCGTTATGCTTCCCATTTGTCACCGCCCTGATCATTCGTTCCACGGAGCCCTTTCGTCCTCTTTTCCTGAATGGATTCCCTGCGTTTCATTTAAGCCAGTTCCGCAGCAGTTCCGCAAAAGCCTTGGAATCCTCCACGGCCAGTCTTCTCGTCCATTCCACTTCGCTCAGTTCCTTCTCAGGGGCAGACACCAGACCCAGGGAGGGGGGGCTTCCATTCAATTCAATGATGTCCGCCGGAAGCACCTGGTTATCGACGGTCTTCTGGGAAGTCTGTCCGGTCAGGCCCCGGATGAGGGGCCGGATGACAAAGAAGAAGGCAAGAATCAGGGCGATCAGGAGAAGCAGATATTTGATCAGCGAGGAGTGCTGAACGAGGCCGTCTCCAAGCCAGGAACTCCCGCCGTCGCCTTCTTCAGAATCCAGCTTTTTGAACGGCATATTGGTGACGGCGACCTGGTCGCCCCGGGCGGCGTTGAACCCTGCGGAGGTTCGAACGAGGCTCTCGATGGATTCTATCTCCTTTTTGTCCCTGGGCTGATAACTCTCGGCGCCTTCTTTATCCTTGGTGTAGACACCGTCAACCAGAACGGCGATGGAGAGCTTCCTGATCTCGCCAACGGGCATGACCGTTTTGGTGACGGTTTTGTTGATTTCATAATTGATGATCTCATCCAGCCTCTCCTGCCCCGCGCTCGAATTGGCCGCCCCGGAATTGGCCGTTTTCTCGGACTGCTTCTGGGTGCTCCGTACAACCGGAGATTCCGGATCATAGGATTCTTCCGTCTTTTCAGCCACGCGGAAATCCAGGTCAGCAGACACTCGAACGACGGCCTTGCCCCGCCCGACAACATTTTCCAGGAGGGATTGAATCCTGGCGGCCGTGTCCTTTTCAAGATTGCGCTGAAATTCAATCTGTGAACCGGACAGGCCGGAAATCCCCGCCTCTCCTTTCAGCTTGGATAAAATGCTGCCTTTATTATCCACAATAATGACGTCTTCCGCATTTAAACCCTCCACACTGCTCGCCACCAGATGCACGATTCCATCGATCTGCGAGGCACTAAGGGAGCGGCCCGGCTTCATCCTGAGGGTGACGGAAGCGGTCGGCTTTTTCTCTTCACTGACAAAGAGAGACTCTTTCGGCAGGGCAATATGGACACGAGATGATTCTATTTCATCCAATCCCTTGATGGTTCTCGCCAACTCGCCCTGGAGGGCGCGTCGATAATTCATCTGCTGCTCGAATTCCGTAACTCCCAGGTTTTTCTGGTCGAAGATCTCGAAGCCTACCCCGCCGCCCTGCGGTAAACCCGACCCCGCCAGCTCCAGGCGAAGCTCTGAAACCTTCTCCTGAGGAACCAGGATCGTATCGCCCGATGAGGTCACTTCATAGGGAAGCTTTTTCTCCTTGAGTTTTGTTACAATGGCGGATGCGTCTTCACCGGACAAATGGGAAAACAGGACTTTATATTCGGTGCGGTTGGCCAGATACATCATCGCCGCTAAAGCGGTGAGCGTGATTCCAGCCGCAATGAGGATGGACCATCTCCTTGCCGGCGCCAGCCCCGTGAAGCTCAGCCGGAACTTCTCAAAGAAACCCAGAAGAGGTTGCATGCCGATAACAACTTACCCTTTCATGTGCCGAAGCAGAAAAACACTCATACCTGCATCCTCATGACTTCCTGGTAGGCATCTATGATTTTGTTTCTGACCTGCATCATGGTCTGGAAGGATATGCTCGCTTTCTCCAGGGCGATCATCGCCTCATGAATGCTGCCCGTATCATGCACCTGCACCTTGGATATCGCCGCATCAGCGTCATGCTGAAGCTTATTGATGTCCTGTATGGTATTGCGGAGGACATCGCCGAACGAAGACGCTCCGTCATTCCCTTCTCCCCCGGCCTTCTTCTCCGAAAGAGCGGACGGCGGCATCAGCTTGCCCTGAACCGATAAGTCGTTCATTTCTTCACCTCTTAAAATCAGGCTGCCTTTCTTTTCCTTGCCCTCCAGCTACAGATCGAACTGCCGTCGACGCGATCCACCGGAAAAGGGTTCATCCCGCATGGCGTTATTTCCCGATATCCAGTGTTTTAAGGGCCATGTTCTTGGTTGCGTCAAAGGCTGTGACGCAGGCCTCGTAAGCCCTGCTTGCCGTGATCATGTCCGTCATTTCCGTTACGACATTGACGTTGGGCATAGCCACATTGCCCTGTTCATCGGCATCCGGGTGGGAAGGATTGTAGACCTTTCTCGCGTCCGCCCTGTCCTGGATTACCTCCTTCAGGGAGACCTGCTTCACGGCGTCCCTCAACTTATCTCCGAAGCTGAATTTTTTGTTCACATGCTCCGAAGAGAACACGGCGATCTTACGCCTGTAAGGCCCTCCCTCGGGCGTGCTGGTCGTAGAGACATTGGCCAGATTGCTCGCTATGACATCCATTTTTGACCTTTGAGCGGCAAACCCGGAACTGCAGATGCGAAACGACGTCAGAAAATCCATTTTATTTCGTCTCCTTCAATACGGTGCTCAACCCTTTGAACTTGCGCGCCAGCATTTCAACGCTCAGATTGTACATCAGGTGGTTTTCGGCTAGAGAGGACATTTCATCATCCATCTTCACCTTGTCTCCCGTTTCCACGACCTTGAAATCCTTGTCTGAAATCTCGTCCTGAAGGGCCGGCAGATGTTTTTTGTCCGTCTTCGCAAGGGCCAGGCTGTTCACATCGGCCAGGGCCTTGTCCAGGTTACTCTTGAAGACGTAATCCTTCGGCCTGTAATCCGGAGAGTCCATATTGGCAATGTTGGACATAATCACCTTGTTCCTTGAAGAACGATATCCAAGCATCCCGGACAACATCCCGAAGGTCTTGTTGAATAAAAAATCCATCTTTTTCCCCTTTGTTAAGAGACGATTCAAGCAAGGCATGTACCATCCTGGAGAAAAGGCTCCAGGTTAACGCTACTCCGAACCCTTTAACGAATATTCCTGGAGTTTGTTTCTCATGGTCCTCACACTGATGCCCAATATTTCCGCCGCCTTTGTTTTGTTGCCCTTCACCTTGTCCAGCGTGTTGAAAATAAGTTCCTTTTCCATCTCCCAGATCGTCATGTCCCTGGAAAAGTCGATTTCAGGAATTCCATCGGCAATCTCTTCCCGGAAACGGGACATTTTTTCCCGGGGTGGGTCGTCGGATCCGACATCTTCCAGATAAAGATGCTCCGGCAATACCACGTCCCCCTGGCAGACCAGCACCGCCCGTTCAATGACATTTTCCAGTTCCCGGACATTGCCCGGCCAGTCATAGGCGTTCAGGCGCTTCAACGTGTTGTCGGCCAGCACCGGCAAGGACCTTCCGTTCAGATTGGCGTATTTCTCCAGGAAATGACGGCAAAGACATTCAATGTCGCCCCTCCTCTCCCGCAAGGGCGGAATTTTCAGCGGGATGACATTGAGCCGATAATACAGGTCCTCCCGAAATGCCTTTTCTTCAACGGCTTTCCGGATGTCGGCATTGGTCGTGGCGATGATCCGTACGTCAATGGGGAAGGGCATCTTTCCACCTACCCGGTCGATTTCCTTCTCCTGGATGACCCGCAGCAATTTCGCCTGCAGGTGAGGGCTCATTTCGGTCACCTCATCAAGAAGCAGCGTCCCCCCGTTCGCCAGCTCGAACTTTCCGATTTTCCGCTGCATCGCCCCGGTGAACGCCCCTTTTTCATAGCCGAACATTTCACTTTCCAGAAGATTTTCAGGAATGGCGGCGCAATTGACCGCCACAAAGGGCATGTGCTTCCGATCGCTGTGGCGGTACAGGAAACGGGCGAACAGCTCTTTTCCCGTTCCGCTCTCCCCCTGGATCAGGACGCTGGATTTGCTCTTAGCCACCGTTTTGAGGAATTCAAAGATACCCAGCATTCTACCGTCCTGTGTGACGATCTCCCGGTCGGCGGCCGGGATTTTTCGTTCCGCCCGTCCTCCCCTTTCGTCCTTCTCGCCCTGAGTGGCCAGGACGTTCTTGACGACGAACTCGATGTCCTCAAGGGAAAAAGGCTTCATGATGAAATCGGAGGCCCCCTCCTTCATCGCCTCCACCGCGGTGTTAACGGTTCCATAAGCGGTGATGAGGATCACAGGACTCTCCGGAGAGATCTTTTTGATGCTTTTCAAGACGTCCATGCCGCTCATTCCGGGCATTCTCATGTCCGTAATGACCGCTTCGAAGGCGCCGGCCCTGAACTTATCCAGGGCTTCGCTGCCGTTGGCCGCAGCCTCGACAAGGTACCCGCAGCTTTCCAGGGTTTCGCAGAGAGCCATTCTCATGGAGGTGTCGTCGTCTACAACCAGTATGTGCGTTTCTTTCATGCTTTTCCCACCCGGATCTTTCTAAGTGTCCATCCCCTTCGTGACGGAATCCGCCGTCGCTTCACCCCCCGGATCCCTGGAGCGCATTCCCCGATCCGTTAGCGGCAGGAGAATGTGCACCGTCGTTCCCTTCCCTTCGGCGCTTTCCACATGGATGTATCCCCGATGCATTTCGATGATGGTGTGGACGATGGCCAGCCCCAGCCCCGATCCCTCTTCCCTGGTCGTAAAGAAGGGGTCGAAGATCCTGGGCAGCGCCTCCCCGGCGATGCCGGTTCCGGAATCGCCGATCTTGATTTCGATAAAGGGCTCATCAGCCTCCTGCTCCTGGCCGGGGTCCGGGGAGCAGGTTTCAAAGCAGAGGATTCCCCCCTTTTGATCCAGAGATTGCAGCGCGTTGAGGATCAGGTTGAAAAACGCCTGTTTCAACATTTCAACATCCCCTTCAATCCAGGGTTCATCCACTGAAAAGGCCGTTTTGACCAATACATTTTCCCGGTCGATCATAGGCTCGCAAAATCCAAGAAGCTCGTTCAAAAAAAGGTGAAGAGGAATCTGCTGCAAAATCAAATTACGGTTTTTTGTGAAGAGAAGAAGATTGGATATTTTGTTGTCCATTTTCTTTACCGATGAGATAATCCTGGAAATACGATCCTTTTCCCTGTCCCCCTTTAATTCCTTCAATAAAAGCGAGGCGTACAATTCAATGCTTCCCAGGGGGTTCCGAATTTCATGGGCGATATTGGCCGCCATTTCACCCAGGGCTGCAAATTTTTCGGACCGTTTGGCCATGCTTTCCAGTTTTTCAATGCGGGTGATGTCGCGAAGGATAAAGACGGTTCCCATTTTCCGCCCCCCCGCTTTGATCGGCGATCCCGTTACTTCAAGAAGGCGGTCTTTGAAGCTCATGCGGGCACTTCTTCCCTTCGGGTAGGATTTGTTCAGAAAAATATCCATCCATTCGTTCGAAGGAAGATCCTCAAAGAGGACACGAAGATGTTTCCCAAAAACGCTCTCCTGGGACTTTGCCAGAAAAGTTTCCGAAGCGGCGTTCAACACCTGGATTTCATCTTCCAGATTGGTCACAAGGACACCGTTGGTTAAACTTTCCAAGATGTTCTGCAGATACCCCTTCATCTCCTCCTTCTCGGAAAGCGTTCTCAGCAGCTCCTCATTTTTTGCCTCCAATTCACGGTTCAGGCTTTCAAACTTCTTTTCCAGACGCGCAAAGGCCTTCTGGATATGCAGAGTCGCCTGATTGAACCCTTCAAAGGATTTCTGAAGGGAAGAAATATCGTTCATGACCCAACTCCCACGCGTTCAATTCTTCTCTAGATAATCGCGATTGCTCCTGGACCACGCCTGGTCGGCAACCCAGTAATCCGCGACTTTCGGCCAGAAGGCATCGCCGCTTTGCTCCTTCAACTGGGCAAAGCTTTTTCCCGCCATGGCCGCATCGTTCAGTTTATGGTAGCTCTGCCCCATCCGAAAGAGGGCCCACATCGCCGATTCCCTGTGCCTGATCCCCGGAAAGGCCTGTGAATACATGGCCAGACCGTTTTGATAATCGCCGGTTTCATAATAGCAATCCCCCATACCCGCGCAGACATCAGCAACAAACCCCCCGTCGCATTTCCGGGGATCCTCGCGGCACGTGTCCAAAATCTCCCGATAACGGCTGATGGCCGAAGTGCAGAGCCCTTGATGCCTCAAGGCATGGGCATAATTTCTGGAGAGCGGAAGAAAATCGACACGGCCCTTTGCCTTGAGCAGTTCTTCATACAGGGGAATCACCTTATCGTACCGGCCTTTTCCGTAGAAATAATCCGCCAGATTCCGCCTCGCCGTATCTGCCTCGCCACCGCCATTCCTTGCAAGCTCCGCCAGCAGGGTATTCCATTTTTCATCGGTCATTTCGCCCTGGCTGCGGTCGGACTCCAGCATGATGAGATCCGAAACTGATTTCTCCATCGCCTGACTGTTCTTTTGCTTCAGGCGGTCCAAAAGGGCCACGGCGTCGGCTTTCAGCCCTGTTTTCCACAGGCTGTCTCCAATCCGGAAGAACATGGCCGTCGATTCGGCGGACAGGGGCACCTTGTTGCGTATCCGGTAATAAAGGTCTGCGACGGCGAGAAAATCTCCCCCCGCCCGGGATTCCTCGATCAGGCGGTTTGCATTCAGAACAAGATAGGCCCTGCTCTCCTGATGCAGACGTCCATGGGGAAAGGCATCGAGAAGCCTGCAGTACAGTTCGAGGGACTCTTTGAAGCGGCCGGACTTACACAAAGCGTATCCTTTTTGATACAAAAGCCACTCCTCCCGATATCCCCCGGGATATTTTGTCCGCATCCAATCGTAGGTCTCAATGGGATTTTTGAAGTAATCCCGTCCCGCCATGCAGGCGTTGAACTCCGCCTTCGGATCCATAACGCCGATGTTCGCCATGAAAAGGATCCCTTCATTCGCTTCCTGGGTATTCGGATAAGATTCCAGAAGCAGGCTGAATACTTTCAATGCCGTCGAAAAGCGGCCGCCGAAATAGTGGGATCTCCCCAGGTTGTACAAGGCGCCCTTTCTCTGATCACTGTCCGGCTGGAGGTTGAAGCACAGAAGAAACAGGTTTGCCGAACCCGTGTAATCCCCTTGAGAAAACAGGTAGAGCCCCAGATCATGCAGGATATCTGTGGTGAGCTCCTCAAAGGAATTCCACTTGTTCAGCGCATTCCGATACCAGCCCCCCCCCTCCGGCCTTTGATTCGTCTGCCGCAGGCAATAACCCAGGAGAAAAGACGCCTGGAACGCTGAGGGCCCATCGGGAGATAATGTTAAATATTTCTTAAGCTTATCAATGGCATGGGCGAAGCGTTTTGTTTGATGGAGGATCTTCCCCATCCGAAAGAGCGCTTCCTGCCCGTAAGGAGAATCGGGATATTTTGACAGGACATTCGAATAGGCCTCGTAGGCCTCCTCGTAACCTCCCGTCCGTTCCAGGCTGTCCGCCAGCCGGAAATTCGCCACATCATTTCCGCCGCGCGGGTCCGGGTAATGGCGGAGAATATTCCTGTAGGACTCAATGGCCTGCGGTCCGTAATTCCCGCTCTCCTTTTCACCAAGAAAATAAAGGCAATCGGCGAGAAGCCGCAGGCTGTTCTCGTACAGGGCGGCGTCACTTTTCCGGCTCGAAAGGAGAGCGTTCAGCATGCCCGCTGCCTGCTGATACCGGTGGGCATCGAATTCCGCCTTCGCCGCCTCATATTCGGAGCAGGCAGGGCCGTGCCTGTTTGGGATTGAAGCCGGAGCGTCACCCCCCCTGGAACCCGCCGGCGCCCCCTGTTTTCTGCCGTCTTCCGACGGCAGGAGTCTGCTGCTGAAGATGGCCTGCGTCATTCCGGAACCGGCACCCTTGGCCACCCGGGCGCTTTCACCCGCCCTCTGATCGGTGATGGGGACAACATCCCCCCCGACCGTCGTGCTTGAAGCGCCGGGAGCCGGCTTCACCGCCTTCTGTAATCGTTTTTTCCCCTTTGCCGGCGGGCGCATCCGGTTTTGCGGCTGTTTTTCTTCGGCGAAAACCCGGTACCAGGTCCCCTTTCCAGGAATTTCGACTTCCTTGAAATAGGCCTCGATGCCTTTCGACTTCAGTCTGTCCCTTTCCTGAACGGCGCTCTCCATCTTCTGATAGGATGAAACCTGCCTGGCCCGGCGGTTCTGATGCTCCGTCTCCGCCCGGCAGACACCCTGCCCCCAGGCGGTGAGACTCAAGACCCAGAAGCATAGAATGGCAATCCGGAGCATCCTGTCAGAGTTCCTCCATGGCAAAGTCATCATCCCTCAACTCCAGCCGGAGATGACGGTATGGCCGCTTTTGCGGATGCTTTCGGAACCGCTGCACTGCAGATCACAGATTTCCCCCATCATTCAACGCATTGAAGAACCTCAAAGGATCAAAGCAATGGCTATACCAGCGTCACCGGTCCCGGTTACCGCCTTCACCCGCTGCAGGATGGCTCAGCATATCCCCCCGCGGCGGACTTGGCGTCCGCGGGGAATCAACCCCGACAAGCCCTCAGGCGAACAGTACGGAACCGACGAATTTCTCCAGGACTTCAGCCCCATATGTTCCGGCATGAAGCCATTCCATTGACGCTTTGAGAACATTCCCTACCCGGCAGGCCGGAGATGCCCGTGGGTCGGAAAAACGCTTTTCCGCTTCCTGCGGGCATGGAATCCCAAAGGCGGCGGAATCCCAATGTCAATTGACTGACACAAAGGGGATCAACGGCGAGAGGATAACATGGACGTTCGTTTCAAGACGTGCTATATAAACGCCCATTCTCAAGGAGAATTTATGAACGATCAATCCCCCTGTCTGCCGGAAGAATCCCCAGAGGTTCCATGCTGAAGAAACGCCTCATTCCTGCAATCTTCATTGTCGTTGTGGTTGCCGCCAGCCTGCTTGTCTATTTCGGGCAGCGGCAGAACAGCCAGCAGGAAGCCTACTATTCCGGAACGATTGAAAGCACGGACGCCCAACTCGCCTTTCAGACCGCGGGCCGGGTTGCCGTCGTGCACGTCCGTGAAGGGGAAGCCATCCGGGCGGACCAGGTGCTGGTTGAACTCGATACGGCGGAATGGAACGCCCGCCGCGATCAGGCCAGGGCTGCTCTGGACCGGTCCGAAAACAGCGTAAAGCAATTGGAAGTTCTCCTCAATCTGCACAGAACATCGCTGCCCGAGGATGTTGCGAGAGCGGCGGCCCAGGTGGATAACCTGAAATACACGCTGAACGATGCGGCCAGGAACAATGCGCGGTATGCTCAGCTCTTTTCGCGGGGGGTGGTTTCGGAAAAGGAGCGGGATGCCGTAAGGCTTCGCTATGACAACGCCCGAGCCGGCCTGAGGGAAGGCGAAGCTGTCCTTGGAAAGGCCCGCAGTGAAATGCAGAAGATCGAAGCCACCCGGATGGAGCTCCAGGCCGCCCGTTCACAGGCGGAGGCCGCCCGGGCGACCCTCGAGGAGGTGAACATCCAGAGGGCCTACACGACCCTGAAGGCCCCTTTCGATGGAATCCTGCTGAGCCGGAATGTCGAGCCGGGGGAAGTTGTCTCTCCCGGGAGGGAAGTCCTGACCCTGTCCAATCTTGCCACCGTCGATCTGAAGATCTTCGTCAGCGAGACGGAGATCGGAAACGTGCGGCCGGGTCAAGCCGTCGATGTCAAGGTGGACACCTTTCCGGACCGCATCTTCAAGGGCAGAGTCTCCTACATCTCCCCGGAAGGAGAGTTTACTCCGAAGATCATCCAGACATTCAAGGAGCGAGTCAAACTGGTTTATCTCGTTAAGGTTGCCCTTCCGAACCCCGATTTCGTACTCAAGGCGGGGATGCCTGCTGATGCCTGGCTCCGATAACCCGATCATCCGAGTTGAAAAGGTCTCTCTGCGGTTTGACACCGTGACTGCGGTTTCGGAGGCCTCCCTTTCGGTGGCCGCGGGTTCCATGTTCGGCCTGGTTGGATCGGACGGGGCGGGAAAGACCTCCCTGCTGCGGATGATCGCCACCATGATCCAGCCCTCCGCCGGAACCATTACCATCGACGGCCTGGATGTTTCGACCCACCGGAGGCTGGTCCGGGACCGCATCGGTTACATGCCCCAGCGGTTCGGTCTCTATCAGGATCTGACCGTTGATGAGAATCTCAGGTTTTTCATGGATATGTACGGGATCAGAGGGACGGAGGCGAAGTTGAGAAGAGAGCGCTATCTGGGCTTTTCCCATCTGCTGCCCTTCGCCCACCGTCCGGCGGGCCAGCTTTCGGGAGGAATGAAGCAGAAACTGGGCCTGGCCTCCGTTCTGGTTCATGAACCGAAAGTGCTGATTCTCGATGAGCCGACCAATGGCGTTGACCCCGTTTCCCGCCGGGAATTCTGGGACATGCTGAGGGTTATGCAGAACGACGGGATGACCATTCTGACCTCGACAGCCTACCTGGATGAAGGCGAACAGTGCGACCAGGTTGCCATCATGCATCAGGCGCTGATCCTGGAAACCGCCTCGCCGGAAGCCATGCGCTCCGGCTTTCCCAGCCTGGAAGAGGCGGTGATTTCCCGGATACAGGAAGTGGATGAGGAGCTCCGGAATGACTCCTTCCAGCGATAAGGCCATTGTTGTAAAAAATCTGGAAAAGCGCTTCGGATCCTTTACAGCGGTTGACCGGATCTCTTTCGAAGTCGAAAGGGGGGAAATTTTCGGTTTTCTCGGCCCGAACGGCTCCGGAAAGTCAACCACCATCCGCATGCTTTGCGGCATTCTCACCCCCACATCGGGAGAGGGATACGTAGCCGGCCGCGACATCATTTCCCAACCTGAAACGGTAAAGCAGGCAATCGGCTACATGTCCCAGCGCTTTTCCCTTTACGAGGATCTGACGCCCTACGAGAACATCCGTTTTTATCTCGGCGTCTACAAGGTCGCCCCCGGCAGGTGGAAGGAGCGAATCGCCTGGGTTCTCGAATTAACACGTCTGCAGGCAGTCCGCGATGTTTTGACCCGAACGCTTCCCCCGGGCTGGCGGCAGCGCCTCTCCCTGGGGTGCGCCCTGCTGCACGATCCGGAGATTCTCTTTCTCGACGAACCGACCGCCGGCGTGGATCCCATTACCCGGCGGCATTTCTGGGATTTTATCCGCCGTCTCGCCGGGGACGGCATCACGGTCTTCATCACCACGCACTACATGGATGAGGCCCGTTACTGCGAAAAGATCGTCATGCTGAACGAGGGGCGGATCGTCGCAGCCGACAGCCCCGAAAACATCATCCAGTCGGCCTGCCCCGGAAAGAGCGATGCGACGCTGGATGACGCCTTTGTGGCGCTGATGGCCGGACGCGGCGAACAGGCGCCGTAAAGAAGGAATCGTTGATCCGCTGCCTGCACAATCCCGGCGGCGTGAGCCGGTCCAACTCCTGGTTCTGAAGCATCACACAACTATGTTCCGGAGGGATTCGATCATGAAAAAAACCTTTTTGATTCTCTATAAACCCGGCCCGGCCTGGATTCCGGGACGCCACATCTTCGACCAGCCCCTCAAGCCCCATGGCGAGTACATCCAGAAGCATTATTTTGAGGGAAAAGTCCGGATGGCAGGCCCATTCCTGGACAGCAACGGCGGGGCCTCCCTGCTAGAAGTGGAAGGCGGGGAAGCGGAGGCCCGCTCCATCGCTGAAAATGATCCGGCCGTGAAGGCCGGCCTTTTTACGTTTACGGTTTACCCCTGGCATCTCGTTTCCTGGGAGAACTACGGGAAATAGTGGGCACGGTCTCAGGTCTCCGTAAACAGCGTTTGAAGAGGATTGCCTTATGAAGCCCTTCCGGCCGTGTTTCGTCCCGCTTTTCGTGGCCGTCGCTTCCATCGGCACTCCACCTTTTTTCATGAGTCTGACGGAGGACATCGATCCCCGAAACGTCAGAAAAATCATTGTCCAATCCGTCATGATCATCCGCCGTGGCCTTTTCACCATCCCGGGCGGAGGAATCGCCGGGTAGGGGGAGAGATGAATCCGGCAAAGGTCGAAGCGGTCGTCCGCAAGGAATTCTATCACCTCCTCCGTGATGTCCGAAGCCTTTACCTGGCCTTTGCCCTTCCCCTGCTCCTCATCCTCCTGTTCGGCTACGCCCTCAGCCTCGATGTCAACCACATCCGGACGATCGTCGTGGATCACGATGCAACCCCCACCAGCCGGGACCTGATTCGGAAGCTTGACTCCTCCTCCTATTTTGACGTCATCGCCCATCCAGGGAGGACTCGGGAGGTCAACAGCTATCTGGATGAGGGGCAGGCCCTCCTGGCCATCGTGATTCCACCGGACTTTTCGAACAGCCTCGCCAGGAATCGCGAGGCCCCGCTCCAGGTCATTCTTGACGGCAGCGATCCGAATTATGCCAGCATCGCCAGGGGCTACATAAACGCCTTCCTGGAAAACCAGAATCGCCGGCTCCTGGACGACTTTCTCAACCGCCAGGGAAGAGAGCCGATCCGCCCCCCCCTTGAAGGGAGGATCCGCGTCTGGTTCAACGAAGACCTGGAGAGCAGGAATTTCATCATCCCCGGGAACATCGCCGTCATCCTCATGATCGTCGGCGCCATGCTGACCTCATTGGTTGTGGCCAGGGAATACGAAAACGGCACCCTGGAAACCATCAAGTCGCTCCCCCTGAACACGGGGGAATTCCTGGCTGGGAAAGCCATTCCCTACTTCATCATCGGAATGATCGACGTCCTGGTCGCCGTCCTCATGGGACAGTTCCTCTTCGGCGTGACCTTGAAATCAAGCTTCTGGCTGATGATTCTCGCTTCCGCTCTCTACCTGGCCGTTGCCCTCACTCTCGGGCTCCTGATCTCCATCGTTCTCAAATCGCAGCTCGTCGCCAATCAGGTCGCCGTGCTGGTTACCTATCTACCCTCCCTGCTGCTGTCGAACTTTGTGTTTCCGATTCTCAATATGCCCAGGCCCCTGCAGCTTCTGGCTCAATTCGTCCCGGCAACCTACTATATCAGGATTTTAAACGGCGTTTATCTCAAGAACCTCGGATTTTCCCAGCTGTGGTTCTCCTTCCTCGTTCTGCTGATCATGTTCCTGGTTTTGGCCCTTGCGAGTTTCTTCGCGCTGAAGAGGGAGGGAATCTAGAATGAGCTGGCTGCGCATCCGGGAACTGGTCCGGAAAGAATTTATTCAGCTGTTCCGTGACAAGCGTAACCGTCCCCTTCTGATCATTACCCCGGTCATTCAGCTTTTGATTTTCGGATACGTGGTCAATTACGACATCAGAAACATCCGGCTGGCCCTGATGGATCAGGCACAGACCGTGGAAAGCCGCCATGTCGCCGATTCCTTCAGCGGAAACAG
>Ga0265295_1003849_pt1 | contig 21058 bp, 20 predicted proteins | sample Munlansysbiofilm_FD_192503 | JGI IMG/M metagenome (GOLD analysis project Ga0265295, IMG submission 192503) | Leachate microbial communities from a municipal landfill in Southern Ontario, Canada - Methane capture system biofilm | ecosystem: Engineered > Solid waste > Landfill > Unclassified ... | reverse complement strand
CTAAGGTGTACGCAAGCCATTTTAGGTGTACGCAAAAAATACTACCAAAAATGGCAGGTGTACGCAATGTATTAAAATTGGTGTCCACTTTCATATTAGAACTAATGGTTTGATACAATATTATCAGACCTTTTTTATTACGAAAATAGGGATAATTTCCCTTTCTTCATTTACTAAACTTGCCTAGAAGGTGTTTAAACAGAAACATTTACTAGACTTTTTTCTTTGTCTTCTACTACTAAAAAACGAAAGCCTAACAAAAACACGAAAGGTCAACAAAAACACGAAAGATAGATATATGGTCAAGTATCACTTAATTTCATTTAATTACAACTTTGGTCTCACATCAATTGTAACACCACATTCAGAAAAGCATAAAAAGTTATTTAATTATAGACGAAATGATAGAAAAGTGTTATAATTATTGCATAAGTTATGGCTTTAGGAGGACTCCTCTATATGACATATGCAGAAGCTTTAAAAAAACTAAGAAACAAAATGATTTTAACTCAAACTGAATTTGCTATTCTATTGCATGTTTCTTTCGGTGCAGTAAATAGATGGGAATCTGGAAAATATAAACCAACAACCAAGACTAAGAGAAAACTAGCACCTTTATTTGAAAAATTTAATATAGAAGTGGAGAATTAAAAATGACAAGAAATGAAATTGTAGGCATTATTGGCCAAAACTTTCATACAGTTAATTTGGAACAAAGTGATGAGTTTTCATATGTACAAGCTGGAATTCCGCTTAAAGATGTCCCAAAAATTGGAAGAATACAATCCTATAAACTCGACATGAGATTTGAAAAACAACAATCAAATTTGTCAATTCTAGTAGAAACCTTAAATATTAACGCAACTGCAAGGGATTGGCACACTCATGAAAACAAACTCTTAAATTGCTATTGTGTACTAGAAGAAAAATTACGACCAAATAATAACATTATCTTGATTCTTGTCGAAAGTGGAACTGGACACAAAATAATAGTGTGGCAAAAAGAACATGGAAAAGCTATAATGCCTCTTTCTGATACAAAGCTTAAGTCTATCGATGAGTATAATGGATATTTTGTTCATAATTATGTAAATGATGAGTTAAGAATAAAAGAGGCAGTCCTTGAACTAAATGAGTTACTTCATAAAAACGGCATCAAAGAAGATATTCGTGGTCAATTTGTAGGAACATGTCTACTAGCACTAAAATCCAATGAAACTAACCCAAACTCATTTGTTTATTCAGGATTGGACACTAATTTAATTATTGCTGGAATTAAGAATATTATTGGTAATCTTCTTCAAAATGATTTAAATAGAGCGACCAAAATTGTGCTTCTAGATACTAAAGTTTTGAACGACCAAAAAGTTCGAACTTTAAAAAGTCCAAAATTTGCTGAAATTATTGATTTTATCAAAAATAGAATCATTCCTTATATTAATCCAAAAACAAATAAAGGTCAGGACTTATTAAATCTTTTCTTTACAACCTTTAATAAATATGTTGGGAAGGCTGATAAAAATCAGGCTTTTACACCGGATCACATTACTCACTTTATGTGCAAAGTTGCCGAAATTAATAGAAATACAAGAGTTCTAGATCCAACATGTGGAAGTGGAAGTTTTATTGTTCAAGCTCTTATACAAGAACTAAATGAATGTCATACTGATATTGAAAAGAATAACGTTAAGAAATACAATATTTATGGAATTGAAAACGAGGAGAAAGCATATGGCTTGTCTACTACAAACATGCTTATACATGGGGATGGAAATTCTAATGTTGTTTTCGATGAACACGGAGGTTGTTTTAGTTTAAGAGATTGGATTCAATCACAAAATATTAATGTGGTTTTAATGAATCCCCCTTATAATGCAAAACCAGTGGAAATTCCAAAAACTATTAAGAATTCTGATGGAAATATTGTATATACTGTTCATGGTTCTAACTGGACCGCTAAGCAAGAAGACGGAAAAGCTGATCCATCAAAAGGCTTTGTTTTTGTTAATTATATAGCTGATTGTATAGGAAAAAATCCGGATGACAGTATTAGACAAGGAGCAAAACTTCTTTGCTTATTACCATTGACTTGTGCAACTGGTAACAAGAAGCCAATTGCCTTTGAAAAGGAAAGAATATTAAAAAACAATACCTTAGATGCTGTTTTTTCATTACCTCCAGAAATGTTTTATCCGGGCGCTAATGTAAATGCTTGTTGTATGGTTTTTACTATCGGTGTTTCGCATTACACAAGAGTTGAAATTGATGGAGTTGAAGTTGATATTCCTAGAAAAGAAACCTTTCTTGGTTACTTCAAAGACGACGGTTTTCTAAAAAAGAAATACTTAGGTAGAGTTTCTCGAGTAGACGAAAATGGTAATCCATTATGGACAATTATCGAACAGGAATGGCTTGATCTATATTTTGGTAATAAGGTTAATACCTATAGGGGAATTCGGAAGAAGTTAACTCATAATGATGAATGGTTAGCTGAAGCCTATATTGAAACTGATTACAATAGTTTTCTTTCAAATTACACCCCATTTGAAATAACATTAAGGCAATACTTGGCATTTTTAATAACAAAAGGGTTTGACTTCCCAGTTAATAGAGAAGCTCTGGGACCATCAGGTGACATTAAAAATTTAACTTGGAGTTACTTCACAATTAAAGATTTATTTAATGTTCAATTGGCTACTGGTGATATAAAGGCCGGTGATTGTTTACCTGGGGATATCCCATTAGTATCATCTGGAATGTTGAATAATGGTGTTGTGGAGTATATAGATGAAATGGGTGACGGGATTTCTAAAATTTTCAAAGCAAACAAAATTACAGTTGATATGTTTGGTCAAGCGTTTTATCAGCCATTCGATTTCTTCTCAGTGAGCCACGGTCGTGTAAACATACTTGCATCCCAAAACCCTAATTTTAATAAATATCATGGTTTATTCATTTCAACAATCATAAACAATGAAAAGTATAGATTTTCCTACAATCGAGCATGTTATAGCGGCGTGATTGAGGAGTTGAGAATAAAATTACCGTCAATTGTTGATAGCGAAGGAAGGGTCCAAGTCGATTGGGATATAATAGAAAACTTTATCAAGGGATTGAGTTATTCGAATTTAATTTAGTAATATTTATTAGTTATTCATGTGGAAGGGAGAGATTTTATGACTCCTACAAGCATTGAAACTACATCAATACTCGATATGTTATCACCTGATATCTAAGAGATTATGTAAAAATCACAACAAAATGTTCCAATATTATTTTTCTACCCGATGAGAACGATGCCAATAATACTACTTCGACCTTTCAAAAAAAGAAACAATGTATTTTACTTATAGATAATATAAACCGAAATATTTAAATTCTTTCTTGATAAATAATTTTCTGATTTTAAGGGGGTAAATTATTTGGTGGAAAATATAAATACATTTCTAGAATATCTTCAAGGAGATAAGTACTATGACATTATTTATAAAGCTATTTTTTCTTGGTGCTGTAAAAATAAAGATATACTTTTAGAAAAAATTAGTGGAGTTAATGTTAGTTATATCTCTTATATTGACGAGGATGAACTTGAGTTAAGCTTTAAAAATGTATGGATTGACAGCAAAAGTGATACTAAAATTGATTTTGATATTGCTATTGATTTAACAGTATGCCTAGAAGGTGTATATGGTAAGCATTATGATAGAGATCAATATAGTTCAAATCTATGGGTAATGGTTTACTGTACAGGATCTATAGATACAAGATTTAATGATTTCAAAATTATTAATGTTGAAGAATTTAGTAAATCAAAACCAATGAAGCCATTATCTGGAGACTTTGTTCCCTACATTAAGAAAGCTGAGTACGATAAATATGCTAGCGAAATACTAGAGGAATTCTACTATAAATATCATCCTGAATCTAGAACTTTTCCAAAAGCAATTAATATAGATGAACTAGCAGCTAGAATGAGACTTAATATAATCAACACTAGAATATCTGAAGATAGAAGTGTATTTGGACAAATATATTTTGCTGATGCTGAAATTGATTTATATGATGAAGCTTCTGAAAAATATGTAAAAAAGCTTATAAATAAGAATACAATTCTTGTAGATGAAGAAGCCGCTTATTTAAGGTCTTATGGATCAAGAAGTATGACTATCGCTCACGAGTGTGTTCACTCTTATTATCATAGGAAGGCATTTCAGTTTGCACAAATGATGAATGATGACTTGCAGTATATTCAATGTCAAGTAAATGGGGTGATGAGAACTAGTGAAAAAAATACTGTAACAGAATGGATGGAAATACAAGCGAATGGAATTGCTCCATATATTTTAATGCCTAAAAGTTCAGTTGAACCATTTGTTGAATCATTATTTCGTCAATATAACGATAATGGAATAAGCAAAGCTGAATTTATTGTAGATGTTATTAGAGAAGTAGCAAATAACTACGGCGTTACAGATTATGCTGCAAGAAAACGTCTTATTGACATCGGATACGAAGAAGCAATTGGGGCACTAAATTGGGTTGACGATCATTATGTTAGATCATATTTTTTCAAAAAAGGTGCTTTAGCTTCTAATGAGACATTTACTGTTAGTTATAAAGATATTTATCAAAAAGTAGCTGGACAATCTCAACTACTTATGGAATTTATGACAAACAAATATGAGTTTGTTGAAAATCATTTGTGTATTAATTCGCCAAAGTTCCTAGAGAAAGATGAAACAGGTAATTTAATTCTTTCAGATTATGCACTTTGTCATATGGATGAGTGCTGTGTTAAATTTAAGTATAGAACAATAAATGGTTTTGCTGATGGTTCTGAATTTGGTTTAATGTGTTATCTTTCTAGAGACTGTAGTAAGGAGCTAGAGTTTGATCTTGAAATACAATCAAATCCTGCAAAAGTTCTAGCAGATCCTAAGATGGAAGAGAGATACAGCATACATCAAGCGAATGTTGAAGAAGTGCTAAAAAATATCACTTTCATGAAGTTTGGTGAAATTATTAAGTATTTAATGGGTTACTTGAGTATCTCTATAAAAGAGCTAGAAATTGATTCGGGTCTAAATGAAAGAACCATAAGAAGATACATAAATGGCGAAAATAAAGTGACAGAAAAAAGAACTGTTGTTGCTTTGCTAAGAACCTTGAACTTGCCATATAAGATTTGCGAATCAGCAATAAAACAGTCAGATGTTAGTTTTAAATTTGGTGATCCAGAAGATGATGCTTTATTTACAGTTATGCAAGGATTCAGAAAATCAAGTGCTAGACAAGCAAATCGCTTTATGGAAAGATTAGGATTTGAGCCATTAACTAAAGAAGAATAATAATTTTGAATTAAAATTCGGACAAGGGGTGTCCGTTTAAATATCCTTAAAAAACTCAAATATTACTTAATTTACTGGTTTTTGAAAATTAATCTGTGCTTTTTTGCTTAATTAGAGTATAAAAAGAGGATTTAGAGAGTTAAAAAGCACAACAAATTTGAAATTTTTTGCATCCAAAATTATATGTTATTTATTATATGACTTATTCAAATTTGATATATAAGATTTTAGCTCAAAAAGAATTGAAGTTTTTATATTCAAATTCGACTCTCTTTATAACTTTACATAAATATCAAATTATGTATTGTTTTTATAAAAAAAGAATATAATATATTAGAAAGTATAAAATTTGCTTTCAAGAGAAATAGTGTTATAATACTATTGATCATTATCTAAGCTTTATAGATGCTCGCCCGGTGGTGGATACCACTTCATCTAGAGCTTAGATTTTATTAGAATAAAGTTATTCTTTATGGCGAAAAAAATAAAAAAATATTATTTTAATTGACTTTAATATAAACATGTAGTATAATAAAAACAATCATTATCTAAGCTTTATAGATGCTCGCCCGGTGGTGGATACCACTTCATCTAGAGCTTAGATTTTATTAGAATAAAGTTATTCTTTATGGCGAAAAAAATAAAAAAATATTATTTTAATTGACTTTAATATAAACATGTAGTATAATAAAAACAATCATTATCTAAGCTTTATAGATGCTCGCCCGGTGGTGGATACCACTTCATCTAGAGCTTAGATTTTATTTATTATATAGGAGCGATTTATGGCACTTGAAGCTAAAGATATTTCAAGTCAAATAGGAATACTAAAAAGTAAGAATTTGACAATTAATGACCCGTCTTTTACACGTTCTATGCTTGAAAAAAATAATTATTATAATTTAATTAATGCATTTAAGGATTTATTCTTAGCCTCGAAAAATCCAGAAATATATATTACAGGAACAACATTTGAAGAGATTTACAATGTTTATATTTTTGATTTATCACTAAGAGAATTATTTTTAAAATATATTTTATGTATTGAAAATGAATTTAAAACACATGTTGCTTATGTATTATCATTGGATGTCAATTCTGGTTGCTATTTTAGTAAATCGTGTTACGATACTGGATCCAAAAAGAAAAAAGAATCCATTTTAAAAACACAAAATATGATATTTCAGATTTACGAGAAGAATTCTAATAATCCAATGGTTTCACATTTTCTAGATAAAGGTGAGATAATTCCTTTGTGGGCATTACTTAACATATTTGAATTTGGACAAATGAGAAGCTTTTATAATATTTTAAAACCAAATCTTAAGAATAAAGTGTCAAAATATTATAGTATATCAAGTTCTGATTTATACTCAATGTTATCAGCTTTAAATATGTTTAGAAATGTATGTGCACATGGTAATAGATTATATAATTATAAATTGATTGATGATCAAAAGCAGATAGTTGATACTATTGTACATAGCAATATGAAGATTAACAAAATAAGTGCTGGTGGATTGAATTACTATTCTTGTGGTAAAAAGGATTTATTTTCTGTTGTTATTTGCTTTAAGTATTTATTGGATAATACAGATTTTAATTTATTTTTTGATGAATTAAATGAATTAATTTCATCTTTGAGTAGTAAAATAAAAACAATTAATATTGAAAAAATTTTGACAAATATGGGATTTTCTTTAGCGAATGCATCAACAGGCCAAAAAAATTGGGATGAGATAAAAAGAATAGCTAAATAAACATTTTTAATTATATGATAGGTAAAAAATAAATTAGCAGCAAAACAATTCATTCATATAAATGTAAGCAAAAAAATTATAAAAAAATAATTATTATATAATTGTAAATGTTATTATAGAGATGTATAATTGTCGGTTTGAAACTGTACAATAATGTACATCCTTCTTGGTTTTAAAATGATTTATAAATTGGTACCCTTCCTCTAGTTCCTTATCAATAATTAACTATGTATTCTATTACTTCTTGATAGATTATATATTTCTTGAATTGGTAAAATAATCCAAATATCTAAATAATGTAAAAAAAGATTGACTATCTAATATGATAATCAATCTTTTAAATTAAAAGTTAAACACAAAAGATTTTCACTAGAGTAAAAATTGCCTAAAAACACAAAAACACAAATTAATTTAAAGAACCAATTTACTATGGAAAGCTTAGGCTTTCCTTTTTTTTATGCATATTTTCAAAAAACAGCTATATATCAACCTTTTTTCAACGGACACCCCCTGCCTAAGAGATTATAAACTTATATGGTAACATATTGCTGACAAGGGAAATCGCTACTCTCTGTCAGCACTTTACACCCTTAGCTAAGGTGACGCAATAAAGTGTAAAAACAACTTAATACCGCAGATCAGACTATTGCGTGGAATGGCTGCAAACTGAAATGGAAGTATTTAACTACCATTCTTTTTGCCATGCCTTCTAAATGCCGGACAGAAGAAAATACCCCCATTTCAGGAATTAAAAAACTGATTTGGAGGTATTTTTTATGAAGATTAAATACGTATTTGCTGATGGCACAATTAGCGAAGTTGAAGTTGATGATGAGTTTGGAACGCTTTATTTAGAAGCACAACGAAAAGAAGAAAATTATGAACGCAAAACTAGATATTGGGTTAAGACATCTCTTGATACTTGTGATTATGAAGGTGAATGGTTTGCTGATCCTAACCCAACACAACTAGAGCAGCTATTAATTGATGAAGTAAGAGAAGAATCTGAAAAAAAGGTTCAAGAGTTTTATAAAACCTTAACTGAACCGCAATTAAGAAGAACTCTTATGCTACAACAAGGAATGACTCATAGAGAAATTGCAGATATAGAAGGGGTTAATCTTAATGCAGTTCAAAAGTCTATTGAGCAAGTAAGAAAAAAACATAATGAATTTTTTAACAAATAGGGTGGTCAAAGGGTGGTCATTTTCTCCTTATGGTGAGGGACAAGTTATCAAATATTCCCTTAGAAGGAGAAATAAAAATATGAATCACAAATTAAAAATCAGTGTTTCAAAAGAATCACCTAAAGATGGTATTGTTTCCTACAAGAAATTAAGTCTTAAGAAAAAGCTGTTTAAGAAACTCTTCGGTGACACACAAAAGGTAACGATTATCATTCCGGGTGATTCAGTTCATGATGTCACAATTCGTGAAGTTGAAAAAGTAAATGGAGGTGGAAAAAGTGGCAACTAATATCCATGACAAAGTTCACTCTCCAAGTAAATCATCACTTTATTTTGTATGCCCTGCTAGTTGCAGCTTTATGGCTACCTCAATTGATGCACCAGGTCCTGAAGCTGTCTATGGAACTGAAACCCATCTACTTGGTGAAGCTCTAATTAAACAATCTCTTCGTTTGGATGATTTTGATAAGGACGAAATAAAACCAGTTGAAGAAATCATAAAAGATCTTACAAAGTATGATGAAGAAATGATGAATCTTGCTGAAAGTTATGCAAACATAGTTATAAGTTTATTTGAAAGTGAAAGAAAGCGTATCGGACAAGCGCCACTTGTATTTGTAGAAGAAACCCTTGATATGAGTCGATGGGCAGAAGGTATGATAGGTACTCTTGATTTTGGTATGCTAGCCAACGATGTAATGACAGTTGGAGACCTTAAAACTGGAAGAGCCAAAGTTAATGCATGGGTAGTTAAAGAAGATGGCACAAAAGAACCAAATTCTCAGTTAGGACTTTATGCTCTAGGTTTATACCATACATTTGGAAAGCTATATCCAATTAGGACAGTAAGAATCATCATATTTCAAGAACGTATTAATAATTATTCAGAGTTTGAATTATCGCTTAATGACTTACTCAATTGGGAAAGAGAAGTAGTCGTACCAGCAATAAATAGAACATTAGAGCCTAATCCAGCAGCTGTTCCAAATTCAGGATGCAAGTGGTGTCCAGGTAAGGAAATTTGTGTTGCTAGAAAGAAAGCTAATCTTGAAGTATTGGAAAATAAGCCACAAGAAATTGCATTTATGACTGATGATGACATCGAGGAGTTACTACCAAAATTAGATGAACTTATCAAGTTTGCTGAAGATGTAAAAGCACATGCCATCAAAAGAATACAACAAGGACAAAAGTTTAAAAAACATAAGCTCGTATACTCAAGAATTACAAGGACGTTTTCTGATAGCGACGCAGTGGCAAGGATTCTAATCGAAAACGGTTATGAAGCTTATAGTAAACCAAAACTGCTAGGCATTACAGAAATCCAAAAGCAAATGGGGAGACCGAAACTTAATGAATTATTAGGTCCATACATCACTGTTACTAATGGATCATTAACGATTGTACCGCTCGATGATGCTAGAGAAGAAGTGAGACTAGAAGATGCCAAGCGTGATTGATTTGACTGGGCATAAATATGGAAGGCTAACAGTTCTTAGTCGTGCTGGTTCTAAATATGGACATTCGTTATGGAACTGCAGATGTGATTGCGGAAATCATAAAGTCTGTATATCTTCTGATTTAAGAAGTAATAAAGTGAGTTCTTGTGGATGTTACCGTCACGAAATTAATGTTGGCAACACATTTTCACGCCTCGGTGGTCGAGTTCGTGGATTACAATTGCTAAAACACGGAGAGTGTAAAACAAGGCTTTATAAAGTTTGGAAATCAATGCATCAAAGGTGTAATAACCCTAAAAATCGATTTTATTTGAATTACGGTGGAAGAGGAATCAAGAATTGTTCTGAATGGGATGATTTCGTCAATTTTAGAGATTGGGGAATGTCTAATGGATATAACCCGAATGCGAAATTTGGTGAATGCACTTTAGACCGTATTGATAATAACAAAGGCTACTGCCCAGATAATTGCCGTTGGGTAGGGTTACAAACACAGGCAAACAATCGTAGAAAAAGGAGAATTAATAAATGAAACTAAACATTATTAGTGGTCTTGTAGAAAGACCCATCAAGGTAAGTATTTATGGTATTGAGGGTATTGGTAAATCAACAATCGGTTCTCAGTTTCCCAATCCTATCATCATTGATACTGAAAATGGTACTGGCAGAATTAATTGTAATCGTGTCAAGTGTACATCTTGGAATGAACTGCTAGAGATAGTTCGTGAGGTTGTAAAAAACCCATCGGTTTGCAAAACGCTTGTTATTGATACCTTTGATAAAGCCGAAACATACTGCGTCGAATACATATGTGAGAAAAATCATAAGGCAAATATTGAAAGTTTCCCATATGGCTCTGGATACAACATCCTTCAATCGGAAATGGAATTGCTATTCCGTTTACTGAATCAAGTAATAGAGAGCGGAAATCATGTCGTTTTGATTGCTCATGCAAAAGCAAAAAAGTTTGAATTGCCTGAAGAGACCGGATCTTATGACAGGTATGAAACTAAGCTTACACGTCAAGTAGCTCCTTTATTTAAAGAATGGTGTGATATTTTATTATTTTGCAATTACAAAACTTATGTAGTTACCACTGATAACAATACCAAGAAAGCTCAAGGTGGCAAGCGTGTAATGTACACTACACACCATGCTTGTTGGGATGCTAAGAACCGATTTAACTTACCTGACGAGTTAGAACTTAGTTTCAAGCCTATCGCACATCTTTTTATTAACGATAGCAAAACTCAAGAATCTCATGAAACAAGTGTAATAACTCGCGAGTCTGATGTTGTTACAAAACTGAAAGAAATGATTAATGAATCAGGTGTTACAGTAGGAGATGTCGAGCAAATCGTAATTGAGCGTGGAAAGTATGAGCAAGGTTCAAGAATAAAAGATTACTCAGATGAGTTTATCACAAGATGGGTAATGCCAAATTGGAAAAAAATCGTTGAAACAATCAACAAAAATAAAACTGAAAAAGGAGAAAATTAATCATGGAAGAAAATAAAAATTTATTAATGGATTGGACAGACTCTATTGAAAATGAAGGTCAGGAGTTTATTACTCTTGATGAAGGTGACTACGTGTTTAAGGTTGTGAAATTTGAACGTGGAAGATTTCCTGGATCTGCAAAAATTCCACCTTGCAATAAAGCAATTATCACAGTCGAAGTTCAAACCGAAAAAGGTATAGCTACTGCCAAGTTTGACTTGATTCTTTATCGCACACTAGAATGGAAACTATGCTCTTTCTTCCGTTCAATCGGTCAAAAGAAACATGGTGAGAAATTGGTAATGGACTGGAATAAAGTTTTAAATTCCGTAGGTAAAGCACATTTTAAGCCAAGAAGTTATACAAATCAATATGGTGACGAAAAGGTAATAAACGATATTGAAAGATTTATAGATTACGATGAAGAATTCTTTAAAGATTACCAAGAAGGCCTTCCCTTTTAGAGGTGCTACTTATGGAATTAAGACCTTATCAGAATGAAGCAGTTCAAGCTATTAAAAATGAATGGAATCTAGGTCATCAAAAAACATTACTTGTTCTTCCTACGGGAACGGGTAAAACTATTGTTTTCTCTAAAGTGGTAGAAGAAGAAACCAAAGATGGTAGTAAAGCATTAATCCTTGCTCATCGAGGAGAATTGTTAGACCAAGCATCTGATAAGTTAAAAGTGACCTGTGGGTTAGATTCAGTTTTGGAAAAAGCTGAGTCTACCTCGGTTGGTTCACCACATAAGGTTATAGTTGCCTCAGTGCAAACTTTATCACAAGAGAAAAGACTGACCAATTTCAATAAAGACTATTTTAAGACCATTGTCGTTGATGAAGCTCATCATTCAACGAGTGATTCATATCAACGAATCTTACAACATTTTGGTAGTGCAAATGTATTAGGTGTAACTGCCACGCCAGATAGAGCTGATCAAAGAAGTTTGGGTAAATATTATGATTCAAAAGCGTATGAATACTCACTACATCAAGCGATTAAAGAAGGTTATTTATGCCCTGTAAAAGCTCAAATGATACCTCTTGAACTTGATATTAATAAAGTAGGGATTTCTAACGGTGATTATGCGGTAGGCGAGATTGGTTCAGCATTAGAACCCTATTTAAATCAAATAGCACTTGAAATGCTAAAATATTGTACTAATAGGAAAACAGTTGTGTTTTTACCCTTAATTAAGACTTCTCAAAAGTTCTGTGAGCTTCTTAATCTACACGGACTTAGAGCAGCAGAGATAAATGGGAATAGTGCAGATCGAGACAAGATCCTATCAGATTTTGAAGCAGGCGAATATGACGTATTATGCAACTCGATGCTTCTAACTGAAGGTTGGGATTGTCCTGAAGTTGATTGCATTATAGTATTAAGACCAACAAAGGTTAGAAGTTTATATCAGCAAATGGTAGGCCGCGGGATGCGTTTAGCACCTAATAAGACTGAATTACTGTTACTAGATTTTCTTTGGATGACCGAACGTCACGATTTGTGTAGACCATCTGCACTCATTTCTAAAGATGATGAAGTAGCAAAACGGATTGACAAGAAAATGATGGATAGAGAAAGTGGTATAGATTTACTACTTGCTGAAGAAGAATCAGAACACGACATTATTCAAGAACGAGAAGACGCACTTGCTCGTGAACTAGCTGCTATGCGCAAAAAGAAACAAAAACTTGTTGATCCGATTCAATATGCCTTTTCAATTGAAGCTGAAGATTTAGCACGTTATCAACCAACATTTGCATGGGAGATGGGACCTGCTACAGATAAGCAAAAGGACTATCTTGAAAAACACGGAATACTACCAGATACTATAGAAAACTCTGGTATGGCAAGTCTTATTATCGATAAGCTTAAAAAACGACAAATGGAAGGACTTGCTACACCAAAACAAATTAGATATTTAGAAGGTAGAGGTTTTCTTCATGTCGGCCTATGGTCATTTGATGATGCTACAAATATGATTAATCGAATCGCAAGTAATAATTGGTTCATTCCAAGAGGTATCGATGCGCCTACATATCAACCATAAGAGGAGAATTTTATGGGAAACAGTATATTAAATGCTCTAAATTTTATTAATGTTGCCAGTTTGAATTACCAAGATTGGATTAATATTGGTATGGCATTAAAAGTAGAAGGATATGAATGGACAGTTTGGGATGAATGGAGCAAAAACGATTCAAGATATAAACCAGGAGAATGTGAACGTAAGTGGAAGAGTTTTAGTGGTTCTTCCACCCTCTTAACAGGTGGAACAATTATTCAAATGGCAAAGAATAATGGCTACATTCCTTACTCACTTGATGGTGATGGGATTCTCGATTGGGATTCAGTAATTGAATATGATGGTGATGGAGTAGTGTATGAAATGCCAAAAGTAGAAAGTCCTGTTCAACAATTAATTACTTATTTAAAAACATTGTATAAAGATGATGAATTGGTGTCTTACTGTACAAATGATGTATGGCAAGATAAAGATGGGAAATGGATGCCATCAAAAGGAATTTCAGATAGAACTGCTGGACAATTGATTAATTCCCTTGAAAAGCATCCAGATGATATTGGGGCAACTATTGGCGATTGGAAAGAAGAGTGTGGAGCTTGGATTAGGTTTAATCCAGTAGATGGCAAAGGAATTAAAAATGAAAATATAACACGATTTGAATATGCTTTAGTTGAATCCGATGATATGCCCATTTCTGAACAAGATGCTACATATAGAAGACTTGAACTTCCGATTGCATGTTTAGTCAGTAGTGGCGGAAAAAGCATTCATGCAATTGTAAAAGTGAATGCTAAAGATTATGAAGAATATAGGAAAAGAGTCGATTTTCTTTATGACTTTTTAGATAAGAATAGTCTTAAGGTTGATAAACAAAATCGCAATCCATCAAGGTTATCCAGAATGCCAGGTGTTACTAGAAATGGAAATCCTCAAACCCTACTTGCAACCAATATTGGAAGGCGTGATTGGGTGGAATGGATGGACTTTGTAGAAGGCATTAGTGATGAACTCCCAAGCCTAACTTATCTAGCAGATGCCTTAAAGAATCCGATTATTTTACCGGAAACATTAATAAGTGGAGTGTTAAGAGTTGGACATAAGATGATTGTTTCTGGTTCATCAAAAGCAGGTAAGTCATTCTTGCTTATTGAACTTGCCTTAGCACTTGCGAGTGGAATGACATGGCTTGGATTTGGCTGTAAGAGTTCTCGAGTTCTTTATATCAATTTAGAAATTGATCCAGCATCATGTATCAATCGTTTTAAGACAATTATGGAAACGAAAAGAATAGATTTTAAACATGCGGATAATATCACAATCTGGAATCTTAGAGGGAATGCTCTCCCAATGGATAAGTTAGTTACAAAGTTAATACGAAGAATAAAGAATCAAAACTACTCAGCAGTCATCATAGATCCAATTTATAAAGTTATTACAGGAGACGAAAATAATGCATCTGAAATGGGTAAGTTTTGTAATTACTTCGACAAAATTTGTTCAGAGACAGGGTGTTCAGCAATTTATTGTCATCATCATTCAAAAGGTCTTCAAGGACAAAAGAAAGCTCAAGACAGGGGTTCTGGTAGTGGAGTCTTTGCACGTGATCCAGATGCAATCATTGATTTAATTCAACTCGATACTACACCGGAATTCGTACTAAAAAATGCTGCCAATGAAAATTCCACAGCTTGGAGAGTGGAAGGTTCTCTTAGAGAATTCCCTAATTTCAAGCCAGTTAATTGTTGGTTTAACTATCCGATTCATGTTGTCGATTCAATAGGAGTATTATCAACAACCTATGCAGAAGGATCAAAAGATGCAAACTTAGCAAAATCAGGAAAAAGAAAGCAAACACAAGAAAATCGTGAGCAAGAGTTCAATGATGCATTTGATGTGTCTTCTTTAAATGATAAATCATGCACAGTAAAAGACCTTGCTGAGTACATGGGGGTCACTGAAAGAACGATTCAGGGTAGGATTAAAGAGTTTAGTAATAAGTATATTTCTAGTAAAGGTGAGGTGTTTCGGAAATGATGGAGAAAACGAAAAAAGGAGAAATTCTCCTATCTTCGCAAAACGAAGAAAATAGGGAAAATTACCTATTTTCGGAAAACGAAAAAAGGGCTTATATATATAGTTTCGTTTCACTCACTCGCACTGACGCCTCGTTTTGTAGGAAGGGGCTAAAAAGCCGCCCCTTCCCAAAACAAAGCATCTCGAGGCAACTTCCTTTTTTCCAAATTAAAATCAAGGTAGGGCAAGTGTTATGAGAATATTTCTTCTAATTGATCCACCTAGAGCAACAGCACAAATGCAAAAGATTACAGTAGTGAATGGGAAACCTAAAATGTATAAACCACCTAATGTTCTAAAAGCAAGGAATACATTAATATCACATTTAAAACCATTTAAACCTAGTGTTCCAATTGAGGGTCCAATAGAACTTCGTGTAACCTGGTTATTCCCAAGAGGAAATCAACATAAGCACTTTGAATGGAAAGTAACAAGACCTGATACTGATAATCTTCAAAAGATGTTAAAAGATTGTATGACTGAAGTTGGATTTTGGAAAGATGATGCACAGGTAGTTGTAGAGCATGTTGAAAAGTTATGGTCAAATGAACCTTGTGGAATTTCTATCACTTACGAAAGTATAACAAGTAAAACAAAAGAGGTACAAGCTTATGACCAATAAAGATTACTTATCACAAGTGTACCATCTTGAATTAAAGATTAAGCAATTAATGTTAAGGTCAAAAGAATTTGAAAGATTATCATTCACAGTTCCTGGGTCAAACTATGATAGAATAAGAGTCGATGGAACACACAACCAAGAAGCTCCGTATGTTAAGTGGATAGTAAAAAAGACTGAAGTCGATGGTAAAATAGCATTTCTTCAAAAAGATTTGGAAAGACTCAAAGTAGAAATACTACAGGTTATAGAAAAGTTGGATAATGAAGATTACAAAAATGTTTTAATCATGCGTTATCTAGATACACTTACTTGGGAGGAAATAGCAGATAAATTGTATTGTTCGTCTTCAACTGTAAAAAGATGGCATTCATCAGCAATTAGTAAGATAGAATTATAGGAAAATTGAACTATACGAGTCAAACATCGAGTATTTTGATTGAAACATGATACTCGGTTTTCTCATTTTATAATGTTGTTTGATTTGTGAATATTAGATAATTTGAGATATTTTAATTACTATGATATAATTTAATTAACTAATTTCATTAGTTGAAATTAAACATTTGGAGGAAAGAGAATGAAAATAGTATTAATCGCACTTAATGAAGTGCATAAAACAGGTAAAATGGACATTCATGTTCAAATTCAAGACGGAATGTTAGGTTCCGACCAAGATTTAACAGTAAATTGCGATGAATTAATTGAACTAGTAAGAAGTTATGACAATGATGAATGTAGAATTTTTAGTGATACAATTGAGGTTTTAGAAGTACTTCAATATGATGATATGGATGCTAAAGAAAAATTACTTGAAATGATAGATGCAATTGTCGGGGAAGAGAGTAAATATAATATAGATTAAATGTACACTAATCTTACTTCTAAGTATAAACCAATTTAGCAAAACGTTAATTTATTATAAAAAATAATTTGTCAATAAAAAAAGATAAACCATTGTGAACCACAATGAACCGTTGTGAACCATTGTAAATAAATTAATAGTGTGGTATTATTATAATGAAGAAAAATATAAAATGTTATAGGTCAAGGATGAGAGTCCCTGGCCTTTTTTATACCAATTTTTATAAAAGGAGTAAAGCAAATGCCATACAAAGCAAAACGTGGTTGTCAATATCCTGGATGTAATCAATTAACCTATAAGGAATATTGTATAAAACATCAAAAGATAATGTCAAAAGCATATGATAATAATACTCGATTACCAGATCATAACAAGAAGTACGGATATCAATGGAAAAGGGTACGAGTTCGTTATGCAAAAGAGCATCCTTTATGTGAAATGTGTTTTAAGGAAGGTAGGTACACTAGACTCGATGAGGTTCATCACATCATACCTGTGAGTAGGGGTGGGACTAATGAAAGAACGAACCTTATGAGTGTTTGTAAATCATGTCACAACAAGATTCACATTGAGCTTGGTGATAGAAACTAGGGTAGGGGGGCTCAAATATCTACAACTTTTCCCCTAGACAGCGGCCTGGGGCTTCGTGCGAGTTTTTTTCATTTCAAAGGGGGTATTAACCATTGGCTAAAGATGGTACTGCTAGAGGCGGTGTGAGAATAGGTAGTGGAAAGAAACCGACCACAAAAAATAAGAAAAATATTCTTAATGCAAAACTACATGATATAAACAATCTGCCTAGTCCAGAAGAGATTGAAGGTATTGATGTACCACCAATCAAAGAGTTCTTGAAAGCAAAGCAAAAGAATGGCAAGGATCTCTTAGCTGAAGGTATATACAAGCAAACATATGCTTGGCTGAAAAAAAGAGGTTGTGAAAAACTTGTATCTACTCAACTTGTTGAGCAATATGCAATGAGTGTTGCTAGGTGGATTCAAACAGAAGATGCAATTTCAGAATATGGAATGTTGGCAAAACACCCAACAACAGGAAATGCAATTGCTAGTCCCTATGTTCAAATGGCTCAAGCATATATGAAACAAATTAATGCGACTTGGTATCAGTTATATGTGATTGTAAAAGACAATGGTTCCGATGATATTGACGAGTTAGATGAACAAGATTTAATGATGGAAAAATTACTGAATTATAGAAAACGATAGGTTACCGAAAGGTAATCTTTTTATTTGGAGGGAATGAATGCTCAAAGTAATAGAACTCTTTGCAGGAATAGGTGCTCAAAGCCAAGGTTTAAAAGAAGCAGGCATTGTCCATGAAGTAGTGGCAATCAGTGAAATTGATAAATATGCCTTGAAGGTTTATGAAAAACTACATGGAGTAATACATAATCTTGGAGATATTAAAGCGATTGCTAGATTACCTAAAGCTGACCTTTGGACATATTCATTTCCATGTACTGATATTTCAGTGAGTGGTAAAATGGCTGGATTTGAAAAAGGAAGTAATACTCATAGTAGTTTATTGTGGGAAGTTCAGAGATTACTGGAAGTAGCCAAAGAAACCGATGAATTACCTAAGTATCTTCTACTTGAAAATGTAAAAAACCTTGTGTCAAAGAGATTCAAATCCTATTTTAATGAGTGGATAATGTATCTTGAAAGCTTAGGGTATAAGAATTTTTATAAGGTTTTAAATAGCCGGGATTTCAATGTTCCACAAAACAGGGAACGTGTTTTCATGATATCGATTCGTGATTCAAATGCTAATTATTCATTTCCTGATAAAATACCTTCAACAAGAAAACTTAAAGACTTACTTGAGGATGAAGTGAGTGAAAAATACTACTTATCAGAAAAGATGATTAGATGCCTAACTGATACTACTAATAGAAATGGTTTAATACGAGCAAAACAGTTTAGACCACACCATCCAAATAAATCGGGTACTGCATATACTGTTACAACTAAAGCGGGAAGTAGACCGTGTGATAACTTTATTGAAGTATTTGACTTTAGATATGATGAAGGTCCAAGAGGAAGAACTGAACTTGACTTATCTCCAACTCTAACAACAAAAGTTGGTACAGGTGGAATAAGTGGACAACCTCTACTTAAAATTCCTGAGGCCACCAAAAAAGGTTATGCAATCGCTCATATAGGTGATGGGATTTATACAAATAGAACCCATAGTAAACGTGGAGTAGTTCAAAGGAATGCAATACCAACGCTGAAAACTAGCCCTCACGATCTTGGGGTAGTTGTTGATAATCCAAATGAGTTGATTTCAATAAGACGTCTTACTCCAAGAGAATGTTGGAGACTCATGGGGTGGAACGATGAAGATATCAATAAAGCCTTTTCTACTGATGTTTCAGAAACACAACTTTACAAAATGGCAGGGAACTCAATTGTAGTGAACTGCTTAACTGAGTTATTTAACTGCTTGAAGGGAGATATTAAAGATGTATGAAAAAGTGAATCCAAGTCATCCTGACAAACTAGCTGATAGAATTGCTGGTTCGATTTTGGATTTGGCTTACAGGAAAGCAAGTGATCCTAGAATTGCTGTAGAAGTTTTAATTGGACATGGTGTTTGCCACATTATTGTTGAAACATCAGTGTCCATTGATTTTAAAGAAATAGAATCAGCAGTTATAAGAATAGCTGGCAATCTAAAGATTGATTATGTTGAAGTTCCCCAGGATATTCATTTAGCGAAAAACCAAGTAGATACTATTAGATGCGGTGACAATGGAATCTTCAAAGGTATGCCATTAACCAAAGAACAAAAGAAACTATCACAAATAGCAAGGCGAATTTATGATGATTACGAATGTGATGGCAAATACATTATTGATGGAGACAGGCTTATCATTTGTCAAAGTAATGCGAAAACAACAGACTTGAAACTTAAGTATCCAAATGCAAAAATCAATCCTATTGGAGATTGGACTGGTGGTGTTGATGTAGATAGTGGTGCGACAAATAGAAAACTTGGCTCTGATATGGCTGACTCCGTTACTGGTGGTGGGCTCCATGGTAAGGATTTATCAAAAGCTGATGTAAGCATTAATGTCTACTGTTTCATCAAAGCCCAAGAAACAGGTGTTCCAATTGAACTTTGCTGTGCGATAGGTGATGAAACCATAGATGGTATACCTTATGCAGAAATAGTTGAGATTGCACGTGAATATATTGTTGATCTGGGTGGCTTTGAAAAGTTCGCTGAATGGGGGTTAGTATAATGAAAACAACCACTGAATTTGAACTGGTTTCGATTGATAAACTAATACCTTACATTAACAATGCAAGAACACATAGTCCAGAACAAATAAATAAACTCCGTTCTAGTTTGAGAGAATTTGGATTTATTAATCCGATTATTGTTGATAAAGAGTTAAATATTATTGCCGGGCATGGAAGAGTTTTGGCGGCAAAAGCTGAAGGTATAACAAACATTCCTTGTGTCTATGTTGACTATCTAACGGATGCTCAAAAGAAAGCATACATAATTGCAGATAATAGAATTGCAATGGACGCTGATTGGGATGAAAAATTATTAAGAGTAGAGTTAGAGGCATTAGAAGGAGAGATGTTTGATTTATCTCTTACAGGCTTTGATGAAAAAGAGTTGAATGATTTATTCAAAAAAGATGTTGAAGTAGAAGATGATGATTATGATTTGACTTCTGCATTAGAGAAAGCAACATTTGTTGAAAGAGGAGATCGATGGGTTGTTGGTAGACATGTTCTCTTTTGTGGCGATGCTACTTGTGAAGATGATGTTAATAAACTAATGGATGGAAAGAGAGCAAATCTTTTACTAACTGACCCCCCTTACGGTGTATCATTTACATCTTCTAGTGGACTCAAGATTAAAAATGATTCACTCAAAAATGAAGAGTTCTATAAGTTCTTACTATCTGCATTTAAGAATATGGTTGATCACTGTGAAAATGGTGCATCGGCTTATTGTTTCCACGCTGATACAGAAGGATTGAACTTTAGGACAGCGTTTGTTGACGCTGGATTTCATTTGGCTGGGTGTTGTATTTGGGTAAAAGATTCATTTGTACTTGGAAGATCCGACTATCAATGGCAACACGAGCCCATTCTTTATGGTTTCTTACAAAATGGAAAACATTCATGGTATTCTAATCGTAAACAAACTACGATATGGAATTTCAAAAAGCCAAA
>Ga0265295_1003848_pt1 | contig 21062 bp, 23 predicted proteins | sample Munlansysbiofilm_FD_192503 | JGI IMG/M metagenome (GOLD analysis project Ga0265295, IMG submission 192503) | Leachate microbial communities from a municipal landfill in Southern Ontario, Canada - Methane capture system biofilm | ecosystem: Engineered > Solid waste > Landfill > Unclassified ... | reverse complement strand
GTCCTTTATCTTTTTCACATAGGCAACGTTTCCCGCGGTCGCATTTTCCACAGTGATCGTGTAGGTGATCGTCGTTTGTTTGGTTCCGTTCTGATCATTCCATACACCCGTCCAGTTACCTGCAGCCGGATCATATGAGACAGAAGGCGCAGTCGAAGTCGGGACCGGCGTTTTGGATGTCGTCACGGAATCGATACACCCTGCGATAAAAATCACTGCACATACACAGAGAGCAAGGAGAAAAATGATGGACAGTTTCATGCCAACCTCTTGGACGGTATGTTCAGATATATTTTTGCCTTCCTCTGTCGGGAATATCCATATCTTTGAAGAGCCCATACTTCTTGTATGAAATGCAGCAGGTGCAGCAGAGAAGCGGTCATCACCCAGCCGTACTCCGGCCTCTTCCTTTGCGAACTCCACGCTGCAGCCGACATAGCGGCAAAAGCCAAGAAAGAAATCAGGCATCAGGGAGGGTTTCCCTCAGGATCACGACTCTTTGTCGAAGAAGACAAAACATTTCGCAGTTTTGCCCTGCGGATCTTTCTGGCGGAAATGCTTGCGGCCCGGACCGATCTGCTCTTTTTGAAAGAGCCAAAGGATGCCGACGTGATCCTCGAGCCGGCCACACTGGACGACGCGGCGCTCTATGTCCTGGAATCCGTCTGCGCCGGGACCCAGGACCGGCTGGTCGGTTCCGACAAGGGGCGGCGGATCGCCCCTTTTTCCGTGATACCGGCGGAAGAGGTGTTCTGGTATGCACAGAGGCATGGATATCCGGGACCTGCGCCGGAGATCAGCGGGGACGTGGCGGAATTCCTGGATGGGTTTTCCACGGACCATCCGGGAACACGTTATGCGCTGAAAAATCTTCATGACGCATTAAAAAAGGTGGATGAATGACCGAAGTAACCTGCGATTGTATAGGATGCGAGATCGTAAAAATCAAAGATCTCATCAGACAGACAGTATGGGGAGCACATGCCCGCGGGATAGTTGTCGGTATTTCCGGCGGGATCGATTCGGCGGTCGCCTGCTCGCTCTGCTGCAAAGCGCTCGGACCTGAACGGGTCTTAGGCGTGAATATGCCGGTCTCTTCCAATGATCCGGCGGATCATGACGATGCGGAAGAACTGTGCCGGAGCATGGGCGTCGAGCTGATCACAGTCCCCTTAGAAGAAGTCAGATCAGCATTTCTTGCAGCCCCTCACATCACCGACACGCCGATTCTGCGGGGGAACATCGCGGCCCGTCTCAGAATGACCACATTATATAATATCGCCGCGGCACGCAGTCTCCTTGTCTGCGGAACATCAAACAAAACCGAGTATATGATCGGATACTCAACGAAGTGGGGAGACTCCGCAGCCGACATCCAGCCGCTCCTCCATCTCTGGAAAAAGGATGTGTTTCTTCTCGCAAAGGAGCTTGGTGTCCCTGATTCGATCATCAGCAAGCCTCCCAGCGCAGGATTCTGGGAGGGGCAGAGTGACGAAGGGGAACTTGGCATGACCTATGCCGAACTGGATGCAGCGCTGATCTCTTTGGAAAGGAGCGGCGGCATCCCTGCGAATCCGATTGAGGAGAAGGTGCTTGGATTTGTCAAATATTCCATGCACAAACGTGTCCCGGCGGCAAATCTGCTCACCACCTGAAATGATACGGGGGAGAGAGCCGAGACATTGGATTTTATGAGAATGGAGAACCAATAGTAACTAATTATGGGTGAACTGATTCACACACATGCGGTGACCGAGATACGGCGTGTTCTCGAGACCGCCGGATATGACTGTGAGATTGAAGAGGGGCCGTTCAATCTCTCGGCGGTACGGGATACAAAATGCATCCTGGTCATGTCTTCTGACGACACGGGTCTTCTTCAGCGTTTCGACATGACCCCCTACACGATAACACTCAACGGAACCAAAGTCCGCTGCGACAAAATCATTTTTACCGGGAGTTCATACTTCCAGCCAAAGGAGTCGGACCTCTGGACGAGGGAGAAACTGCTCAAATACATTGGCGATGCGGCAGCTGCACGAATCTGGAGTATGCCGTTTGACCTCGTCGGGGGACCGAGTTATGCATACACGAATGTCGGGATCCGTCAGCCGCCGATCGGGTATGATCTTGTGCTTCCGCTGCGAATCTCCGGTCAGGAAGCGGCCCGTGTTGCCCGCCAGCAGGGAAATACGGTCCTGCGTATGATCCCTTACTGGTATTACCAGTATAAAAGCGGCGGAGAAGCGACCTATAAAGGAAAGAGTGTCTCTTTTGATGAAGAAGGGTCAGGATGGATCAATGCGATCAATGATCTGCCCGGCCAGTTTGGTGATGTCGTTCCGCAGGAGGCGGAGCTCCCGCAGGATGCCGAGGTCATGGCGCCGGTCACCAGCATGGACGATGCAAAAGAACGGGTCAAAGCTGATCTGATCAAAAAGCTCACCCGCCGGGTCAGAATCAAAACAACCGCCGGCGATGCGATATTTGCCGAGGAGAAAGACTTCCGTCCAAGCGATGAGAACATCGAACTGGTCTTCAAAAAAGTATACGTCCCGGTCTGGCAGGTCAGAGGAAAGAAAGACATCGTGGAAGTGAATGCATACTCCGGTGAGGAACTTACCCTTCCATCCGACGAAGGCTGCGAAGTGTTCTGAAATGATCTACGTTATCGGCGCAGGACCTGCCGGGAGGATGGCATCCCTCCGCCTCGCCGGAGCAGGAAAAGAAGTCACCCTTCTTGAAAGGAAGGCGATCGGCGGAACATGCATCCATGACGGATGCATGCTCGTCTGCGGGCTGAACGATGTCGCCCGCAGTATCAATACCCTATCTTTTTTGAAAAAATCAGGCGTCGTCGAGGGAAGTGCCTCAGTCCGGTTCCCGGAAGTTATCCAAAAACTTGAAGAGGTCCAGAAAAAACTCGAGTTCATCCTTGAGCGGGAGACAAAAGCGGCCGGGGTCGTGATCGAATACGGAGCCGAGGCAGAGATCAGGGACGGAAAATTGGTCGTGAACGGGGAGATGCGCGAAGCAGAAAACATCATCATCGCCGCCGGGGCAGGCATTCATGTTCCAGATATCCCGGGAAACGATCTTCCCGGAACCTACACGGCAAAAACGATCCGGACAATGCCTGTGCTTCCAAAAAGGCTCGCAATTATCGGCGGGGGGATCTCCGCCGCCGAGTTCGCCTACATCTTCAGAGCCTTCGGCTGTGAAGTTACCATCTTCTGCAGGAGTGTGTTCCTGCCGGTACTCTCCGAAGCAATGATGAAGGCAGTTCGCCGCGATCTTGCCGATGTCACTATCAAATACGGGACAATAGAGCAGATCACCGGCAAAGATCAGGTTGAAGGCGTCATCTTAAACGGTGAGAAGATGCCCTTCGATGCCGTTCTTTTCGCGACCGGGATGAGACCGGAGACCTCAATTTTCACCGGTATGGCGAAAAATCCTGACGGTTCGATCAAGGTAAACGAAAAAATGGAGACCTCTATCCAGGGCATATATGCCGCAGGCGATGTGACCGGCGCTCCGTATTTTACCCCGGTTGCCCGTCTCCAGGGTTTTGCGGCTGCGGATTCGATCCTCGGCCTTCCCCGCAGAGTGGACCTTGAGCAGTTCCCTTATACGATCGTTCTTGGGCTGGATTATACAGTATGCGTTCCGAAAAAAGACGCGGAAGGCGTAACATTTTCCTCACCCAACATCGCCGGACCCGAATCATTCTGGCATGTAGCGGACGGATCGGTCGGCTCGATGCATCTCACCGTATCAAAGGATGACGGGAAGATACTGGGATTTGCCACCTCAGCGCCCGGAACAAGCATCGTCGGGACCTATCTCGGGTATCTGGTACGCAAAGGCGTGACGGTCCATGAATTCTCTTCGATGCTGGAAGTCCACCCTACCCCGGACGGAATGTACTCAATGATCCGTCTCGCGGCAGACGCATTGGACAAAGAGTAGACGCCTTTATCACTTCCTATTAACTATATATTTAGATAATATGTCGTCCCTGGCACTATTTGACCCGGAAATTTTCCAGCTGATAAACAAAGAACACAAGCGCCAGGTTGAGGGGCTTGAACTTATCGCATCGGAAAATGTCGTCGCACGCGAAGTAATGGAGGCAATGGGTACAATTCTGACGAATAAATATGCAGAAGGATATCCGGGAAAACGTTACTACGGCGGCTGTGAATTTCATGATCAGATCGAAAACCTGGCACGCGACAGGCTCTGCAAACTTTTCGGCGCAGAACACGCAAATGTCCAGCCTCACTCAGGCAGTCAGGCAAACGAAGCCGTCTACCTTTCATGTCTGAAACCGGGAGACAAGATCCTCAGTCAGAGCCTGAACAACGGCGGCCATCTTTCCCACGGCGATCCGGCAAACATGTCCGGCAAATTTTTCGACATCTCATTTTACGGTGTTGATTTTGACACTGAAATGCTCGACTACGGCGTTATTGAGGAACTCGCACGAAAGACCCGCCCCGACCTCATCGTCTGCGGCGCATCGGCATATCCGCGTGAGATCGACTTCAAGGCATTCGCGGAGATCGCGGAGGGTGTTGGCGCCCGGTCCATGGCGGATATCGCCCACATCTCCGGACTCTGCTGCACCGGCCTGCACAACTCTCCGGTCGGCGTCACCACATACACCACGTCTACGACCCATAAAACCCTCCGGGGACCACGCGGCGGCGTGATCATGTGCAATAAAGAGTATGCAAACTCGATCGACAAGGCGGTCTTTCCAGGCATGCAGGGCGGACCTCTTATGCACGTTATCGCCGCCAAAGCAGTTTGTTTCCGCGAAGCGCTCACCGAAGACTACAAAGAGTATGCAAAACAGGTCGTGAAAAACTGCAAAGTACTCGCCGCGACCATGGAAGACAACAACTTCCGGCTCGTCTCCGGCGGAACCGACAACCACCTTTGTCTGCTCGACCTCTCCGACCACAATATATCAGGTCAGCAGGCCGAGGTCGCTTTAGGAAAAGCCGGGATCACCGTCAACAAGAACACGATCCCGCGGCAGGCGCTCTCTCCCTTCGAGACATCGGGTATCCGGATCGGAACCCCGACCATCACCACCCGCGGAATGAAGGAGGATCAGTGTAAACAGATAGGAGACTGGATCGCCAAAGCCCTCAACCACATCGGGGATGAGAAGGTCCTTGCATCGGTCAAAGCTGAAGTCACGGCACTCTGTCTGAAATATCCGCTGTATCCTGAGATCCGGACCTTATAATGGAAGTCAGCATTAGAGGGATTGGCATCGGAGGTGCCAATCCGCCGCGGCTCATGGGTGTGCTGAACATCAGCCCGGAATCCTTTTTCTCAGACTCATTCACCCCGCTCGACCAGGTAACGACCCGTGTCGAAGAGATGATCAGGGCAGGCGCCGACATCATCGACATAGGGGCGCGAAGCACAGCTCTTACCGCGCCCCCCATATCTGTAGCCGAGGAAAAGGAACGCGTTATCCGCACGTTGCGGAATCTGGATGACTCCGGGGCCGTCTTTTCTCTTGATACGATGTATCCCGAGGTCCTTGAAGCAGCGCTCAGATATGATATATCTGCCGTGAACGATATCGGCGGACTTGCAAACGAACGGTATGCAAAGATCGCAGCGGACAGCGGTCTTCCGGTGATTGCCATGGCGGCGCACAAAATCCCCGGAGACCCAACCGACATCAGCTCCACGCATGAAGCCCTGAAAAAGATCATCCTGCGGGCGGAGAACTACGGGATCGATCAGCTCATTCTGGATCCGGGCGTGGGGAAGTGGGTGACGGAGCGGTCGAGCGAAGCGGACTGGGAACTTTGCCGGAGATTTTCGGAACTGAAAACATACGGTTTTCCTCTTCTCGCCGCCGTGTCCAGAAAGACGTTCATCGGTGACTGCCTGAATCAACCGCCGCATGAACGGCTGTACGGCTCTCTTGCTGTATTATATGGTCTGCTTACGGGAGGTGCGGATATCTGCCGCGTCCATGATGTCGGACCATCCCGCGATATCGTTAAAATATTTCAGATGATGCATCCTTAGGGAGAAAAGTATCTATCATAAAAAGACCCCAATTAGTAGTAACAATGTACTTCCACGCCCTGATTCCGTTCAAACCGGTCAACCCGAAGACGCGGCTTTCGTCTATTCTCACCCAGGAAGAGCGCGAAGAGTTTGCGAGGATAATGCTGGAAGATGTGATCCTCGCGGTCAGACGAACAGGATGCAGCGCCACACTCCTCTGCACATCGAAGTATGAGTGCCGGGATGCCCTCGTGGCAGTACGAAAAGAGGGGCTCAATGAAGCGATCAACTGGGCCCTTCCGCAGTTCCACTGCCCTTCCCTGATCATCATGTCGGATCTCCCGATGGTGACTCCGGGCAGTCTCCAGCGGGTCATCTCCACCAAAGCTGATATGGCGATCGTCCCGGGCCTCGGCGGCGGGACGAACGTGATCTTTGTTAAAAAGCCCGAGAAGTTCCATGTGGAATACTATGGATTCTCGTTCCGAAGGCATCTTCAGATCGCCGAGGAGCTCGAACTTACTGTTGAGATCATCGATTCCATGCGGATGTCAACTGACGTGGATGAACCGGCCGATCTGGTCGAACTGATGATCCACGGACACGGAAATGCCCGTGAATGGCTGTATGAGCACGGATTCACCCTCTCGGTAGAAGAGGGGAGAGTAAAGGTCCACCGGGATGGTAAGGAAGTTGTCTGATTTTATTGAAAAAGCAGAGGAGCTGGCTCTCTCCGGAAAGTTTGAGGAGGCACTCGCAAAATACGGCGAGGCGATCGGAGAGGACCCGGCCGATCCGCTCACGTATGTCGGAAAAGCCTCAATACTGAAAGCGCTTGGCCGATATGCTGAGTGTGCTGACTGTATGGACACAGCCATCCGGATCCTGCCTGAATGGAAAGGTGCGGATGTAGACAAAGCCTCAGACCTCGCCTCGATGCTGCTCGTCCTCAAGGCCGAGGCACAGCTGTATGCGGAAAAACCGGAAGAGGCGCTTCTCACAGTGGATGAAGCAGACAAAATCAGAGAAGCAGATGCGGCATCTCTGGTCGTTCGCGCCCAGGCATATGCCCAGCAGAAAAAATACGAGGAGGCGGGCAACTGTCTGTACCGTGCGGAGGAGTGGTGTTTTCTGCATGACGACGCAATGCTGACCCAGATCTGGCTTTCAAAAGTCCATATCGCAAAAGAGTCCGGCAAAGCTTTTGCTCCGCCGTATGCTGCCGAAGTGTACAAATCCGGGAACTGGCGAAAACCCGCGGGAACGGCCGAAGAGCTGTTCGAGCGGGGGAACAATCTTCGCGGCGAAGGACTGCTCTACGATGCACTCAGATATTACGACGCCTGTCTTGCTGCCGGACCGGAAAACCGCGCACTCGTCCTGTTTTTCAAAGGGATCATCTTTGAACAGCTGAAAAACTTTACCGAAGCATACTCCATGTACTCGGATGCGTTGGCAGCCGGACCGGCACCAGAGGATGAGTTAAAGATCCGGGTAAGATGGATGAACGCAAAAAGTCTGCGTCTCTGAAATCCATCATCTTTTTTTTAACCGTTCGGTCGGAAAAGTAATACAAAAAATCGCTAAAAACAAAACGCCCAAGTCGGAATTCGAATCCGAGTCGCAGCCGTGACAGGGCTGCATGATAGGCCACTACACTACTTGGGCAACACGCCGCACGTCAATCCCGCACAATCAAAACGAAAGAAGAAGCGCCCAAGTCGGAATTCGAATCCGAGTCGCAGCCGTGACAGGGCTGCATGATAGGCCACTACACTACTTGGGCATTGATTGCGTCTTGAAAATGGTCCCGACTCCCGGATTCGAACCGGGGACATCGCGGTAGCCGCGCAGTACGCCCGCAGGCGTTAATTTCTTTCTACAGCCGCGCACTCTACCATCTGAGTTAAGTCGGGATTGACTGCTTTAACTAGAAGGATTTGTAAAAATATAAACATGCCGGTTTGAGAGATGTCTGGCCGCAGAGCATTCCCTTTTAATATCCGAAAAATCAAGAAAATAGACAATTGCAGAAGATGGGAATACCATGATAAACAAAGACGGATTTGCCATAGTGGGCTGTACAAAATGCAGAAGGATGCAGGTTGCCGATCTCTCGTATGCCACAAAGACCTGTGTTTGCGGAAACAAAATCGATCTTGCAAAAACAAAACTGCTTGCCGTCGTTTCATCGGCAGATGCAGCAGGCGAACTCCTCAGACACATGCAGACCGCAAAAAATTCCGGGTTCACCTCTGCGGACCGGTTCACCCAATCAGACAAAAAATAGATTAGTCAAAGGGTACTGCTTCAAGAGTTGATGCAAGCTCCCATATCCGGGTCCGTGCATGGATCGGCATATTTGAGTCATTGCTGACCTCATCGATCATCGAAAGGGCACTTGCGGCTCTCAGACCGATCGTCTTCTTCTCATCCTGGAGAACCTTCATCGTCTCATCGGCCACGCGGCGGATATTCCGCGGAATCGTTGAATCTTCACTCATTGCATGCAGCATCATAATGCACTGCCTGATCATATCTTCCGGATTTGCCATATTTAGCTCCCATCCCCAAAATCTGTAACTCATGTTATACCTCCGCAAAAATAAAGACTCCCTTTATTCTTGAGACATTATATACTCTGAAAACTAATCTGTTAGTACGAGAAAACCAGCCATGACAAAAAAACCCGAGGATATAATGACGGAGTATCTCCTAAACGGAGCCAAAATGCTCTCGGAACCCTGCCCCGTATGCGACGCTCCGCTGTTTGATGTGAAGGGAAAGAAGATGTGCGTGGTTTGTGCCAATACACCAAAAGAAGCGCCAGCGCAGAATACTTCTGAAGAAAAGATTCAGATGATCGTCCCGAAATATGCCGCCGCGGATCAGACCACGTCGCCTGCCCCGGAAAATATTCTCACAGGCTTGGATGACCTGATCCTCAAGCTCTGTACCCGTGCCGCCGCCGAGACGGAACCGGAACGCTGCCGCATCCTCATTGAGTGCATACGGACCGCCGCCGAAGCAAAAACCATACTCTCGAGATAATGAAGGTCGTCGGTGTTGTCGGATATCCCGCAAGCGGGAAAGGCGAATTCTCACTGATCGCCGATGAACTGGGGATACCGGTCATAGTTATGGGAGATATGATTAGGAGAAAGGTCATACAGGAAGAGCTCGCGTTGACCGATGAGAACATCGGAGCGGCCGCACGGAAACTCCGCAGCGAACTCGGTATGGACGCCGTGGCAATACTGACGGCAGAGGAAGTGCGAAAACTCAGTTCAGCTATCGTTGTTATCGACGGGATCAGGGGGGACGCCGAAGTTGCCTACTTCAGATCCGTGTTCAGCGACTTTTCGCTTCTCGCGATCACAGCCGGTTTTGAGACCCGCCTTTTGAGAATGCAGAACAGAGGAAGGAGCGATGACACCGCTACGCCGGAGACGCTTCGCTCCCGCGATGAACGGGAGGAATCATTCGGACTTGCCCGTGCCATATCACTGGCGGACATGCGGATCGAAAACGAATCGAGCCGCGATGAGTTCATTTCCCGGATCAGAAGTTATCTTGGGGGTCTGTCGTGAAGATCTTCTTTGCCTCCTCCTCAAAGGTGTGGGAAGATCCGTCATGGGTCGCGGAGATCGCGGAGGTAGGATTCGACGGATGGGAGATCTCGGCTGACGGAAACTACCGGCTGGACAAACCGGAGACGTTCTCTGCAGTCAGAAAAGTTATCGAAGAAACCGGACTGGACGTCTCGGTCCACGCCCCGTTCAGCGACTTAAACCCGGCATCCATCAATACGCCGATCTGGGAAGAGACCGTCCGACAGTTCACCGTCTGTATCGAACAGGCCGCAGAGCTCACAGACACGGTGGTTCTCCATCCGGGGTATCTCTCCCCGGTGAGCAGATTCGACGGAGCTTCCGCGTGGAACAATCACAAAAAGGCATGCATCCGTCTCGGAGAGACGGCAGAGCGTGTCGGCGTTACGGCGTGTCTTGAAAATATGCCGAACCTTGATGACTTCTTCTGCCGGGATCCCTACGAACAGGAAGGATTCGTGGACGGCGTTTCAGGCATGGGACTCGTGCTTGACATCGGCCATGCCAACACGACAGGGAACCTGGATGAGTTCTGCAAGATCATTCTGCCTAAGGCGCATCATCTCCACATCCACGACAATCACGGGAAATACGATGAGCACCTCTCCCTTGGGAGCGGCACCATCAACTGGGATAAGATCATGCCGAGGATCGTGAAGGAATATAAGGGAAAGATCATCGTCGTCGAGGGACGCAACCCGAAAGAAGGAAAGATAAGCCTCGAGTTTTTACGGAGGTGGATCTAAGTGGCCGGTGAAACACTCTTCGTGCATTTTCTCGGAACTGCGGGGGCTCTGCCGACACCGCTTCGAAATCCTTCCTGCATCATGATCAGGCGCGGATCCGACACGCTCCTTTTTGACTGCGGAGAGGGAGCTCAGCAGCAGATGATGCGGCTGAAGACCGGATTTACCGTAAATGCCGTTTTTATAACCCACTGGCATGCCGACCATTATCTGGGAATATTCGGGCTCATCGAGACGATGGCATTCAATGGAAGGGCCGAACCGCTGACCCTTTACGGACCGCGGGGTATCGACTGGTTCGTGAATATCATCCATCAGCTGACGCCGAAGATCCCGTTTCAGCTTACGGCCGTCGAAGTATCCGACGGGGATGTGATGATCTTTGACGGCTACTCGGTAGCGGCATTCAAAACATTTCATGGAATGGAAAGTGTCGGCTATGTCCTGGAAGAGGACATGCGCCCGGGGAGGTTCGACCGGGAAGGCGCTATTGCTTTAGGCGTAAAACCCGGGCCGCTCTTTGGAAAACTCCAGAGAGGTTCACCGGTCACTATTCAAAAAGACGGTGAGGAGGTGACCATCACCCCGGAGATGGTCATGGGAGAACGGCGCCGCGGTCGAAAAGTTGTGTACACCGGAGACACACGGCCGGTAAAAAACCAGCCTGATCTTTTGGGCGATGCGGATCTCCTGATCCATGAAGCGACCTTCGATGAAGAGGAGGGAAGAGAACGGGCGAAGGAGGCCTGGCATTCAACAGCGGGCGAAGCCGGACAGGTGGCGGCTCTTGTGAAGCCGAAGACCCTGGCGCTCGTACATTTCAGTTCGCGCTACATCACCGCTGCAAGCCACATCAAAGATGCAAAAGAGTTCTTCAGCGGAGAGATCATCGCGCCAAATGATCTGACCACCGTGGAGATCCCCTTCAGCGACGAATAACACGGATCCGCGTACCGGCCCGGACAAAGGTGCCGGTTTCCCAATCTACTTAAGACGGCGGGGTAAAACAATACAGTAAGCGACAGCCCATGCCAGAACCGGACAGCAAAGAACCCCTGAATATTTACTCGAAAAACGGTACGGTGATAACCGTACGCAGTCCGATCAGAAACAAGATCCTCACCCTGCTTGCAGAGGAGGGGCCGGTCTCTTTTTCCCGGATCATGGAGTATACCGGGCTGTCAAAATCCACGGTGTCCGGGTATGTCTGTTCTCTGGAGATGAGGGAACTTATCTCAGTTGTGCCGGATCCGCGGGATGCCCGAAAGAAGACCTATGTGATCACCGCATCGCTTATCGGGGATATCACCCCAAGCACCCAGAACGGGACTTCCGATTTTCGCGAACTCATCAGACAGGCGTATGCAAAATACGATAAGATCGATTACAAAGAGATCCTCCCCCACATAATCAAGGTGGCTCTCGGTGAAGCGGGCATCAACATCGACCCGGTGATCATGCGCGGCGGGGAGATCCTGGGGCAGGCGGTCGCCGTTTATCTGGTCGCCGACACATTGGAAAAAACACTGGCGAACATCACCGAGTTTTGGAAACATTACGGATTTGGGGAGGTGAAGGTCCGATCCGCGGATCCTCTGCAGATCGAGGTCTATCACTGTTATGAATGCATGATCATGCCCAAGGACTCCGGGAAAAACTGTGCGATCTCCTGCGGTATGCTCAAAGCGATCTTTTCCGCGTTTTACAATGAAAAGATCAATGTGACCGAGATCCAGTGTATGACAGAAGGATATGACTGCTGCTGTATCGAGATCATACGGCCTGAACGGTGATCTCCGGTTTTTTGATCTCGGATAGAGTTTTCACCAGGCAACCGGTTTGACCGCACATACCTACTTGTCGACTTGTCAGATACTTGTCGAATCGTTTGACAACACAACAAACCCCATATCATCCTTTAAATCCAAAAATACCTTTAATTATAATAATAATTATTATATTTTACTATTTTACGCAAAAGAGAGAGAAAGGCCCGCAGTGTCTCTCTCCCGGCAAACCTGACCATCCGTTCCTCCCTCTTTCCACACCTTTGTCAAATGGGGCAAATTGACAAATACTAAAATCAAACTGAGAATATTGCTTCGATTGCCAAAATACGCCCGCAGACACTTGACAACCCGTTTGACAACAACTCGCTCTTTTCGGCAAGTCCCCTTCCTTCATCCCCGGCCAGCCATATTGGCAAAGCTCCCTGATCCGCCTGACCGGATCCAGCAAATTCTCAAATAATAGCACGACGAATATATTTCACCTAGGCGAATTTCATGACAATACAATACTGCGGTGAATTGGAGAGCGTGTCGAAGAAGATCTGTGCATACCCGGTTCTGCGCCCTTAAACCCCCACAGATCTTCAGTTCACACAACATGATGTCAGCAGCGCAGGCTTTCATACCGACGCAGCAAAAAAACCATTGGTGAACAGACATGAACTATAGCAAAAGCAAAAACTACGACACAGAAACGATCAGACAAAAAATCATGGGGCCAAACCCCGTAAAACTCACAGAAGAACTCCTCAAAGACATCGGCCTCAAAAAAGGATCCCTTGTCATGGACCTCGGCAGCGGGCAGGGCGTCACCTCAGTCTTCCTCGCAAAAGAATACGGCGTCCGTGTGATCGCCGCAGATCTCTGGAGCGACCCTGCCGAAAACATGCGGTTCTTCGAACAGATGGGCCTGACTGCTGAAACCATCCTCCCCATCCATGCGGACGCGACCGCGCTTCCTTTCCCGCACGAACTCTTCGACGCCGTCATCTGCATAGATGCCTACAACTACTTCGGCAGAGACAAAGCGTATCTGGGAGAGCATCTCCTCCCGTTCGTCAAACACGGGGGATACATCTGCATCGCCGTTCCGGGTATGAAAAAAGACTGTCACGACGATCTCCCGCCCGAGCTCCTCCTCTCCTGGACACCCGAACAACTCGACTACATCCACGACGCCGCATACTGGGAAGACATAATACGTGCCGCAGACGAAGCCGAGATCATTTCCATCCATGAAATGGAAAGCAACGAAGAAGTCTGGAACGACTGGCTTGCCACCGATAATGAATACGCCAAAGGCGATCGCAAAACCATGGAGGCGGGAGGCGGCAAGTACATGAACTTCATCGCCATCCTTCTCCAAAGAAAATAACCAAAACACGCATCCGGACCGAACAGAACCTGACCTGATCCGTCAACTGAGTGGTTTCATATTCCAGGAAACCAATATATGTAGAGAACATGGTACATCTTACGATCGATATAGGAGGAAAACCCGGCAAAGACTGCCGGGGATTTTGCTCTTACTGCTACTTTAAGCATGCAAAAGATGTACCTCCCTTCGGCTGCAGATACTGCATGCCGTTCAAAAAAGGCTGCGAGTATTGTGCCAAAGGCGTAAAAGAAGAGTACGCCGGCTTTTACTCGCTCAAAGACGTGGCCGATCACTTCCTTGCCGATCTCCAGATGATCTCCGGCGATATAACCAAGATCACCATATCGGGAGGAGGTGACCCGAGCTGCTACCCTGAGTTCACCCCGCTTATCGAGATCCTGGGATCCCTCAATGTCCCTCTCCACATCGGCTACACCAGCGGAAAAGGATTCGACACGCCGGACATCGCCGACTTCATGATCGAAAATAATATGAAGGAGATCTCCTTCACGATTTTTGCGAGCGACCCTGCCCTTCGGAAAAAATACATGCATGATCCGACCCCTGAAGCCTCGCTCGAAGTGATCGAACGGCTGGCGGCAAAAATCGACGTATACGCGGCTCTCGTCATTCTTCCCGACGTCAACGACGGGGAAGTTCTCCGGACCACGCTTGCCTGGCTCGAAAAGATCGGCGTCAAAGGCGTCATTCTGATGAGATTTGCCAACCGGGAAGACCAGGGGCTCATCCTCGACAACGCCCCCGTCATCGAAAACCAGCGGGTCCATACCGTGGAAGAGTTCCGGGATATCGTCAGCGAAGCAGCGGCAAAGTTCCCGGCTCTGCGGTTATCCGCGACCCCTCTGTATGATCCTGCCTTTGACTCGCCGTTTGCGATCCGAAACGAGCCGGATCTCCTCGCCCACCTTCCCCGGGTCACCGGCCGCGTTTCGGTCATCACCGGCAGTATCGCCGCCCCGTACATCAGAGAGATACTCGGCGCATGCGGAGCGCCGGAAGGCATGGTCGTTCCTGTGGACAAGGAGATCTCCTGCCTCATCACGATCGACGATCTGAAAAAACTGGACCCGGAAACCCTTGAAGAAACGGTCATCATCCCCGGCCGGGCATTCGTCCACGACCCCGAGGCCGAGCTTCTTCTCGACCGCAGAGTTATCCGCGGTCCCGAGACCCTCTCGGCCGACGGAGAAACCAGTATGGGTATGGACCTGACCGGGGTTCTGACCATGGAAATGGAAGGATTCACCCGGCTGATCCAGCTCATCAATCAATACGGGAGATCGGCATGAACTACTCTGACCTGTATGCAAAGATCGGCTACACGTTTAAAAACGTCGACCTGCTCACCCATGCCCTCACGCGAACCGCGTATGCCCGGGAAAATGAGCTTTCCATGCATGATACCATGGACTCGCTCGCGGTCCTTGGAGACGCGGTCCTTGATCTGATCGTGATCTGCCGGCTTATCGGGGACGGAGAGTTTGACAAAGGCGAGATCACCAGAAAAAAGATCGACCTGGTGAATATGAGCGTCGTCCGCCGGCTTGCCGAGGATATCGGCCTGCCTGCATATATGAAATGGGGCAAAGGCGAACTCCGCATGCAGATATGGACAAGCGGCCGCGTTTCAGCCGAATGCTTCGAAGCGCTGATGGGGGCCGCCTATCTGGACGGCGGCGTGGAAGCTTCCCGATCAATCCTTGATCACGTTTGGAAACCATAGAGCTTATTGGCCGTGAACACGATATGATAGAAGTATGGTACGGGTAAAAGCATCCCACATTTTAGTAAAGACCGAAGCTGAAGCAAAAGAGATCATGCAGAAGATCAAAGCCGGTGATGATTTCGCAAAACTCGCGAAACTCTACTCGCAGTGTCCGTCTGGCAACGCCGGCGGGGATCTCGGCTACTTTGGCAAAGGCCAGATGGTCAAACCCTTCGAAGAAGCATGTTTCAAGGCTAATGCGGGCGATGTCCTGGGCCCGGTCAAAACCCAGTTCGGCTGGCATCTCATCAAAGTGACCGACGTTAAGAACTGAGTTTCTATGAAAAAAACTGCCTTTGACGAGCTTATCGCCGCTATCAGGAGTGATGATACCGCAAGGCAGGAGGAGGCAGCCAATAAGATCTGTGCCCTGCACGATCCTGCATCCCTTCAGTTTATTTTGGCCGCCCTGAAAAAGAACGACCCGCTGACCCGGCGCGTTATGCTCTGGGCGCTGCGAAATTATTCTGCCGAGCTTGAGTATGCGCAGTATCTTTCCTATCTCGCAGATGAGGATCTCGGGGTCAGGGAAGCCGCACTCATGCTCTTTATGGAAGGCGGGCAGCCGGCAGTCGATACGCTGGTTGCGGCGATCTCCTCAAACGATATGACGACGCAGTATGCCTCGGTCCAGGCGCTTGGCCAGTTCCGTGTCCCTGCCGCGATTCCCGCGCTGATCTCTGCCGCTTCGTCGCCGGAATCTGATATCCGCGAGATCGCGGTCATGTCGCTTGGGGTCTATCATGATCAGGCGGTCGTTCCAACACTAGTCTCAGCGCTGAACGATCTTCCCGCGATCAGGCTGGCGGCACTCTCCGGTCTGCGGGGCAGACAGCTCATCGAAGATGAGCTTTCCGCGGTTTTTGCTTCGCTTGCCGATGAACGCGAGGATATCCGCGCGGCAGGCGTGTATGTTCTGGACGCCCTGACTCCGGGCAGCCTTACGGCCGATCCTTCGCCCTATGTCCGCCGCGCCCTTGCCTCGGTGACCGCGGAGGTTCCTGTTCTCACGGAATTATGCGGCGACCCTGACCCCTCGGTGAGATCGGCTGCTGCGGAGACGATCCGCAAACAAAAGCTCAGGCTGGAAGATACCCTTCTTCCGCTGCTTGCCGATCCGGTCCCGGGTGTCCGCCGTGCGGCCGCATCCGCTCTCGGCAGTTCAGACAGGCCTGATGTGGTTCCGGCGCTGATCTCCTGTCTTGCCGACCCCAAACCCGGGATCCGCGCCGCAGCGGCGGCGTCTCTTGGCAGTATCGGCGGTGAGCCGGTGATCGAGGCGCTCAAAGAGGCATCGCATACAAATAATCCGATACTTGCCGGGATAATCAAAAACGCTCTGATGACTGCAGAGCGGAAAAAATGATCATTCGCCGACCGCCGTTCTCACGGCGATCTCGGTTTCCATTCTTCTGACTTCGTTTTCCACGTCTTCGATCTCGATCATTTTGACGCGTTTTTCCATCGGCGGGTTGAGTTTGGCTTTCTGTTCGTATTTGCCGATCTCGGCGGCGAAGTCTTGCGGGATCATGTCGATGCCCCGTAAGGCATCGATGAGTTCCCGGGAGAAGTAGGTGTCGATCTGGATCTTGCGTTTGGTCGCATGGGAAAGTTTGCCGATGAACCGGCAGAGTTTGTCCTGATCTTCGGGACTCATCGTGTCGGTGAATTCGTAGTTTTCGATCTGCCGCAGCGTCTGGAGGATGGGGATGAGGGATTCAGGCGTGATGACGTAGACGACATACTCCGCGAGATCGTACTGGTAGGTCGTCAGAACATCAAGCGTGCTTGAGGGGACCACGAGGAAGACTTCTTTTCTGACGTCGTCGTGTTTGCAGTATTTTTTCATCGCTTCGGCCTGATTCTTCAGATACGTCGGGAAGTTTTCGAGTTCTTCCGGGTTTTTCGGGCTTTTTGCGTCGAAGATGGTGTACATCTTTCCGATCAGCACAACATTGTCGGGCGTTCCCTGGTGGGGATATTCGCACTTCTCGCACCATACAAAGTCATGCTTTCTGCAGATCGTTCGGATGCTTTCGGCAACTTCGGTTTCATGTTTCTGCCAGGAGACGGCAAGTTCCTCCTGTTTTTTCACGAGGAGATTCATCTGTTCGTTTGCGAGCGTTTCCCGGTCGCTTTTGAGCTGGTCGTAGAGGGTGTTGATCCGCTCGATTTTGCGGTTGTATTCGGCGGCCTGCTCCTCGCGGACGCTTTCGTGACCGGAGAGCTGCTCTTTTGCCGCGATCAGGTCGCGGGTGACCTCGTCAAGGTTTTCCTTGAGTTCCTGATATTTTTGGGCTTCTTCTTTTCTCCGGGAGGCTTCGGCGGACAGCTGTTCGTCTCTCAGGCTTTCGAGGGCTGCGATTTTTCCTTTGGCGAGGCTGAACTGTTCGGCGAGTTCTGCATAGGCTGATTCCAGGCTCCGGTATCTCGCCATCTCTTCCTGTCTGCGCTCGGTTTCGGCGAGGGCCTGTTCTTCGCGGGCGCCTTCGACTGCGGCGATCTTTCCTTTGGCAAGGCTGAGCTGTTCGGCGAGTTCTGCATAGGCTGATTCCAGGCTTAGGTATCTCGCCCTCTCTTCCTGTCTGCGCTCGGTTTCGGCGAGGCTCTGTTCGTCACGTGCCCGTTCAAGGCCGAAGAGTTTTCCTCTGGTGATCTCAAGTTCCCGTGCGGTCACCTCGAATCTGTCCCTTGTATCCTGAGAGGATTTTCTCTCTGCGTCCCGCAAGGCTTCAAGGGATGCGTTTTTTCCTCTCTCCCTCTGCAGCTCGCCGGATAGCTGATCGAGCCGGATCTCGATCTCCCGGTATCGTCTCCCCGCCTCGTTTTCTTCGGCCTGATACCGGGCATATGCGTCGTCACCGCGGCGTATCACCTTTTTCCAGGAAAACAGACGTGTGAACAGTCCAATGCTGCGTAGACCTGCGAAAAATTCCGAGAGTGACGAGGAGGGTATCATTGACTAACAATTTAGAGGGGTTGTTATAAGCATTTTACGGTACTCCCGGATCTTTCCCGGGGTGTTTGGCCGGCTGCTTTTTGCGTGCGGGTCGCTGGCCGCAAATCAAAGATTTACTCGCAAGTCTATCGGCTTGGCCGCAAACCATCGGTTTGCTCAGCTGAGGTCGGCCGCGTTCCGCATCCAACCCGCCTCAACAAAGGGACCACAAGGTCCCGCCTCACGCCCGCAGCCACATTATTCCCTCTTATCACAACTTTTCAGCAAAAAAATAGGATGGGTAAGGACGCCCGGATCCAAACCTAGATCGCGGTCCAGCCGCCGTCAATTGACAGAAGCTGCCCGGTAGTATAGCTGGATGCATCCGATGCGAAGTAGACGACAGCACCGTCGAGCTCGCCCTCTCTTCCTGTTCTCTGCATAGGGCAGTAGGTTTTGACGACCTCCTGAAACGCCGGGTCGCTTATGACCGCATCGGTCATTTCACTTGGGAAGTAGGCCGGACCTATCGCATTGACCGTGATATTGTACTTTGCCCATTCGTTTGCGAGCGCCTTGGTCATCATCAGGACCGCGCCTTTGGTCGAACAGTAGGCGCTGAGCGGCAGACCCGACATCGCCACACTGCTGTGGATCGATCCCGTGTTGATGATCTTGCCGTACTTATTTCGGACCATCTCTTTGCCGAACTCGCGGGCGACAAAGAACACACTGCTGAGGTTCATATCGACCATTTTGTTCCAGAGTTCGTCAGGGGTCTCTTCGGCAGGGGCAAACAGCCCGATGCCGGCATTATTTACGAGGATGTCGATCTTTCCGTAATGATCCTTGATGGTTTTAACAGCCGCAGTGATCTGCGCATTATCTAAAACATCACACTGGACCGGGAGGCAGCGCACTCCAATTTTCTCGATCTCAGCTTTTGCCTCGTGTAATTTTTCGATCCTTCGCGCAAGAAGCGCCACATCGGCTCCCTGACGGGCAAGCGCTTTTGCCATCTGCAGACCAAGACCTGAAGAGGCGCCGGTAACGGCGGCCACTTTGCCGGTTAAATCAAATAATGTGCTCATTTTTGTAACCTCAGTCCTCAGCGCTCTCATGCAAATACTCGGTCATTCAGCACAATCTTGGACTGATTTCCCCATTCGTTTATACAAAGATAAAGGTTTGTGTGATAAATCAGACATCCAAAAGGCTGGTGACTTTCAAAAGCGACGAAAAAAAGGCTGCAGACCGGAGAGATCCGTCTGCTTCACTGCGTTTAGGAGGAGCGTGAAAAATTACTTGAACCAGGTTCGTTTCCGGTTCACGAAATGATCCTGCCGTCCGTTGAGATGGTCACGATCTGCCAGGGAATAAACTTCCCGCTGGCTTTGAGAGCATTCTTGGCAGCTGCTTCGAGACCTCCGCAGCACGGGACCTCCATTCTGACAACGGTCATGCTTTGGATATCATTATTCTTGATGATCGCCGTCAGCTTTTCGGTATAATCGACCGCGTCCAGTTTCGGGCAGCCGACGATCACCGTCTTGTTCCGGATAAACTCGTTATGGAAATTCCCGTACGCATAGGCAGTACAATCCGCCGCGATCAGCAGATGTGCGCCGTCAAAATACGGGGCATTGACCGGAACAAGTTTGATCTGCACAGGCCAGTGAGAGAGCTGGCTGGACTGTGGAGAGGGGGCGTCGACATTGCAGGTTTGCTCGCGTTTGATGACCTTCGATTCGGTCCCGGGACATCCGCAGGGAAGGGGAGCGGGTGCGTTCATTTTTGCCTCTTTCACGGCAGCTTCGTTATATGCCGGGGCTTCCCGTTCTTCAAACGAGATCGCGTCCGTCGGACAGACGGGAAGACAGTCGCCAAGACCATCACAGTAGTTCTCGAAAACGAGCTTTGCCTTGCCGTCCACCATCTGGATGGCGCCTTCATGACAGGCCTTGGCACACTCTCCGCATCCATTGCATTTTTCTTCGTCGATTCTGATGATTTTTCTCAGCATGATCCTGTTCCAAATAGGGAAGTGTGTGGTTACACACACTTAAGGGTTTGTAAGTCGGCATCAACGGTCGTTGAAGGCTGCAGACCAAACGTCTTGACGAGGACATCTAAAACGGCCGGTGTAACGAAGGTCGGGAGGGAGGGACCGAGCATGATGTCTTTGACGCCGAGCGAGAGGAGAGCAAGCAGCACAAGGACCGCCTTTTGTTCATACCAGGCGATGTTGTAGGAGATCGGCAGTTCGTTCACGCCGCATTTGAAGGCATCTGCAAGGGCAAGGGCGATGACCACAAGACTGTAGGAATCATTGCACTGTCCTGCATCGAGAACTCTGGGGATCCCGTCGATGTCGCCGAGGTCAAGGGCGTTGTACCGGTATTTTGCGCATCCCGCAGTTAAGATAACGGTGTCTTTCGGGAGAGCTTTGGCAAATTCTGTGTAGTAGCTTCGTGCCGGATCTCTGCCGTCGCAGCCTGCCATTACTACAAACCGTCTGATCTTTCCGGTGTTGATGAGTTCGATCACTTTGCCGGCGAGCGAAAGTACCGCCTCGTGGGCACAGCCGGTAAGAAGTTCCGGCGTGTGCAGATCGGTAGGCGGAGCAGCTCTGCGGGCAAGATCGATCAGGAGCGAGAAGTCCTTTCCGTTCGGCGAGTCGGGGATGTGGTGACATCCGGGGAAGCCGACGGCGCCGGTCGTGAACACGAGGTGTTTATACTCCGGTCCGGGCGGCACAAGACAGT
>Ga0265295_1003844_pt1 | contig 21070 bp, 20 predicted proteins | sample Munlansysbiofilm_FD_192503 | JGI IMG/M metagenome (GOLD analysis project Ga0265295, IMG submission 192503) | Leachate microbial communities from a municipal landfill in Southern Ontario, Canada - Methane capture system biofilm | ecosystem: Engineered > Solid waste > Landfill > Unclassified ... | reverse complement strand
TCTCGAAAAATGTCGGGCGCGAGCAGCCTTTGCTCGGTCTGATGGATATGGCGATTGAGCGGAATGCCTTCGGTCGGCAGCTGGATTCTTTTGAAATTGATTTACCAGTGCCATTTTTGAACCCTGCAAAGCCGGATTATCATCTGACTTTCATCAGAGGTCCGATTATCACCGAAGTTCATGGAAAAGCGAAGTCTTTGTTGGCTTTGCCGGATGGCAGGATGATTGCCGCCCAACAAGGAAAACTGTTGGCAACCTCTTTTCACCCTGAACTTAGCGAAGACTTGCGATTCCATCGATATTTTATGGAGTTGGCGCAATCGGAATTAGAAAATTAAGCCCTTATAACCTGTATAAAATCAGCCGGTCGGCGGCACTGCTGCAGAGTTTGGATACGCTGAGTTTTTTCACCTGGGGAGAACCGATGAATCTGCGCAACGTAATGCGCAGTGTTGCACCGCTGGTTGACAGAGAGGCTGTTATTTGGGAGGGGGAAGAGGGCTTTTGCTTCGGACAGATAGAAAAGGGTCAAGTTAAAAAATATGCCCAACTGTCCTATCTGGGTTGTTCGGAAAATATTCAGCCGCTCACTATTTGCCGCTTGCTCGAGCCTTTGGTCAAAGAAGCCGGAGGTTGGAAAGCCTGGGGCGTTTTGGCAGATTTGCCGGAAGGCTCGGAACTGTTTGAGGGCTTTCGCAAAGCTGGTTTTACAATTTGGGCAAGGCAAAAGGTCTGCAAACTGACATCGCAAGAGATGCCCCCCTCTTCGACTGGTTTGTGGCGTTCGGGAAGCGAGTTTGACAAACTGGCAATAGATGCCTTATCTAAACAAGTTGTTCCAACATCCGTCCAACTGATTGAATGCTTGTCCGACAAAGCGGTTGATGGTTTGGTGGCTTATCAGAAAGATGGGCGTTTAGCAGCCTTTGCCCATATAGAACATGGTCCGAGAGGCATTTGGGTAAGCATGACGGTCCATCCTGATGCAGATGCCCAGGCTTTACTTTCAAGCTTGGTCCAGGAAGTTTCGGATGTTCTTGAGCGCCCGATTTATTTAGCGGTTCGCTCTTACCAAGCTTATCTGGAAAACGCGGTTCTAAGAATGGGTTTTGGGGCAAGCGAAAGCCAAATCTTACTTGTGAAATACTTAGTCTTGAAAAGAGCCTTGGATCCTAATCAGGCAAAGCAGATTTTTGAAACCGGCTCATTTGAGGGCTCAAGAACATTTTTAGGGGAAAAAGAGTAGGCGAGAGGGCGTTATTGGTAAAAGCACTTTTCGCTCAAAGCTTCCGGTCTATATAGTCCGAGGCGGGAAGCGATTATGCGTCCAATTCACCTCCATAAATTAAGTAAAAATTAACGCAAACAGAGTAAAATTATCCATATGACAGAAGCAAGACAATTTACCGATGATATGGCGGAGATGCTTAAAGTATTGCCCGATGAAATTGTGCAACCTTTAATCGAAGCTAATCATTTTGATGACCTGTTGGAAGTGGTGCTCGATTTGGGTCGATTCCCGACCGCTCGTTTTGTCGATCGGGAGATTAAACTTCTCGATCGCCCGGTTGAAGAAGCCGACATCGAAGCTGTTACCAAGTCCATCAGTGATTTTGACGCCGACAACCGTGCCGGGATGGAGCGCACGCTTCATCGTATATCCGCAATTCGCAACCGCCGCGGCAAAGTGGTCGGTTTGACCTGTCGCATTGGCAGGGCGGTTTATGGCACGATTAACATTATTGAAGATTTGATCAATTCCGGTGAGAGCATTTTGATTTTAGGCAAACCCGGTGTTGGTAAAACAACCATGCTGCGCGAGGCGGCTCGGATTCTTTCCGAGAAAAAACGCGTCGTCATCGTGGATACCTCCAACGAAATTGGCGGTGACGGAGATGTGCCGCACCCGGCTGTTGGGGCAGCGCGCCGTATGCAAGTCCCCAAGCCATCCCTGCAACATGAAGTGATGATTGAAGCGGTTGAAAACCACAACCCTGAAGTGATTGTGATTGACGAAATTGGTCGTGAACTTGAAGCCCAGGCTGCCAGAACGATTGCCGAACGCGGTGTCCAGCTGGTTGGCACGGCCCACGGTAATGCGCTGGATAATCTTTTGGTTAACCCAACCCTTTCCGATTTGATTGGCGGTGTTTCTTCGGTAACACTCTCTGACGACGAAGCGCGAAGACGGGGCACCCAAAAAACGGTTTTGGAGCGCAAATCCCCGCCCACTTTTACCATTTTGGTCGAAATTCAGGAGCGCGAACACGTAAAAGTGCATCGCGACGTTGGCGCGGCGGTTGATGGCATCTTGCGTGGCTATCCATTGCCTCCCGAAGAACGTTTCCGCGATAAAGAAGGCCGGGTTAAGCTGGTAAAACAAGCCAAACAAGCTATGCCGACCGTTTCACAATCTGTCCGTCGAGGGAAGATGGATAAAAGTCCTTTTGACCGAAGCAGCAATTTGCCGCTTGCTCCTCGCCAGGCCAGCAATGAAGCGGTTTTAGATAAGTCGACAGCCCGCTTTGAAGATTTTTTAGCGGAAGAGATTTTGGATGACAGCAACCCCGGCACAGATCTTTTGGATAAGAAAATTTTTGCCTTTGGGATTGCCCGAAACCGCCTCCTGCAGGCGATTAAAAATATGGCACTACCGGCAGTGGTTGTGAAAAATTTGGACGAGGCAGATATCTTCCTCACACAAAAACAATATTACCGCGACCGTTTGGAAACGATTGTCCAGGCAGAAGAACGAGGCTTGCCGATATTTGTAATTAAATCCAACTCAATCGGACAGGTCGAACAATTTTTGGCCGATTATTTTCAACAAAAGCCAAAACAAGTTCGTCTGAGTTTGCTTGAAGAAGCCTCTGACCAGGCCGACGAAGCGGTTTTAATGGTGAAAAACGGAGAACGTTTCGTTAATTTGCCTCCCATGCCGGCTCCGGCTCGCCGTCAACAGCACGAAATTGCCAAAAACGCACAGCTGGTCTCCCGATCTTTCGGGAAAGATCCAAACCGCTATGTGCGAATTTACAAGGACTAAAAATGTTTATCAGTCTTGAGGGACCGGAAGGCAGTGGTAAGAGCAGTCAGTTACCATACTTAGCAGAGTATATTGAAAGCCTCGGCTTTAGTGTGGTTAAAACCCGTGAACCGGGTGGAACGAAGATTGGCGACCAAATTCGCGAAGTTTTAGTGCGGATGGACAACGAAGAATTGCATCCCCGAACGGAGATTCTGCTTTTTTTGGCTGCCCGGGCGCAGTTGGTGGAAGAAGTAATTAAGCCCAGTTTGGCTGAAGGGAAAGTTATTCTTTGCGATCGCTTTGGAGATTCAACTTTAGCCTATCAGGGATATGGGCATGGTCTCGATTTAGATAAATTGCGAGCGATGTTACAATTTGCTACGAATGGTTTAAAGCCGGACCTTACCATCTTGCTTGACGTAGACATTCTGACCGGGTTAAAAAGGAAGAAAGCCAAAGAAGAATGGAATCGTCTGGACGCTTATGAAAGCTCATTCCACGAACGGGTTCGCAAGGGTTACCAAACCCTGGCTCAGGAAGAGCCGGAGCGTTGGCGGATTGTGGATGCTTCTCAACCGGCAGACTTGGTGCAAAGCCAGCTTAGAAGCTTGGTGCAGAATGCCCTTCTGCAGGATGTAAAATAAATGTTTGCAACAGCGAAGCAGAAAGCTTCGTTGCATGAAAGGATTTTCTAATGAAGAAATATACAAAATACCTATGGGTTTTTCTCGTTTTCGCAATGGTACTGGGTGCCTGTGAAGTTATCGAGGCAACTCCGCCGGTTGTGGAAGAACCCACGGCTGTTATAGAACCTACTCTTGAAGACTCAGAGTCTGTTACTCCGATTGAACCGACTGAACCTTTGCCCGTTGTTGATACAGAAGGCAAAATGGTTTGTGTTGTTGAAGGTCCGCTTTTCCCCGAACTGACCGCAGAACAAGAAGAACAAATCTCGGTTTTTCCCGAGGTTAGCGATGCAGACTGGTCGATTGGCCCCGAAGACGCTATGTTGACGGTTGTCGAATATACCGATTTCTTCTGCCCCTATTGTGGCAGCGCTTTCACTGAATTTGAAAGTCTGCGTGAAGAATATGGCGACGATGTCCGCTTGGTTTATCGGGCTTTGCCTTTGGATTCTCTCCACCCAACGGCTCCTATTGCCGCATATGCAGCTGAAGCAGCCGGACAACAAGGAAAATTCTGGGAAATGTACCGGGCGATTTTCAATAACCAGGGCACCCTCTCCGTATTAACTGCAGAAGAACTGACTGAATCACTGATGACGATCGCTGAAGAAGAACTTGAACTGGATATGGACCAATTCAGAGCCGATTTTGAAAGTGATGAACTTCGCCAAAAAATCACCGACGGTCAAACCGCTGCCTTTGAGGCTGGAATCAATGGAACACCAACCGTTTTGCTCAACCGCCGCCCAATTAGCACAAGTTCGATTCCCTACTTTGGCAGTTTCATTGAAGTTATGAAAGCCGAAGAAGGTTTAACCTACGAATGTCCTCCTTTTGTGATTGACCAGGAAAAAGAATATACCGCTACGATCGAAACCGAAAACGGTGAAATGGTTTTGGAACTCTACCCCAAAGAAGCCCCTTTGGCTGTTAACTCCTTTGTCTATTTGGCTCGCGAAGGCTTTTATGATGGAATTACTTTCCACAGAGTTTTCCATGACTTTATGGCCCAATCAGGTGACCCAAGCGCCACAGGTATGGGTGGAGCCGGTTATCGCTATCGCGAAGAGATTGTGGACGAACTGACTTATGACGAACCTTACATGCTGGGTGTTGCCAGAACACAAGAAGAAGGCACCAGCGGAAGCCAATTCTTTATTACTTACGTCCCTGTTTCTGAATTGAACGGTGGTTATACCATCTTTGGAAAACTGATTGATGGCATTGATGTCTTAGAAATGATTACTGAACGCGATTCTGATAGCAACCCTGATCTGCCGGCTGGCGATAAGATTATCAAAATCACGATTAATGAAAAATAGTGACTATACAAGTAACAAAAGCAGAACATGACAATCAAACCAGCCCACGCTGGATGCATTGGCTAAACCTGATTTTTAATAGTTTGGTGATTGTTGGTGCTGGTTTGATGCTTACGTTCTTCTTGGCTTCACCGACAGAAATTTCTGTTAGCGAAATCACCGAAATAATTGATAACCGAACCGTATACCTTTTGGTGTACGTGTTCGGTTTTGTGCTTTTGATGGGAATCTTCGCTATCGTTGGCAGCATTCGCAAATTAAGCGGCAAGTCAAATTCAATCAATCCGAAATGGATAAATTTGATTTTCGGCTTGTTTATCACAGCCGGAATTCTTCTGATTGTCCTGGAACAATTCTTTAACTATCCGGACTGGCTCTACGCCCTGGCAACTTTTTTGGCTGTCTTAACTCCTGCCCTATTCTTTCTGAAGTTATTCAGCGGTCGATTGTTGGGAAAGCATCTCGGAAGAGATGCCTCGGTTATTAGCTTTACTGCGAATTTTTCCTTGCCATATATCATGATAATTCAACTTCTGCTTGTCTTCATCGGCGTTTTTGTCGGAATGATGGTTTTACTGCCAAACCTAATCACCAGTTCGACGATTATGCAAGATTTGGAGTTGCTGCTTGCTTCGCCCGAGTTGATTATCATTTCGGCGGTTATTTTGGTAGGCATAATTGCGCCGATTACCGAAGAGCTTTTTAAGACCATTGCGGTTTGGCCTTTGCTTGGTCGAAAGCTAAGTGCGAGGGAAGGCTATTTGGCAGGGATGATGAGCGGCTTTGCCTTTGCCGTGATCGAAGGCGGACTCTATGCTACTCAACTGGCTCTTATCAGTGATGGCGATTTGACAACTGTCCTGCTTGGACGAATGGGCGGAAGCTTGATACACATGTTCAACGGTGCGCTGATTGGCTGGGCTTTAGCCAAAGGCAAGCAAGACCGCAACCATGCCCGAACAATTGTGATTTACATTATTACTATGGCGATCCATGCCTTGTGGAATTTGATAGCCGTTTTTAGCCAGACAATCCCTTCACTTTTAGAACAAAGCGTCAATGAAGTGCTTTCGACTGGGCTATTGCTTGGCATGTCAATCGTACTTTTCCTTGCTTTCGTTATCTTCTCACGAAATGTCTTCAAAGAAAACAAAATAACTGAGGAAATTTAATGTCCGAATTGAAAAAGTACGTTGAAACGAGCGTTTTCCGCCAATGGCTAATGAAAGCGCTTCGATGGATTGCAAGTCTTGTAGCAAAGCTCGAAATTGAAGGTGGCGAAAATTTGCCGGATAGCGGTGCGTATCTCGTTACGACTAACCATAACAGCATTCTGGACGCTCCGTTTTTGATGTTGTCAACTAAACGGAAAGATATTATCGCCATGGTTGCGAGCAATTACGAAAAAAAACCTATTATTGGCTGGTTTCTCAAAAAAGTTGGCGTAATTTGGATTAACCGTGAAGGTTATGACTTTCAAGCTTTTCGCCAGGCAAATGATTTTTTGAACAGCGGCGGTATGCTTGGGATTTCCCCGGAAGGAACACGTTCAAAAACTGGCAATTTACAGGAAGGTAAGCCCGGCAGCGTGCTCTTGGCTTTAAAAACTAATGTTCAGGTTATTCCTGTCGTTGTTTTGGGCGCAGCTGAGGTGAAGAAATCTATTTTGCGTTTTAGGAAGACGAATGTCAAAGTAATTTTTGGCAAGCCTTATTCCATGGTTCAACCGAAAGAAGGCCAAAGCCCAAAAGATGTTCTTGACCAGAATTTGACGGAAATCATGTGTCAAATTGCGGCCCTTTTGCCTGAAGAACGTAGAGGTTTCTATCGAGATAATCCCAGATTAAAGGTAATATTAGCAAAACAAAATGCAGCCAGTTCTGCAGAAATGGAGCTTTCATGATTCCTGTTCGAGACACAATTCAGACGCACCGAAAACCGGTTGTCAATTATGTTTTAATTGGTATTAATGTATTAGTATTTTTATGGATGTTTTTGAACTCCGGAAGAATTGACCAGATTTATGATCAATATGCTTTGGTTCCGGCAAGCTTTAGCAATGGGATTAACTTTAACAATATTTTACACATCTTCACCAGTATGTTTATGCATGGCGGATGGATGCATCTTATAGGGAACATGCTCTACCTCTGGATTTTTGGCGACAACATTGAAGACCGGCTTGGTTCTGGTAAGTATTTAGCTTTTTATCTTCTTGGTGGGGTTGCGGCGGCCGGCTTGCAAATTTTGATTAATCCTTCTTCTACCATTCCAATGGTTGGAGCCAGTGGTGCGATTGCGGCGGTTTTAGGCGCTTATTTGGTACTCTATCCTACCAGTCGGGTCTACACTTTCATTCCGCTTGGTTTTTTTGCCAGGTTAACCCTCGTTCCCGCCGTCCTGGTTTTGGGAATGTGGTTCCTCTTGCAGTTGATCAACGGGGTAGGCTCCTTAGGCATTGCAGACAGTGGTGGCACGGCTTACTTTGCTCATATCGGAGGCTTTCTCTTTGGTTTGTTGATTGGCTATTTGATCAAAAAACAGACCCCCGAACCTCAACCGGCACCACCGATGTGGAGTTGAATTGTCAGTTTACCTTTTTTCTTGATTAATATGAATTCATAGTATAATATGCCTCTGGCGTTAAGAAGGTTTCAACCTCCGAGGCGCATTTTGTGTTTATCCCGCTGGGGAATCAATTTTGATTAAAGGAAGTGTTATGCCAAGTTCATACCTGACACGTGAGGGATATGAGAAATCCGAACAAGAGTTGAATTATTTGCGTTCAGTGAAACGCAAAGAAGTTGCCCAACGGCTGCAAGATGCCATGGAGGACGGAGAATTGATTGAAAACGCTGAATTTGAAGCGGCGAAAAACGAACAATCCTTCGTTGAAGGGCGCATTAAAGATCTCGAGATACTGCTCGCTAATGCCCATATCATCGGCGAAGAAGAGAACCCTCATGGGATCGTTCGAGTCGGCTCAAAAGTAAAGATAGCCGAAGAAGGCGGGGAGCCTGAGCTTTATATGATTGTCGGTCCGGCCGAAGCTGACCCCCTCGGGAAAAAGATTTCGAACGAATCGCCAATTGGGCGTGCTTTGCTCAATCATAAGGCTGGCGAGAAACTGAAAGTGGAAACACCGGGTGGTGCTTACACGGTTGAAATTTTGGAAGTAGAATAATAACCAGGTAAATGCCCCACCTAATCGGTTGGGGCATTTTTATGTAAAGGACAAAGGATGCTAAAAGACGATTTTTCCGAATTAGAGAACCAAAGACTTAACAAACTCGAACAAATGCGCGAACAAGGAATGGAAACCTATCCAACGCGTGCCCATAAGACCCATTTCAACGCCGAAGCAGTTGCTGAATTTGAAAAGGCCGAAGCAGAAGGACAAACTGAAGGTGCTGAAGTTGTTTTAGCCGGACGTTTGCGCGCTAAACGAGATATGGGTAAGCTGAGTTTTGCTCATATTGAAGATAAAAGCGGCAAAATGCAGCTTTTGTTGCGTGTGAATGAGCTTGGTCAGGAAAAACTGGATGAGTTTGTCCGTTTCTTTGATTTGGGAGATTTCATCGAAGCCACCGGCAAGATGTTTCGCACTCGTCGGGGCGAAGTTACCTTGCAAGTCGAATCTTTCCGTATGCTGGCAAAAGCACTCTTGCAGCTGCCGGCTGATAAAGATGAAGTCGTCGATGGCGAGGTGATTCGGCATGCCCAGTTGAGCGACCCCGAAACGCGCTATCGCCAGCGCTATGTCGACTTGGCGGTAAATCAGGAAGTTCGCGAAATTTTCAAAATTCGGGCGAATACGGTTAAGGCGATTCGTGAATTTTTGGATAATCGCGATTTTTTGGAAGTCGAAACCCCAATTTTACAGCCGATTTACGGTGGTGCCGCCGCGAAACCTTTCACCACTTATCATAATCAGCTCCATCAGGAACTATTTTTGCGGATTAGTTTTGAACTCTATCTGAAGCGTTTGTTGGTTGGCGGTTTGGACAGGGTTTATGAAATTGGACGCGATTTTCGTAATGAAGGCGTTTCCTTCAAGCACAATCCTGAATTCACCCAGCTTGAGTTTTATATGGCTTATGCTGATTATAAAATCATCATGGATATGACCGAACAGATGGTTGCAGAAGTTGCCCAAAAAGTTTTGGGAACGACCAAAATCAATTTTGATGGCAATGAGATTGATTTGACCCCACCATGGAACCGTATGCAAATCCGTCAGGGTTTAATTGACCACGCCGGAATTGACATTCACGATTACCCGGATGCCGATGCCTTGGCTGCGGTTATGCGCGAAAAGAAGATCGTATTCAAACCGGGCATATCCAGAGGTAAGTTAATTAATACGCTGCTGGAAACCTACCTTGAACCGCTGATGATTCAACCGACCTTTCTCTATGACTATCCCCGCGATATCTCGCCGCTGGCAAAAGCCATGCCGGATGACCCGACCACAGTTGAGCGTTTTGAAGGTTATATCGGCGGAATGGAAATTTGTAACGCTTTTACCGAATTGAACGACCCGCTTGACCAGGAACAACGCTTCCTTGAGAGTGGACACACTTACAGCGATGATGAAGAAGAGCGGAACCCGATTGATGAAGACTACATCCAGGCGATGGCTTATGGAATGCCCCCGAATGGTGGTTTGGGACTGGGCATTGATCGCTTTGTGATGCTTCTGACCGGTCAGCGCACTTTGAGAGAGGTAATCCTCTTTCCCCATTTGCGCGATGCCGATGCGGAATCGAAGAAAAGTTAAGCGAGCTTAGGTTTAACCTCAATCCTTTTGAGGGAGATTGGTTCAATTATTGCAACCAATAGACAAATGGAAGAGTCACTTCTAATCGAAAAAGCCATGAATGGCGATTTGGACGCTTTTAATCAGCTGGTTATCAGCTACCAAGAGCTTGCTTTTAACCTTGCCTATCGAATTATGAACAACGAAGCTGCCGCAGCTGATGCTACGCAAGACGCCGTTATTTTGATGTATCGAAAAATGGACAGCTATCGAGGTGGTTCTTTTAAATCCTGGTTTTTACGGATTGTTACCAACACCTGTTATGATGAGCTGCGAAAGCTTAAACGCCGTCCTACTGTTCCGCTTGAACCGGAAACGGAGGAGGGCGAATTGATTGAATCGGCGGAGTGGCTTGTCGATAAATCGGTTGATTTGGAAGAAGCGGCAATCAATGTCCAATTGAATCAAGCTATTCAAGATTGCCTGGACAAGCTCAACCCTGATCAAAAAACAGTGATTGTTTTGGTTGATGTCTCCGGTGAAAATTATGAAACCGTCTCTCAAGTGATTCAAAGTCCAGTTGGTACAGTTAAAAGTCGTCTGAGCCGGGCGCGTTTGAGAATGCAGGAATGTTTAAATAACAAAAGGGAACTTTTACCTGAGCAATTTCGTCTAAATATCGAGGATGAAAATGTTTAATCAGGAAAAATTAAGCCCAAGAGATTTGGAGTTATTAGCCGCTGCGGTCGACCAGATACTTAGTGCGCCCGAGCAGGTTGAATTCAACAAGCGTTTGGGTGAATCACAACACTTTGCAGAGAGCTATCTTCAACAGCAAAAGCTGAAGCAGCTGATGGCGCAATTGCCGACCCGCTCTGTTCCTCATAACTTCACGCTAACCCGTGCCGAAGCCAAAAAAGCGAAACGCTCGGCTTTTTGGCAACCGATGTTTGGCTGGGCGAGTACGATTTCGGCTATTTTGTTCGCGACAATATTTGGCAGTGAATTGATTTTCAATAATTATTCTGCATCTCCGGCATTAATGGCAAGAGAAGCCCCTTCACTAAATGAAGGTGAGCCGATGGCGATGGATAGAAACGAAGACCTGCCGGTTGATGTTATCAACTGGAATTATAGTGGTTTTGACGGCATCGGCGGTAAAGGCGGAGCCGGAGGGATCTCCAATTCCGGTGGTTATGAAATTAACCTCTTTTTGGCAAGTGATCCCGAAGCGACGGTTGAAGATCAGGTTGAAGAATTTGCAGTCAGTTCTGAAGCACCTGCTGACCAGACTTCCGAGGAAACTCCTGAAGAAACCTTAGAAGAAGCACCCGAAACAAGGACACTGCCGGAAGAAGAATTAGAAGTACTGAGTGAAGTTCAGGAAGAAGAAGTGACAGAATCGGAAGCGATCCCAAAAGCAGTCCCAGAGGAAAATGCCGAGCCGCTTGAGCACGAAGCGCCGATTATTTATGGCCTCGATCCTGAGAGGATGGGAGAGGTCATTAAGGAGTCCTCTTCAAAATTCGGAGCTGAAGCTGAAACGGACAGCTCGAAGCCGGTGGGAGAAGAAGGCGTTCCCCAGAGCCTGAGACTCGGGCTTCTGATTTCCGCTGCCCTCTTTGGGATAATCTGGCTCTATTTGAAATTCAAAAGATAGTAATTAGCCTGTATTGATTGGACAAGCCTTCTCGGACTGAGTCACACCACTCGCTTCGCATCGGGTGCTATAGAGCCTCGTCCGTACAGGCAAGCCTATCCTGGCTGCTTTATCAACAAAATAGACTTTTCTATCTTGCTTTGACACTTTAGCACAAAGTGCGACAAAAAAACTTAAGCACCTTTATAATAGGAGGAAGTTAGATTAACTTACCAAAAGCCACAAGCGAAACCACTAATTTCTGTGAATTATAAGGAGAATCATGTACAGCAAAAAAACTGAATTGAAAAACGTATCCGGACTGCATGCCCGACCGGCATCAGAATTTGTCACAATGGCAAAAAGCTTTGAATCTAAAGTAACCGTTCAACGTTTGGATGATCCCGAAGCGCAAGCCGCCAATGCCAAATCAATCATTAAAATTTTAGCTCAGGGAATTTCGGTCGGCACTCCGATTGAGATTGCAGCTGACGGACCCGATGAGCAAGAAGCGGTTGATAAGCTGATTGAATTGGTCGATTCAAAATTTGGCGAAGACTAAGCTTCCCTTAGCAGGAGAATTGGAGAAATCATGAGAATCCTAAAAGGCAATCCTGTATCCCGTGGTATCGCCCTGGGAAAAGTCTTTATTTACAAAGCTTTTAAAGCTGACGTACACGAATCTTATTTTGAAGCCGGAAAAGAAGAGGAATATTTTCAAAAATATCAGGATGCCGTAAAAAAAGCCCAGGATGAATTGCAAAACATCGTGACTTCCATGGAAGCAGATTCACCGGAAAAAGCGAAAATTTTCAGCGCACATATCGAAATTTTGACCGACGAAGAAGTTGAAGACGAAGTCAGAACAATGATAATTGAAAATCGGGCAATGCCCGATTATGCCGTTGACGAAGTCTATACTGAGTTTGCCAACCTGCTCGAAAAAGCAAAAGACCCACTGATTGCCGCGCGGGTTGCAGACCTGCGTGATGTCCGCAATCGTGTTTTGCGCATTTTGAAAGGTGAGCACGAGCGAAATCTTTCCAGTTTGCGCGAAAACGTGATTGTGGTTGCCCACGATTTGTTGCCAAGTGATACGGCAACCATGAAACGCGACCGCGTGATGGGCATTGTTACCGAAGCCGGTGGCTCAACCTCGCATACCGCCATCCTTGCCCGAGGTTATAAGATTCCAGCGGTTTTGGGCGTTCCTGATGCGACAGAAATTATGAAATCCGGAGACAGCATTATTGTTGACGCCTTGAATGGTCAAATTTTACTTGAGCCGGAAGAAGCCAAAATTCAAGAATATCAGGAAAAACTGATTGAATATGTCAAAGAAGAAGCCGAAACGAGCGAATTTTTGGATAAGATTCCATTGATTGCCAGCGGCGAACGCTTTAGCGTTGGTTTGAACGTAGGCGGCACAGATCCGGATGATAATGCTAAATATGTCGATTTTGTTGGTCTTTTCCGAACCGAATTCTTATATATGGGCAGCGAGCATATGCCAACCGAACAAGAACAGTTTGAGGCGTACAAGCGTGTTTTAGCGAACGCGATGGGTAATCCGGTTACTTTGCGAACGCTCGATATCGGTGGCGATAAAACTTTGCCCTATCTACCTCTGCCCAAAGAAGACAACCCCTTCCTCGGGAACCGCGCTTTGCGGCTTTGCCTGACGCATATTGATTTGTTCAAAACCCAATTACGGGCAGCCTTGCGCGCTTCAGCTTTTGGTCCTTTGCAAATCATGTTCCCCATGGTTGGGACGATGGATGACGTTCGCGCCGGTAAAGCTGTGGTCGAGGAAGTGAAAGCGGAACTCAGCGCAGAAGACAAGGCTTTTGACGAGAAAATTGCCATCGGTATTATGATCGAGATTCCATCAATTGCCATGATTGCCGATATGGTAGCCGCGGAAGTCGATTTTGCCAGCGTTGGCACAAATGACCTGACCCAATATTTACATGCGGTTGATCGGATGAATCCCGCTCTTGCTGATTATTTCCAGAGCATGTCGCCGGCAATGTTGCGTATTTTGGGTCGCATTTTCAGCGAATTTAATAAAGCTGGAAAACCAATTTCGGTTTGTGGCGAGTTAGCCGGAGATCATTTGGGAGCACTTTTGATGTTTGGGCTGGGTTTGCGCAAATTTAGCATGAATGGCACGAATATTGGTCGGGTGAAACGGACACTTTCGCTCTTTACGCTTGACGAAGCCCAGGAAATTGCAAAGAAAGCACTCGATCTGCCAACCGAAGCAGAAATTATTGCTTACGTAAACGCAGAAGTTGATAAAAAAGCTGAATAACTGAAAATTAAAGCTTGGTAGGGCGCGATTGAAGATGATTAAGCCTCAAGGGATTTGTTGCGTAATCTCATCTTCAATACCACTCACTTCGTTCGGGCACAATGTCCGCCGTTGCAAGATAAACACAGGCTGATTGAATGGGCGCAGCGTTTAACAATCAGGAAGCTTAAAGCCCATTCAATCTAACCCTACAATAAATGGCAGCCTCTTGAATTTAAATCAAAGTTGCTTGGATTAGCCGGTTTGTTGTTTTTGTTTTTTGCCAAACATCTCGCTGCGCAAACCGAAAAAGATTAGGATAAGGGCAAGCGGAATGGTGATTGCCGCGCTAATGATTGGCAGCTTCCGGACTTGTTTGAGCAGTTCGTCGCGACTGAGGACCTTTAGTTTGAAATCCCTCTCAAAAGTTTTCCCTTCTTCAATCAATTCATCGTTTTGGCTAAGGGGATAAGAATATTCGCCGCTTAATTTGCCGTCTAATTCTGTGTTTGGGATTAAATCCATCGGCAAAACGGTAAAAACCGGGATAAGAACTTCACTTTTCTTAGCACTCACGGAAAGGTTTTCGTCCCAGCCATGGTAATCGAAAGCATCTAAAAAGATGAGATTATCTGTTTTGGCAGCTTCTTGTAAAGAAAACTCTAATTTTTGGAGGGCAAATTTGCCTTCAAGCGATTGATTGCCCACAAAATAAAGGTTTACTTTTTCTCCGGCTGTGCCGTAAACAGTTTCCGGTTTATCTTGATTGAGAATTATCCGTTGGCTAAAGCTCTCAATCAATTGCACATCGCTTTTATCGATTAATGTGTAGACAGATGTGAGGCCGAAAATCAGCAACAACAATCCGATGCCAATAAGTAATAAAGGGGTACTGGATTTCTGGAAAAATTTCATAAGTTTGTCACATTTTCTTGTTTCTGTTATAGTTCAGATTATAATTCAGTATATACAGATTGCCAGTAATGTAGGAATAAGGCAAAACCAACAAACCCGGGAGGATCACCTTGAAGTTAACTGATTTATTAAGACCTAATCTCATAGAAGTAAATGTTCATGTCAAAGATTGGCAAGAAGCTGTCCGTGCCGCAGGGCGATTGTTGGTTGAAGATGGAGCAGTTGAGCCGCGCTTTGTCGATGCAATGATCGAGGTCGTCAAAGAGTTTGGCCCCTATATCGTTTTAGCACCCGGATTCGCTATGCCACATGCCAAAGCAGAAGCCGGCTGTATCAAGTCCAGTTTGTCTTTGATTACACTGGCTGAACCGGTTGAATTTGGAAATCCTGAAAACGATCCGGTTTATGTTGTCGCCGCGCTAACTGCTGCGGATCATGGTGCCCACATTGAGGCACTTAGCCAGCTCGCAGATGTCCTCGCAAATGATGAAGTAGTCGGTCTATGGGCAAAAGCCAAAGATGCTGATGAAATTTTAAAAATTGTAGAAGAAAATTCTTAAGGAGAAAATTATGATTAAAATTTTTACCGTTTGTCCACAAGGCCTTGGCAGCAGTTTAATTGCTAAAATCAATGTCGAAAAAGCTCTCACCAAAATGGGTGTCGAGGGCGAAGTTGAAACCGCAGGTGTAACGTCAATCACCGGTCAAACTTTTGACCTGATTGTTACTGTCCCCGAGATGGCAGACTCTTTGGAACGTTATAAGGATAGGCTCGTTTTTGTGACTAACTTCTTTAAACGTGACGAGATTGCCGATACTCTGGAAGCAAAATTCCGCGAGATGGGCTTGGTTGAATAAACCGTCCATAGATTAATTTTTCCGATTAATAGAAAGGAGGCAGAGCCGAAAATATTTTTGCCCATATTTTTTGTTTATTAATAAGTAAATCTAAATCATCTTTATTGGAGACTTAAAATGCAAATAATTATTAACATCTTTAATTTCATTGCTGACGAAATCCTTTCTAATTACAGTATTATTTTGGGTTTGGTCGCTTTAGTTGGTCTTCTGCTTCAGAAGAAATCTTTCGGTAACGTTGTTAGTGGCGTTATCAAGACAATCGTCGGCGTTACTATCATCAGCGCCGGTGCTGACGTTTTGGTTCGGGGTATTTCTCCTCTAACCGACATCATCAACCACGTTCTCGGTGTGCAGGGTGTTTTACCCACCAATGAAGCCGCATTGCCCTTTGCTTTGCAACAATTTGGCTCAATTGGCTCGCTGGTTATGGTTGGCGGTTTCATCCTCAACCTGCTTATTGCCCGTTTCACAAAATATAAGTTCATCTACCTGACCGGTCACATCATGCTCTACGTTTCCCTCTTTGTGGTTATCGTTGTGAATGCAACCGTCGGATTAACCGGATGGCAACTTTGGTTGGTAAGCACAATTGTGATGGGTCTCTATTTCACCTTGATGCCCGCTCTCAACTACGAAGGCACCAAAGCCGTGACCGGTGGCGAAAAGTTCTCCGTTGGTCACACCGGTGATTTCGCATACTGGTTCTCTTATCAATTTGGGAAGCTCTTCAAAAAGAACACCCGCTCTGCTGAAGAATTCAAACTCCCTAAAGGTCTTTCCTTCTTCCGCGATACAACTTCAAGCCTGGCGCTTACCATTTTCCCGATTTTCTTGATTTTGATCATCGTTTCCTGGAATTGGACAGCAGCCAACATTACCGGCGGTCAGAACCCGATTATGTTTGCTGTACTTCGCTCCCTGACCTTCGCTGCCGGTATGGCAATCGTCCTGGCTGGTGTTCGCATGATGCTTGGTGAAATCATTCCTGCTTTCGCCGGTATTTCCGAAAAACTGGTTCCCGGTGCTGTTCCTGCTTTTGACTGCCCGGTTGTCTTCCCCTATGCTCCAACAGCCCTGCTGTTTGGTTTCATCTCGATGTTCGTCGGGATGGTTATTGCCACACTTTTGCAGGTGGCATTCAAGAGTCCCTATGTAGTCTTACCTGGAATTGTCCCCGCCTTCTTCGCGGGTGGTACCTCCGGTATCTTTGGTAATGCCAAAGGTGGTTGGAAAGGTGCTGTCTTCGGGCCATTCATTATGGGTGTCGTTATGCAAGTTGGCACAGCCCTCTTGATTCCCTTTACCGGTGAGCTTTTCAATCAGGGTGCGACATTTGGCGATCCCTTCTATGCCACAGTCGGTTTGGCTTTCGCAAAAGCCGGTGACTTGATTGGCAAAGGCGGCATTTTGAGCATCATCACTATGGTCGTTCTGGTCGGCTTGGTTGCCTGGGTTTTCATCGCAGGCAGAAATTACAAGGGTCTGGACGAAGTAGCTAAGTAAGCTGGACTTTAATTTTAGTGGCTGCGCTCCTACAGGCAGCCACTTTTTATTTTATAACGGTATACTTGACATAAAATTGAGGGGTCTGATTGAAGACCTCTTTTATAAAGTCTGAGAAGGAGAACGATGGAAAAGAATACTCCATTACAAGAAGAAGCAATCAATGCTATCCGATTCTTATCCGCTGATGCGGTTCAAAAGGCAAACTCCGGGCATTCAGGACAGCCGATGGGTTCTGCCGCTATTGCCTACACACTCTTTAGCAAACATTTGAAATTTAATCCAGCCAATCCAAATTGGGCTGACCGAGACCGTTTCATCCTTTCTGCCGGTCATGGGTCAATGCTTTTATACAGCCTATTCTATCTGACCGGTTACAAAGAAATGACTATGGATCAGCTGAAGCAATTCCGCAAACCCAACAGTTTGACACCCGGTCACCCCGAATATGGACACACTGCCGGAGTTGAAACAACGACCGGTCCTTTGGGACAGGGTTTGGCGGTTGCCGTTGGTGACGCAATGGCTGAAGCACATTTGGCAGCGGTCTATAACAGCGAAACGCATAAGATTGTTGATCATTACACCTATGTCATCGCAGGTGATGGTGATTTAATGGAAGGCGTTTCTTCCGAGGCTTCTTCCTTGGCAGGACATTTCCAACTGGGCAAGCTGATTGTCTTTTATGATGACAATCGGGTTACGATTGACGGCGGCACCGAAATCACCTTTACGGAAGACCGCGCAAAACGCTATGAGGCTTACGGTTGGCAGGTTTTGCATGTTGAAGATGGCAATAACGTTGCTGAAATTGACCGCGCGATTATCGCCGCAAAAGCCGATCCGCGACCTTCCATGATTGTTTGCCGCACTTACTTGGGCTATGGTTATCCGACTTGGGGAGGGCTTTCTGAGGCGCATTCCGGGATTCCCAGTGACGAAGAACTTGCCGGTGCCAAACTCGCTTTGGGCTATCCGGTTGAACCAAAATTTTATGTAAGTGACGAAGTTTTAGCGCACTATCGCGAAGCTTTGGACAGAGGCGCAAAAGCTGAAAATAAATGGAACGAAAGCTTTGCAGAATATACCGCTGAAAAACCGGAACTGGCAACCCAATTCAAACGGGTAATCGCAGGGGATTTGCCGGAAAATTGGCAGAGTGTTTTGCCGAAATTCGAAGCGAACGAAAAAGGCCTTGCAACCAGAAGTGCATCGCACAAAATCATCAATGCTTTGGCTGCGGTTTTGCCGGAACTTGGCGGCGGATCAGCGGATTTGAGCGGTTCTAACTCGACCACTATTGACAGCAGCCCACATTTTGAAAAAGAACATTACGAAGGGCGCTACTTCCCCTACGGTGTGCGAGAACATGCCATGGGCGCAATCACCAATGGTTTGAATCAGCATGGCGGCATGATTGCTTTCGCAGCTACATTTTTGGTCTTTTCAGATTATATGCGTCCGGCAGTTCGGCTCTCTGCTCTTTCGAATACGGGGAGCATCTGGGTCTTTTCACACGACAGCTTCTGCCTTGGGCAAGACGGTCCTACGCATCAGCCAATTGAGCATCTAAGCAGTTTCCGTGCCATGCCAAATTTGGTAACTTTGCGCCCGGCTGATGCAAACGAGACCGTTGAAGCCTGGAAGATTGCAATTGAACGGCGGCATGCCCCAACGCTTTTAGCACTAACCCGTCAGGCAGTGCCAACTTTCGACCGAGAAAAATATGCCTGCGCTTGCGGCACCAAGAAGGGTGCCTATGTCATGGCAGATTTGGGCGACAAGCCAGTTGAGCTCGTCCTGATGGCAACTGGTTCGGAAGTTGAACTGATTGTCAAAGCTGCTGAAATCCTGGCAGCCGAAGGCGTGGGTGTTCGCGTGATTTCAATGCCATCCTGGGAACTTTTTGAAGAGCAAACTGAAGAATATCAAAACGAAGTGATGCTACCCGAAGTGAAAGCTCGCTTGGCTGTGGAAGCAGCGACCAGCCTTGGCTGGCATAAGTGGGTTGGGCCTGAGGGCAAAATGATTACCATCGATCGTTTTGGCGCTTCAGCACCAAATGATTTCCTCTTTAAGGAATTTGGTTTTTATCTGGAAAATGTTTTGGAAAAATGCCGCGAACTTCTGGCAAAATAATCGAAGCAAGCTAAATTATCGGATAAATCACGGGTGGTATGCAGGCCACCCGTGATTGAATTAACTAGCAAATTGTTGAATTATTGCTGCTTGCCCAAGCGGAATTCCCCGACTTCTTCCCAAAGGTTCTGATTGCTTAAACTAAGCATTGTCAATTTATCAATCGTGAATTTCCATTGCACGTCAATCGTGTTTAAAAATTCATTGAATGCGGTCGGATGGTTAGCCGTGTCACCATGTTGACTGAGCGTGATATGCGGAATCCAGTTCCCGGGTTGGTAAAGCAAGCTTGGATTTCTCCCAAATGGTTGCAAGGCGTTCCACAATTGGAGATGGGTTTCTACCAATCTTTTTGAAGGTAAAATCCGAACATAAACCACCGCGTTATCCTCTGAAAAACTGCTGACGATATCAGTTTCAATTTCAATTGGGCTCAAACTGGCAGACAGTCTTTCCAAGACTGCATTATAGCCCTCAGCATAAGAATCAGCATATTGCCAGGTGAAATGCGGTTCGGGTTTGACGTAATCCGATTCGTAAGCAAAGTACTCTTCTAAAATGGACCAAATTTCCATCACGGTCTCATAATAGGGTGGGGGTAAAAGCGTTACCAAAGCTTGCATACTTAATTATAACATGGCGCCGCCTTGTTCCACCTGCTAATAAATAATTAATCCAAGTATGATATTATCTTGGTGATGGAAATTAAACCAACGGATGAAGTCAAAGACAAACTGACCTCTCAAAACGAAGAAATTAAAGAAATAACCGAATCTCCGCCTGAAAACTTTTGGACGCGTTTCAAACAACTGGGTTTTGCAGAAGGGGTTTTACGGGCTGCAACTTTGCTTGCCACGGTTTTGATGATGTTGGCGATGGTTTTGCTTCTCAGGCGTTATTATGTCAATGCGGACGGCAGTTTGATTACGCAATTGCAAATCCCCGACCCTGTCCAGGCGATGGCACAGCCCGAATTACTCCTCCCGCCAATTGATTTGACGGCTGAAGAAGAGGAACTCACACGCCAAACAGCCATGGACACAATTTTGCCTGTTCGGATGCGCACAACTGTTGATTATTACACGGTACAACCCGGTGATACGCTCTTTTCGATTGCCTCGCGTTTCAATTTGTTGCCTGAAACCGTGCTTTGGAGCAATCGCTATAACATTGGCGACGATCCACATATGATTTTTCCCGGTCAGGAACTGGTTATCATGCCGGTGGACGGTACTTTGCATGTCTGGAGTGCCGGAGAGGGGTTGAACGGTGTGGCAGATTTTTATCAGGTCGACCCTGAAACGATTATCGACTACCCGGGCAACCATCTCAAGCTGGCGGAACTGGGCGATTTGTCCAATCCCAATATCGAAGCCGGCACAATGCTGATCGTTCCGGGTGGTAAGGGACAATATTCTGATTGGCGCGTTCCGCGAATTACTCGTGAAGACCCTGCCACCGCCCTCAATGTTGGACCCGGTGCTTGTCCGGATAAATATGACGGCGTTCTCGGCACCCAAAATTTCATTTTTCCGGTGAGTGCTCACAATTTGAGCGGCTACGATTTTTCCCCTTCAGCTAATCATTACGGCGTCGACTTTAGTGGCAACATCGGCGATCCGGTTTCAACAGTTGATAACGGGGTGGTGGTCTATGCCGGTTGGAATGACTGGGGTTATGGAAATATGGTTGTGGTTGACCATGGTCATGGTTGGCAAAGCCTCTACGCCCATATGGCGACGGTTGAAGTTGGCTGTGGGCAGGAAGTCTATCGTGGCGATCGCGTGGGCACGGTTGGCGATACCGGTTCCTCAGTCGGCGCACATTTACATTTTGAACTTCGGAACGACAACGCAGGTCGTGTGAATCCATGGGACTTTTTACAATGAAGCATTTGAAATTAACCCTCTTGCTGCTCACTTTCA
>Ga0265295_1003843_pt1 | contig 21074 bp, 20 predicted proteins | sample Munlansysbiofilm_FD_192503 | JGI IMG/M metagenome (GOLD analysis project Ga0265295, IMG submission 192503) | Leachate microbial communities from a municipal landfill in Southern Ontario, Canada - Methane capture system biofilm | ecosystem: Engineered > Solid waste > Landfill > Unclassified ... | reverse complement strand
GTAAAAAGCGATTCGGAATTCACAGAACAACCTCCCTCAGATGTGTGAACATTGAGGGTACTATATCTTGTGGTTGAGGTTCAGTAAACGACTGTCAAATCACCCACACAAAATGGAACAGAACCTTAAATAAAGCAGAGATAAATGATGCTACGCAGGCAAGTGCCTCTGTCATTGTCAATACTTTATCTGATTTTGGCTTGCAGCAGATTATCGGGCAACACCTTGGCTTTATTAACCTTGATCTGGATCTGCTGATGAGTGATGTTTTGGAAATCTTGCCAAAAGATCAGGTGGTGCTAGAGCTGCTGGAAAATATGGAAGTAACACCGCAACTGATTGCACGTTGCCGTGAACTTAAGGAAGCAGGCTTTTTCCTTGCCCTGGATGACCACCAATTTGCTCCTGAATATGAGGAACTTTACCAACTTGTGGACTTGGTAAAAGTGGATTTGATGTTAACTCCGGCTGATAGTCTGGCATCGGTTCTGGCGCATTACCGCACTTATTCATTTAAGTTGCTGGCAGAAAAAGTTGAGACTTTGCAGGAGTTTAACCAGTGTATGGAACTTGGCTTTGATTTTTTTCAGGGCTATTATTTTGCCAGACCAGCTCTTATTGAAAAAAAGAAAGTAGATGAAAGCAGCACAACATTATTACGTCTTATGCGGCTTTTATCTGATGATGTTGAAATTACCGAGATTGAAAAAACTTTCCGCAGCAGCCCCGGGCTTACCTATAAGCTTTTGTTGCTGGTTAATTCTGTTTCTTTACTTGGTCTGCAAAAAATACAAAGTGTGCGCCACGCCATTACCATGTTGGGGCGTACCCAGATGAAACGTTGGGTGCAATTAACCCTGTTTGCCGCAAGTAGCGGCAGTGCAACTGATAACCCGTTGGTGGATATGGCAGCGGTGCGTGGCGGACTTATGGAACACCTGACTTCGCAGTGTCCACAAACCAAAGACCGTTATGAGGCACCGGAACAAGCATTTATGGTGGGGATTTTGTCACTTCTTGAAACACTTTACGACATATCCATGGATTCCATTGCCAATGAGCTTAACCTTTCTGAAGAAGTGCAGCTTGGTTTAATCAAGCGTGAAGGGGTTTACGGAAAAATGCTTTCACTTGCCATAGCATTGGAACATATGGATTTTTCTCTGGCAGTTGATCTGCTTGATGACCTGCAAATTGATCACCATATTTTAATTGAAGCACAGATGACTGCCTATAACTGGCAAAACCAGGCAAATGTATGACCATTGCTTTTGCTGTATCAGAAGCAAAAAACCGCTGGCTGCAACAACGGATGCAAGAACTGTCCATTAAAGAAGAAGATCTGGAAGAGCGTTTTGTCCGTTCCTCGGGTAAAGGCGGGCAGCATGTCAACAAAACATCAACAGCAGTACAGATACGCCACCTGCCAAGCGGCATTGAAGCACGTTGTGACAAGGAACGCAGCCAGTCATTAAACCGTTTTCTTGCCCGCCGTGAACTACTGGAAAAAATAGCCCGCTCCCGTGGTTTAACCACAGCCACTGATGAAAATACTGCCAGAATACGCAAACAAAAAGCACGTCGCAAACGCCGTACAACCTCCAACAAAACCAACCCGGATACTGATTGCCAATGATTACTTCTGAAACATTACGTCACCTTGAATTTGATAAAGTGCTGCAATTTGTGGCAAAAAATGCCCGCAGCAACAGCACAGAAAAAGCTGTAACCTCCATGACAGTGCTTACCAGTGCCGACGATATCCGCAGACAGTGGGGGTGTATTGAAGAAATCCGCTGTTTATTCAGGCAGCGGATCAGCCTGAATATCGGTTTTTTTACAGATATCCGACCATATCTGGATGAAGTGCGCCCTGAAGGTGCTATTTTGGCACCCCACGCTCTTTTGCAATTTATTCCGGTTTTAGCCAACCTGTCTGCTGTTTCGCGTCAGTTTGCCCCCCGTCAAGACATCCCGCTTTTAAAAAGTATGCAACCACAGCCAGAAGCCATGGATGACCTGCTTGAACCACTTTCAGCCACCCTGGATGATGAAGGGAATATCCTTGATTCAGCATCAGCTGCACTGGCGGAAATACGTAAAGCCAAAAAAGGTCTTGCTGCCAGAATACGCAGAAAACTCGAAGAGATTGTCCGTAAGCATGAAACCGCAATTTTTCTGCAAGATGACTTCATCACCATCCGTTCTGGACGCTGGGTAATACCGGTGCGCATGGATTCAAAAGGGATGGTGCCAGGGGTGGTGCATGATGTTTCATCATCAGGTGAAACCGCTTTTATGGAGCCATTGGAAATTATCCCTTTTGTAAATGAGCTGGAAAACCTGACTGCTGAAGAAAAAACTGAAGAAATCCGTATTTTACGTACACTTTCCAACTGGATACGTGAGGATGCAGACCGAATTTCAGCCAGCTTCAAAGCCCTGGTGGAGCTGGACAGGCTGGATTGTCTGGCAAAATATGCCGAGCAGTTTGAGATGTCTGTACCGCAACTGTCTGAAAACGGACAGCTGCGCCTTGATCAGGCACGCCATCCTTTGCTGCTTGCTTTACGGGCAGAACGCAACAGCACCTTGCCTGTGGTACCGCTTGATATCAGGCTGGGTGAGCTGCTGCCAACAGATAATCATGAAGAAAAAGAACATTGTCAGGTTATTGTAATCAGTGGTCCCAATGCTGGCGGTAAAACCATTGCCCTTAAAACCGTTGGTCTGATCAGCCTGATGGCTCTTGCCGGTATGCCGATTCCGGCTTCATCCGGCTCAGTTGTTCCCTTACTTGATAATCTGCTGGTGGATATAGGTGATGAACAATCAATAGAAGCCAGTCTTTCCACCTTTTCAGCCAGGGTTGCAGCCATTGCCAGGATTCTTGAAAAAGCCGGCAACCGCAGTCTGGTGCTGTTGGATGAACTTGGTACAGGTACTGAACCAAAGCAGGGTGCAGCCATTGGTTGTGCAGTGTTAAACGAGCTGCACAAAAAAGGTGCATTGGTAATTGCCACTACTCATTTGACTGAAATAGTTGGTTTTGTGCAGCGTACACCAGCCATGTTTAATGCAGGTATGGAGTTTGACAGCAATACCTGGACACCTTGTTACCGCCTGATGATGGGTGAACCCGGGCAATCCCATGCTTTGGAAACAGCGCGTCGTTATGGTCTGCCAGAACCAGTACTTGCTTTTGCCAAAGAGTTGCTGGGTGATGCAGGCACCGCCTTTGCAATGGTGATTGATGACCTGAACAAAAAACGCGAGCAGTTGTCTGTTGAGCTGGCAGCAGCTAAAAATGACCGTTTGCAGCTTGCCAGGCAGCAACAAAAACTTGAACAGCAGCAGGCAGAGTTTGTACAGACGCAAAATATTGCCAATGAGCAAAGTAAAGAAGAGATGCGCAAACTGCTTGGCAATACCCGCCGTGAAATGAACAGCCTGCTTGATGAACTGCGGCGGGAAAAGCGTAAAGAAACTGCGGAAAAGTTGCGTAAACGCACTACAGAGCTTGAAGTAGCCTTTGCGCCTGAAGCTGCCAGCCAGGCGGTTTCCACAGATGAAATCAAGCCAAGAGATTTTGTACATCTGCGCTCTTTGGGACGAGATGCGCAGGTGCTTGGTTTTGACAACGCCAGGGAAAAGGTGCGGGTGCGGGCTGGTAATATTGAACTGGAAGTGCCTTTGCACGGCATAAGCAGAGCAGGTGCCAAAATTTCTGCTGGTAAAACAGTCGAAAAAACGAGCTTTAAATCAGCGGCATGGTTACAAAAAGAAGAAGCTGCACCTGATGAACTGAACCTGATCGGGCAGCGCACTGATGATGCACTAATCCTGCTGGAAAAATTTGTTGATCAGGCAGTGCTGGCAGGTGTACAGGAACTACGGATAGTGCATGGACTTGGCAGCGGAGCATTGCAACGTGCAGTGCGTGAGTTTATGGGACGGCATCCGCAGATACGTACCAGTCGTGCCGGTGAGGCGCATGAGGGGCGGGATGGGGTGACTGTGGCTGTGGTAGACACAATATAATTTTATGGTGAATATTGTTTAATGCACGACTTTATCATTGATATATCTGAAACAGAGGTACGCAGAGAGCGGGAAAAATCCCGCGCTTTGCGTAAAAGTCGCTGGTGGCAAAACAGGTTGGCACAGGGAATCTGCCACTGGTGCCAGGGCAGCTTTGCTGTGGATGAGCTGACCATGGATCATATAGTGCCGGTGACACGGGGAGGAAAATCCAGCAGAAACAACGTTGTTCCGGCTTGTAAGGAATGTAATAACCGCAAAAAATATCTGTTGCCCATGGAGTGGGAAGAATATCTTGAAAATTTGCGGCAATCAGATGGGGATTTTGTATGAAAGCACGTTACAAGGCAGTTATTTATGATTGTGATGGGGTGATTCTGGATTCAATTGAATCAAACTATATCTTTTATAACCGGATTATGTCTGCACTGGGCAGACCGGAAATTGACAGACTTTGCAATGAGTCGGAAAAGGTTTTACATACTTTTTCGTATCTAAATGTTATTGAGCATTTTTTTGGCAATGATCCCCAGAAAGAAGAAGCACTGAACATAGGCAAAACCATCCGCTATCGTGAGCTTATGCCCTATATGAAGCGTGAAGAAGGGCTTCTGGAAACCCTGACAACACTCAAAAGCAGGGTAGAGCTGGCTATTTGCACCAATCGTGCAGCTTCAATGGAGATGATTATTGATGATTTTGGGTTGCAGGGTTTTTTCAGCTGCGTAATGACCGCTGCCAAAGTTAAAAACCCGAAGCCTGATCCGGAGCCACTTTTCAAGGTGTTGGAATGTCTTGATATTTTACCGGAAGAAGCACTGTTTGTGGGAGATAGCGAAGTGGATTATCAGGCTGCTACCGCTGCTGGTGTGCCGTTTGTTGCCTATAAATCACAATTGCCCGCATTGGCTGTGCTTGAACGGCACCAGGATATCCTGCCGTTTGTATTGGGGTGAACATTTATGCTCAATGTTGATATTTCTGCAATAGCAAGCAAAGCACCATCTCCTGCCTATGTGGTGGATTTAGGGCGTTTGCGGCATAATCTGTCGATTCTGGATGAGGTGCAGCAAAAAAGTGGTGCCAAAATCCTGATGGCTTTAAAAGCATTTGCCATGTGGGATGTTTTTCCGCTGATCAGCAAAACCTTAAAAGGTGTTTGTTCCAGTTCGCCCTGGGAAGCAAGGCTTGGTTATGAGCAGTTTGGTGGCGAGGTGCACAGTTTTGCAGCAGCATTTAAAGAAGCTGATATTCTTGAACTGTTGCCCATATCTGATTATCTGGTTTTTAATTCTTTCAACCAGTTGGAACGCTTTCGTCCGCAGTGGGAAAAAAGCAATGTTTCCATTGGTTTGCGGGTTAATCCAGAACATTCTGAAGGTCATACAGCCATTTATGATCCCTGTGCCCCCTGTTCGCGGCTGGGGATTACAGCAGACAAATTTGTTGATAATTCGCTGGCAGGTGTGCAGGGGTTGCATTTTCATACCCTTTGCGAGCAGCTTTTTGAACCTCTGGAGCGTACAGCCAGGGTTTTTGAGGAAAAATTTGGGTGCTATCTACATGGTATGAAGTGGCTTAATCTTGGGGGTGGGCATCACATCACCCGTGATGGTTATGATATTGACGGTCTGGTGGAGCTGATAAAATATTTCCGTACAAAATACAATCTGGAAGTTTATCTGGAACCTGGTGAGGCAGTGGTAATCAATACCGGTGTACTGGTTTCAGAGGTGCTGGATATTGTGGATAATGGTATGCAGATTGCTGTTTTGGATGTTTCAGCCACCTGCCATATGCCCGATGTGCTGGAAATGCCTTACCGTCCTGACATTACCAACGGGTTTGATGCAGGTGAAAAACCTTTTACCTACCGCTTGGCTGGTCCTTCCTGCCTTGCTGGCGATGTTATCGGAGACTGGTCATTTGAAAAGCCTTTGTCAGTTGGTGACAGACTGGTTTTTGAGGATATGTCCCATTATACCATGGTGAAAACCACCACTTTTAACGGTATCCAGCATCCCCATATCTGTACCTGGGAGCCGGAGAGTGAAAAACTGGCTGTTATACGTAGTTTTGAATATGGGGATTTTAAAGGCAGATTGTCCTGAAGATAAAAAACCCTCTCTTTTGCAAGAGAGGGTTTTTTATTTTACTCAACTACTCGGTTACTGGTACTGCTTTTACTTCTTCAGCTTTGGCTGCTGCACGCTTTTCCATACGTATCTGTCTGGCTTTGGTCAGGTTTTCACCCAGCTTGTTATCCAGTGCAGCCTGACGGCGTGATTCTGAATAGCTTTTGGCTGCCAGCGGAGTGCCGGAAGGCAGATCGAATTTCTTGCGATACGCAGCGGGTTTCATATCATGAACCTGCTTAAGGTGACGGGTAAGGGTTTTAAAACCGCCTTTTCCGCATATAAGACAGATGATCTGATCTTTCTGGATAGACCTTTTGGGGCTTATTTTAACAGCAGGAGCAGCTTCTTCCTGAGCATTATTGTCGGCATCTGCTGTTGTACCATCACCAAGGTTTTTTAATGTCTGATAGACATTCTGGATTTCACTTAAAAGCTCATCCTGAGACATCTTGGCAGATGTTGCATGGGAAGAGACTATGCTTGCTGTTAGTTCTACAAGTGTTGACGACATATTTTTTCTCCTCTGTTTTACCTGGCTTGCACCTGTAAATTACACAATATTTCAACAAATGGTTTCCAAATTGCAAACAACCCTTTACGGACGGGAACTATTTAAGGTTTTTGATCGCTTCTTCTATCCTGTCCATCCCTTTTGCGATGTTTTCCATGCTGATGGCATAGGACAGGCGGGCGTAGCGGTCATCACCAAAGGCGATTCCTGGAACCAGTGCCACCTTGGCATCTTCCAGCAGGTATGCGGCAAAATCGCTTGAATTTTCAATTTTTTTACCGCCTGGTGTTGCTTTTCCGTAGCAACCGGAAAAATTGGGGAATACATAAAAAGCACCGTTTGACTTGAAGCAGGAAACACCAGGCATGGCGTTAAGCCGCTCCACAATGTAGCTGCGGCGTTTTTCAAACTCGGCATTCATGGTTTTTATAGCATCCTGTGAGCCGTTAAGTGCCTCCACAGATGCTTTTTGTGCAATGGAGGTGGCATTGCTGGTGGATTGCGACTGCATTTTGGTCATGGCAGCCATCAGCTCTTTGGGACCACAGGCATAGCCTATCCGCCAGCCGGTCATGGCATAGGTTTTGGAAACGCCGTTAACCACAATGGTGCGGGATTTAAGCTCAGGAACCACCTGGGCTATGTTATAAAAAACAAGTCCATCATAGATGAGCCTTTCATAAATATCATCGGCAACAACCAATACGTGATCATGCTTTAGTAGCACCTGCCCAAGTGCAGCCAGCTCTTCCTTGCTGTAGGTAGAACCGGTGGGGTTGCAGGGCGAGTTGAGGATAAGGTACCTGGTTTTGGGGGTAATTGCTTTATCCAGCTGCTCCGGGGTGATTTTAAAACCTGTGGATTCATCAGTCATGATGAAAACCGGAGTACCGCCGGCAAGTACAACCTGATCAGGGTAAGAAACCCAGTAAGGTCCCGGGATAATTACTTCATCACCCTCCTGAATCAAGGCCTGGGAGATGTTGTAAAGTGTATGCTTGGCACCACAGGCAACGGAAATTTCATCCCTGGTGTACTCCAGCCCATGATCGCGCTTCATTTTGGCAATAATGGCATCCTTCAGGTCATCTGCACCGCCAACAGCCATATAGCGGGTAAAGCCTGCATCAATGGCTTTTTTGCCAGCTTCACGGATATTCTCCGGAGTATCGAAATCAGGTTCTCCGGCACCAAAGCCTACAACATCAACCCCTTGGGCTTTTAATGCCTTTGCCTTGGCATCAATGGCAAGGGTTGGGGATGGCTGGATTTTGTTAACACGATCTGCGAGTTTCATACTGCCTCCTGTTTTTATTGATTGATTCTGCTGAATCAACTTGTTCCGGCTATGACCTGGTTACCGGCAAGATTTATATTTGTTTAACATTGCTGTTTTAACTTCAGTTGGTACAAAACTGTCTACATTACCCCCCAAAGAACATACTTCACGTACTATGGAGGAAGAAAGATAACCGTACTGAACAGAGGTCATCATAAACAGGGTTTCGATTTCATGACCAATACAACTGTTCATTTGCGCAATCTGGAACTCATATTCAAAGTCTGAAATTGCCCTCAGACCACGTACAACAACCTGGGCATTTTTTGAAGCAGCATAATCTATCAGAAGACCGCTAAAAGTGTCAACAGAGACACGCTGTTCATCCTTTAAAACTGTACGGATAAGTTCTACACGTTCTTCGATTGTAAACAAAGAGTTTTTTTGCGAGTTTCTGGCAACAGCCACAATAACATGATCAAATATTTTAAGGCTGCGTTTAATGATATCAATGTGACCATAGGTAATGGGATCAAATGAACCAGGATAGATTGCCGTTTTTTTACAGGTCATGATTTTCCTCTGTTGTGTAAAACAAAATTGACGTATCGCCATAATCTCGGCGATCGTAAAGTTTACAAAAATCGTATTTTTCTATCTGCATGTTTCTATTGCTTGTTTCAATTACAACAGTACCACCTGGTCTGACAACTTCAGACATAATACGTTTTAAAAAATTACCTTGTACTCCATTGTTGTAAGGAGCATCAAGTAATACAAGATCAAATTCATGGTTTTTAGCGGCAAGAATCTGGATTGCTTTTTCAGCATCAAGCCTAAGTACTGTGGCAAAATCTGTAAAACCTGTATGGGAGAGATTTGCCTGCACAGCTTCAATAGCCTGACGGTTTTTATCAACAAAGCAACAGGATTTTGCGCCGCGTGAAATAGCTTCAATACCCAATGCACCACTGCCGGCAAAAAGATCAAGCACTTTTGCGTTGTGCAGAAGCTCGGCATTTTCCAGAATACTGAAAAGAGCCTCTTTTACACGATCAGCCGTAGGGCGGGTGTTGGTGCCACGTGGTGTTAAAAGTTTCAGTCCGCCTGCTTTTCCGGAGATTATACGCATCAGATTTCACCTTTGTTACAGAGTTATAACCGTTTATATAACTGAATTGCCGACAGATTGAAAAGCAGTCTTTCCAGAAAAGCTACATATATTATATAATAGTAATGCTATAAAGATTTACAACAACATCAAGTTTCAGGATTAAAACCAGATTGGAGTGCGAATTACATGGAAACCAACAAGCTGCTTACGGCGCAGGCTATAATGAAAGGTTTTACCATGCTGCCAACAATACCGGCAGCAGCAGCCAAAGCTATCAAGCTTTTAAATGAAGATGATGTTGATCTGGATGCTGTTGCGGACATTATGCTTTCTGATCAGGTTTTGGCAGCCCGTGTAATCCGTATTGTAAACTCTCCCTTATATAAAGTTATTGATGAGATAAACTCGGCTCGCCAGGCTTTGCTTTATCTGGGGGCACAACGTATTTTCGAAATTATCCTTACTTCCTGCTTTCTTGAAGTTACGGATGTAAGTAAGCGCAGCCCTCTGAAAATAAAACATTGCTGGGAACATGCCTTTGGCGTGGGGCTGGTTGCCCGTCGTCTGGCTGAATCAATCAATTATCCTCAGCCCGAAAATGTCTATGTTGCCGGTATATTACACGATGTTGGCGAGGTTATCCTCAGCCAGCACCGCAGGCAGGAATACACCAGGGCAATTGTGCTGGCACAAAGTGAGCAGCTTGATATTTATCATGCAGAGATGAGAGTATTTGGCACAAGCCATGCTGATATAGGCTATCTGCTGGGCAAACAGTGGAATTTTCCTGCTGAATTTTTAGAAGCAGTATTTATGCACCATGATGAAAACTTAAAAGATATGCCTAAACTGACCCTTTTGGTGGCTTTGGCTGACTGTTTCTGCAACTCTGTGGGGATAAACTGCCTTGGTATACGCTACAAAGACGAAGCTGATGAAACCAAAGCTGTACGGCTGATTCAGGAACATCTTCCCAGCCTTGACACAAGCGATTTTGAAAGCCTGATGATCTCCATGGAAAACCTGACCTTTGAAGTACGCTGTGCTGTGGAGGTAATCTACTCCTGAACAGAGTTTTGAAAAACCACTGTCAAATACTTGACATATCCCTTCATGGTACTTAGCTTCAAGACAGTTACCCTGTTTATCTGATGAAGAAAGGAGCTGTCAAACAATGGATATAAACCGCCTTACTCAAAAATCCCAGGAGGCTTTGGCTGCTGCACAATCAAAAGCCACTGCCTACGGTCATGTTGAAGTGGATGGAGAGCATCTGCTTTGGGCGTTGTTGCATCAGGATGGCGGGCTTATACCGCGCCTTTTAACCAGGATGGATCTGGATCTTGCTGCCCTGCAAAAAGCTTTGGAGGCAGAGCTTGATCGCCGCCCTCGTGTATCTGGTCCTGGCGCAGAACCAGGTAAAATTTATGTGTCGCAACGTTTTTCACGTTTACTGGTGGCAGCTGAAGCAGAGGCCAAGCGGTTAAAGGATGAATATGTTTCAGTGGAGCATCTGCTTTTCGCACTTTTGGCAGAAGGGGAGGGGACAGTTGCCGGCAAGCTGCTTAAGCAGTACGGAATCAGCCAGGAAAAATTGCTGGAAGCTTTGACGGCAGTGCGTGGCAACCAGCGAGTAACCTCGGCAAACCCTGAAGAAACCTATGAAGCACTGGAAAAATATGGCCGTGACCTGGTGAAAATGGCACGTACAGACAAGCTTGATCCAGTGATTGGTCGTGATGAAGAAATCCGCCGTGTAATCAGGATATTATCCCGTAAAACCAAAAATAATCCGGTGCTTATTGGTGAGCCAGGTGTTGGTAAAACCGCAGTTGCCGAAGGACTTGCCCAAAGAATTGTGCGGGGCGATGTTCCGGAGGGTTTAAAGGACAAGACCATCTTTGCCCTTGATATGGGGGCACTGATTGCCGGTGCCAAATATCGTGGTGAATTTGAAGAACGCCTTAAAGCGGTGTTAAATGAGGTAAAAGAAGCAGCAGGCAGGATTATCCTGTTTATTGATGAGCTGCACACCATTGTGGGTGCAGGCAAGACCGAAGGTTCAATGGATGCCGGCAATATGCTCAAACCAATGCTGGCACGGGGTGAGCTGCACTGTATCGGTGCCACCACGCTTGATGAATACCGCCAATATATTGAGAAAGATGCAGCACTTGAGCGGCGTTTTCAACCGGTAATGGTTGAACAGCCAACTGTGGAAGATTCCATATCCATCCTGCGGGGGCTTAAGGAGCGGTTTGAAGTACACCATGGTGTAAAGATACAGGATAACGCCCTGGTTGCTGCCGCAACATTGTCTGATCGCTATATTACCGAACGTTTTTTACCGGATAAAGCGATTGACCTGGTGGATGAAGCCTGTGCCATGCTGCGTACCGAGATTGATTCCTTGCCGGCAGAGCTGGATACTATCTCGCGACGGGTGATGCAACTGGAGATTGAAGAACAGGCATTAAAAAGAGAAAAAGATGCGGCAGGTAAAGAGCGTCTTGAGGCTTTGCGTAAAGAGCTTGCTGAAGAAAAGGAAAAATCTGCTGCCATGCGTGCCCAGTATGATGCAGAGAAAGTGGCGATTCAACGTGTGCAGGGTTTAAGGGAGCATATTGAAAAAACCCGCCGTGAAATTGAACAGGCAGAACGTTCCTACAATCTGGAGTTGGCATCAAAGCTTAAATATTCCGAGTTGCCTGGTCTTGAAACAGCCCTGCAAAATGAAGAAGCTGCCCTTAATGCCCGTCAAGGTGGTGAAAAGCTGCTGCGTGAAGAAGTAACAGAAGATGAGATAGCTGAAATAGTCGCCCGCTGGACAGGTATTCCTGTAACCAGACTGGTGGAAACCGAGCGTGACAAGCTGTTGAAGCTGGACGAGATTTTGCACCAGCGGGTAGTGGGGCAGGATGAGGCGGTGCAACTGGTTGCCGATGCAGTGTTACGGGCAAGAGCTGGCATCAAAGACCCCAAACGTCCCATCGGCTCCTTTATCTTCCTTGGTCCAACCGGTGTAGGTAAGACCGAGCTGGCACGTACACTGGCAGAAGCGTTGTTTGATTCTGAAGAAAACATGGTGCGGATTGACATGTCGGAGTATATGGAGAAATTTGCCGTATCCCGCCTGATCGGTGCACCTCCAGGTTACGTTGGTTATGAAGAGGGTGGACAGTTGACAGAAGCGGTACGCCGCAAGCCTTATTGTGTACTGCTTTTTGATGAGATTGAAAAAGCTCATCCTGATGTTTTCAATATTTTACTGCAAATCCTTGATGATGGTCGGGTAACCGATAGTCATGGGCGTACTGTAAGCTTCAAAAACACAGTGATTATCATGACTTCCAACATCGGTGCGCCACACTTGCTGGAAGGTATTACTGCTGATGGAGAAATAAAGGAAGCTGCTCGCATTGCAGTGCTTAATGAGTTGAAAAATGCCTTCAGACCTGAATTTTTAAACCGTGTGGATGATATTGTGCTGTTTAAACCGCTGCAATTGGGTGAAATTACTCGCATTGCCGGTCTTTTGGCAGCACAGCTGGTGGAGCGTTTGAAAGAGCAGCGTATTGTGCTTGAAATTACGGATGAAGCACTGCAACAGATAGCCAGGGCTGGTTATGATCCGATTTATGGTGCCAGACCGCTTAAAAGGTATCTTCAGAGAGAGCTTGAAACCAGGGTTGCCAGGGCAATCATCTCCGGGCAGGTTACAGAGGGTGGACGCTTGCAGGTGGTGATGGAAGATGGTGAACTAAAGGTGGGATAGGAAGTTACAGATTCTACATATTCTACACAATAAAAGGGGCGTTGTTTAACGCCCCTTTTCTGTGATTATTGTTGCCCCAGCTGCTCAAGTAGTCCTCTTGCCTGTTGTGCCATCGGACTGCTTGGGTTTTGGGAAATAAGTTGTTCCAGAACTGCACGTGCCTTTTCAGGTTGGTGCAGATCAAAATTATATACAATGCCCTGGTTAAACAGGCTTTGCAGGTGTTGCGGATTCAGCTTGTTGGCTTTTTGAAAATTGCCCAGCGCACGGTCAAAAAAACCAAGTTCACGTAACATTACCCCCTGATCAGTGAGTACATCCGGATTATCAGGGTTTATCTCCAACGCTTTTTCATACGCCTGTACTGCTTTTTGCGGGTTATGGACATCAAAGTAAGCATTACCCAATGATATCCATGCCTGCAAGTTGCCAGCATCCTTTGCCACTATTGCTTCAAATTCTGCAATACTGGTGTTTAGCTGTGCAGTATTTGTAGTGGCATGTTGAGTGTTTGCATTGTGCGCTGTGGAGCTATCTGATTTGCCACTTACCATAATCCCGATCAAAAGCCCTATAATCAGACCAGCCATACCAAAAATAATATTTTCTTTATTCATTTAATCCTCTCATGGTTTTACTGGAACAGCATTACTGCCTGTAGCATCTGTTTTTCCTGATTTGCGTTCAGCAAGCAGCATTACAACAGGGCTGGATACAAAAAAAGACGAATAGGTACCTACAATTACACCGATAAACAGGGCAAATGCAAAATCATGGATCATTTCGCCGCCAAGGAAAAGCAGTGCTGATGCAGCAAACAACGTGGTCATTGAAGTTACAATTGTACGTGACAAGACCTCATTAACACTGCGGTTGATGATGGTTCCAAGATTGCCTTTAAGGTCTTTGTGCAGATTTTCCCTGATTCTGTCATAGACCACCACTGTATCAGTCAGTGAATAACCGGCAATGGTCAGTACAGCGGTGATGAAAAGCAGATTTATCTCCTTATCCAGCAGATAAAAAACAGCAAACATTGCCAAAAGATCGTGCAAGGTTCCCACAACAGCACCTACGCCAAAATTGAAATCAAAACGCCAGGCAATGTAGATGATGATACCCAGCATGGAGATTGCCACTGCTACCAGTGTGTCTTTACGTAGTTTGTCACCCACAGCCGGACCTATTTCAGTTGTGCTGTCAACGGTAATGGAAACATCCTGTAACCCTTTTTCAAGGGCTGCTGGCACCACCTCGGCAGCCTTACCAACAGACAGCTCACTTTTGCGTGCCAGTTTTACCAGTAGTTTGTTACCTTCCTTAACTTCTTGCAGCTCTGCTTCTATACCAGCACTTTGCAGTGCCTTACGGACATCAGCCATTTCCACCTGCTTATCAAAGTGCAGTTGCAATGACGTACCACCGGTAAAATCAATACCCATATTGGCTGTGCCACGGGCTATGGAAAGAACCCCCAGCAGACCAACAATGGTGATTACAATTGAGACAGCAAAGGTGATTTTGCGCATCCCGATAAAATCGATGTTTGTTTTGCCAAGAATCTCAAACATTGCTATCTCTCCTTTATATACTCATCTTTTTGACACGCCCCTTATGCAGGAAGATGTCAAAAATGGTTTTACTGACTGTAAAGGCTGTAAACAGGTTAATTATGATACCCAGCGAAAGTGATACGGCAAAGCCTTTCACAGGTCCGGTACCAAACTGGAACAGTACTGCTGCGGTAATCAGGCTGGTGATGTGGGAGTCAATAATGGTTAAAAATGCCTTGTCATAACCTGCTTCCAGTGCTGACTTTGGTGCTTTGCCAAGGCGTAACTCCTCACGTATCCTTTCAAAGATAATTACGTTTGAGTCAACAGACATACCAACGAGCAGCACAATGGCAGCAATGCCTGGCAGGGTGAGGGTTGCTCCCAAAGCCGCAAGCACAGCCATTAGAAACAAGATGTTGAGCATCATGCTGAAGTTTGCCACCAGACCGCTTAACCTGTAGTAGATAGCCATAAATATAAACACCAAAACAACACTTACACCGCCTGCCATCAGCCCTTTATCAATGGAGTCCTTACCCAGAGATGCACCAACAGTAACGTTTTGTATTACCTTTACCGGTGCAGGAAGCGCACCTGCCCGCAGCACTATGGCAAGGTCTGACGCTGTTTTTTCATTAAAGCTTCCGGATATCTGGGCACTGCCGCCGGAGATACGTTCTCGTATAACCGGTGCAGAATAGATGTTGCTGTCCAGCACAATGGCAAAGCGTTTGCCAACATTGGCTGCTGTTACCTGATCAAAAAGGCGTGCACCAAGGGAGTTAAAATCAATGGCAACATAGGGCTGGTTAAACTGTGAATCAATGCGCACCTGGGCATCGGTGAGCAAGTCGCCGGTGATCAGTGCCTTTTTCTTAACCACCATGGGAACTTCAGAAGTTACGCCGGTGGTGCGATCCACATATTTTTCCATCAGTATTTCCGCATCATCCGGTATGGCACCGCTGGTTGGAGAAATATCATCCATAACCAGTTTAAATTCCAGTCGGGCTGTGCGACCGATCAGTTCGATTGCCCGCTGTGGGTCTTTTATGCCTGGCAGCTGGATAACAATCTGGTTGCTTCCCTGACGGGCAATTACCGGCTCGGCAACACCAAACTGATCAATACGGTTGCGGATGGTTTCAAGAGCCTGCACAACAGATTTGTCTCTGCGATCCTGAATTTCACTATCCTGCATCCTGACCTGAATACCGATCAGACCGCCTTCTGCAACCGAAGAGTTAATGTCATAACTACGGTACTTGTCTTTTAGCAGCTTTTGTACCTGGTCGGCTGTATCCCGCTCATACAAAACAATGGAAACCTTGTCATAACCGGTTCTGGTGATCCGTTTGTAACGCAGATGTTTGGATGAAAGGGTGTCCTCCAGGTCTGTTGCCAGCAGATCAAGCGTGCCTTCAACAGCCTTTTTGGTGTCCACTTCCATTACCAGGTGTGTGCCACCTTGCAGATCAAGCCCAAGGCTTATTTTATCCTTGGGCAGAAAACCTTGCCACCATGCAGGTAATTGCGGGTTTAGCGTGGGGAACAGATAAATACAGGAAAGCAGTATAAATCCAACGGTCAGGATGATGCGCAATCCAGCTCCTTTGGGCATCGGGGTGTCTCCTTAAAAAAATATATAAGTAACTGAATTAAAGACTACTTAACGACTGTGGTTACAAACGGCTTGTCAATTTTGATTTTCACGCCAGTGGCAATTTCAAGAGTAATAATCTGGTCATCCTGAGCAACAATTTTGCCATGCATACCGCCAGCAGTTTTCACATTATCACCAACTTTAAGTGCTTCAATCATCTGACGATGTTCTTTTGCCTTTTTCTGCTGCGGACGGATTAACAAAAAATAAAAAATCGCAAACATAAGTATCAAGGGTACGAAGTTCATCATTGCTGCTGTTCCACTTTGTGCTGCTTGTCCCTCAGGTGCTGCTCCCATTGCAAATGCGGTTGTTGTCAAAATTGTTAACATAATCTTAATCCTCCTTTTGGTTTTCAGACATTTATGGTCTGCTTTTGATAAAAATCTTTTCTAAATTCTGTAAAACTGTTGTTGTTGATTGCCTGGCGCATTCTGGTCATCAGATCAAGGTACCAGGCGATGTTGTGGTATGTATTAAGCATTGCAGAAAGTATTTCCCCGCTTCTGAAAAGGTGCCTTAAATAGGCACGGCTGAAGTTTTTGCAAACATAGCAGCTGCACTGCGGATCAATCGGTTGCTGGTCATCACGATACTGTTGTCGCTTGATGTTAATCCGTCCCTGACTGCTAAAAAGCATTCCGTTGCGGGCATTGCGGCTGGGCATAACACAATCAAACATATCATAGCCATGCCACACAGCTTCTATCAGGTCTTCCGGTGTGCCGATACCCATTATGTAACGGGGATGGTCAACAGGCAGTAAACCGGAGCAGGCATCCATTACTTCATACATCACCTGCTTTTCTTCGCCAACAGAAAGACCGCCAAGGGCATAGCCATCAAAGCCGATTTCCTGTAAAGCCTCAAGGCTTTTCTGACGCAGATCAGTAAAACGTCCACCTTGCACAATACCGAACAGCAGTTGTTCAGTTAGTTGTTTAGTTTGCTGTTTCGCGGCTTTGCACCGTGCAGCCCAGCGGGTGGTAAGTTCCAAAGAGCGTTCAATATAGCTGCGGTTTGCATCGGCTGGCGGGCATTCATCAAAATTCATGATGATGTCTGCCCCCAAAGCCTGTTGTATCCTGATGGAAAGCTCTGGCGTAAGCAGGTGTTTTGAACCATCAATATGGGAGCGGAAACTAACCCCTTCTTCAGTTATTTTACGTAGTTCAGCAAGGCTGAATACCTGAAACCCGCCGCTGTCAGTGAGAATCGGTTTGTCCCAGGACATAAAACTGTGCAAGCCCCCCATCTGCTCCACAAGCTTATGACCTGGTCGCAGGTAAAGGTGGTAGGTGTTAGCCAGAATTATCTGCGCACCTGCCGACTGAAGATTGTCAGGACGCATCGCCTTTACAGTGGCAGAGGTGCCCACCGGCATAAAAATCGGGGTGGATATATCACCGTGGGGCGTTTTTAAAAGACCGGTTCTTGCGCGACAGCCACTATCCTGATGCAGTACTTTGTAATGTTTTACCATGGCATCCTATGTAATCAGCATGGCATCGCCATAACTATAAAATCTGTAACGTAATTCTATTGCCAGCTGGTAAGCCTGCATTGTAAAACCATGACCAGCCAGCGAGGCAACCAGCATCAAAAGTGTTGATTCAGGAAGATGAAAGTTGGTCAGCAGGGCATCCACAAGCTTAAAGTGGTAGCCAGGATAGATAAATATATCTGTTTCTCCGCTGCTGTTTCCGCTGGCTTCAATTTCATCGGCTGCATGTTCAAGGGTGCGTGCAACAGTGGTACCAACGGCGATTACACGCCCACCGTTTTGTCTGGTGCTGTTAATCAAGGTTTTACTTTGTTGTGGTATCTCAAACCGCTCACTGTGCATTTTATGCTGCTTGATATCAGCAACTCTCACTGGTTGAAAGGTTCCTGCCCCAACGTACAAGGTGATGGTTGCGGTTTTAACACCTTTAATATGCAGGTTTTCCAGTACCTCTTTTGTAAAATGCAATCCTGCGGTTGGTGCGGCAATTGCACCTGGTTTTTCAGCATAAACCGTCTGGTAACGCTCTTTATCCAGTTCTTCAGCGTCTCTGCCCAGGTATGGCGGAATAGGCATTTTGCCGACCTGTTGTAACCAGGCTGTAAAATCAATGCAATCCTTAAAGCATATCAGCCATTGTTGCTGGTCTGTGCGCTCAATTACTTCAGCCTGCATATTATCTGGCAGCTTTATCAGCTGACCTGTTTTGCAGGGTTTGGATGACCGTAGCATACATTGCCAGAGCAAACCTGAGTTGCCAGATGGTTGCACCAGCAAAATCTCCACCTGACCGCCGCTTTCCTTATGCCCAAATAGTCTTGCCGGTATAACCTTTGTGTCATTAAGTACCAGCAAGTCACCAGGATGCAGGTAGTCACCAAAATTTGCAAAACTACTTTCAGATATGTTCTGCAACTGTCGATTAAGCACCATTAACCTGGATTGATCACGTCTGTTTGCAGGGTAACGCGCAATCAGATCATCAGGCAGATGAAAACTGAAATCACTAATCAGCATAGGCAGGGTTTCAGTGAACCTGCAACCCGGATAAGTTGCTTAGCCTGGTGCCAGGGTAGTAATAGGAAAGTATCTCGGTGTACTTAAAACCATCCAGTGCCCGCTGCCTTGATCCCCACTGGCAAAGACCAACCCCGTGACCGTATCCGCGCCCTTTAAAATAAGCAGTATTGCCATTGGTGTTTACAGTAAAATTGGTGCTTTTAATGATGGTGGAGCCCACAGCCATTCTGAACTTGGTGGCAGGAATAGATATATTACCACGGTTGGTGCGCAGTATTACGCTGCTTAGCCGGTCGCGGTTATTGTGGGAGCCGGCTTTTATATCCAAAATACGACCGGTGTTATAACCTGCTGCACCAAGGCTGCTGGCTATACGGCTTAATTGCAGGGTCTGCTCCCATCTGCTGGAAGCAGCATTCAGACCATAGCGGTCATCCACACCTTGCAGGTAGGGCAGGGACATGCCCCATACATTTTGCGAGGCTTCTGTTTTTCCGCCACTGTTGGCATGGTAAAATGCCTGAATAACATCACCTTTGTAGGTCAGCACCTGTCCCTCTGTATCATGGACACCTTTTGCTGCCCGGCTGTCTTCCAGATCGCTACCATCGTAAGCCTGGTCCATAACAGTTGATTCAAGGTGAAAAAGAGCATTGTGACGTTCCTGACGTTTTGCCACAGCATAGGTACGGGCAATTACTGCCTGAACCTTGATCACCTCCATTGGCCAGGTGGAAGAGATTTCACTGTTAATAACACCGATCAGGTAATGCTCAAGCGGCAATTCATTGATTACCAGTATGCTGTTACCTTGTGGTACCAGCTCAAGAACACCGCGGTAGTTTTTTCCGTTAATGTTGGTTTTATCCGGTGCAGAGATACGCAGGGATTGGTATTGTTTGCCGTTTAGCAGCAATTTACCGGATCTGTTGCTTACAAGCACAGGGGGTTGCAACAACAGTGCAGTATCGTTTGCAGGCAGAGCCAGCAAGCCATCGCCATCAATACTGACATTGCTGACACCTTTTACAATGGCAACCCGGATCAGGTTTGCTGAAAGCGGTTCTGCATGCAGCTTTCCTGCAAAAGGAGTAAGGATTGCTGATAAAATCAGTGATATGAGTAGAATAAGTAATCGCATATGGTTTCTGATAAGTAAAATCAGCAAATTGAAACACAAAGAACATATGCTGTCAAACAGATTCAACAAGATGTAACAGGCTTTTGAAAAACGTTATGAGGAAGGCTGGATACAAGGCGCACGGAACGCAGCGACGAGGCATAACATTTAAAGTTAGCCGAGGAAGTGAGTACCGCGCAACGAAGTAGACAGCCTCCGCAGTAGTTTTTAAAAGCTCTGTTAACAGGTTTGACAGCCTGCCCGAGCAACAGGTAAAGTTCATTTCATGTCATTACTTAAAATTAACAATCTAACCACAACCATTCCCACCCGAAACGGCAAGCTTAATGCCGTAAACGATATTTCTTTTTCAATAGCATCTGGTGAGGTTGCAGCTCTTGTTGGTGAATCCGGTTCAGGAAAAAGCATGACTGCCCGCTCAATAATGGGTCTGGTGCCATCTCCTGGTTATATCGCTTCCGGCAGCATAAGCTTTGCCGGTCAGGAGCTGACCAGCCTTGGCAAGGACGGTTTACGCTCTTTGCGCGGTAATGATATTGCCATGATTTTTCAGGAGCCAATGACTTCACTTAACCCGTTGCTTAAAATAGGTGAGCAGATTATAGAGCCGCTGCTGCTACATTTAAACCTTGCCCGTAAGGCAGCCACAGAAAAAGCTGCGCAACTACTTTTACAGGTGGGCATTACCAACCCTTTGCAGCGGATAAACGATTATCCGCATCAGCTTTCTGGTGGAATGCGCCAGCGGGTAATGATTGCCATGGCACTGGCATGTGATCCAAAGCTGCTTATTGCAGATGAACCAACCACTGCCCTTGATGTAACCATCCAGGCGCAGATTCTGGCAGTTATTGACCAGCTGCGCAAAAACACAGGTATGGCCATGCTTTTGATTACCCATGACCTTGGCATTGTGGCTGAACGGGCAGATAAGGTGCATGTAATGTATGCTGGCAGGATAGTTGAATCTGCAACAGCCAATGAGCTGTTTACATATCCTTTGCACCCGTACACAAAAGGACTTTTGGCATCTTTGCCTGAAAATGCCATGCCTGGAAAGCCGTTGTTTACCATAAAAGGTCAGCCAACCACAGTTTATGCCGATTATGCTGGCTGTCCTTTCCGCAGTCGTTGTGCAGAAGTTATGGAGCAATGCGCAGTTGCCATGCCTGATGCCTGTATGGCAAGCAAAACCCATCAAGTACGCTGCTGGAGGCATCAATGAAAAGCAATACTCTGCTTTTTGCCAATAGCATCAGCAAAACTTTCAGCCTGAAAGATAGCCTGGGTAAAAAATCTGTATTAACCGCTGTTGATCAGGTGAGTCTGGAG
>Ga0265295_1003842_pt1 | contig 21075 bp, 14 predicted proteins | sample Munlansysbiofilm_FD_192503 | JGI IMG/M metagenome (GOLD analysis project Ga0265295, IMG submission 192503) | Leachate microbial communities from a municipal landfill in Southern Ontario, Canada - Methane capture system biofilm | ecosystem: Engineered > Solid waste > Landfill > Unclassified ... | reverse complement strand
GGCGGCGCGTCCTTGCCGAAAAATTGCGGAAGGCGCTTGACATTTGCCGTGCAATGGGGCAAATATGCCTTTCTCTTTTTGGAGGTTGATATCATGTACGCGATTATAGAAACCGGCGGAAAACAGTACCGCGTTGAAGAAGGTTCCAAAATCGTTGTGGAAAAGCTCGCGGCTCAGGCCGGAAGCGAAATTTCCCTGGACAAGGTGCTGATGGTCGGTGGCGCTGAATGTAAGGTTGGCGCTCCTTATCTTGCCGGTGCCGCTGTCACGGCGGAAGTGGTGGATCACGGGCGTGGCCCCAAGATCAAGGTGTTCAAGCGCTGGCGCCGCAATGACTCGCGCAAGATGCGCGGTCATCGTCAGGACTTCACCACCATTCGCGTCAAGAGCATCAACGGCTAGAACCTTTACAGGGTTTTGGCGGGCGTGAGGGTGAACGCCCCTATGTCCGACAATGACAGCCGCAAGGCTATTGTTGTTATGGCGAGCAAAAATTTATTCGCCCGGCTGAACCGTAGTTCAGCGCACCAGGGAGGCTACTATGGCTCATAAAAAAGCAGGCGGCTCTTCGCGTAACGGCCGCGACAGTGCAGGTCAACGACGCGGCGTCAAACGCTTCGGCGGTCAAAGCGTTCTTGCCGGCAATATTCTGGTGCGCCAGTTGGGCACCACCGTGTTTCCCGGCGTCAACGTGGGCATGGGCAGGGACTTTACCCTGTTCGCCAAGATTGACGGCGTGGTGCGCTTTGAAAAGTATATCCGCAAACGCCGCGTGCTTACGCGTGTGCATGTGGAGGCGGCCGCCAGCTAACGCGGCCGCGTGGAATTTGTCGAAAGGGAAGGGGCCGCAAGGCTTCTTCCCTTTCGGTGTTTGTACGGATGAAAATTTTGGCTAACGCGCATTTTGCGGGTATAGTCCCTCAGGGGTTGCCTGTCCGTGGCGTTTTCACGATCTGCGCGCTGTGCTGCTTCGTTTTGTGCGGGTTCGTTTTGTGCGGCTCTGTTTTGTGCAGATTCGCTGGCACAGGGCATGGGTTCAATGGTCTTGCCGTCAGGCGGGCGTTTTACACGCACATAAGTATATAATGTTGGGCCTGAGCGTCATTGGGCCAGAGGATAGAGCATGAGATTCGTTGATGAAGCCAGAATTCAGGTACGTGCCGGCAAGGGCGGGCATGGGTGCCTGTCGTTTAGGCGCGAAAAATTTGTGCCGCGCGGCGGCCCGGACGGAGGCAACGGCGGCGACGGTGGTTCGGTATATCTCAAGGCAGACAACCGCTTGCTTTCTTTGTACGACTTTCGGCTCAAGCGTCTGTATGAGGCGCAGAACGGCCGCCCCGGCGAAGGCAGCCAGTGCGATGGCCGCAAGGGTGACAACCTGGTGCTGAACCTGCCTGTGGGAACGCTCGTCTATGGCGAAGGCCCCGAGGGCGAGGAAGTGCTGCTGGCCGACCTGAGCGACCCGGACGCCGAAGTGCTGGTGGCCCAGGGCGGGCGTGGCGGCAAGGGCAACGAGCATTTCAAGTCTTCCACCATGCGTGCGCCGCGCTTTTCGCAGCCCGGCGAACCCGGCGAGGAACTCAGCCTGCGGCTGGAACTGAAAATTCTCGCGGACGCGGGCCTTATCGGCCTGCCCAACGCAGGCAAATCCACTTTCATCACGCGGGTTTCTGCGGCCAGGCCCAAGATTGCGGCCTATCCCTTCACCACGCTGACACCCAACCTGGGCGTCATGATCGATGAGGTGGACCCGGACAGACGCATGGTTGTGGCCGATATTCCCGGCCTGATCGAGGGCGCGCACGAAGGCTTGGGGCTGGGCCTGCGTTTTCTCAAGCATGTGGAGCGCACGCGCTTCCTTGTGCACATTCTCAGCATCGAGGATGTGGGCGATGAAGACCCCTGGGCCGGATTTACGCTGGTTAACGAAGAACTGCGCAATTTTGACGCCGAGCTTGGCGAGCGCAAGCAGATCGAAGTGGTCAACAAGATTGACCTCGTGAGTCCGGAGCGTCTCGAAGCCCTCAAGGAACGCGCCAAGGCCGACGGCCGCAAGGTATTCTTCATATCGGCCCGCGATGATATCGGTATCGAGCCTCTGGTTGAAGAACTGTGGCAGGTGTGCGCCTCCACCGCGCGCAATGAGCCACTGATCCGGCTTGAAGCCGTGCATCGGGACGAGGAAGAGGAATTTCCTGAAATCGAAGTTATCTATACCAAAGAATAGCAGGTACGGAGCGCATATGAGCAGGCAGCGCGGTCAGGGCGCGGATTCTGAAGCAGGGCTGCGCGCGCAGTCCGCAGGCCGACGGTCTGAAGGAGAGCGGGCAGAAAGCTGGCAGCAGGAGCGTGCCCGCGTTCTCTCCCAGGCCCGTGTGGTTGTCGTCAAGGTGGGCAGCGCCGTGCTCACTGACGCCAGTGGGCTCAACAGCCAGGTTCTTGAAGGTCTTGCCGCACAGCTTGCTTTTCTGCGCGATTTGCCCCTCACAGACGACGCGGCGCCCGCAGGGCAGTCAGAACCGGCTCCCCATGCTACGGACGCCTCTGCCCCTGCTCAGAACGCGCGTCGGCTCGTGCTGGTTTCGTCGGGCGCTGTGGCCGCTGGCCGCGCGGCGCTTGCAAGCCGTGGCCGCGCCGTGGAACCCGCAGGCCTTTCGGCGCGTCAGGCTGCCGCTGCCGTGGGTCAGGGCCAGCTCATGCAGTCGTGGGACAAGGTCTTCCTGGCGCACGGCATGCCGACGGCCCAGGTGCTGCTGACGCGGGACGATTTGCGCGCCCGGCAGCGCTTTCTGAACGCCCGCAACACCTTTGCCGAGCTTTTGCAATGGGGCGTGCTGCCCATTGTCAACGAAAACGACACCGTATCCATCAGCGAGCTCAAGTTCGGCGACAACGACTGCCTGGCCAGCCTGCTGGTCAATCTGGTGGAGGCCGATCTTTTCATCAATCTCACCTCCTCGTCGGGAGTGCTGGCGGCGGATCCGCAAAAACACCCGGACGCGCCGGTTATGGACCATATTGACGATGTGGCGGCTCTGGATCTGGGCCAGCTGTGCGGCGGCAAGACGTCCGTGGGCACAGGGGGCATGTATTCAAAGCTGCTGGCCGCCCGGCGCGCCGCCCAGTTGGGCGTGCCCACCCTGATTTTGCCGGGGCGGGAACCTGCGGTCATCGGCCGGGCTTTTGCCGCAGCCGGGGCATGCTCCGCGCCTGCAGGGCATGAGCCATTTGATCGAGGCACCTGGGTGCGGCCCGCGCACCATGCCATCGCGCGGCGCAAGTTCTGGCTGGCCTATCAGTCTGACCCGGCGGGCAGCGTGCATGTGGACGATGGCGCGGCCCGAGCGCTGTTGCACAAGGGCGGCAGCCTGCTGCCCGGTGGCGTGCGCGCAGTTGAGGGAGGCTTTCAGTGCGGCGGCCTTGTGCGCGTGTTGCATAATGGCGAAAGCATTGGCGTGGGCCTTTCCAACTACAGCGCGCCTGACCTTAAAAAAATCATGGGCCTCAAGCGTCATGAGGTGGCCGCCATACTCGGCGACGCCCATTATCCCGAAGTTATCCACAGGGACAATCTGCTGCTGGACGCGGCCATCTGATTTGTGAGTTTGAACTGCTTTGTGGGGGAGGGATCCTTTTGCAAAAGGGTTTTCTCCCTCACGCCCCCACCCCCCAAAAAACGCTGATTTATTCCGTTTGGCGGCGTTGCTTCACTTTTTTTAAAACAGTCGAGGACGAAAGAGTCCACTCCTGCTTCAAAAAAAGATCGCGCCTTGCCAAACGAAATAACTGCGCGTTTCCAGGAGATGCTTTAATCAGTACTTCCTAGACAGTGTAGTCACGAGCGCCTTTTCAGGCATCTCTTCGTCGAACTTCGCCTTTTATTCCGGTCGAGTACCATCAGAAAGTACACTCCCTGCATAAAAGGCTTGTTCTCCTTGATATGACTGAAAATTCATCTCGTGACTACACTGTCTAACACTTTTAGTGTCTTTCAGGGTAGTGAGAAGGTTTTTTTGACGTGACGTGGGTGGGGTTGAAGCAGCGCTTTTCAGGCAGCGCGCGCTGAGGGCAGACATGGTTTTGTCCGGGTGCCGGCGTATGGTGTGACTGCCGTAAGATGGACTTTTGCTGTGGGCGACGCTGCTGTGGGCGGCTCTGCTGCGGGCTGGCGTGCTATGGGGCGGGCCGCAAGGGGATGAGGCCGCCAAGGTCAATGCCGTTCTTGCCCACAAGGGCGCGGTAGGGGTATATTTCAACCCCGCAGGCCTGGGCCTCGTAAAACAGGCGGGCGTAGTCCGGATCAATGAAATCCGCAGGGGCGAAGCAGTGGCCGTCCGGCCGCTGCACCAGATAAAACATGGCAGCGCGTTCGCCCTGGGCCACAATATCCATAAGTTCACGCAAGTGTTTTTGCCCGCGCTCACTGGCTGCGTCGGGAAAACAGGCGGCGTCGTCCTCAACCATTGTGACATTCTTGCACTCCACCCACAGGGGCGGCAGCCCGGGGCCGGTGAGCAGGCCGTCCAGGCGGCTCTGGCCGCGTTTGGCTTCGCGGACAAGGCTGGTGTAGCCCTTGGCAAAGTGGAGCCGATCGGCATAAAAGGCCGCCTCAAGCATGCGGTTGGGCACGCTGGTGTTGACGCCCACCCAGAAACCGCACGCAGACTGGCGGGGGAGGGGCAATATGCCCGGATTTTCAGGTGTGGCGGTCTGGGGCAGCCACACGCACTCCTGCGTGTATTTGAGCTTGCGGTTGGGGTTGGCTGCCGGGGACGCCAGAACCGGGCTGCCCGGCAGGGTAAGACCCAGCATGCTGCCGGAATTGTTGCTGTGTACCCACAGGGGTTCGCCGTTCAGGGCAAGCTCAACGCTGAAGCGCTTGCGCCGCTGCACAAAACTGCCCACAACGCAGTCCTGAGGCAGGGGCAGCAGTGGGGCTTTTGCTTGCGTATCCGGGGTGTGTTTGGCGCGCGTCTGCGCCGTCGCGCTCGTGTCGATTGTGCTGGTCTGCCGACAGTCTTCAGGTTGCGACGCTGGCACGCGCTGATTCTTTGTACGCATTTACACCCTTTGATGAAGCTGCTAAAATTGACGACTGTAATTTTGCCGAAAACGCCGCATTGCGTCCCCCTTCGGGAAGGAGCCTTTCATGCAGATTTCAGAACGTCTGAGCAGCATCAAACCCTCTCTGACTCTCAGTGTCAACAGCCGCGCCCTTGAACTCAAGGCGCAGGGTGTAGCCGTCACCAGCCTTGCTGTGGGTGAACCCGATTTTCCCACTCCTGCGCACGTCTGTGAGGCCGCCAAGGCCGCCATTGACGAAAACTTCTGTCGCTACACCGCCGTGCCCGGCATCCCGGAACTGCGCAAGGCCGCTGGTGCGTATTTTGACCGCGCCTACGGCGTGCCCGTGGCGCAGGAATCCATTGTCATTGGTGCTGGCGGCAAGCACTGTTTGTACAACTTTCTACAGGCTACCATCAATCCCGGCGATGAGGTGCTCATTCCCGCGCCGTACTGGCTGAGCTATCCCGACATGGTCATGCTGGCGGGCGGCGTGCCCGTGACCGTGCATGCCGGCCCGGAGCAGAACTTCAAGGTGACGCCGGACATGCTGGACGCCGCCGTGACAGGCAAGACACGCCTGCTTATCCTCAATTCGCCGAGCAACCCCACGGGCGCGGTGTACACCGAGGCCGAGTTCTCCGCCATTATGGACTGGGCCATACAGCGCGGTATCTTTGTGCTGTCTGACGAAATTTATGACCAGCTTGTGTTCGCGCCTGCCAAGATGACCAGCGCCATCGGCTGGTTTGCGCGTCATCCCGAACAGGTGGCGGTGCTGAACGGCATGTCCAAAAGCTACGCCATGACAGGCTGGCGCGTGGGCTTTCTGGCCGCGCATCCCATGCTGATCAAGAAGATATCGGCCATGCAGGGGCACAGCACGTCGAGCATCTGTTCTATTGCACAAAAGGCGGCGCTGGCGGCCCTGAACGGCCCCACGGATTGCATCGACCACATGCGCGAGGCCTTCATGCGGCGGCGCGACCTGGCCATGAAAGCGATTGAAACCTGGCCCTGGGCCGTGTGTCCCAAGCCCGACGGCGCGTTTTACCTCTTTGTGGACGTGCGCAAGTGCTTTGGTGGCGCAGTGAACAATTCTACCGAACTGTGCACCTGGCTGCTGGACAAGGCACATGTGGCTCTGGTGCCCGGCGCGGCCTTTGGCGATGATAACTGCATACGCTTCTCGTACGCAGTGGCGGACGATGTGCTGGCCAGGGCACTGGAAGCGACGGGTGCGGAAATGGCGCGTCTGGCACAGGGCGCTGCGCGCTAGCCAGATGATTTTGTGCGGTTGTTCCCCCGTCCTCATTCGGTTGGCTGCCTGGGTACGTCCAGCGCTGCCGGTTGGAGGCGGGGGAATGGCCTGTGTATGAGGAAAAGCAGGACGCTTCTAAAGCGCTTTCAGGTGGCCGCATGGGCGGCTTCGGGTGATTTTTGCGCTTGCTGCGACAGGCGGCCCTTTTTAGCCCAAGTGGCGCGACAGCGTACCTTCTGGTCTGAAAAGGGCCGCTTTGCATGGTGGTGAGGGAAGGGCGCTCCTTTGCGACTGCGCATACTGTGAAGGCTAAAAAAATGTTGCGCCGCAAAAGCTTGGGCCAAGCGGATTCTCGGAACCCATAATTTTTTTTCAAGAAGTTGTTGACAAAGCGGCCAGTTTTAGTCATTGTGCATTTCGCCGTGGGGCTGTAGCTCAGTTGGGAGAGCGCTTGAATGGCATTCAAGAGGCCGTCAGTTCAATTCTGTCCAGCTCCACCAGATATCTTAAAAACCCCCGATCATCGAAAGATGGTCGGGGGTTTTTGCGTTTATAAAGCTATGTGGCGAGCTATACTTTTTTCACTAAGATTATTACAAAAATATCACTGCAGTTTATCTGGCCTCTAGCATTCCAGTAGCTGCTCAATCAATTGTTTAAAGGTACTTTTTATGGAAAAAAGCTTTTCATTAAATGGGTTATGGTTTCTGCCGTCTTCTCCAAACAAGCGAATAAGAGGGGAACTCAACCATTGCGGTTCTTCTTCAAAATTAAACCTTTATTGCCTTTCTGAAGAAGAATTTGAACTTTTCAACAACGTAAATACGTTGCATGGACTTTCTAGTAACGGAGAAAAAGTTTCTTTACTCGATTGTTTTTTAGAACACACATCCCAATGTTCAGTGGAGGGGAAAGGTGATATTGATAGCGGTTCGTTGTATGTATTTAATGTATGTATATTTGTAAACTATTTTGTAATTGGGCTGCATATTGAAAGTTCAGAAATACCAGTGTTTTCATCATTTACAATTGATTCAAGATTTGCAAACAATTTTGTTCATCTATACTTTTATCAGAAAAATAAAGGCGCAATTGCAGATAGCTACTTAACTATATATGATTGTTTCATTGAATCAATACAAGCAAAATTTAGTATTATAGCCTATCAAAAACAATCTCATGGCCGTCTTACGAATAGAAAAGAAACAATATTCAAGTTTTTATTTGAATCAAGCCATGCATTATTCTCTGTCAATGACGTTATAAAAAACTCTTTATCATTGTTTTATTTAATTATGTTCATGAGTGATGAATACATAGACACTGATAGTATAACATCTTTAAAAGATGGCACTGATGTGACTGTTTTTTTTCACAACGAAAAGACGGCCAGAAGTAATATTCACCCCTCACAAGTAATATCGCTTTATGATATAAGTGAATATTTCACAGTGATTCTTGAACGATGGTATGCAGATATTAATCGCTATATTAGATCATCAAGGAGGTACCTCGAAATTCTTACCGCAGACTTTACCGATGATGAACTCATCACGATGTACGTGAGAATTGTTGAAACGCTCGTTCAAAAAATTGAATATACACCTTCTATAGAAGACAGTAATGTCCTATTACAATTAAAAAAAATGGCTAGAGAGATTGATGATATAAGATTGAGAAATAAATTTATTGGTGCAGTATCATACACAAAGAAACATTATTTCTCTACAAAAGATATCTTTTGCAAATCTCTATTAGAATTATTCGGCAATGACAGGTATATATCAATAATTTATTATTCAGTTTCAAATGCTATAGACATTAGAAACAATGAGATTCATCTAAATAAAACTACTAAAGTTGACCTTCACGAAGTTTTGATAAAGGATATTTCCTTGGTAGCAATACCGATTCTCTTGAAGATAAATTTTTTAAAACAACTTGGCGTTGATCACACCACTTGCACTGATCTATTTAATAGACATAATTTTTTTATTTTAAAAAAGAGCGAGCTTAAACAATTGATTGAGCAGCTACTGGAATGCTAGCGGCCAGATAAACTGCAGTGATATTTTTGTAATAATCTTAGTAAAAAAAGTATAGTTCGCCACATAGCTTTATAAACGCAAAAAACCCCCGACCATCTGTGTGATGATCGGGGGTTTTAAGATATCTGGTGGAGCTGAACAGAATTGAACTGACGGCCTCTTGAATGCCAAAGGGCCGTCAGTTCAATTCTGACCAGCTCCACCGTTTTTCAAAAAAGCCGATCTCCAAAAAGAGGTCGGCTTTTTTCATTGGTTCCGCCCAAAAGAGATCTCCCTTCAAATACCTCTCGACTTGGCCCTGCACTTTTGGCAGGCTTCGAACAAAACCTTTTCTAACATTTTTATTTCCGGATGAACAGGATGCCCCACAGCATACAGCCCAAACTCCGAGTTCTGATCCTCGTTCTGGCGTATAATGCCGAAAAGACCATTACCAGCGTATTGAACCGTATTCCGCGCGACATGGCGGAAAAATACGACCTGGGCATTCTCGTCATTGATGATTGCAGCCGTGACGGGACCTGGCAGATTGCCAAAAAACATCTGGAGGACTTCTGGTGCCCGGGTGAGGCATTGCGCAATCCCGTGAATCAGGGATATGGCGGCAACCAGAAAGCAGGTTACAGATATGCGTCGGAACGAAATTACGACGTTGTTGCCATGGTCCATGGCGACGGCCAGTACGCGCCGGAATGTCTGCCGGAGTTGCTGGAGCCGTTCACCCGGGTTGGGGAACAGGTGGACGCGGTATTCGGTTCACGCATGCTGAACAAGGCCAATGCGCTGAAAGGCGGCATGCCGTATTACAAATTCGTGGGCAACATTGTACTGACCGCCCTTCAAAACATATTGCTGGGTTCACGTTTGTCGGAATTTCACACAGGCTACCGTGTGTACCGCGTATCCACGCTGGATTCCCTGCCTCTGGATCTGAACACCAACGACTTTCATTTCGATACAGAAATCATCATGCAGTTGCTGTTCTCCGGGGGCAAAATCGTGGAGCTGCCCATCCCCACTTTTTACGGAGACGAAGTCTGTCATGTGGACGGCCTGCGTTACGCGTGGGACGTGATGGTGGCCACTGTGAAGGCACGCCTCATCCGTATGGGCATTTTCTATGATCCCAAATTCTATTTTCCGCATACGGAAGTAGCCAGCACAATAAGCAAATTTTCCTTTCCCTCCACCAGTCGGATCGTCGCGGACGCTGTGCGTCCGGGCAGCGTGGTGCTGGATCTGGGATGCACAGACGGGGAGCTTGCGGAATACCTGCGGCGCGAAAAAAACTGCACCGTGTTCGGAACGGGAGAAGAGAGAGAGAAATACGATCTTGATCACTCACTGCCTGATGCGCCCTGGGACACGCTGGATTATGTGCTGCTGGTGGACGTTCTGGAACAGCGCGATTCCCCGGAAGAGTTTCTGCAGCGCCTAAGGGCGCGGCTGGCTGGCAACTCCAAGGTCACGGTCATTGCGGGCACCGCCAATGTGGGCTTTTTCATCACCCGCTTTATGCTTTTGCTGGGGCAGTTCAATTACAGCAGGCGAGGCATTCTGGCGCTGACGCACAAGCGCCTGTTCACCATCGGCTCGCTGGAGCGCCTGCTGCGCTACGCGGGCTTCCGCATACAAGGCAAGCACGTGGCAGCCGCGCCCTATCCCCTGGCACTGGGGCTTAATCGGCTTTCCCGCGTGCTGCTTACCGTAAACGTCGGGCTGGCAAAACTGCTTCCGGGGCTGTTCGCCTACCAGGTGCTGCTGGAAGTGCTCCACACTCCAAGTGTGGAGCATGTGCTGCACAAGGCTGAACGGTAGCATGACGCCAGAACGCTCTTTCCGACGCGTTTTACTGCTGATTGCACAATGGGGCATCAGTCTGGGGGCGTTGGCTTACGCCCTGTCGGGTGTGGACATGGGCACGCTGTGGCAGGCCCTGCGGGGCTATGCTCCTTCCGCCATGCTGGCGGTGCTGGGGGTGGCCGCGCTGGATTACATCTGCATGGGATTTCGCCTGCGCGGCCTGCTCCCTTGCGGCGCGAGTTACACGCACAGTGTGCAGGCTGTCATCCTGTGCACGGGCTACAACAATATCCTGCCCGCCAAGGCTGGCGACGTTGTCAAGGTAGTCTACCTGACGAAGAAAACACGTCACCCTCTGCTTACCATCGGCTCCGTCATTCTCTGGGAACGCCTGCTGGATGTGCTGGCTCTGCTTTGCATCTCCCTGCTGGCTTATACACTGGCGGATGCGGGGCAACGTCTTGTCCTCCCGCTGCTGTGCTGCGTGGGCGGGGCCGGCCTGTTCTATATCTTTCGGCGCTGGTCGCTTTTTTTTCATGCGGCCTATGCCCGCTTTTTCCCGGGTCGTGTTGCGCCCCTGCTCCAGCGATTGCATAGCAATGTCATCGATAATGTCTCTGCGGGCTGGGCCCTGCGGGGCTTCGCATGGTCCTTGCTGATCTGGGGCTGCTACTTCGCCAGCTTTGTCATCGCGCTCTGTTTTGTGGCAGATTTTTCACTGACGCTTCCCCAGATGCTCACGGTATTCGCCGTAACCTGTCTCGGCATGGCAGTACCGTCCTCGCCGGGAGGGTTGGGAGTCTTTGAGGGAGCCATGGTATTGAGCCTCTCGTGGTTCGGCGTGGACCACAGCGCGGCGCTGGGCATAGCCCTTTTCATCCACGCTGTACACTTCATACCGCTGGCGGTAATTGCCGTGGCCCTGAACAGCCGTCGCGGCTTCTGGGACGGAACGCGCGGCCCGGCGTACCAAACGGAGACATAATGCTCGCACTGACAAAAACGGATCGCTGGGTGCTGGTCGGCATACTCTGTTTTGCCGCACTGGTGCATTTCGGGCGCATAGGCGCTTCCATCAACGGTGTGCATCTCACCACCGATCCGGCCATGTACGCATCCATAGCCGCGGCCTACGGGCATCCCGAGGCCTTTGCCAAAGATTTCGTCTACTGCGCCCCCTCCATGTTTTCCACGCACATCACGCCCTTGGTCCAACTGACCGATTTTTTGGTCGGGGCTGACGGCAACTACGGCCTGGCGTATCTGCAGCTCACCGGCCTCAGCGTATTTCTGCACTATGCGGCTTTTTATCTGTTGGGAATAGTTTTATTTTCCCAGCGCTGGAAAGCTCTGGTCTTTACCACCCTGATGGGGCTCACATACTGGGTTCCCTGGGGCACATACTGGGGTGCCGGCTATCTGGATTATACCCCGCGCAGCCTTTTCAACGCGTTGTATGCCCTCTACTTGTGTATAGGGCTGGCACTGCTGCGCCGTCCCCGCTGGTGGCCACTCTTCATGGCCGCAACAGGATTGCTGGTATATATCCACTCCATCAGCGCTCTGGCGGCAGCCGCCGGGCTGTGGTTAAGCTTCGCCGCCTCCCGTCCGGAAGGTGTTTCATGGCCCCGGCATCTGGTATGGATGTTCTTTTGCGGATGCTGCTTTCTGGCAACCCTGTTGCCCTACGCTGCTGTGTATCTGCACTCTTCCGGCATAAGCCTCGGCAAAGACGACATCGCCTTCATGCACGATATTCTGCGCACCCGCTTCGATATTGAATATGCCGAATACTGGTACGGAATGAAGAGATTCCTCAAGCAGTACACCCTGTTGCCCGTGCTGCCGCTGGCAGGCTGGGGCACATGGATGATCTGGAAATACGGCACGCCGCGTGAAAAACTCCTGGGCAAACATATCTGGCTATGGATAGCAGGCACATGCGTTGTCATTGCGCTCTTTATTCTGGATCAGCAGATCGCTCGTATATGGGAACGGCATCATTTTGAATTCGATCTGATTCGCGTACATCGATTCTTTCCCTTTTTTGCCATCTGTCTGATTTTCCTGGGGGCCAACATCCTGCTTCGCAAATTTTCGGAGCCTGGCTGGAAGAGAAACGCCGTCCGCGTCTTTTATGCGGGGCTGGTCATCGGCTTTTTTTGTGGCGGGCAGCAGGATATGGCCCGTGTCAGTTTCGAGTGGTACTGGAACAGGTTGGACCCGGCGCGCTATGAGGCCGCTTACGGCCCGCAACTGCGCCGTCTGGAAATGGTGGAAGCCCTGAAAATCCAGACAAAACCGGGCGAAACCATCTTTTATCCCGGTGAAAATCAGGCTATCCGCTATATTGCGCTGCGCCCGCTGACCTACGGATGGAAAGATGCCTGCCTCATGTATTACGCCAAGGCCCTGCCGGAACTCCGGCTGTGGTCGCACATGGAAACGGCTCTGGTCGCATCCCCGACAGCCTATATTGCCGAAGGTCTGGCAACATCGCCGGATTATCTGCTCAGCGAGCGCCCCCAGGACCGGGATCTGCTGGAGACGCAAGTGGGGCCTGTGATATGGGAAAACTCTCGCTATGTGCTGGTGAAAAACATGCACAAAAAAAACGCTGACACATCACCTCAGTGCCCTCCGGCGTCCAGTCGCCCCTGATCCAGAAAAAGCAAAAAATATGGTGATATGCATTTTACAGCAGAGCTAACTCGCAATTGAAATGACAGCACGACATGAAGTATTCATTAACGGGGAGGTCTACGAGGCTCTCAGAGGACATCTGGACGCATTAAACCCGAAAGATTCGGTGTCGGATTCGAGATTCTCTGCAAACGGTTTAACCACTCATCACCAGCCGTGACCATGCGATATCTCGGCATTGAGGATGCCGAAGTGCTCGAAATCCTCACGCACGAAATCTAATCGTGGTATACAAAATGTATATGAATGTATTCAAACGGATAGGGCGTATATTTTTAATGGCCTGATGGTAATGGCTGGCTTGGCATAGGGATTCCGGCCCTTTTATGGCATTCAAGAGGCCGTCAGTTCAATTCTGTCCAGCTCCACCAGATACTTTAAAACCCCCGATCATCGAAAGATGGTCGGGGGTTTTTGCGTGTATACTTGGAGGCTTGTAGAACTTAAACGCGCCCAATTAGTCCAAAAAATATTCAAAATGCAAAATCACATAAAAATTCATTTATTTTTGATTGAGCATCTAATAGAATATAAAAAATTTAACAATTTCTTGAAGGTTTCCATGACCTATTCGACTTTTCCTGAATTCTTTTGGAACGTCATTTCATTATCAAAAGATGATGAAATGCGGCGTTGTGATGGGCTATGCGTAGGATTTGAGGAAGGGCGGTGGCGATCTGAAGAATTTGCAAGGCATGTAATAGAATGGATACCAGAATTTGTGCTTCCGTACGATGAGTACAAAAAAATATCTGGATCAACAATGATTATGGCCCTCATCAAGTCGTCTAAGCTTGTTTATGAGTCAGAAAAATACATGAAAAGAGGTGAGTTTGGTGAAGTTTTTTTGCACATGGCAATTAGGCAACTGTACTCAACAGTTCCATTAATATCGAAACTTTATTGGAAATCTGGGCTAAATGAAACTGTAAAAGGGTTTGATAGTGTTCATGTCGTAAAAAATAAAAATGATGAACTAGAATTATGGTTAGGTGAAGAAAAATTTTATTCTGATATAAGTAGTGCCATGCGTGAAGCTGTACAATCAATTAAAGATCACCTTAATGCAAAATATTTAAGAAATGAATTTATTTTAATTTCAAATAAAATTGATGATGGATCTCCTTATGCAGCTGAAGCTAAAAAATTAATAAGCCATAATACATCACTAGATAAAATTTTTAAATATATATGTATTCCTGTGTTCATTACATACGAGTCAAACTTATTTAAAAATCATTGTTCAGAGAGCAAAGAATATATTGACGCTTTCAAGTGCGAACTAACAAAAAACAAAATTCTATTTTCGCAATTATCACAGGGCATTGAATTTAAAATCCCTGTATTTTTCTTTCCATTAAAAGAGAAAAAGGAACTCATCGATACACTTCATAGAAAAATAAAAGCATTGCAAGGGATATAATATGAATGAGTTGCTAAAAGACATAAAGACGAAAAAAGAGGAAATCAGAAAATCTCCCTTTGCGTTCCTACAACGAGTTAACGCGATTAGAAATAATTGTGATTCAGCTTACTTTAATAAAATAATATTTTACTTATTAGATAATAAAGATTTATTTCTTGGGTATGAAGAAATTTTAAATTCAATGATTATCAACGCTGGCCTTTATCAATATGCCGATGAGAGTATTGGATCAATAAAAGACAGTTTATGTATATCACTGCACAAACCTTCTTCTTTAAATGATGTCACTTTTCACAAAGAACAATCAGAAGTCTTACAATATCTTTTAAACGGTCAAAATGTGGCAGTTAGCGCACCAACAAGTTTTGGAAAAAGTAAAATAATTGATGCAGTTTTAGCATATAAGAAGCATAAAAACATTGTCATTATTGTGCCAACAATCGCTTTGCTCGATGAAACGAGACGTAGATTAAGCTTCTTGTCAGATAGCTACAAAATTATATCGCAGCTTTCACAGAAAACTTCAGATAAGAATATTTTTGTATTCACAGCAGAGCGTTTTAATAAATATGAAAATCTTCCTAGAATTGATTTTTTTGTAATAGATGAATTTTATAAACTTTCATCAGGGGGAATAGATGGTGGAGATAAAAGGTATATTGCTCTGAATCAAGCACTATATAAGCTCATTAAGCATGGGGCACAGGCATATCTATTGGGCCCAAACATAAGTAATGTAGTCACAGGGCAATTCAAAAATATTCATTTTTTTTCTACAGATTTTGCAACAGTTGCAACAGAAATTATTAGAAAAAATATTGTTAAAGAAGAGGAAAAACAGAAAGAACTCTTAAAAATTTGTACCGAATGTATAAAAAATAAAGAACAAGCATTGATTTTTTGTAAGTCACCCAGCTCTGCAAATGCCATAGCTTCATTTCTTTTAGCCTCTCTCCAAGGCCAAGAAAGCAGGCAAAGCAATGTTGTTTCAGACCTTTTTTCATCTATGTATCATAAAGATTGGATAGTCTCAAAAGCTGCTAAGCATTCCATAGCCATTCACCATGGACGTATTCCGCGTTCGCTAGCTCAGCTTTCGGTCAATTTGTTTAATGACAATATTATAAAATTTTTAATTTGCACTTCAACACTAATTGAAGGCGTTAATACAACTGCAAAAAAGGTAATTATTTACGACAATAAGATAAATAAAAAGCCAATTGACTTCTTCACATTCAATAATATTAAAGGCAGATCTGGTAGAATGTTTAAACATTTTATAGGAACTGCCTATATATTTGCAGAACAACCACAAAATACTTTGCCAACAGTAGACATTCCAGCGATGTCACAGAGTGCAAATACACCGCCATCAATTCTTCTTCATATATCTGATGAGGAATTGACAGACAATTCAAAGCACAAATTGGAAAAAATAAAAAAACAGACAGTTCTTCCGATACAGCTTATTAAAAAAAATGGAAGTGTAGAGCCAGAGATTCAAATTGAATTTGCTGAGGAAATTCAAAAAAACCTTTCCCATTATTCTGGAATTTTATCATGGGAAGGCTTTCCTTTGAGTTCGCAACTATACGATACTTGTGAGCTGCTGTGGAAACATTTTGTGAGCATTGAAAATAGGGGCATGGTTTACGGCATTGCGAATGGTCGCCAGCTTGCAAAAAAACTTACAAATCTGTCAAAGCGACCTACATTTAAAGAAAAAATCTATAACGAAATGCACCAAGGTCAATATTCTGCTGAAGACGTTACCGAAGCTATTGATAAAATAATGATGTTTGAAAAACACTGGTGTGAGTATACATTAGGTCTATATCTTTCAACTATGGATAGTATACAAAAGTATATCTTTCAAAAGAATAATATTAAATATGGGTCCTATGCATCATATATTTCTGCTGTCGAATGCCTCTTTTCAAATCCACTTTTTCAAGTCCTAGAGGAATTTGGTCTGCCATATCAAATTTCTGAAAAGATATCATATATATTTAGGGGATTGAGTGACATTGACATTGCGATTTCAAAAATAAAAAAACTCGATGTTACACAGTGCAACCTATCGAAAATAGAGCAATATATTGTTAAGAAAGCCCTTCGTGGGCTATAATTGCCTTGCAAATTCTTCAGATCGCCACCGCCCTCCCTCAAATCCTACGCATAGCCCATCACAACGCCGCATTTCATCATCTTTTGATAATGAAATGACGTTCTAAAAGAATTCAGGAGAAGTCGAATAGGTCATGGAAACCTTCAAGAAACTGTAAGTTTTTTTATATTTTATTAGAGGCTCAATCAAAAATAAATGAATTTTTATGTGATTTTGTATTTTGAATATTTTTTGGACTAATTGGGCGCGTTTAAGATCTACAAGCCTCCCAGTAGACACGCAAAAACCCCCGACCATCTAAATGATGATCGGGGGTTTTTAAGAAATCTGGTGGAGCTGGACAGAATTGAACTGACGGCCTCTTGAATGCCATTCAAGCGCTCTCCCAACTGAGCTACAGCCCCATGAAGAATTTAGCGGTATATTTTTTCGCTGTGGGACGCAAGTAGTTATTCCATCTAGTCAAAAGAAAATGCCGAAAGCGGTGCGCCCATGGCCCTGCCGTGCCACGCGAGCCTGCCCTGAGCGGTGCCGACGGCACCGGCAATCACCATCAGCGGGATAAGATGCTCCTCGCGCGGGTGAGCAAAGCGGGCCCCAGGGGCTTTTTCCCATTCCGCGAGAGCCTCGTTGCGCACGGCGGCATTTGGGCTGCACACGGCATCCGCAAGCCAGTTGTCAAAGGCCTCCGCCCCTTCGATGGGCGTATTATCTCCGTAGCGGAAGGCCCGCATGTTGTGAAAGCTCATGCCGCTGCCCACCAGCAGCACGCCTTCGTCCCGCAGTGGGGCCAGAGCGCGGCCCAGCGCCAGATGTTCCTGCGGATCAAGCCTTCGCCGCAGCGATATTTGCAACGTAGGCACCTGCGCCTGCGGATACATCAGCAGGCCCGGCACAAATACGCCGTGGTCAAAATCGCGCGTGGAGTCTTCAGCCAGCGGCATGCCTGCCGAGCGCATGCACTGACGCACCCGTTCAAACAGTTCCGGCGCTGGCGGCGCTGGCCACTGCAATTCATAGGTATGCGGCGGAAAATCATAATAGTCATAATACAGGCCGGGGTGCCGCGTGGTCAGCAGGGTAAACTGCGGCTGCTCCCAGTGGGCGGAAAACACGAGCTGCGCCTTGGGTTGCTGTGGCAGCGTGGCGGGGATGGAGCGCATCCAGTCGCCAAGGGCGTTCCATGTGTCGGGCGGCGTCCAGTCCATAAAAAAGCAGGGGCCGCCGCCGTGGGGGATGTAAAATGCGGGCATGGTCATGATGAGCCTCGCGGGTGGGGGGTGAATACCGCAATAGCAGCCAGAGGATGAGATATCCTGCAATCAGCGTAGCGCCAAACAGCGGCGGGGCCAAGAGCAGGAAGCGGCCAGCGCGGGTAAATCCTGATGCGGGGAACGCGCACCAAAAAATGAAGGCGGGCATTCTGCATGATGCCCGCCAGTCTGGAACTGCCCGTGTTCACGAATCTTGCGTCGCACTGTTTTTTGCCAATATGCAGATTGGCAGTTACACGCCTCGGTTGATGGATTGTCTGTCAGAACGTTCTGTCGCGGTGCCCTGCGTCCGTTTCAAAGGTCTGCTAGCCGTCCTCGCGCCATGCGCCGCGCCCTGTTGTCCACAGCCACAGGCACAGCACCCCGAGCAGCACGGCAAAACCCAGATGCACGAGGTCAATAAAGGTCGTCATGCCCGGCGAGAATGTGATTGAAGGCAGGTTCTTGGCAACGCGCCCAATCCCGCTCAGAACCACAACGCCCAGCACTACCAGCCGCATCTTGCCCCAGAAGGCGAGGCGGCCGCGCAGCCTGCCGCGTATCTGCAGGGTCAGCCAGTACAGACCCAAGGCCAGCAACAGGGTCGCCAATATGTAGTGGATGTTCAGCGTGATATAAAAATCGCCAGTCCAGGTGAGGCCGGGGATTTTGGCAATGCCATAGCGGCTTGCCACCGGCAGCTGCATCATGCCTGTAAAACCTAGCAGCAGAGCTATGGCTACCCACAATTTTTTGAGCAGGCCGCCGGAAAGCGCGGCATCGACCTTGGGATCATGCACGGCGCCATGCGGACGAGTCTGCATTTGCCCGGTGTTTTGACCTTGCCGCGCGGCGCTCACCAGCGCCCCGGCCACGCCCACCAGTGGGGCTGTAAACAGCATGCGGGTAAGGTTGCCAGCCTGCGCCATAGAGTCCGCCACTGGGGCAAAGGTGGGCTTGCCGGGGCCGGGTTTTACCTGCTGCGCCAGCTCTGTAAACGGTACGGGCGATAGATAAAATGTGTTGGTGCCGCCGTTTTCCGTCACTCCATAAAGATACGCGCCCCGTTCCTGCGCCAGCTTGCGGGCCAACGCCAGAATTTCCTCGCGCGGGCCGATGGTCTGCACCTGCTGGGGGCAAACCTCCACACAGGCGGGCAGTTCGCCGTGAGCAAAGCTGTCTGCGCAGCGGTCGCACTTGTACATGACGCCATTACCCGCAAAGCGCGGCATGAGGTCAAGGTACAGGCCTACGCCCGATTGGCGTTGCGGTATGTGCCAGGGGCAGACAGTGCGGCATTTGGCACCGCCAAGACAGGTCTGGCTGTCTATGCTCACCGTGCCGGTTTCGGGCTGGCGGCTGGCCGAGCCCCAGGGGCAGAGGTTGGCGCAGGGCGGATTGGTGCAGTGCAGGCAGCGGCGGGGAATGTGCAACTCAAGCGGCGCGCCGTCTTTCTGCACGGTAACGCTTTCGATATACAGCCAGTTGTAAGGCGTGAGCCTGTCGTCCACATCGCGCTTGTCAGACCAGTCCTCGTCCTTGGTTCCTGGAGGAAACATGGCAGGGAGAGGCTTTTTCACTTCCGGGTAGCGATGCCCGTTGCGGTCCCGGCAGCCTTCCACGCACTGACCACAGCCGATACACTTCTCAATGTCGAGCAGGGTTGCGTATTCCACCTGTGCGTCTGCTGCGCCTGCGGTTTTGTTTTCGGCCCGCGCGTCCAGCCCTGCGGCGGCTATGCCTGCGGCAGAGGCTGCGCCCATGAGAAAATTGCGCCGTGTCAGTGCCATGTGTGCTCCCTTATCGGTATTTGCGCGGCCCAGATATGTTGCCCGAATCGAGCCGATTATTACGATTCGTTAGCAATATGGCATATTCCTGAAAAGAGCGCAATTTATAGCATACTTTTATGGTATTGTTTTAGCAAGTTCAAATTACGGGGAGAGGCAGCGGTATCTCGGCATCGAGGATACTGAGATGCTTATGCAAAAACAGCGGATCCGCCCTCAAGCAAGGGCATGCGGATGTGTCCGTACCCGCGCAAAAATTGAAGATGCGAAAGCGGCACTGATTCCAACGTGCGCAAGAAATTTCATGCTTGCATGGAGTGAACTGGCTAAGGTGAACGGTACGGTTTTTTGATATTTCGCTGAATTTTACGCACGGATTGGGTTCTTAACTGGATTCTAACGCTAAAAAAAATTATATTTATCATCTGTCTGAATATAATATATTATCTATATAGCCAGATGAACTTAAGCTTGAAATGTGCTTGACATGGCGGCTTGGAGACATTTAGTAAAAGTGGTATCGGGCCTTAGATAAAGGGCCCGTAGAGTTCCTGCCAGATATTAGGGACTTGCGTGACATGTAGGCTTTAATAAAGTAAAATGTGCGCAAAACCCTAATTTGGTTAGGACTTTTTTTATGCAAAATATCCTTCTTCGTCGTCCTGCGTCCAATACCTTACAGAGCATTCCCAGCACGCCCGAATCCCGCCTTGTCTTTGATTTTCCTGCGGGTGAGGCCATTTTGTCCCGTTCCGGCGACAATCTGGTCTTTACGTTTGAAGATGGGGCGTCCATCCATCTTGAAAATTTTTATACCGTTTATTCTAAAGAAAGCATGCCCACCTTCCAGGTGGACGGCATGGAGATTTCCGGCGAGCAATTTTTTGCCGCTCTGGGCGAAGACCTCATGCCTGCCGCTGGCCCCGCCGCCAGCGCCGCCCGCGCTTCCCGTTACAGTGAGTACGCCAACAGCAGTTTAATGGATGGCGTAGGCCATATGGATGGTCTTGATTGGGGCATGAATCAGGCGCAACCGGAAGCCCAAAATGAAGCAACCATTGGCACCTTGAGTGCCGCTGATACCACGTCACCTGCCGGGCCTGTGGTTCCTCCCCCCTATGTGCTGCCCTCGAATGTTGCGGGCAGTGTAACGTCCAGTGATGCGGACGTTGCCAATGAAAAGGGCCACACCGTAGAGCTGAACCTGCCAGCCGGGGTAACGCTTGTTCCTGGTACTGAATATTTGGGCGCCTACGGCAATATTGTCGTGGACGATGAAGGCAAGGCCGTCTACACGCAACTCCGGCCCTACGAGCACACTGGCCCCGGTGCGGATACCCAGCCTGGCGCTGAAAATATCACGGTGAAAGTGACCCTGCCTGACGGCAGGGTTGCTGACGTACCCGTTACTGTGGACATCGTTGACGACGTTCCCACCCTGACGGTGTCGGACAAGATTGATGCCGTGACTGCCGGCCACACCTCGAACACGGTAACAGGCCAGATCACGTATGACTTCGGTGCGGACGACGGCGCTGACAAGAGCTTCACCATCACCACAAAGGATGCGGACGGCAAGGATGTCAGCGCAAACTATCC
>Ga0265295_1003841_pt1 | contig 21075 bp, 19 predicted proteins | sample Munlansysbiofilm_FD_192503 | JGI IMG/M metagenome (GOLD analysis project Ga0265295, IMG submission 192503) | Leachate microbial communities from a municipal landfill in Southern Ontario, Canada - Methane capture system biofilm | ecosystem: Engineered > Solid waste > Landfill > Unclassified ... | reverse complement strand
ATGGAAAATCCTACGATCGGATTTCGAATTATATCATTAATAATCCCAAAAATTGGAATGAAGATAAATATAATAAATAATACCCGCGATTGTAGATACGCGATTAATCGCGTATCCACAATCGATACAATCGCGTATCCACAATCGATACAATCGCGCATCCATATAATTCGTAATCCATCACAAATAGCAAAAATGAATAAGATATGATCAATATAGATACCCAAACAAAATCAGAGACGCGATTAATCGCATCTCAACGATTAATCGCGTCTCAACCAACGGTTCAGACATATGCACGCTACAAACCCTCGGGCGTAGAATGGTTGGGAGAAATTCCGGAGCATTGGGAGGCATTATCAAATAAATTCATCTTCAATTTGAAGAAAAATACAGTCGGAAAGAATTCTGATAATTATGATTTATTGTCCTTGACATTAAGAGGAATTGTAATTAGGAATATTGAAGAAGGAGGAAAGTTTCCTGCAGAATATGATACTTATCAGGAAGTCAAGAAAGGAGATTTTGTTTTTTGCCTATTTGATGTGGAAGAAACACCAAGATGTGTTGGATTATCAAAATATGACGGTATGATAACAGGCGCATATACTGTTATGGAACCTAAAGATAGCTTTGATAGAAGTTTCCTATATTACTTTTACTTAAATCTTGATACAGATAAAAGACTAAGACCTTTATATACTGGGCTAAGAAATACCATATCTAAAGAAAACTTCTTTTCATTTAAAACTTTCATTCCAACTCTCCTTGAACAAACCGCCATCGCCAATTTCCTGGACGACAAAACCCAAAAGATAGACCAAGCCATTGGTATCAAGGAGCAACAAATAGCGCTTTTAAAAGAGCGCAAGCAAATCCTTATCCACAAAGCCGTAACGCGTGGTATTCGGCCATTGAGCGAAGCCGAAATGAAAGATTCCGGCGTGGAATGGATTGGGGAGATTCCGGAGCATTGGGAGGTGAAGAGGTTGAAGTATTTGTTAGATGAAGTTAATATTAGGTCAACTACAGGTGAAGAAGAATTACTTTCTTTAAGTAAATATAAAGGGGTTATACCTAAGTCTTCATTAGAGGAAAGAGCAGGACAGGCCAATAGTTTAATTGGTTATAAAAAGGTATTTATTGATAACCTTGTAATCAACAAAATGCAGGCAGTTAATGGTTTAATTTCGGTTTCAAATATTGAAGGAATTACTAGTCCAGACTATAGTGTATATAAAAGTAAGAAAGATGATGTTCTTAACATACATTACTTAAATTCCTTAATAAATCAAATTGAATATTTAGCTGTATTTAAAAAAAGAGTTACAGGTGTAATGGAAGGATTTATAAGACTTTATACAGATGATTTATACGATGTTATTGTTCATTTGCCACCTGTTCAAGAACAAAAAGAAATCTCTTCCTACATAGAATCTACTTCTCAAAAGATCGACACCGCCATTTCCCTTAAAACCCAGGAAATAGAGAAGTTGAAGGAGTATAAGAGTAGTTTGATTAATAGTGTGGTGACGGGGAAGGTTAAAATAATTGAAAATTGAAAATTGAGAATTGAAAATGGGGAATGGAGAATTGAAAGTAATGATGAAGAATCAAAATTGAAGAATTGAAAATGAAGAAAAACATTATACAGCATAAAAGTTATGCCTTTGCGCTTAGAATAATTAAAATGTACAAATATTTATCGCAGGATAAGAAGGAATTCATTTTATCTAAACAAGTATTAAGAAGCGGAACCGCTATTGGTGCTTTGGTAAAAGAAGCAGAACACGCGCAGTCTAAAGCTGATTTTATTAAAATAAAATGAATATCGCATTGAAAGAAGCAAGTGAAACTACTTATTGGCTTTCTTTATTGAAAGACAGTGCATATATTGATGCAAACATGTATCAATTTATCTTTTTTGAAGCTGAAAAAATTGTGAAAATTCTTGCATCGATTGTAAAAACATCAAAACAAAATAAATAATTACCAGCTCAACATTTTCAAATATCAATTTTCAAATCATATAACTCATGCATAGCCAAACCAACGAACAAGCTTTAGAATCCGCCATAGAAAAGCGATTGACAGGAACTACCTTAGAAACCATAAAAGCCGACGGTTTAACCATTGATGCTGTAAATGAAGCAGGAGAAATTTATCGGGCTGGCAATGGATATTATATTGGGCAGCCGCATCATTTTAGCTCCCAATTCGCCATAGATGAAAAGTTCTTTTGGCCGTTTTTGGAGCAAACCCAAAAAGAAGAGCTCGAAAAGATACAACGGCAAAGCGATTGGAAATTAAAAATCCTCAATCGTTACGACCGCATGGTCAAACGCTATGGCATTTTGCACCTGCTTAAAAAAGGCTTGGATGTGGACGATGCACATTTTACTCTGTTCTATTTGCTTCCGCTGGCAAGCAGTAGCAAACAGGTAAAAGAAAATTTTGAACAAAATATTTTCAGCGTAACACGCCAGCTTCAATATTCAGCCGAAAACCCACGAGAGGAGATCGACATGGTGCTCTTCGTCAATGGTCTTCCGTTGGTTACCATGGAATTAAAAAATCATTGGACAGGACAAAACGCCCGCGTACACGGACAGCAACAGTATAAAACCCAACGCGATATTCAGCAACCTTTGCTGCAATTTGCCAGATGTATTGTGCACTTTGCCATCGATACGGATGAGGCGTATATGACTACCAAACTAAACGGGAGAAGCACCTTTTTCCTGCCTTTTAATAAAGGCAACAACCACGGCAAGGGCAATCCTCCCAATCCTTTTGGCCACAAAACGGCTTATATCTGGGAAGAGGTTTTTACCAGAGAAAGCCTAGCCAACATCATACAGCATTTTGTTCGGTTAGATGGCAGTAAAAAGGATGCACTTAGCTCACGCACCCTGTTTTTCCCTCGTTACCACCAGATGGATGTAGTACGAGGTATTTTAGATCACGTCCGCAAAAATGGGGTGGGACAAACCTATCTCATTCAGCACTCCGCCGGATCGGGAAAATCCAATTCCATTACCTGGGCAGCCTATCAACTGATAGAAACCTATCCTGAACGTGAAGATATTCCTGGTAGCAAAGGTACCGATCACCCGTTGTTCGATTCCGTTATTGTGGTAACCGACAGAAGGTTGCTAGACAAGCAGCTTCGCGACAATATCAAGGAGTTTTCGGAAGTAAAAAACATTGTAGCTCCTGCCTATTCTTCCAAGGAATTAAGAGATAGTTTGGAACAGGGGAAAAAAATTATTATTACCACTATCCAAAAATTCCCATTCATTATTGATGGCATTGCCGATTTAAGCGACAAGCGTTTTGCAGTGATTATTGACGAAGCTCATAGCAGTCAGAGCGGAACTGCCCACGACAAAATGAACCAGGCAATGGGCGGTGAATTGGATGAAGAAGTGGATGTGCAGGATAAAATTATTCAAGCAATGCAGGCTCGCAAAATGCGTGGCAATGCTTCTTATATGGCATTTACAGCCACGCCAAAATCCATTACTTTAGAGAAATTTGGAGTAGAACAGGATGATGGCAGTTTTAAACCCTTTCATCTCTATTCGATGAAGCAAGCTATTGAAGAAGGTTTTATTCTGGATGTGCTGGCGAATTATACCACCTTGAAAAGCTATTATGAAATTGAGAAGTCGATAGAGGAAAACCCGTTATTTGAAACAAAAAAGGCGCAAAAGAAATTGCGTGCCTTTGTGGAGCAGCACCAGCAAACAATTCATACCAAATCAGAAATTATTCTCGATCATTTTATTCCCCAAATCGTTAACCAAAAACGATTGAAAGGCAAGGCCAAAGCAATGGTAGTAACACAAAGCATTGAGTCTGCCATTCGCTATTATAAAGCACTTAACCAGATTTTAGACAACAAAGGCAACCCATTTAAAGTACTCGTCGCTTTTTCTGGTGTCAAAACCGTGGACGGTATTGAATACACCGAAGCCGAAATGAATGGTTTTGCTGAAAAAGATACTTCGGTCAAATTTTACGAGGATGGCTATAGAATGTTGGTTGTTGCCAATAAATATCTTACTGGGTTTGACCAACCCAAACTATGCGCAATGTATGTGGATAAAAAACTACAAGGGGTAATGGGCGTACAGGCTTTATCGCGGTTAAACCGAGCAGCCGATAAATTGGGCAAGAGAACAGAAGATCTTTTCATTCTCGACTTCTTCAATACCACCGAGGATATAAAAAAATCATTCGATCCATTTTATACCGCTACCTCCTTAAGTGAAGCCACCGATGTAAATGTGCTGCACGAGCTAAAAGGTGTTTTAGATGATGTGGGCGTATACGAGTGGGAAGAGGTGGAGAACTTCAATAAGTTGTTTTTTCAGAAAGTTGACGCGCAATTACTTAGCCCAATAATCGATGCTGCCTCGGAGCGTTTCAAAAATGGGTTAGAACTTAAAGACGAAGATAAAGCCGATTTTAAGATTAAAGCCAAGCAATTTGTAAAAATTTATGGTCAAATGGCTTCCATCCTTACTTTTGAAGTATTGGATTGGGAAAAGCTATTCTGGTTCTTAAAATTCTTGATTCCCAAGCTGCCAATAAAAGATACCGATATGGATGGAATGGATGAACTACTGGAATCTGTAGATTTATCTACCTATGGGTTGGAGCGCGTAAAGTTGAACCATAGCATTGGGTTGGACGATTCCGAGTCTGAATTGGACCCTCAAAACCCAAAACCCCGCGGAGCGTATGGTGGAGAGGAAGAAAAAGATCCGCTGGAATTAATTATACAATCTTTTAATGAGCGTTGGTTTCAGGGGTGGGACGCTACCCCAGAAGATCAGCGGGTAAAATTTATTGGACTCACCAAATCCATTCAAGCTCACCCGGATTATCAATCCAAAGTAGCCAATAATCTAGACGAGCAGAACAAAGACCTTGCCTTCCGAAAAATTCTTGACGACGTAATGTCTAAACAGCGCAAACAGGAATTGGAACTCTATCGGTTGTACGCCAAAGACCAAACCTTTTACCAAGCATTTTTTGATACAATGAAGCGGATGGCAGATAGCACAAATATAGGTTTGATGCGATAGTAAAGAATCCACAGCGTTTTTAGATGTATTGAGGCTAAAGGATCAACTTGCTGGTTTTATCAATATTATAACTTGGCAAGTTGCATATACATAGAGCGGTTCTATACTTTACAATGGGCTTTACTTTTGAGTTACTGAAAAATATGTGAAAAAAAATGGAATAACCATTCCCTGTGCAGTGAGGAGTCAGTAACCACGATCTTTTTTTAACTCCCTATACCCAATAAAAAACCCTGTAAGTCTTGACCTACAGGGTTTTACTTCGATTTGCTTTCGCTTTCAGCGGAGAGACAGGGATTCGAACCCTGGGTCCGCACAAGGCGGACAACGGTTTTCGAGACCGCCCCGTTCGACCGCTCCGGCATCTCTCCTAAAAACAAAAAAAGGATACCCTAGGGTACCCTTTTTATGCGGAGAAAGAGGGATTCGAACCCCCGGTACCTTGCGGTACAACGGTTTTCAAGACCGCCGCATTCGACCGCTCTGCCATTTCTCCGTCGCAAAGATACTTTTCTTTTTTTTTCAAAAAAACTTTTTTGAAAAAAAAAGAAAAATATATATTGATCAAAGTCTTGCTAATATCAATTATTTTTCAATAAATTAGCACTTGTATTATTTAAAAGGTGTTTACTACGTAAAAAAAACACTGAAAAACAGTTGTTTTCTTTGCAATTTATTTGGTAAGCCCAATGAATGCGCTATATTTGTATAATAAAGTATAGGAGAATAAACTATTTCTAACCCTAAAAATTTGTTATTATGAACAAAGCTCAATTAATTGATGCAATTGCAGCTGAAGCTAAAATTACAAAAGCTGACGCAAAAAAATCTCTAGACGCCTTTGTTAAAGCAACAGGAGACGCTCTTAAAAGCGGTGATAGAGTTGCTCTTGTAGGATTTGGTTCTTTTTCTGTTACAGAAAGAAGTGCTAGAACAGGACGTAACCCACAAACTGGTAAGCCTATTACTATTAAGGCAAAAAAAGTTGTTAAGTTTAAGCCAGGTAGCGATCTTAACGATTCAGTTCAATAAACCGCAATTCGGCAGTTATGGAGGGACATCAATTAATTGGTGCCCCTTTATTTTTTTTATAAAGTGTACAAAACCTAACCGCTCTTTACCTTTTAATCATTAGTAAATGGTTGCCCTTGGCAATGTTGACGTAATTAATTACCTAGGCGGGTTCGTATCGGAGAAACGGCTCGAAATGCTTCGCTATATACTCTCCAATCGCACACGATATATTACGGTTGTTCTCGAGGATATTTTTCAACCTCAAAATGCCAGCGCAGTCCTTCGCAGTTGCGATTGCTTTGGAATACAGGATGTGCACATTATTGAGAATAGGAACGATTTTAGTGTGGACCAACAGGTGGCAATGGGGTCAAGTAAATGGCTCAATTTGCACAGGTATAGTGGCTTAGCCAACAATACGGTTGAGGCCATTGGCGAGCTAAAAGCGCAAGGGTACAGAATTGTTGCTACCTCGCCGCATACATACGTTACCTCTATTAACAATTTTGATGTAACAAGCGGTAAATTTGCCATGCTCTTTGGAACGGAACTTACTGGTTTATCGCCTAAAGCATTAGAACTTGCCGATGAGTATGTACTTATTCCCACTTATGGGTTTACAGAAAGCCTTAACTTGTCAAATTCCGCAGCAATATGCCTTCAGCAGCTGTCGCACGGGGTTCGTACTGCTGGAATTGATTTTGCACTTACACCGAACGAATTTAATATTATACTTCACCAGTGGCTTCGAAAATCTGTACGGAGCTGGAAATTAATCGAGGAGCGTTTCATTTCTCAGCAAAACACAGTAAAATAGCCAATTTTAAATACAGTAATTTGGTGTTGGCGTTAAGTATTTAGCCTGTTAAGGTGTTTTATTAGGCATTAATTCAGGTAGTCAACAATTTTTTACTGCTAAATAAACTCTGTTCATTAATAATTTTCGTAAATTCGTCACTCAAATGATAATCTTTTATAACTTATGAAGTGCATAATAATAGATGATGACGAGATTACCCGTAGCGTTATTGAGGATTACGTTAAACGCACTAGTTTTCTGACTCTGGCTGAAGTTTTTTCTGGTGCTGTTGAGGCAATTAACTATATAAACGAAGGGAATACTGTTGACCTTATTTTCCTCGATATCGAAATGCCAGAGATGACAGGAATTGAGTTTTTAGATACAATTACCCAAAAACCTGAAGTTATTATTGTTTCATCGCGCGAAAAGTATGCGCTCGAAGCATTTGAGTATAACGTAATCGATTACCTGTTAAAGCCTGCTACCTACGCTCGCTTTTTTAAAGCGGCAAATAAAGCACTTGAAAATTTCGACAAAAACAAGCAGGATTCATCGGTTGATGAGATATTTGTTAAGAAAGGTAATTCGCTGGTTAAAGTTAAGTATAGCCACATTTTATGGATTGAGGCGCTTGAGAACTATGTGGTAATAAACTCTTTAACCGACAAATTCACCATTCATTTTACAATGAAGGCTATTGAGAATCAACTGCCTACACCACAATTTAAAAGGGTGCACCGGTCATTTATAGTTAACCTAAAGGCAATTTCGAGCATTGAGGATAACTCGGTAGTCATAAAGTTAGCCGATGGGCGTAAGGTAATTCCCATTGGAAAGTCGTATCGCGACCAGCTACTAAATGATATAAACCTTATTAATAAATGATTTTTTTCTAAATGATTACTCACCGTGAACTTTTTTTACGCCACGTTGCCCAAACATCCGAATCACCCCTTGCTCTTGAGGTAGAAAGTGCCAAAGGGGTCTATCTTTATACCCCAAGTGGTCAGCAAATTTTCGATTTAATTTCAGGAGTTTCTGTTAGCAATGTGGGTCATTCGCACCCTAGCGTGCTTGAGGCTGTTACCAAGCAACTCGAAAAATATATGCATTTAATGGTGTATGGCGAGCTAGTTCATTCACCACAAGTTAGGTTAGCCCAGCTTCTGGCTGCACAGTTGCCCCACAATTTACAGAATATCTACTTTGTTAATTCAGGAAGCGAAGCTGTTGAAGGGGCAATGAAGTTGGCAAAACGATACACTGGTCGTTATGGTATTGTTTCGTTTACAAATGCATACCACGGAAGCACACAGGGCGCTTTAAGTGTTATGGGTAACGAGGAACCAAAACGTTCGTACCGTCCCCTACTGCCAGGTATAGAGCACATTAACCTAAATAGTATAGAGGCGTTAAGCCAAATTACCGAGCAAACTGCTTGCGTAATTATTGAGCCCATACAAGGCGAGGCGGGTGTTTTAGTCGCAACCGAAGCGTATCTTACTGCCCTTCGGGATAGATGTACCAAAATGGGAGCGTTGCTTATTTTCGACGAAATACAATCGGGTATGGGGCGTACAGGCAAACTATTTGCCTTTCAGCGAATGGGGGTAACACCCGATATACTGCTTACCGCTAAAGCGTTTGGTGGAGGGATGCCATTGGGAGCATTTATTTCTTCAACAGAAATTATGAGAACCCTAACAACTGACCCTCCATTAGGACATATTACTACTTTTGGAGGCCATCCTGTATCATGTGCAGCGGGATTGGCATCGCTAAAAATTATTCTTGAGCAAAACTTAATGGAGGAAGTTAGTAGCAAGGAGCAACTCTTCCGCTCGTTGCTCCTAAAGCATCCAAAGGTAAAAGAAATACGGTCGTATGGGCTCTTTATGGCCGTTGAACTGGGCTCTTTCGATTACGTGCTTCGGTTTATGAAAATGGGAATTGAACTTGGTTACCTAACCGATTGGTTCTTGTTTTGCGATACGGCATTTAGAATTTCACCCCCTCTTACTATTACCAATGACGAGATAAAAGACGTTTGTGGCATTATTGTTGATTCTCTGAATCGACTTTAGGCTTTTTCGAAGTGTCTAAAAAGAGTATTCCGCCAAACGCCATGCCAATTAGCGTGCTTCTGTATGGGTTAGCCCACATAGGGCACGAGTTTCCTTGGCATCCAATAAAATGGTAGTATGCAAAACCTAAAGCGCCACCAATAATAAGACCTATTAGTACGCGAAGTGAAAATATTCTTTTAAAAAAGTCGTTAGTTCTCATAATCATTATCCTTATTTTAAAACATGAATCATATAAACATTAACTAGCACACATATGTTCAAGCGCTTAATTTTGTATTGTGTAATTTATTCCCCCGTGATGTGGGCAATCCCTGTATTATCCCAACAAGCCAATGTGTTGGTTAATGCCGAAAAGATGCTGCAAGAGACGTTTTCGCCTATCACAGAAGCCCAGGGTTTCTCGCAAATGGAGGAGGTAAACAGCGAGTTTATTAGAGCGTTTAAGGATGTATTACTGCTCGATAGCGCTTTCTTTTATCCTTTCGACTCGCTTGTGAATATTGGAAAGCAAACATCGCCCGACGGTGTGATTCGCCTGTTTACATGGAATATACCAGGGCCCAACCGAACGCAAAAGTACTTTGGTTTGGTTGTTTTAAATCTGCAGGGTGCTGTTTCTGTGTTCGAAATGATTGATAAAAGGGGTGAGTTTGCCCAGCCTCATACCGAAAGCGGTTCGCCAGAAAAATGGTTTGGTGCTCTATACTACGAAATTGTTCAGCAAATTGTCGAAGGCGAAACTTACTACGTTCTTTTGGGGGTAGATCTTAACAATGCGTTCTCATCAAAAAGAATTATTGATGTTTTAAGCATAGGCGAAAATGGGAGTATTATTTTTGGAAAGCCGATTTTTAGGCTTAATAATAGTATTTTGAGTAGGGTAGTATTCGAATACTCAGCACGTGCAACAATGGTTTTGCGTTGGGATAAAATTTATGGAATTATAGTTTTTAATAGCCTTACCCCATTGCAGCCGGCATTTGCTGGCAATTACCAGTACTATGTACCCGATGCAATGTTTAACGGATTTAGTTTTGATGGGGCATACTGGAATTTTGTTGAAGATATTGATGTACGAAACCCTTTGCATGAGCGTAAAACCACGCCGACAAGGACAGAGAATAATAATTTCGACCCAGGTTTTTTATATAGGTCTGGGCGTAAGACCGATGTTCAGTAGGTTGAAACTTACGGTTTAGTTATTTTATTCAATAGTTGGCTGCAAGACTAAGAAAACAGACTATGCAAACTATCATCCTGTTAAATACAGATTTGAAAATAAAAATTTTTAACTAGCGTTTTATGTATTTTAATCATTTTTATTGTCTATATTTGCAAAACAATTACAAATACATCTATTAAAATGGTATTAGAAATTCGAATTAGTAATTTTTTCTCTATTAAGGACGAGATAGTTCTTGATTTTAGAGCTGCAAATATAAAATCAGCAAATGCAAGGGCACTCAATAATAATTTGTTTGATTTTAATAACACCCCTATTTTAAAAACAATAGCAATTTATGGGGCAAATGCTTCCGGTAAAAGTAATATTATCAAAGCTATTCGGTTTTGTAATGCTTTAGTATTTGAATCTCACCAACATAATGAAAATACTATTTACAACTTTCAGCCCTTTAAATTCAGCGGTTATAATAGTAAGCCAAGTACTTATTTCATTCGATTTGTTAGCAAAGGCATTGAATATGAATATTCCTTTTCATTAACACGTCAAAAGATTATTTCTGAAAGTTTATATTTCTATCCTAAAGGCAGAATAAAAGAAATTTTTACCCGCGATGAGCGTTTGGGAAAAACAAAAAAAGAGAAATATAGCTTTGGAGACCAAATAAAACGTCCGTTGGATGTGGCTGAAAACACCTCTGAAAAAACTTTATATATTTCCCGTGCCAGTCAAATGGACAGAGAAATTGGAAAAGAAATCTTTAATTATTTTCATAGTCAGTTTATTTTAGACTATGTTGGATTTGGAGCTTCAGCTATTGAAACTCTTTCGAATCAAAACAAACAACAACTAATTGATGCTATCAAAATTGCAGATAGTGATATTGTTGATGTCAAAATTAAAATATTAAAAAAAGCTGGTAAGCATTATAAAGCAGATGCTAAAACCATGACTTTAACTGTTGAAGATGTTGTTCAAGACTATTTACAAATCAGAACTTTTCATAAAGCTTCACCATCAATAGCTTTTGATTTTCTTACAGAAGAATCGCAAGGCACAATCAAATTATTTTTCATAATGCTGACTATACTTGATGTAGTGAAGCATAATAAAGTACTTTTAATTGATGAAATAGAAGATAGTTTACATCCAAAAATAATTGAATACCTGTTTAATATATTTAGAGCAAGTGAGAAAGCGCAGTTATTATGTACAACTCATAACACTCGTTTTTTAAATTTAAAGAATGTAAGAAAAGACCAAATCTTTTTTGCAAATAAGAATCAAGATGGCTCAACCGATTTATACTCGTTATATGATTACAGTGATTTTCGAGATACAATGGATTTAGAAAAAGCATATTTACAAGGACGTTTTGATGCAATTCCATTTATGAATGATTCAAGTGAAAAAATTAAATCATTGTTAGATGGCAAGTAAAAGAAGTGCATCAAAAGGGAAAAAGATAAATCCTCATTTTTGGGTCTTTTGTGAAGGCGAAACAGAAGAAGCATATGTTTATTTTCTGCGTTCAAAATATAGAATCCCCATTGAAATTGTGCCTAAAATTGTTGGAAATAAAATAACACAACGAATAATTCAGAATAGCAAGCAAGGCAAACCCACTCATGACAAAGACAAGGACTTTTTGATGTATGATGCGGATGTGCCACAAGTTTTAGAGAAACTTAAATCAATAAAATCTGCTGTATTGATAGCATCAAACCCATCTATTGAGTTGTGGTTTTTACTTCACTATAAAAATCAGACAGCAAACATTACAACGGAAAATTGCATTAGACAATTGAGCAATAGGAACAGAAATACATATAAGAAAGGAGTTATTGATTCTCAACTTGAAATTAAATTATCTGAGATTTGCACAAAAGCATGTGAACGGGCAAAAGAATTAACCCTTTTCAATAACCCATCTTCCAATATGAATGTTTTTATAGAAGAACTTGAAAATGTAAAGAGACAATTCAGTAAAGTGTAAATATTTGAACAGAAATACAATAAATAATCTTTCATAAATTATTGATAAAATGCCCAGTTGCCAACAAAGTGTGTAAATCATTGGGCGGATAGTGCTAATTTCAAGGGCGTTACATTTAATAAAATTTGTGGTGGCTTAACAGGAAAGTGCTTCGAAATGCCCAACGCTTCATACACCCTCAGCCATTAACGACTTATATTATGGATGTCTTATAACGTAAACCTGCCCAGCCTCATCACGAATAACTTTTATCTCTTCATTCTTATTAATAAACCCATCTTCCGATACGGCATCAAAAATATCTTCACCAATCTTTACTCTTCCCGATGGGCGTAAAACGGTAACGGCCACCCCTGTTTTTCCTAGTGTGTTTTTTTGATTTTTGTCTACCCCAATATACCCATCTTCCATAGTTAGCGATGAGTTTAATGCAAGTGAAGGGAATGAGGGTGAGGTAATTAACTTGCGGCTAAGTATTATGGAGATAATTATTCCGGATACTAGCGACACGGAGACTGTGGCAAGTGGTCTCAAAATTTCTACCCACGAAAAGGGCCTTGTATCTCTGAAAATATCATTATCAATCATAGCCACAGTTAAGCCTATAATTACCAGCAGAATTCCGCTAATACCAGCAATGCCAAAGCCAGGTATTACAAAAATCTCTAGAGCGATTAGTAAAAGTCCCACAATAAAAATTAAAATTTCGTAATGTTCGGCTAGCCCTTCAATATAGTGGGGTGCAAAGTATAAAATTGCTCCCAGAATGGCTATTGCCAAGGGGAAACCAATCCCGGGTGTTTGAAGTTCGAAGTAAATTCCACCCACAATAACCATAATAAGCAGGCCTGAAATAATTGGGCTAGTTAAAAACCCAATGATTTTATCAATTAAAGTGGGCTTAAACTCAACTAGTTTGTAGTTAGTGATACCCGCATTGGTTAAAAGATTTTCTATCGACTCTGCTTTCCCTTCGCAATACCCCCACAGCATAGCTTCTTCGGTGGTAAATGTTAAAATTTTACCCGTATCAATAACCCCTTCAATAAAAACCGATTCATCAACCATTGCCTCGGCAATTTTAGGGTCGCGTCGCCATTTAAAAGTTGTATCGCCATTTTCTACTATTGGATACTTGCCTTTGGCTTCGGCGGTTGACCGCATAATGCTACGCATAAACGATTGGTACTTATCGGGCGCCTTTTCGCCAGTTTGGTTTACCACCGTTGCCGCGCCAATGCTGGCTCCCTGTCGCATATAAATGCTGTCGGCAGCAATGCTTATAAGTGCACCCGCCGATGCGGCCTGATTGTCGATAAAAACCCAAACGGGAATGTGGCTATTTAATATTTTAGTGCGAATTGAGTCGGCCACGTCAACTAACCCCCCATATGTATTTAGGTGTATTAGTACTATGTCGGCATTTAGCTCATTGGCCTCGTCAAACCCTTGCTGAACAAACCTCCAGGCAGAGGGCATAATCTCCTCTAAAATTCCAATTTTATATATAAGGGTTTTTTTGTCATTTGGAATTGTGTCGACATTTCCGAATAGCCAGCTGGCAAATAGCAATAGGCTAATGGTGAGCAGTATGGATTTTGTTTTCATTGCTTATTATTTTGAAGGAATATAGTTTTCGGTTTTTAGCTTACGAGCGTATTCTCCATATAGCGCGAGGGCTTCCTTTTTTTTATTATCAAGCCCATACGATATGTTTTGAGTTAGGTAAATATAGGCTTCTTTATGTGATATCCGTTCGTTAATGTAAGGTGCAATGCTTTTATCGATGTGCTGGATGCCAAAGTTTAAGGCTGAGTTGAGCGTTTCTAAGAAGCTGGGCTCCGTGTTAATACGTGTTGCCCATACTGCAAAAACCATGGGTAGGCCCGTAAATTTTTGCCATTCACTGGCCAGGTCAATGTTCGTTTTGAAGTGTGGTTCGTAGTCAAAAACTTTATCGCCAATAGCTAGAATTGCTTCACCCGGTTTAAAGTCTGAGGGTTTACTGCCAGGGATTAAGGGTTTCCATTCAAAGGTTTTTTTCCAGAAATATTTAGCAAGAATTCTCACCAAATTTACCGATGTCCGTGAGTGGGTGTCGAGATACACTGTTTTAATATCTTCGAAATTGCTGTTACTGAAAAGTTCAACGGTACGTACAACGCCATTAGTTCCTATGCAGTAGTCGGTTATAATCTGATACTCGGGTTTATCGAGAATTGCAAAAACGGGAGTAAGGGCAATGTCAACCTCATTTTCTGTTAATTTCCTAGCACACTCGGCAGGGTTGTCCAGAGATAAATTGATAATGCCGGCAGTTTCGCATTTTTGTAACCCGTATACAAACGGAGCGGTATTTAGATACGATACAGCCGAAACTCTAATCTTTTTAAGCATTTACTCTTGTTATATGGTTGCTGCAAAGTTAATTAAAATGGAACGAAAAACAGATTATGTTTTTACACATTTCAGCGAGCCTAGGCATAGGTTGGCAATTGTTATTATTAAATAATGATATAATGCCGTTTAGTTCACTACGTTAATTCGATATAGCTGAAATTAAGTTTCCAATTGTTGATAATTAATCAATTAAATAGTAGTGAGTATGCCTGCTTAAAGGCGGCTAAACCTCAATAATTGTTGTGCGTATTATGTATTTGCCATATTTCTTTATAGGTATCTGAATTTTGCGGATCTGTTTGCTTTGCCAGGAAACCCCGAAGGGGTTGCATATTTATAGCGTTTATTGTATCGCTATGTTGTTCTACCTTGTTGAGATCGAATACCTTAGGGTGCTTTATTGTTATATAAACATTTGAATCCTACGGATTCGTTTTGCTCTATGGATGTGTGAATTTTATTAGATGTGACAGTCAGGTTAAGCGGCTTGCCCTGAGCGAAGACGAAGGAAAGCCTGCAACCTTAACCAAACAGCATTAAATATAGATACTTAATAATGCGGATGAAAAACAAAGCTAATTCCCCAGCAACTCTTTATAAATGTCAAAGTTCTCATCATCAAAACATACAAAGGTTACTTTGTTAGGCATACTGTTATGGGCTAAAAAACTGCTAACAGTTTCAACTGCAATTTTGGCAGCCAATAATTTCGGAAAGCCATACACGCCCGTGCTAATATTAGGAAATGCTAAGGTGTGTATGTTATGCTCTTTTGCAAGTTTTAAGCTGTTTTTATACGCATTTTGCAGCAACTGTTGCTCGTTACTGCTGCCTCCATTCCAAATGGGACCAACGGTATGTATTACGTAGGGTGTAATAAGGTTGTAGCCCTTAGTTATTCGGGCTTCTCCAGTCGGACAACCCCCAATAGTTCTGCATTCCTCTACCAGCCCAGGACCTGCCGCCCTGTGAATTGCTCCGTCTACGCCACCGCCCCCCAAAAGCGTGCCATTGGCAGCATTTACAATTGCATCAAACTTGTGGGCAGTTATATCTCCCTTAATTAATAATAACTTTTTCTCTTTGAACATTCTTTTAGGCATAGCGTTTGTAATATAATTTTATTATTTTATCTTTGTATGCGTTGCATAAAATTAAACAATATTGTTACATTAAAATTTTTATCTTATGAAAATTAAATCATTAAAGTATTTGGCTTTAGCCATGTTTGCTGGTAGTGTTATGTTAACCTCTTGTGAAAAAGATCCAGAGGTTTTTGAAGCGCCTACTGTAACTTTTAACGAGGGACCCTCAAAAGTTCTTGATATTACCGAAGGAACTGCTTTCGATTTGAGCATAGATATTACCATTGGTGCTCCCGGTAAAATTGAAAAAATTACCATTGAACGATCAAAACTCCTTAAAGATGAATTGGTGGGAGAAGTTTTATCAGTAGAAAAGCAAGACGCTTTCGAGTTAACTGAGGTTAACTTTAAGCACTCTGACAATATTAAGTACAACGAATTTACTGACGGTACAATTGACGCAATTGAGTATACTGTTATTGTAAAGGACAGACAAGGTGAGACTAAGGATGCAACTTTTACCGTTACTATGGGAGAATACGGTATGCTTAGTACAGAGATTGTTACTGGTGAAATTTGGAAAATTCATAGTCTTTACGGTAAAGGATGTTGGGACCTTAAAGCTGACGTAGCGGTTACAGCTATTGAAAATGACGTTGATGTTGTTGCAAGTAGGTATATGATTAACAATAATGGTGTATCAACTTTAGATTCAGAAACTAATTTTGATGGATCATGGTCGTCTGATGAAGTTGTGTGGTTCCGTCATGGAGCCCCAAATGAGCCTGTAAGCGCAAAGGGTAATGGTACTAAGTTTGTAAAAGTTAATGATTACGATTACGCAATGGCTATTAAGGAAGTAGCTATGAGTTTGTTTGACGCTGCAGGAGAAGAAGGTCAGCTAACCGCAATTAATGCTCCAGCTGTAGATGATATTTATATTGCTGTTCTTGGTGAGGAAATTTACGTTATAAAGATTACCGAGATTGTTAAAGAGGAAGTAGCCACAGCAAAATTGAATAGCGGTGTAATAAGATTTACTTATAAGAAATAAGTAACACCTACAATAATAAAAAAACCGCCGAAAGGCGGTTTTTTTATTGCTTATAACTTATGTTTACCTAATCTGTGCGCCTAAGGTTTCACTATATGCTCGAATTAGGTTACTCATTACCTTGTCAATATATTTATCGGTTAGCGTTTTGCTTTCATCCTGAAGTGTAAACGAAACGGCATACGATTTTTTGTCCTTGCCCAAGCTTTCGCCTTGGTAAACATCAAACAGATTGATGTTTTTAATTAATTTACGCTCCGTTTTGTAGGCCACCTCCTTTATTTGTGCAAATGATATGCTACTATCAATAAGCAGAGCCAAATCGCGTCGAACTTCAGGATATTTAGAGATTTCAGCATACTGAATTTTATTCCGTTTCGCCATTTTAAATATAGCTCCCCAGTAAAGCTCAGCAAAGAATACTTTATGCTTAATGTCAAAATCTTTACATATTTTCTTCGCAACTGCGCCTATGTACCCAACCGTTTTGTTATTAACCACTAGGGTTGTGCCATAATCAAACAGGTCATTGGGCGCATCGGTTAGGCTAATGTTGTTGCTGTTTATGCCTAACTTTTCCAGAATGTTGGTAACGATGGCTTTAAGGTGGTAAAACGACACCTTTTTCTGTTCCTTTGCCCAGCTCTCCTCCGTATCATCTCCTGTTATCCATAGGCCTAACTTCATCTCCTCCGAGTATGCTTTTAGAGCATCTTCAGGGTTGCTTTTTTCTTTGTCGAAAAAGTAGCAGTTGCCCCACTCGTATAATTTTAAGTTGCTTCGCTTACGGTTTGTGTTGTATATAATCGTTTCTAGTCCACCAAAAAGAAGCGTTTGGCGCATTGCATTTAAATCGATACTAAGCGGATTAATTATTTCAACAGTACTGGCAGTAGGGTGTGTTTCAAGATTCTGGTAGTATATTTTTTTTGATAATGAGTTACACATTATCTCGTTCATATCAATGCCTGTAAGGATGTCGGATATTAGCTTAATCACACTGTGCTTATCTGGTCGTGAGCTGTGTGCAAGCGTACTGTTTACCTTACGGCTCACCTCCACGTTATTATATCCGTAAATGCGTAAAATTTCTTCTACTATATCGGCTTCTCGTTGAACATCAACACGATAAGGTGGAATGCTAAGGCTCAGGCTGTTGCTGTCTTCAGCCTCAATTGAAATTTCGAGACCTTTCAAAATCTGTTTAATCGTTTCTATGGGTATAACTTTCCCAATCAGCTTGTTTGTGTAGTCAATATCAAGGGTAACGCTAAAATTTGCTATGGGATTTGGGTATATATCCACAATTTCTGAAGAGATTTCACCCCCGGCAATCTCTTTAATTAATGTGGCAGCACGTTTTAATGCCCAAATGGTTATGTTTGGGTCGGTGCCACGTTCGTAACGGAATGAGGCATCGGTATTCATACCGTGGCGTTTTGCTGTTTTGCGAATCCAAACAGGATTAAAATAGGCGCTTTCGAGGAAAATATTTTGCGTTTGCTCCGTAACTCCCGATTTATTACCACCAAAAACACCCGCAATGCACATACCTTCGGTAGCATTGCGAATCATTAGGTCGTTACCATTAAGTTTTCGTTCAACCTCATCGAGTGTAACAAATTTTGTATCCTGTGGTAGCGTACCAACAATAACCTTATTGCCCTCAATTTTATCGGCATCAAAGGCATGCATTGGTTGGCCTATTTCGTGTAATACGAAGTTAGCAATGTCAACCACGTTGTTAATGGGGTTTTGTCCAATTGAGCGTAAACGGTTTTGAAGCCATTTGGGCGATGGACCAACCTTTACATTGCTAATAGTAATTGCGCTATATCGAGGACAGGCGTTTGTGTTTTCTACTTCAACCTGAATGGGTAACGAGTTATTATCGGGTTTAAATGTATCTACCGAAGGCTTAGCCGCCTTGGTGGGCTTTTGTAGGTTTAGGTAGGCTGCCAAGTCGCGGGCAACTCCGTAATGCGAAGCAGCATCAATACGGTTTGGCGTTAATCCTATTTCAAATTGAAAATCGTCTTCAAGTTTAAAGTAGCTATATGCCGATTGGCCAATGGGGGCATCGGGGCTTAGCACCATAATACCATCATGTTCGGTTCCCAGTCCTAGCTCATCCTGGGCGCAAATCATACCCTCCGATACCTGACCCCTTATTTTGGTTTTCTTTAGTGTTAGCTCGTTTTCATTGAAGTATAGCGTAGTACCAATGGTTGCTACGGCAACTCTTTGTCCGGCAGCTACATTGGGTGCTCCGCAAACAATATTAAGAGGTTCAGGTTGTCCAATATTTACTGTGGTAACACAAAGTTTATCGGCATCGGGGTGTTTTTCGCAGGTAAGTACCTCGCCAATAATTACCCCTTTCAGGCCACCTTTTACCGCTTCTACTTTTTTAAGCGAATCAATCTCAAGGCCTATGTCTGTTAGTATTTTCGACATCCCTTCGGGTGAGAGATTTACATCAATATACTCTTTTAGCCAGCTGTACGAAATTTTCATTGAAACTGAAATTATTTATGAATTAACGCAATTCGTTTTAAAACTTACAAATGTATGAAAAAAATGACTCTATACTTAACCGTTAGGCTATTTGTTTAAAGTTCACTGGTATTACTGTTTGGGTTAATCGTTTTTGTATCGCGAATGTGTTTTTGGCAAAGGTTTAATAGCCTGGTATTTGTTTGAATTTGGTTGGTTTTCTGGGGTATGTTTATTCGAATAGGTATTTGTAATTCGATTGTTTGCAGCGCATTTAATGGAAAGTGGAGAAATATTAACGAATTGTAATAACTTTTGGTTGCTAGTGTCGTTAAGTAGAAAAGCATTGTAAGTTTGTCGTCGAAATCCGTAAATCATCATTCCCGATCTTAACAGCTGATTTCTGTTACTACCGGAGAATGCTTGCGGATTGTATCTTAAGCAAATTGTGGTTTGCATATTAAATTCAATTAGATTAAATGAGTAATATAGGGTTATCGCATCGGAGAAGTGAAGAGTACGGCATAGAAACATCGAGACAGTTTCCCAGTCATATATTATCGAGTGAAGAGTTAGACGTTCTCATTAAAGTGAATGGTCGACTTATTGAACATGCAGCATCCATTATATTTCAGATTTATAAAACGGTTTCAGGATCCGACTTTTTTATTAATCTCACGGATGCCAAGGGGTGTATATTGGTTATTTTAGGTGATGATAATATGCTTCAAGAGGCGGCAGAATTGCAAATAGTGCGGGGGGCATATATGAATGAATCCTCCATTGGAACAAATTCGATGGGATTGGCCATTCATGATAAAAAGCCTGTACAGGTTACTGCCAAAGAGCATTTTATTTCAGCCTATCATAATTGGACCTGTTCCGCTGCACCAATTCTACAAAATGGGGAAGTAATAGGTTGTATTAATATGACTGGACACGCAAATCAGGTCCATCCGCATACTTTGGGAATGGTCATATCTGCAGCACAAGCCATTGAAAATCAGATTCGTGAAGAGGAATCTTTACGGCAATTGGAAATTTCAAATCAATTTGCCTTCGCCATGATGAATAATTTGGCATTTGGAGTAATGGCCATAAATATCAGCGATACGGTGGAATGGATTAACGATACTGCTTGTCGTATGATTAACATTCGTCGTACCGAAATGCTTTCACAGGATATTAATGAGTTGCTTCCTGATTGGCGAAGGATTAAAAGGGTTATTCTCAACGAATTAAAATTTATGGATGAGCATGCCTCATTTAACATCCCCGGTGTTCATGAGCGGTATTTATTCAATGCCTTTGTTATTCGTGGCGAAAATAATGCTATGCATGGCTATTTATTGACATTTAGACAGTTTAGCAGGGTGGTGGATTTGATAAAGAAATACCAAGGGCATCACACGCGGTTTAGTTTTGATAGCATAATCGCCGAGAGTGTTTCTATGCATAATTTGATTCAGCAAGCACAGCTGGTTGCAACCAAACCTTCTACCGTTTTGTTGAGTGGCGAAAGTGGAACGGGGAAAGAGGTTATCGCTCAATCTATACATAATGCATCGTTGCGAAAAGAAGCCCCTTTTATAGCAATTAATTGTGGTGCAATTGCTTCTTCGTTAATTGAAAGTGAATTGTTTGGGTATGAAGAGGGGGCTTTTACTGGCGCCGCAAAGGGTGGTTCGCCCGGTAAGTTTGAATTGGCCAACCATGGAACAATTTTTTTGGATGAAATTGGTGATATGCCGTTTGAAATGCAGGTGAAATTGTTGCGTTGCTTGCAGGAAGGATATATTACTCGTATTGGGGGCAAGAGAGATGTTCCGATAAATGTTCGTATAATCGCAGCTTCTAATAAG
>Ga0265295_1003840_pt1 | contig 21078 bp, 16 predicted proteins | sample Munlansysbiofilm_FD_192503 | JGI IMG/M metagenome (GOLD analysis project Ga0265295, IMG submission 192503) | Leachate microbial communities from a municipal landfill in Southern Ontario, Canada - Methane capture system biofilm | ecosystem: Engineered > Solid waste > Landfill > Unclassified ... | reverse complement strand
ATGTACAATTTCACGGGGTGTCATCGACATAATGGTCTCCGAGGAGCGCTTAAATAGCGCTGTCCTGCTCTTCGATAGTCAAAGTATGGTTGGTAAATACACAGATTGAGCCGGCAATATGTAAGGCTTTCTCGGTGATGTCACGCGCGGATAAATCAGTGTTCTCTAATAAAGCCATGGCTGCTGCTTGAGCAAAACCACCGCCAGAGCCCATTGCGATTAAGCCATGCTCTGGCTCGACCACATCACCATTACCCGTAATGATTAAAGAAGCATCTTTGTTAGCCACGGCTAACATCGCTTCGAGGCGGCTGAGGGAACGGTCGGTCCGCCAATCTTTGGCTAACTCAACTGCAGCGCGCACTAAATGGCCTTGGTGTTTTTCCAACTGGCCTTCAAAGCGTTCAAATAATGTAAAGGCATCGGCTGTTGCACCGGCAAAACCCGCTAGCACTTCGCCGTTATAGAGGCGGCGCACTTTTTTTGCATTACCTTTCATAACGGTGTTGCCAAGGTATACTTGACCGTCACCACCCATAACGACTTTGCCGTTGCGACGAATTGAAACAATTGTGGTCAAGGGACTTCTCCACGTTGAGGGGCATACACCCGGATCATTAATAGATGGGGATGAAACAGGCCCGCTTCAAGGGTTATGGCAGAAAAACCTATATTTACTCGCATTTACTTGAGTGTTAGCGGTTTGAGCATCGATAAAGAGTGATGATCTATAACTACAATAAGTGCGCTATAAGAAAGCAGCCACAAAAGATTGGCTAACAACGCAGATATTTAAGAAGCACTGTGTTGTCGCGGTGACCTGCACAGCCAAGGGTTGCGTAGCGTAACAATTGAGTGAGGATGGCTCGTTTAGGGGAGAACAGACACAGCACAGTGCGCTCTACACACAACCTATGTTGTCCACGACATAATCAGGCTGTAGACACCGCGCTATGCCGGGTGTCTACAGCCTGAAGAGGCTAAGACTTAACGGCCTTTGCGTTGCTGTAATAGCAGGTTGTTAAAGCCACTGTTGGCCAGTTGCTTTTGCGCCACGCCCAACTGCTCGCGGCTGACAAATGGACCGACTAAGACACGGTGCCAGGTTTTATCGGACACTTGGCCCGACTCAATATGCACATCTTGGCCGCTGAGCAGCAGTTGCGCACGGACGCTTTCAGCTTTAGCGCGCTCAGGGAAGGAGCCTGCTTGCAGATAAAACTGCATTTTCTCTTCTTTCTTCACCACAGGCGCCGGCGGTGTTTTACCGTCGAGTATGGCTTGCGCACGTACAGCATCAGCTTTTTTAGCTGCCTCAACTTCTATTTTAGTGGGCGGGGGTGGCGTCTTTTCAGGTAATGCTTCTATCGGCACAATCACTTCCGATTCCGATAGCAGCGTGTAAAACTCGAACTTGGGTTTATGAGCAGACGACGCAGGTGTTTCTGCTGCGGGTTGTTTAGCATCGGCCACTGACTTGTCACGCTTAATCGCATCATTGCCAGGCTCAAGCTTAAACAGCGACATGACAAATACACCAACAATTAATCCTGTGATCACCCAAACCAATGGATGTATAGGTTTTTTTGCTGATGCTGCTTGCGCGCGACTCGCGCCTCTTTTCGGTGCGGTTTTCTTCCTTGCCGCCATTTTACATACGCTCCAACGTTTTCAAACCCAGCAGCGCTAAACCTTGCTGCATGGTACGACCGGTCAATGCGGCTAAACGCAAACGACTGTTGCGTGTGGCTTCATCTTCGGCCGATAAAATAGGGCAGTGCTCATAAAAGCTTGAGAACTGACCGGCTAATTCATACAAATAAGTACACAGAATATGCGGTGTGCCTTTATCAGCGATGTTATAGAGGACTTCGCCAAAGCGTTGCAGGGTTGCACCCAGCACTTGCTCGGCTTCGCTGGCTAAAATAATCTGACCGGGCAACACGCCATTCATATCTAAATCAGTGCGACGGAACACACTGGCGACACGGGTGTAGGCATACAGCAAGTAGGGCGCGGTATTGCCTTCAAAACTGAGCATTTGCTCAAAGTTAAAGCTGTAGTCGCTGCTGCGGTGCTTGCTGAGGTCAGCATATTTTACTGCGCCAATCCCCACTGCTTGGCCGATGCTGTGCAATTCGCTCTCAGCCAGTTCTGGGTTTTTCTCTTTAACCAGTGCGTAGGCGCGTTCTTCAGCTTCATTCAGTAGATCAACCAGCTTAACGGTACCGCCATCACGGGTTTTAAACGGACGACCGTCCGCACCGTTCATGGTACCGAAACCCATATGCTCAAGTTGCATTTCTGGATGCACAAATTCAGCACAACGCGCCACAGCAAAGACCATTTGGAAGTGCAGGGCTTGGCGTTGGTCAACAAAATATAGGGCGCGATCAGCTTTTAGCTCTTGGCTGCGGTAGCGCATTGCCGCTAAGTCAGTGGTCGAATACAAATAACCACCATCAGCTTTTTGCACAATCACAGGTAAGGGATTGTTTTCGGCGTTTTTAAATTGATCCAAAAATACACACTGAGCGCCATTACTTTCAGTCAGTAAACCCTTGTCACGCAGGCTATCGACAATATTGGCCAACTCGGAGTTGTATGAGCTTTCACCGCGCACATCGTCCATGCTCAGTTTGACGCCCAAGCGGTCGTAGAGCTCTTGGCAGTGGCTGAGCGAGACATTATTAAACTGCTGCCACATACGTAAGCATTCAGGATCACCGGCTTGCAGCTTGACCACTAAGCCACGTGCACGTTCAGCAAATTCAGGAGACTCATCAAAGCGCTGTTTTGAGGCGCGATAAAATTCTTCTAAATCAGCCAGCTGAGTTTCTTGTGCGCTGGGGTTTTCTTGCAAATAGGCCAGCAGCATACCGAACTGTGTGCCCCAGTCGCCGACGTGATTTTGACGAATCACATCGTGACCTAAAAACTCAAGCGTACGGGCAACCGCGTCACCAATAATGGTCGAGCGCAAATGACCGACGTGCATTTCTTTGGCTAAATTAGGTGAAGATAAATCCACTACCACACGCTGTGCCGGTTGCTGCATGGCAATGCCAATCTTGTCAGCGGTTAATGCAGCATCTAAACGCTCTGCTAATGCGGCATGGTTTTGAAAGAAGTTGAGAAAACCCGGGCCAGCAATAGCAACTTCACTGACTTGTGCATCGTCAGGCAGCGCTTTAATTAACAGTTCAGCCAGATCGCGCGGTTTCATTTTCGCGTGTTTTGACAGCATCATGGCGATATTGCTGGCGAAATCACCGTGGGTTTTATCCCGCGTGTTTTCCACTTGAATATTCGCAACAAGCCCTTCGGGAAGGATGCCTTCGCTGGTAAGTTGATTGACTGCGTGCTGAATTAGAGTGCGGATACTGTCTTTCATAATTTCTCTTAACGAAGGCGAATGGCGGATAAGCGCTGAATAAATGATCTATTATCGACGCCCAGCGCGTTGGCTTCAAGCGGCAAGCGCCACTTGCTGTGCTTTAAAATAAATCGATGGGGTCGACATCCATAGACCAGCGGCTTTGTCGGGCACTGGGTAAGCTTTCTAGGTTACGACATAAGGGTGCTAATAAACGATGTAAGGGTGCGCGGCTATTGGCTTGCAACAGCAATTGAGCTCGATAACGACCGGCACGCCGTTCCATAGGTGAAGTAATGGGGCCTAATAATTCAACTCCTTCGATCTTGAGTTGTTCCAGCAGTTGTTCGGCAATACTGTAGGCATCTTCTAGAAATGCATCGGCTAAATCCGCTTTTAACGCATCGGCACGCAGTAAAGCTAAATGACTAAAGGGTGGTAAACCGGTGGTGCGGCGCTCACTCAGTGCTTGTTCAGCAAATGCAAAATAGCCTTGCTCGCTCAGTTGCACTAATAAAGGATGATCGGCCAACTGGCTTTGAATAATCACTCGACCTGCATCACCAGCGCGACCGGCCCGACCGGCCACTTGAATAATCAATTGTGCCATTTTTTCACTGGCGCGAAAGTCGGCAGAAAATAAGCCACCATCGGCATTTAAAATAGCCACCAAAGTGACGCGTGGAAAATGATGCCCCTTGGCCAACATTTGCGTGCCAATCATAATGCACGGCTCGCCGCTGCCAATGGTGGTTAACAACGCATCCATGGAGCCTTTACGTGAAGTGCTATCGCGGTCAATGCGCAGCACCGGCGTATCAGGAAACAAAATCTGTAAGCGTTCTTCGGCGCGCTCAGTACCTGCGCCAATTGGGCGTAAATCAACTTTCCCGCAATCAGGGCAGTTATGCGGACGCGCCTCAATATGACCGCAATGGTGACAGCGTAATTCGTTATAACGTTGGTGCAGGGTTAAACGCGCGTCACATTCAGAGCATTGGCTGGTCCAGCCGCAGTCATTGCACATTAAGACTGGAGCAAAGCCGCGACGGTTTAGAAACACTAACACTTGCTGCCCGGCTTCGAGGGTTTTGCGAATTTCTTTTTGCAGTGGTGCGCTGATGCCCGAATCCAACGGCAAACTGCGTACATCTAAACGAATAAACTGAGGTTGGCTGGCACCGCCGGCACGTCGGGTCAGGCGCAGTAAAGCAAAGCGTCCGCTGTGGGCGTTATGCAAACTTTCTAAGCAGGGCGTGGCCGAACCTAAAACAATCGGCACATTGGCCCAGCGAGCACGCACCAGAGCTAAATCACGGGCGTGATAGCGCAGGCCTTCTTGCTGTTTATACGACGCATCATGCTCTTCATCAATAATGATCAGGCCAAGATTTTTCAGCGGGGTAAATAGAGCTGAGCGCGTACCAATAATAATATCAGCATGCCCAGAACGTGCCGCCAACCAAGCTTCTAAACGATCACGGTCATTGACGTTGGAATGCAATAAAGCGATACGAGCATTAAAACGCTGAGTAAAACGCTCAAGGGTTTGTGGCCCTAGGTTAATCTCAGGAATCAGCACCAACACTTGCTTGCCGGCCGCTAAGGCTTCGCGGATCAACTGTAAATACACTTCAGTTTTACCGCTGCCAGTGACGCCGGCTAATAAGTAGGCTTTGAACTCTTGGTTATTGGCATGGATGGCATTAAAAGCGGCTTGTTGCTCATCATTTAACGGTAATTCAGGTTGCGCCAGGCTGGGCACTTTATGCGGTAAATCTTGCAGCTGACGGATCTGCTGAGTGACCAAGTCTTTTTTAAACAACGCAGCCATACTGTCTTTGCTAATTTCAAAGTGCTCAAGCCGCTCGTGGGCGATGCCTTGTGCATGTTGCCCTAAGACTTTCAGTGCTTGGCGTTGTTTGGGCGCGCGGGCGATAGTTGGGCAGTCCAAATTGATCGGCAGCTTGGCCAGCCACATTTTTTGCTGGCGACCTTCTGCAGGTTCGCCTTGGCGCAGCAGTGTCGGTAAGGCCCAGCTAAAGGTATCGCCTAAACTGTGCTGATAATACTGCGCGGTCCAGAGGCATAAACGCATCATATTAGGCGGTAATAAGGGCTGTTGATCTAAGAGTTCCAGTGCATCTTTAAGCTTATCAGTCGGAACGCTGGTTGCGCTGGCCGTTTCGACCAAAATACCGATCATTTCACGGCGGCCAAATGGCACGCGTACACGTACTCCCGGCTGCCATGCTGTGACCGGCACCTGCGCTGGCGCACGGTAATCAAACAATCGCCGCAGTGGTGAAGGCAAAGCAATACGTAAATAGAGTTCAGACACACCGGCACCTTTAAGCTGAATGGCATTATGTTAGCGTATCAGTAGTTAAGTTGCTTGCGGGCAAGTCGCTTGATGGAAGTTCTGTGCTGCAAGTCGTGCAGAGTAAGGTTCGGGTTGTGCGTGATATACAGTGCGGCGCATACAGCTGAATGGGTGCAGCTGACATTGATCAGTATCTGGGTCTGCAGCCTTAAGATCATTTATAAAATAACACCCTATGTAACAATTTAGGTACGATTGATTATTATCGCTTAACTGGGTATCTGGTTAGCGTAGAGCTGTCGTGCGTGATATGAATAAAACCACTGTGTTTAATAATAAGGAAAAATCATGAGTAAAAAAGTAGCGATTATTTTATCAGGTTGTGGCGTGTTTGATGGCGCGGAAATTAACGAGACGGTACTGACCGCTTTGCGTCTGGATCAGTTGGGTGCTCAGGTTGAATACTTTGCCCCCGACATGATGCAGCACGCCGTTATTAATCATCAGACCGGCGAAGCAATGCCAGAGCAGCGCAATGTGCTGGTTGAATCCGGTCGTATTACGCGTGGTAAATCCCGTGATGTGCGTGAGCTGAAAGCTGCAGACTTTGATGCGGTGATCTTGCCGGGTGGTTTTGGAGTGGCAAGTAACTTGTCGGACTTTGCTACGGCTGGCGCAGACAGCACAGTACAAGAAGACACTCTAAAAGCTATTTTGCAATTTAAAGATGCGAAAAAGCCGGTTGGCTTAATCTGCATTTCACCGGTGTTATCAGCGAAGATTTTCGGTGAAGGCGTACTGTGCACCATTGGTAATGATGCCGATACTGCAGCGGTTGTGACACAGATGGGTGCGGTTCACCAAGACACGGCGGTGGATGGCATTGTTGTTGACGAGAGCCACCGTCTAGTCACCACCTCAGCTTATATGCTGGCGCAGTCGATGAGTGAAGCAGCCAAGGGTATTAACAAGCTGGTTGAGAAAGTTTTAGCTATGGCTTAATCGCCTGAGATATCGGCTGATCCTCTATTTTTTGCCTGCAATCTATAGAGGATCAGCATAGAGATATAACGGTTTTAGTCGTCTTTCATATTGCTTGGCAGTTTTGCTAAGCGGGTGAGAATGCGATCCAGAGAATTGGAGAACGCTTGTTTTTCACGCTCGCCATAAGCACCTTGGCCACCGCTCATTTGTCCTTGGTCGCGTAAATCAGTAAATAAGTTACGCATGGCTAAGCGATCACCCATATTGCGTTCGGTAAACTCATCTCCACGGGGATCAAGTGCCACGGCTTGTTTTTTAATGATGCGATCGGCCAGTGGGATATCACTGCAAATCACCAGCTCATTGGCTGCAACATTATCAGCAATATAGTCATCCGCAGCATCCGGGCCGCTGGGTACGACAATCAATTGCACTCGGGCAAAATTCGGCCGTGGTTGCGCTTGTCCAGCGACTAAAATAACTGAAAAGTCACGCTTTAAGGCGAATTTAATCACTTGATCACGGGCTAAGCGTGGGCAGGCATCAGCATCAATCCAGACGCGCATACAACAACTCCTAAGTCAGATAAAACAGTATCAATGCTTCTTATTTATCGAGTGGTGCAGGTAACTCTGGACCACGCCAGCGGCGAACTACTTTTTGAAAGAATAAATTGTTAGGGATTTGTAACAGTGCACCTTCATTACCCTCGCTCATATCCTCAAGCGTGGTGTAGAAAATATTGATCGTGACTACACGCCCGCGCACACCTTGTTTGTCGGCGCTTTCCAGAACCTCAACGCGATCGCCCAGCCGAAACGGTCCGACAGTAAAGATCAGTGCGGCACAGAAAATATTGGATAACACACTCCAGATCGCAAAGAATGCGAGCGCCGCTACGGCTAAGAAGCCGGTGAGTGCGGTCCAGAGCACACTGGCTGAAACACCGAAGCGCTCCAGAATCAGCATCATTGCGCTACCCATCACCAGCCAGCGGATGGCTCCGCGTAGGGGTAACAGCATGCTCGGCGGCATATGGTAGCGGCCGGCCAGACTGGTCAGGCCGCGCGCTAATAAGCGTTGCAGTAACCAAGCGGTGAGGGCGATTAATAGAATTTGGCCGCCAGGAATTAACAAGCTAAACCAGTCCACCGCCCACTCTTCAAACCAGTCTGTCATACACTTGCCTCAAGTTCAGTTTGTAAGGCTTCCAGTTCTTCTAGGCTTTGCATCCACGTTTCTTCCAGCTGAGCTTGCTGCTGGAGTAACTCGCTTTGCTTGCCTAGATGCTGTTTGAGCAGATCTTTTTGTGCCTGTTCATACAGACTGTTATCAGCCAAAACAGTTTCCAAAGCTTGCAACTCGTTATGGATTTTATCCAACTGCTTTTCTTGAGTTTCAGCTTGCTTGCGCAGGGGCGCGAGCTTTTTGCGCATTTCAGCTGCGGCTTGACGCTGGGCTTTGCGGTCAACTTTGTCAGAGTTATCCACAACGTCAGTCGTGGTGCTAGCCTGCTGGCGCAAACGGTAATCGCTGAGCCATTTGCTGTAATCCTCAAGCTCGCCAGCAAACTCTTGCACACAGCCATCCGCCACTAAGTACAAATCGTCGACCGTACTTTTGATCAGGTGACGGTCATGGGAGACCAACAGCAGTGCGCCGGTGAAATCTTGCAGTGCCATACTTAAGGCATGACGCATTTCTAAATCAAGGTGGTTGGTCGGCTCATCCAACAGCAGCAAGTTGGGTTTGCCCCACGCAATCAGCGCTAAGGCTAAACGGGCTTTTTCACCGCCGGAGAAATTCAGTACCGGCTCATCACAACGTTTACCGCGGAAATCAAAGCCACCGAGGAAATCACGTAAGACTTGCTCGCGCTCATCTTTGGCAATGCGTTGTAAGTGCAATAATGGGCTGGCTTTAGAATCCAGAGAATCCAGCTGATGCTGAGCAAAATAGCCGACGACAAGGTTTTCACCCGTGGTCAGTTTACCGCCCAGCAGCGGCAGGTCATTCATAATGCTTTTAATCAGTGTGGATTTACCCGCACCGTTCGGACCCAATAACGCAATACGCGCACCGGGGACTAGCTGCAATTTAACCTTGGTTAAAATAGGCTGCTCAGGGTTATAACCCAAATCGGCTTGGTGTAGATCCAACAGTGGTGTGGAGACTTTATCGGACTCGCGGAAAACAAAGTCAAAGGGTGAATCAAAATGCGCTGCGGATAATTCTTCCATGCGCTCCAAAGCTTTAACGCGGCTTTGTGCTTGTTTGGCTTTACTGGCTTTAGCTTTAAAGCGGCGGATAAAGTCTTCCATATGCGCACGCTGGACTTGTTGCTTTTCGTAGGCTTGTTGCTGTTGCATCATGCGCTCAGCACGGGCACGTTCAAACGCTGTGTAACCACCGCGGTAGAGAACGAGCTTTTGCTGGTCAACATGTACCACGTGATTGACCACAGCATCGAGAAAATCGCGGTCATGCGAGATCAGTAGTAGCGTGCCTTGGTAGCTTTGTAGCCAACCTTCCAACCAAAGAATAGCATCGAGATCCAAGTGGTTGGTTGGCTCATCGAGCAGCAGTAAATCCGACGGACACATCAAAGCTTGTGCCAAGTTTAAGCGCATGCGCCAACCACCGGAAAAACTATTGACCTGATTGTCCATCTGCTCTTCAAGAAAGCCTAAGCCAGCTAATAATTTACGTGCGCGAGCATCGGCGGTGTAAGCATCTGCGCTATCGAGTTCTGAGTGGAGTTGGCCCAGTTGGGCGCCATCTTGTTGCTGTTCGGCAATCGCCAGACGCTGTTGAATATCACGTAATTGAATGTCGCCATCGAGCACATAATCAATGGCGTTGCGATCCGGTGCATCAATTTCTTGGCGCATATGCGCAATGCGCCAGTTGGCGGGTAAAGCGCACTCGCCCGCATCCGGATGCAGCTTGCCGCGCAGCAAGGCGAAGAGGCTGGATTTGCCGGCGCCGTTAGCGCCAATTAAGCCGACTTTATGCCCTGGGTGCAGAGTTAACTCGGCATTTTCCAGTAAGCGTAAAGGGCCACGTTGTAGGGTCAGTTCTGAGATTCGTATCATGCCGCGCAGTTTAGCAGTTTCGCGACGGTTGCCCATATATGGCGAGAGATATTTAGTTTTTTATGTAGGGTGAGCGAGTAGGCCAGTCAGGGGATAGCTGCCCTATGCCGTGGACAATCAGCTGGCTCATTGCTGCGCTGCGGGTTGAGCATGTTCAACGCTATAGCGACCTCGATCATTAAGAACAATGGTACCCATCGTCACTTCTGAATCATGCGTCAATACTAAGCGGCCCTTGCCACTGCTATCGCTGGGCAAGGGCTGCATAGATCAATTAAAAGTGTTCTGCTGCTAAACCATAGAGCGATTCGCTACCAGCTTTAACGCTGGCTTCGAGGCTGAGTATGCGTGGCAGCATGCGGCTGAAATAGAAATCAGCAGTGGCCAACTTAGCCGCATAGAAATCGGGGTCTTGCGCGTGATTTTTCTGCGCCGTGGTTGCCATGCGTGACCACATCCAAGCGTAAGCAACGTAACCAAACAGATGCAGGTATTCAACCGAGGCCGCACCCACTTCGTTCTTGTTGTCAGTCGCTTGCTCAAGTAACCATTGGCTAACACTTTCCAGACGTTCGACGGCAGATAACACTTCAGCAGCATATAAGGTGTCAGGCTGGCCGAGTTGTTCACGAATGCTGCCGGTGAAAGTCTTTAAGAATGCGCCGCGATTAGCGACCAGTTTACGACCGACTAAGTCCAGCGCTTGAATGCCGTTGGTGCCTTCATAGATTTGCGCAATACGTACATCTCGTACTAACTGCTCTTGGCCCCATTCGCGTACATAACCGTGGCCGCCAAACACTTGTTGGCCGTGGATGCAGCTTTCTAAGCCAGTATCGGTGAAGAATGCTTTGGTCACGGGGGTTAATAGTGCGACTAAATCTTGCGCTTGTTCAGCCAGTGCAGCATCGGGGCTGAACTTAGCAATATCCAATTGTTTGCCGACATAGCAAGCAAAGGCCCGCCCGCCTTCGGTCATACTTTTCATGGTCAGCAGCATACGGCGCACATCGGCGTGCACAATAATGGGGTCAGCGGCTTGCTCTGTGTTTTGCACGCCAGTGGCGGCACGACTTTGGATGCGCTCGCGAGCATAATCAGCGGCATGTTGGTAAGAGGTTTCTGCACAACCAATGCCTTGAATACCAATGGATAAACGTTCGTAGTTCATCATGGTAAACATCGCGGCGAGGCCTTTATTGGGCTCGCCGACTAAATAACCCGTGGCGTTATCAAAGTTCATGACGCAGGTGGCAGACGCTTTGATACCCATTTTATGTTCGATGGAACCGCAGGTGACTTCGTTTAGAGAACCCAGCGAGCCATCAGCATTGACGTTGACTTTTGGCACTAAGAATAAAGAAATACCACGCGCACCTGCTGGTGCATCGGGCAGTTTGGCTAAGACCAAGTGAACAATGTTTTCCGTCAGGTCTTGCTCGCCACCGGTGATAAAGATTTTACTACCGGTGATTTTATAACTGCCGTCGCTTTGCGCGGTAGCGCGTGTGCGAATGAGGCCTAAATCCGTCCCGGCGTGGGCTTCAGTGAGGCACATCACACCGGCCCAGCGGCCTTCATAGAGGGGTGGTAAGTAGGTGTTTTTGAGTTCTTCGCTGGCATGCGCATCAATGGCTAAACAGGCGCCTGAGGTGAGGGCCGAGTACAGCGCAAAGCTGGAGTCTGCGGCATAGAGCATTTCTTCAAATTGTACGGAGAGCATTTTGGGCATGCCCATGCCGCCGTACGCAGGGTTACCGGCTAAGCCGACCCAACCGCCTTCAATATAAGTGTTATAGGCTTCTTTAAAGCCGTCAGGCGTGGTGACTACGCCATTGTCCCACTGTGCACCTTGCTCGTCGCCATTGCGGCTCAGTGGGGCAATCAATTGGCCAGTGACTTTAGCGGCTTCTTCGAGAATGGCATCTGCTGTTTCGCTATCGACGTTTTCTTGTAGCTCTGGGAGTTGATCCCACACTTTTTGTGCATTAAACACTTCGTGTAAAACAAAGCGAAGGTCGCGTAAGGGGGCGTTAAAATTAGACATGATCTATCCTTTTTTTATTGTGGTAGCCGCGGGTGAAAGTCGTCTATCCAATACAGTAAATTGATGATTCAGCGCGTGTCGAATCAGGCTCTTGGGCTGGGCCTGCGGCGGTGAATATACGTTGATGCGTGCCGGCTACTAAAATACACAAGATTGCCGCCACAACTAAATTCCAACTTGCAGTCTACACAGCGAGCACGACAGGGATGGTTCCCAGTCATGCCATATGCTGTGTAGTTTGCTAGAGTGAGTCTTTAGCTTTTTATAATGCTTTAGCCATTTCGCGCAGAACGAATTTTTGTATCTTTCCGGTTGAGGTTTTGGGTAGTTCTGTGAAAATCACTGTTTTTGGCACTTTAAAAGCCGCCATATTTTTGCGACAAAAACTTATAATGTCTGCTGCGGTGATATGTTCTTGACCGGCTTTTAAAGCAATAAAGGCGCACGGAGTTTCACCCCAATGTGCATCAGGACGGGCGACCACGGCCGCTTCTAATACCGCAGGGTGGTGATAGAGCACACCTTCCACTTCGATGGTGGAAATGTTTTCACCGCCGGAAATAATAATATCTTTGGAGCGGTCTTTAATCTCGACATAGCCATCTGGATGCCACACAGCTAAGTCACCGGTATGGAACCAGCCGCCTGCAAAGGCTTCGTCGGTGGCTGTTGGGTTTTTCAGGTAGCCCTTCATTACGGTATTACCGCGCATAAAGATTTCGCCGATGGTTTGCCCATCTTTAGGTGTGAGTTCCAAGGTTTTTGGATCACCGACCATCACACCCTCAAGGGTTGGGTAGCGCACGCCTTGGCGCGATTTAATCACCGCACGTTCTTCCAGCGGTAATTCATCCCATTCTTTATGCCATGCACATAAGGTGACAGGGCCGTAGACTTCAGTGAGGCCGTAAACGTGGGTGACTTCAATGCCCATTTCCTCGACCGCACCAATCACTTTTGCAGGTGGTGCTGCGCCGGCAACCATGGCTTTCACCGGATGCTCGATCGCTGCTTTGGCTGCGTCAGGCATATTCACGAGTGCTTGCATCACAATGGGCGCACTGCACATATGCGTTACTTTTTCATCACGAATTAGAGTGAGGATTTTCTGCGGATCAACACGGCGCAAGAACACATTCACACCCGCCAACGCGGTAATAGTCCAGGGGTAGCACCAGCCGTTGCAGTGAAACATTGGCAGAGTCCAGAGATACACCGGATGGTTGCCCATCGCCCAGGTCATTTGGTTGCCCATCGAATTCAAAAATGCACCGCGGTGGTGGTAGACCACACCTTTAGGATTGCCAGTGGTGCCTGAGGTGTAGTTTAACGCAATGGCTTGCCACTCATCCTCGGGCCACTGCCAGGCGAAGTCTGGATCGCCTTCGGCTAAAAATGCTTCGTAATCCAGATCACTGACTGGGCTGCCTTCACCGTACTCAGGATCGTTTACATCAATAATCAAGGGTGGATTTTCCAGCATACGACAGGCGGTTTGTGCAACATGGCAAAACTCACGGTCGACGATTAAGACTTTAGCTTCACCGTGTTGCAGCATAAAACTGATGGCATCGACGTCCAGACGTACGTTCAAGGTGTTAATCACTGCGCCAATCATCGGTATGGCAAAGTGTACTTCCAGCATCTCTGGAATATTGGGCAACATCACCGCGATGGTGTCGCCTTTACCCAAGCCGCGACTGGCCAGCGCCGACGCAAGTTTGCGGCAGCGCGTATAAGTTTGTCCCCATGTGCGACGGATGGCGCCATGTACAACAGCAGGGTAATTTGGATAAATAGCAGCGGTGCGCTCAATAAAACTGAGCGGACTGAGAGCCATATGGTTAACTGAATTGCGGTCAAGGCCTTGTTCGTAGATCGACATATTGAATCCCTGTGGTTTATTGTTAGCTCCGGCCGTTAACCTATAAAAAGTTATACGGCTGATTTATCTCTCTGTTATAGGCTTAGTATTTTTACAGTGGTAGTTAAACTATAGCAATATAGTACTTGTACTATATTGCTCTCAGGGATACTTATGCCTCATCAGATCAATCAAAAATTGCAACTGCGCTTGCTGCAGCGTTTGTTAAGCGAAGAGCAACCCTTGTCGGAGTGCGCACGTGCACTGCAAGCGCTGTTGCGCGCTGATCAACAGGTGCGTTCAGTCTGGTATTTCAGCTGGCAGGAGCGTGCGGGTATTTTTAGCCCTGAAGGTGATGTATGCGGCTGGCCGCCAGGACCAAGTGATGTATTAGCAGTCACGGATCAAGATTTACTGACGGCATTGCACAAGCAGACGCAGCTGAGTATTGAGCAGGCCAGCGCCATTGATGGTTGGCTGTCTAGACGTATACGCCGAGCGGGAATCAACCATGGCGTGATTGCCAGCATGCCTTTGTCTGCGCAGCAATATGGCGTTGTGGTGATTGAGTTGCAGGCTGATGCACCGTTGTTTGCTATCGATAGTCTGTTGTTAGTACTCACGGCCTATTTGGATTGCGCGCAGGATAAGACGCCGCCTGCGGAGTTGTTAACCACTGATCCACATCCAGCGTTGTGGGTGGATGGTCAAGCCCATTTGCTTGAAGTGAATAAAGCCGCTGCGGATCTGTTTGGTGCACAGATGATTGAGCAGGTGCAGCAGGCTTTGCCCAATAATCATCAGTACTTGGTGCACAGCTGTTTAAGCCAGCAGCGGGTGATTGAAGAGGTGGCGGCGCAATTTGCTCAACAGGTATTTGTGTGGAGTTATATTCCGTGCTCCGAGCAGCAGCGGGTTTTAGTGCGTGGGCGTGATATTACTGAGCAGGCTAAGCAGTTACAGGATGCCGCCCAAGCTTCGCGGCTGTATCGCCTGATTACTGAAAACACCACCGACTTAATTTCCCGACATTTACCCGATGGACGCTTTATCAGTGCTTCACCGGCGTCATGGAGTTTGCTCGGTTATTGGCCGGAGGAATTGCAAGGCAAACGTGCGCAGGCCTTGTTGCATCGACAGGATATTGTGCTGATAACGCAGCGGGCAAAAAATGCCTTAGCTGAAGACGGTTACCACACCATGACCCTGCGAGTGCGCCATCAAGCGGGGCACTATTTATGGTTTGAAACGGCCAGCCGCGCCATTCGCGAGACTTACACCGGTGCCATTGTTGAAGTGGTTAGCGTGTCACGTGATATCACCGCGCGCGTGCAAGCTGAAGAAAATCGCCGCCGTTTAGCAGAGGTGGTGGAGGTCAATACGGATCTGGTGCTGTTTGTGGATCAGACAGGTTTAATTCGCTGGATGAATCCATCGGCACAGTGTTCTTTGCAGGCAGATACAATGCAAACCCACTTACAGCTATCTGATGTGGTTGATACGACCACTTTAAATACGTTAACTCAACAGGGCTGGCACGCTGCCGATCAGCAGGGTGTGTGGAGTTGTGAAGCGCGCTTGCAACCCTATGCCGATGTTGCTTCTTTTCCCGTGTCGTTAGTGTTGCTGGCGCATCAAGCCGCCGATGGTCAGCGCTACTATTCATTGGTAGCACGTAATATGGCCGAGCGTGAATTACGTGAAGCGCAGTATCATAAGCACCAAGAAGAGCTGGCACATACCGCACGCTTGGTGACTTTAGGTGAATTGGCCTCAGGTATTGCCCATGAAATGAATCAACCCTTAGCGGCGGTGATCAATTATGCCAGTGCCAGTCTGCGTTATTTGCAGTCTGCCGATATGCAGTCGCCGGCGTTAGAGCGTGTGGGGCAGGGGCTAGAGCGTATTACCGAACATGCCCATCATGCCGCGCAAGTGATTAAACGTTTGCGCGCTTTTTTGCGTAAAGAACCGCGGCGCGTACAAGCACTGAATATCGTTGAAGTCCTGCAAGATACGGTGCAGCTCTGTGCCTGGGAAGCGGTGAATACCCAAGTGAGTATTGAACAAAGCATGTCGACTGAGCTGCCCTTGATCTATGCCGATCGCGTGTTATTAGAGCAGGTGTTGTTGAATGTATTGCGCAATGCGATTGAGGCAAATCGTGAGCAACATCAGGATAAAAAACAGTCATCACGCATTTTAATCACCGCCGAGCAGCAGGCTGAGCATGTTTATATTAAAGTGCATGACCAAGGTGTCGGCGTAGCCCTGATACAGTTGGAGCAGTTATTTACCCCGTTTTATACCAGCAAAGCGGATGGTCTAGGCTTAGGTTTGTCTATGAGTCGTACTATTGTTGAAGGCTTTGGTGGATCGCTGGAGGCAGAAGAAGGTGTATTGGGCGGCTTGTGCTTAACCTGTCGCTTACCGGTACGCCGTAGCAGTGATGAGCCGCTGACCGATTAACCATCAAGAATGATAAGGATTTAAGGTGAGTGCAGTAGAGCAGGTCGTATATGTGGTCGATGATGATCAGGGTATGTTGGACTCAACGCTATGGTTGCTGGAGTCGATGGGCTTGCGTGCCATACCTTTTACCAGCGGCCAAGCCTTTCTGGATGCCGAACTGCAGAGCCGTCATGCCTGCGTGATTTTAGATGTACGCATGCCGGGTATGGGTGGGTTGAATGTGCAAGAAGCCTTGCACACTAAGGGACTGGAGTTGCCGATTATCTTTGTCAGTGGCCATGCTGATGTGCCCATTGTGGTGCGAGCGTTTCGTGCGGGTGCGGTGGACTTTATTGAAAAGCCCTACAACGAGCAACTGCTGTTAGATAGTGTGCAACAAGCACTGAGTCGCTTTGATGAAGTTGTGGATGAGAGCCTGCTCGATGCTGTTATGCAGCGTATTGCCAGCCTGACTCCACGTGAAAACGATGTGCTGCTGCCCTTGGTGCAAGGCTATACCAATCGTGAAATCGCTGAGCAGCTGGGTATTAGTGTTAAGACCATTGATCTCTACCGCTCGCGCGTGATGAAGCATATGCAAGCGCAGACCTTGCCTGATTTAGTAGGGATGGCGATTGCTGCCGACTTAGTTGCACCGCTGACTTTACGCGGCGCAACGGCATAGAGTTTTAGTCCGCTGCGTGGGCGTTGGCGACATAGGTTTGTAATGCCAGCAAGCGTTCAGCATTGAGGGCAAGGCCCAATTCTGCACCTTGCAAACCTTGCTCCAGCAGTGGTTTAACACTGACTGCGCGCATCGTCGCAGCGGCTTGGCGTAAATACTCTGCCTGTGGATAAAGTCGCTCTTCAAGGCCTAAACGTCCACGCGAATCCATTTCACTGGCGCTGATAAAATCATCAAAACGCTGGGGGCGACGCATAATGTCGAACTTCATTAATAGTTTTAATAACGTCTCAGGACGCAGCTCCAGTGCACGGTGGGCATGGGTGTGATATTCGCCAACCAGTAAGGCTAATTCAGCGCATTCATTCGGTGCTTTAAAACGCTTATTCACTTTCTTAATCAGCGGCAGGCCATGTTTTTCATGGGCGATATGCCGTGGCCATAATTCAGGATTGGTGATGCCTTTACCTAGATCATGTAGCAAACAGGCCCAGCGAATATTTAGCGTGTGCTTAAAGCGCGCACATTGCTGCAGCACGCTAAGGATATGCGCACCCGTATCGATTTCGGGGTGATGTTCGGCAGGCTGCGGCACACCAAATAAGACATCCACTTCAGGCAGTAATGCTTTGAGAGTACCGCAATCACGCAGTACTTGAATAAACACGTCTGGATTATCTTCCATCAACGCCCGCGCAAACTCTTGCCAGACACGTTCTGCTGTCAGGTGCGCTAATTCACCGGATTCAGACAACGCGCGCATCAGCTCTAAAGTTTCTGGCGCAACCGTAAAACCCAAGTAGGCATAACGTGCGGCAAAGCGTGCGACCCGCAAGACCCGCAATGGATCTTCGGCAAAGGCCGGTGACACATGTCGTAAAGTACGTGCAGCGATGTCAGCTTGACCACCGTAAGGATCGTACAGCGTGCCATCATCCGCTTGTGCCATAGCATTGACAGTCAGATCGCGGCGCAGCAAATCGTCTTCTAAGGTCACGTCGGGGCTGGTATGAAAAGTAAAGCCGCCATAACCATGACCACTTTTACGTTCAGTGCGCGCCAACGCATATTCTTCACCGGTTTTTGGATGCAGAAATACCGGAAAGTCATCGCCGACAGGACGAAAACCTTGTTCGCGCATCTGCTCGGGTGTTGCACCGACCACCACCCAATCGATATCAACCACTGGACGATCTAAGAGTTGATCACGTACCGCGCCACCGACCTTGAAAATCTGCATATAGAAACGTACCTTAAATAAGCATAGCGCTCAGCCGACTGATCAACAGTCAACCGAGCTGTTTGTGTAGTGTGTCGCCAAAGTCTGCTAGTCACCAGCCTATATGATAGCAGTACAGGTTCTGTGCTTGGCAGACTGGCGATGCAGGTCAGTTATAGATGAAAAATTGCTCCATAGGTAAAAGCTATCGCTTCTATTTGATCAATTGATTATCTCTAAAGGTGAAAGTGACCTACTATAAGCATCACAAGTTCTTAACCCCACAAAGGAATTATTAAATGTCTTACATTAATAGTGAAGTAAAAGCGTTTAAAGCAACTGCATTCCACAACGGCGAGTTTATCGAAGTTAGCGAAGCAGACATGAAAGGCAAATGGTCAGTTGTATTTTTCTACCCAGCTGACTTTACTTTCGTTTGCCCAACAGAGTTAGGCGACCTGGCTGACAACTACGAAACATTCAAAAAATTGGGCGTAGAAATCTACTCAGTATCAACTGATACCCATTTCACCCACAAAGCATGGCACGACACTTCACCAGAAATTGGCAAGATCCAGTACCCAATGATCGGTGACCCAACAGGTCAAATTACACGCAACTTTGGTGTGATGATCGAAGAAGCTGGTTTGGCTGATCGCGGTACATTCGTAATCGATCCAGACGGTAAAATTCAGATCGTTGAAATCAACGCCGGTGGTGTTGGTCGTGACGCACAAGAACTACTGCGCAAAGTTAAAGCAGCACAGTACGTTGCCGCTCACCCAGGTGAAGTGTGCCCAGCGAAGTGGAAAGAAGGCGAAGCAACTCTGTCTCCTTCACTAGACCTCGTAGGTAAAATCTAAGGTTTAACCTTGGTTTTATCTTCGCTTGCTAAGTTGTGATCCAACTCGGTAAGCCCGACGCCCGGGCGTACAGCGCTCGGGCGTTTTATTTTCAAAAAACAGATTTTGGAGCAATTGATCATGTTAGACGCTAATTTAAAAGCACAATTACAAGCTTATCTAGAGAAGGTGACGCAACCCTTCGAGATTGTTGCGTCTCTTGATGATGGTGCCAAATCTGCAGAATTAAAATCTTTGCTGGAAGATATCGCCAGCTTAAGCGACAAAATCACCTTAAAGACCGACGGTGATGATGCACGCAAACCTTCTTTTGCGTTGAATCGTATTAATGGTGAAATCAGCTTACGTTTTGCTGGTATCCCAATGGGTCATGAGTTCACTTCATTGGTGTTGGCGCTGCTGCAAGTTGGCGGACACCCATCCAAGTTAGGCCAAGATGTGATTGAGCAGGTTGCCAATTTAGACGGCGAATACAATTTTGAAACCTACTTCTCACTGTCTTGCCAGAACTGCCCCGATGTTGTGCAAGCACTGAACTTGATGGCCGTGCTTAATCCGAAAATAAGCCACGTAGCGATTGATGGTGCACTGTTCCAAGATGAAGTTGAACAGCGCCAAGTGATGTCAGTACCGATGATCTTCCTTAACGGTGAAATGTTTGGCCAAGGTCGCATGGATGTTGAACAGATTTTAGCCAAAGTCGACACCGGCAGCAGTGCCCGTGAAGCCGCTAAGCTGAATGAAAAAGAAGCCTTTGACGTACTGGTGATTGGTGGTGGCCCAGCTGGCGCGGCAGCATCTATTTACGCTGCACGTAAAGGTATTCGTACAGGTATTGCCGCTGAGCGTTTTGGTGGCCAAGTACTGGACACCATGTCGATTGAGAACTTTATTTCTGTCACAGAAACTGAAGGACCAAAACTGGTGCGCGCCATGGAAGAACATGTGCGTGAATACGATATCGATGTGATGAACTTACAACGTGCCAGCCGCTTAGTCCCAGCCACAGAGCAGGGCGGTTTACACACGGTTGAGTTTGAATCCGGTGCCAGCTTACAAGCGAAAACCGTGATCTTATCTACAGGTGCCCGCTGGCGCGAAATGAACGTGCCTGGCGAGCAAGAATACCGTAACCGTGGTGTGGCTTACTGCCCACACTGTGATGGTCCGCTGTACAAAGGTAAGCGTGTTGCGGTGATTGGTGGTGGTAACTCCGGTGTTGAAGCGGCAATCGACTTGGCTGGTCTGGTTAAGCATGTCACCTTGCTTGAGTTTGATACCAAACTGCGTGCTGATGAAGTCTTGCAGAAAAAACTGCACAGCTTGCCTAACGTGACGGTAATTAAAAATGCCCTGACCACTGAAGCAGTGGGCGATGGCAGTAAAGTCACCGGTTTGATTTACAAAGACCGCGCAACAGAAGAACTGAAGACTGTTGAGCTGGAAGGTATCTTTGTACAGATTGGTTTATTGCCAAATACCGAATGGTTGAAAGACACCGTTGCATTGTCTAAGCACGGCGAGATTGAAGTGGACGCACGTTGCGCCACCAATATCCCGGGTGTGTTTGCTGCCGGTGACGTAACGACTGTGCCGTACAAGCAAATCATCATTGCGATGGGTGAAGGTTCAAAAGCATCATTGAGTGCGTTTGATCACATTATTCGCTCATAAATTAAGCACAGCGCGTAATAAAAAAGGAAGCAGAGATGCTTCCTTTTTTTGTTTCTATAGGTCGACAAAGGTTAGGCTTTCTGTAGGCAGTATTGAATAAGAGCTTCACGAATACTTTGCCTAGTGTTTAAAAATAATAGGCCATACACGATATCGTCTGCATCAGATGTACGATATACAACTCTTAGCTGTAAGTTTGGATCAACGTAATCATGGTAAGTCATCAGCCCGATGTCAGCAGCTTCCACGCATACAGGCGATGATTTTGGATGGTGTGCGATTCTTGCTTCAAAAGCGTCAAGAAATTCAGCTAATAAACTCTGTGCCGCTTGCTCACCGATATGCCGTGCAAGGTATGCAAAACGGCTATAAAGCTGATCTCTAAAAGTCTCGGTGTACTTAATCTTGATGGCGATGGTCATCGGCTAAGTCCTTTAAACCGGCTCTAAGAGAGGTAGAAGATACTGTGCGTGCAGCCCCCACATCTTTTTCAGCAA
>Ga0265295_1003839_pt1 | contig 21079 bp, 13 predicted proteins | sample Munlansysbiofilm_FD_192503 | JGI IMG/M metagenome (GOLD analysis project Ga0265295, IMG submission 192503) | Leachate microbial communities from a municipal landfill in Southern Ontario, Canada - Methane capture system biofilm | ecosystem: Engineered > Solid waste > Landfill > Unclassified ... | reverse complement strand
TCTGGCGGAGCGGGGTGGTGGGGCGGGCGAGGACGAGGTCGCGCAGGGACAGGACCCCGAGGAGCGTGCCCCGGTCATCCACGACGTACGCGTAGTAGACGGTCTCCGCCTCCTCCGCCCTCGCCCGCAGTTCCTGGATCGCCTCCTCCACGGTCATGTCCGCAGGGAGGGCCACGACCTCGGTGGACATGAGCCCGCCCGCCGTGTCGGGGGGATAAGAGAGGAGCTCCCCCAGCGCCTTCGCCTCCTGCGTCTCGAGGCGGGACAGGATGTCCTGGATCACCTCTAGGGGGAGCTCGGCGAGGAGATCCACCGCGTCGTCGGGCTCCATGTGGGACAGGATGTGGGCGGCGTCCTCGCGGTTGAGCTCGGCGAGGAGGCGCGCCGCTTCCTCGGGCTCCATCTCCCCGAGGGGCTCCGCCGCGGCGCGGCGGAGGTACAGGCGGCGCAGGAGTTCCACCGCCTCCTCCTCGCGGAGGGCAGCGAGGACCTCCGCGATCTCCGCGGGGTGGCGGCGGATGAGCTCAGCGATATCCAGGGACCGGGTGTGCTCCTCAGCCATGATGGCTGACTATACCCGTCACCCCACGCCGTGCCCACATCAGCCAAAACGGGTCACAGCACGGCGATCACGCCGAGCGAGGCGAGGAGGACGATGACCCCGGCAAGGAGGACCCCGAACACGAGCATGAGGAGCGCGCGGCGCCAGGGAACCCCGAACAGGACAGCAAGGAGGGATCCCGTCCACGCCCCCGTCATCGGGAGGGGGATCGCGACGAAGAGAACCAGCGCCCACTCCCCGAACTTCGCAAACCGTGTACGGTGGCGGGTCTCCTGCCAGGTGAGGTAGCGCCGGGCGGCCCGGCCGAGGGGCCCGGGGATCCTCCCCGCGGAGGGGACGAGCGCGGAGAGGCCGAAAAGGAGGAGCGGTACAGGGAGGAGATTCCCCACCACCGCGACGACGTAGGCGGTTGCCGGGGAGAACCCAAGCGACAGGGCAAGCGGCAGCCCGCCCCGCAGCTCGGAGATCGGGGCCGCGGAGAGGAGAAGCACCTGCCCCACCGCACCGAGGTCCATGGGCGCATTATGCCCGGGAGCGGGCCTTGGGAGGGAGCCAGTTCCCGCGTAGGATTGGCGGCGTCGCCACGAGCGAGAGGAGGGCTGAGCCGATGCGCCTCTACAACACGCTGACCCGGAAGCTCGAGGAGCTGGTCGTCCACGACAACACGGTGCGGATGTACGTCTGCGGTCCCACCGTCTACGACCTCATCCACATCGGGAACGCCCGGCCGATGATCGTGTTCGATGCCCTACGGCGGTACCTGGAGAGCCGTGGTTACAGCGTGATCTACGTCCAGAACGTGACCGATATCGAGGACAAGATCATCCGCCGCGCCCTGGAGGAGGGGCGCACCCCGGCCGAGGTGGCCGCCCACTACACCGAGGAGTACTTCCGCGATCTGGCGGCGCTGGGGGTAAGGGAGCCGACCCACGCTCCCCAGGCCACCGACTACGTCCCCAAGATGGTGACGTTCATCCACGGCCTCGTTGCTTCCGGGCACGCCTATATCGTGGACGGCGACGTCTACTTCTCCGTCCGGAGCTTCCCGGGGTACGGGAAGCTCTCCGGCCGGTCGTGGGAGGAGCAGGAGGCAGGGGCGCGGGTCGAGGTAGACGAGCGGAAGCGGGATCCGCTCGACTTCGCCCTCTGGAAGAAGGGCAAGCCCGGCGAGCCGTCTTGGCCGTCCCCGTGGGGGGAGGGCCGGCCGGGGTGGCACACGGAGTGCGTCGTCATGTCCCGTGACCTCCTCGGGGAGACGATTGACATCCACGCCGGCGGGAGCGACCTCATCTTCCCCCATCACGAGAACGAGCTCGCCCAGGCCGAGGCGGCCACCGGGAAGGAGTTCGTGCGGATCTGGCTCCACAACGGGCTCCTCACCGTGCGCGGCGAGCGGATGGGGAAGTCCATCGGGAACTTCGAGTACGCCCGCGACGTGGTCGGTCGGTACGGCAGCGAGGCCGTGCGCTACTTCTACCTCTCCCGCGACTGGCGGAAACCGCTCGACTTCTCCCACGACGGCCTGGCGGAGGCGAAGCGCACCATGGACCGGGTGTACGACTTCCTGTGGGCAGCGGAGGCCCTCCCCGACGGGGGCGCCCACCGGCCCACCGCGGAGCTCGACGCGCTCACGCGGCGGTTCCACGACGCCTTGGAGGAGGACTTCACCACCCCCGCTGCGCTCGCGGCGCTGCAGGAGATCGTGGGGCTGGGGCACCGTCGGAAGCAAGGGGGCGACGTGGCGGGAGCGAAGGCCGCCGCCGCCCTCGTCCGCCGCCTGGGGGGCAGCCTCGGGCTCTTCCAGGGGGAGCGGCCGGCCACCGGGGCGTTGGCCGACGATCTAATCCAGCTCCTCATCGAACTCCGCGCCGAACTCCGTACCGCCAAACAGTTCGCCCTTGCCGATCGGGTGCGGGATCGGTTGGGCGAGCTCGGGATCGAGCTCCGTGATGGCCCCGAGGAGACGACGTGGGCGATCCGTCCCCCGTCCCAGGAGGAGGCCGGCCCCGAAGCCTAGCCCACGCGTTGCCCGGTGCGGGCGAGGTCGCTACCATCGTTCCGGTTTGGCCATGCCCAGGGCGAGGAAGAGCGCGCAGCGAGCGGATCCCACCGGCGCCACAGTGGGCTACGAGGCCCAGCTGTGGAAGATGGCCGATGCCCTGCGGGGCAGCATGGATGCCGCCGAGTACAAGCACGTCGTCCTCGGGCTCCTCTTCCTCAAGTACATCTCCGACTCCTTCGCGGAGCACCGCGCCCGTCTCGAGGCGCAAGTTGCGGCGGGCGCCGACCCCGAGGATCCCGACGAGTACCGCGCCGCGGACGTCCTCTGGGTCCCGCCCGAGGCCCGGTGGTCCCGGCTCCAGGAGAACGCCCGCCAGCCGGAGATCGGCCAGATCGTGGACGAAGCGATGGCGGCCGTGGAGCGGGCCAACCCTTCCCTGAAAGGCGTCCTCCCCAAGGACTACGCCCGCCCTGCCCTCGACAGCTCCCGCCTGGGCCAACTGATTGACCTGGTCACGAACATCTCCTTCACCTCCCCCCTCCTTCCGGGAGAGGGCCGGGGTGGGGTTGATCGCGCCAAGGACGTCCTCGGTCGCGTCTACGAGTACTTCCTCGGCCAGTTCGCGAGCGCCGAAGGGAAGCGCGGGATGGCGCGATGAGCGATATTGCATATCTCAAGCCCGGGCAAATCTTGATTGGGCCGCTGTTCCGTGAGCCGATGCGGGTCGAGACCGTCCGTGCGAACGGTCCTGAAACATGGATAGCCGGTCTGGTTGGCACACGGTCGGAGCTGTACCGCAAAGTCACGCTCACGGCTCGCGACCTCGAGAGCCTGACCATCATGGACGCGCGGCCCACTTACGACGGCGACGGGCGCCTCCTTCGGCTGGGTTTGCAGGCTTACTCCCTCGGGATCGCCTACGAGTTCGACCCCTACTTCGGCCTTTCGATCTCCCGCGTCGATCCATTGCCTCATCAACTCGAGGCCGTCTACGACTACCTCCTCAAGCTGCCACAGGTCCGGTTCCTCTTGGCGGATGACGCGGGAGCCGGGAAGACAATCATGGCTGGTCTCCTGATCCGCGAGCTCGAACTGCGTGGTCTGGCCGAACGCATCTTGATCGTCTGCCCCGCTAACCTCACCTTCCAGTGGCAGCGCGAGCTCAAGGAGAAGTTCGAGGAGAAGTTCCTCGTCCTTAAGGGCAGCGATATCCGCGACCAGTTCGGCGTCAACCAGTGGCTGGAGCAGAATAAAGTCATCACCTCCCTCGACCTCGCCAAGCGGAAGGAGATCCTTCCCGGGATCAGGCAGGTGCATTGGGACCTCGTCATCGTGGACGAAGCGCACCGCATGTCCGCGTCCGACGAGAGCCATAAGAGCCTGCGCTACAGGCTAGGTGAGCTACTACGGGATACGTCGGATCACATCCTCCTCCTCACCGCTACGCCACACAAAGGGGATCCCGAGAACTTCAGTTTGTTTCTTCAGCTCCTCGACGCCGACGCTTACGCGGACGTCCGCTCCATCCGCGAGGCCATGGAGCGCCGCCGCGCGCCCTTTTACCTGCGCCGGACGAAAGAGGCAATGGTCTACTTCCCACAACGTCAGGCGGATGGAAGCTGGGTGGCAAAGAAGATCTTCACCCAACGCATCCCGAACACGGTGGACTTCCAGATCGACGGGGCGGAGTTCGAGCTCTACCGCGACGTCACCCGGTTCGTGAAGCACCAGAGCGCCAAGGCTGCCGCACAAGGCGATGACCCCCGCGCCCGCGCGGTCGGCTTCTTGATGTCCCTTTACCAGCGAAGGCTGGCCTCCAGCACCTACGCCATGCGCCGTTCTCTCGAGAACCGGGCAAGGCGCCTGGAGGAAGGATTGAAGCGTGCCCAGGAGCTTGTGCGCCTGGCCCCGCCGGAGCTTCCCGAGCCGGAAGAGATCGAGGAAATGGAGGAGAGCGAGCGGGAGCGGCTGGAAGAAACGCTGGAGGCCATCACGCTCGCGCAGAATGCCCGCGAGGTCCAGGAGGAAATTCAGGAGCTGAGGCAGCTGGCCGGCCAAGCCCAGACGGTCGAGGACTCCGGCGCCGAAGCCAAGCTTGCGAAGCTGAAGGAGCTACTCCACGAGGAGGGCTTTTTCGACCACCCAGACCAACGGCTCCTCATCTTCACCGAGTTCAAGGACACGCTCGATTACCTCGTCGGGAAGCTGAAAGGCTGGGGATTCCGGGTCGGCTGCATCCACGGCGGCATGAAGTCCGGGACGCGGGACGAGCCAGGCACGCGCCTCTACGCGGAGCAGCAGTTCTGGGAGGGGGCGATCCAGATCCTCGTGGCCACCGAGGCGGCCGGCGAGGGCATCAACCTTCAGGTCTGCCACATCCTGTTCAACTACGACATCCCGTGGAACCCGAACCGCCTCGAACAGCGGATGGGCCGCATCCACCGCTACGGCCAACGCAAGGACTGCCTGATCTTCAACTTCGTAGCCACGAACACCATCGAGGGCCGCGTGCTCCAGCGGCTGCTGGAGAAGCTCCAGGAGATCCGCGATGCCCTCGATGACGATGCGGTGTTCAACGTGGTTGGCGAAATCCTGCCGGCAGCTCACGTGGAGCGGGTGCTCCGGGACTACTATGCCGGACGCCTGGGCGAGGCTGACCTTGAAGACCGGCTGCTCAGGAACGTGGATGAGCGGGAGTTCCGGAGGATTTGTCAGAACGCGCTGGAGGGGCTGGCGACGAAGAAGCTCAACCTGGAGATGCTCATCGAACGCCGGGCCCGAGCCCAAGAGCGCCGTGTGGTACCGGAGACCGTGGCGCGGTTCATTAGGGAGGCCGCCGAGTTCGTCTCACTTTCAATTAAGGTCGTTCCTCAGCTTGCCCACACGTTCGAGCCCGGAACGACACCAGAGGTCCTACGGCGCTACGAGAGAAACCCGAGCTGGAAGCTGCCTCCGCTCCGGGTCAAGTACCCCCGCTGTTCGACGGACCGGGAGACCGCCGAGACGCACAACCTGGAGTGGGTAACCCCGGGACATCCGCTCTTCGAGGCGCTCCGCCGGTACGTGTACGACAAGGGGATGGAAGTCTTCGGGAAGGGAGCAAGCTTCTATTCGCTCCAGCACCGCGAGCCGGCGCGGATCGACTTCTACCGAGCGCGCGTTGTGGATGGCCTCGGCCAAGTGATCCACGAGCGACTGTTTGCGCTAGAGGTGCCGGGCAAAGGGGAACCACGCCTTTGCGAGCCCAGCGTGCTCGGGAACTTCACGCCAGCAGAGCCACCGGACCCCCTGCCTTCGGTCTCCGAGCTTCCTGAGCTGACCGAATGGCTCCACGAGCACGCGCTGGCGCCGTTTCTCGAGGAGATCCGCAACGAGCGTCTGGTCGAAGTTGAGCGGATCTCGGCCCACGTTGAGCTCTCTCTTACGGAGCTTCTGCAACGCGCCGACGAGGAGATTGGACGAGCCCAAGAGGCCATCGAGTGCGGGGAACAGGGGGCGGAGGGCCGCCTGGCCCAGGCCGAGGCCCGGCACGGCGAGCTTCTTGAGCGTCGGGAGCGACGGCGGAAAGAACTCGAACGGGAGCGGGCCCTTTCCCTGCAAGCGGTGGAGCGGATCGCCAGCATCCTCGTCCTCCCCCACCCTGAGGGAGAGGCGCCCGAGGTTCAGCGCCTGAAGCCCGATCCGGAGACCGAAGCGACTGCGATGCGCGTCGTCATGGAGCACGAGCGCGCCAGGGGGTGCCAGGTGTACGATGTCTCCGAGAAGAACCTGGGGTACGATGTGACGAGCCTGGACCTAAGCTCGGGGGAGTTGCGTTTGATCGAGGTCAAGGGCCTCAAAGATGCCAAGGGAACGGTTCTCCTTACCCCCAACGAGCGGCGGGTGGCCGAGGATCGCCGCGACTGTTACTGGTTGTATGTCGTCACCGACTGCGGAACACAGCCTGTGTTGCAGGAGCCGATCAAGGATCCGGCGCGGTTCCCCTGGCACGAAGTCACCAAGGTGGCGCACTACTGGCTGGAGGTGGATGCACTGATGCGTCCGATGCAGGTACGCGAGCCACAGGTGGACTATGGATGCGGAGGCTAACCGCGCGTGCATCACGACAGATGGAACAGGTGGACTTGACTTCCGCCTGGAGCGTGCTAACATCCATTTGGCACTTGCTCCCCGCTCGATATGCCGTAAGGCCTCGAGCGGGGTTATTGTTAGGAGCGCGCGCGATGCCGCATGAACCCTCCACAAAGCGTACAGTTGCTTTTGTGGACGGCCAGAATCTATACTACGCGGCTAGGGAGGCGTTCGGCTACAGCTATCCCAACTACGACGTCCTAGGGTTGTCGAAAGCCTTGTGTTCCTCAAGAGGCTGGTCTCTTACCCAAGTTCGGTTCTACACAGGGGTTCCTAACCCAGACGATGACTGGTTCTGGCATGGCTTCTGGGAGAAGAAACTGGCAGTGATGGGGCGCCAGGGAATCGTTGTGTACTCGCCCCCCTTGCGCTACCACAACCGCGTTGTGCGCTTGCCGGACGGGACCGAGCATACCTACCTTGCGGGGGAGGAGAAGGGTATTGACGTCCGGATCGCCCTGGACGTGATCCGCATGGCGCTACGCCGGGAGTACGACATCGCCCTGATCATGAGCCAGGATCAGGATCTCTCCGAGGTTGCCGAAGAGATTCGCACGATCGCGCGAGAGCAGAGCCGGTGGATCAAGATAGCGTGCGCATTTCCGTTCAGTCCAACTTCCCGCAACCGTCGAGGAGTTGATAGGACAGACTGGATTCGTATCGAACGGCCGACCTATGACGCCTGCCTCGATCGGCGCGACTACAGGCCGGCGAAGCAATCTGGGGAGGGAGGGTAGACCATGCACGAGGTAAGAACGGTACAGGAGCTCATCTCCGAGATCCGACGGGGAGAGATCCTCCTCCCCGAGTTCCAGCGGGGCTATGTCTGGAAGAACGACCAGGTAAGGAAGTTTGTTCAATCCCTGTACCGACGGCATCCAACAGGGCACCTGCTCATGTGGCGCACGTACAAGCCGGCGCCGATTCGAGGAGGTGATGCAGCTACCAACACCCACTCTCTTCTCCTGCTCGACGGCCAGCAGCGCCTCACGACCCTCTACGTTCTGTTTGAGGGCGATGCCCCCCCGTTCTATGAAGGAGAGACTTTGTTCTTCGATCTCTACTTCAACATGCAGACCGAGGAGTTCCGGTTCAGGCAGGAGTCCCTCATGCGCGCCGACCCGGCATGGATCTCCGTCCATAAGTTCCTGCGCGAGGGACTGAATGCTCTTCTGGAACACCTTGACCACCTCGACCCTGTCACGTCCGAGCTTGTGCAACAGAACCTGAGCCGCCTGAGCCGGCTCGACAAGATCCGTGACTACTCGTACACCGTGGATCAGGTGTCCGGCGATGCGTTCACGCTGGACGAGGTTGTGGACATCTTCAACCAGGTCAACAGTGCCGGAACTCCGTTGACCAAACCAGACCTTGCTCTAGCGCACATCTGCAGCATCTGGCCCGAGGCGCGGGCCGAGATGCGCGGCTTCCAGGCCGAGATGAAGGAGCACGGCTTCGGGGTCGACTTCGGATTCCTCGTCCGCTGCCTCGCTGGCATCGCTGTGGGCTCTGTGTTACTTGAAGCATCGTTCACCAGGGCGCCGGCGGAGGAACTCCAGACGGCGTGGATAAAGATGAAAGCTGCGTTTGAGCACTTGGTGAACGTCCTCCGACACGACGCGTTCATTGACGACCTCGACGACCTCCCCGCCGGAAACGTGCTCATCCCGGTCACCGTCTACCTCGCGCGGCAAGACTCTTGCTCATTCCCCAGCGAGACCGTAAAGCGAAGATTCATCCGCTGGATCTACCTCGCCGGGCTGTGGGCCCGCTACTCAGGGGCGAGCGAGACCAAGCTCCAACAAGACGTGGCCCTCGTAACGGGGCGCGATCTCGACCCCACGCCGGAGCTGGAAGCTGCGATCCTCCGCGAGCGCGGGAGGACCACGCTGGAGGCATCTGACCTGGAGGGTGCGGGCATCGCCTCGGCATTGGCCAAGTTCAGCTACGTCGTTGCTCGATCCCGGGAGGCTCGCGACTGGTTTACGGGAATCCGCCTGTACGACAAGGCCGTGGGCAAGCGGAATGGGCTTGAGTCGCATCACATCTTTCCCAAGGGGGTACTCAAGAGGGCAGGGTTCCTCCCCAGTACCCATCGCAGGGAGATCAACGAGCTTGCCAACCGCGCGTTCCTCACACAGCAGGCGAACCGGAAAATCCGTGCTCAGGTCCCCGCGCAGTACCTTCCCGAGGTCGAGGAGAACCAGCCCGGCGCCCTCAAGGCGCAGTGTGTGCCCATGGATCGTGAGCTGTGGAAGCCGGAGAACTACCTGGACTTTCTTGCCGCCCGGCGGCAGCTTCTGGCCCAGGCGATGAACGAGTTCATCGCCAGTTGGCTTCCAGCTCCCAAAGGAGACGCTGCCGATGAACTAGCCGTCCGAAGGCGAATTGCCAGTGGAGAGAGTGAGACCCTGGAGTTCAAGTCAAGCATGAGATGGGACTTCGTCACAGGCGAGGTGAATAAGAAGCTCGAGCAGGTTGTGGTCAAGACAATTGCAGGCTTCCTCAACAGCAAGAAGGGGGGTACGCTCATCATCGGTGTAAACGACCGCGGAGAGGTCCTGGGGCTAGAGCACGACTACGGGACGATCAAGAAGGGGGACCGGGATGGATTCGCACTCCATCTGGGGAACCTGATCAACGACCGGTTGGGGGAGTCCGTGAACTCGTTCCTCACCGTGACGTTCCACGAGCTGGACGGGAAGGACGTGTGCCAGATAACGATCGAACCCTGCGATCATCCGGTGTACGTACTTGAGGGGGAGACCTCCATCTTCTACTTGCGCACGGGCAACGCGACCAGGCCCCTGCCGGTGAACGAGGCTGTGAAGTACGTCCAGCACAGGTGGGGAGCGAGGTGAGAGAGCCCATGGCACCCAAGGAGAACGCATGATCCCCAAGGAGTGTAGGCGTCTGGCGGAGGTGGACTTCCCGATTGCTGTGGTGTCGAAGCATGCTGTGCGGGAGAAGTCCATCCGGCACGGGCACCCGAGCACGCTGCACCGGTGGTGGGCGCGGCGGCCGAGCGGCGGGCGGTTCATCCAAAAAAGCCACGATTACTCTTGGTTGGACGTTGCTATAAACTGTAAAGCTCAACCCACGATCCAAGAGTCGATCAAGGCCCCGGCCCGCTTCGAGTGGCGCGAGGTTACCAAGGTGGCGCACTCCTGGATGGAGGTGGATGCCCTGACCCGCTCCATGGAGTTCCAGGAGGAACCCCCGCCGTACGGGGCCGTATGGGAAGGAGAGATAGATCACCATGCCTTGGCACGACGATCTAACCCCTGAGCAACGGACTGCGGCCGAGCACATCGGCACCCATGCCCGTCTCCTCGCCGGCCCGGGGACGGGGAAGACGCGATGCATGACCAAGCGCATCTGTTTTCTGATTGAGGAAAGAAACGTTGAGCCGTGCCAGATCTGTGCTCTGACGTTTACACGAGCGGCCGCCCAAGAGCTTCGTCGCCGTGTGGAATCGGAAGTCGGCCCTGAAAGAATTCCTAGCATTTCAACGCTCCACTCCTTCGCGCTCAGGCAACTCCTGCGTAACTCTGATCGGCTCACTTCCCTTCCTCAGCCCCTGCGAATCGCGGACGATTGGGAGGAACGTCACATCATTCTCGAGGATCTCAAGGTCCTGTTGCGCCTCAATAGGATCGATGAAGCGCGCCGCCTGCTGAACGAGCTTTCGGCCGACTGGCAGCGGCTGACAGCTGATGAGGCTGATTGGGACAGCCGCTTTCCGAATCCCGCCTTTCTGGGCGCATGGAGCGAACACCGAGGGATCTATGGCTACGTGCTTCGAGCCGAACTTGTTTATCAACTGAAGCGCGCTCTTGAGCAGCATAGAGACTTCCGCCTCGACGGCCCGCCTGCCCACTTGCTCGTTGATGAGTACCAGGATCTAAACCGATGCGAACTGGCCGTGGTGAAGGCAATCGGGGATCGGGGCGCTGAAGTCTATGCGGCCGGAGACGACGACCAGAGCATCTATGGGTTTCGAATGGCGCACCCCGAAGGCATCCGGCGTTTCCCACAGGACTACCAGAGCGCTCATGAGCTGACCCTCGAGGTCTGCAAGCGTTGTGATCAGGAGATCCTAGATTTGGGCTTGTTCGTAGCTCGCCAAGACTTCAGGCGAATAGAGAAGTCCCTGCGAGCCGAGCACGGCCGCACTGGCGCTGAAATCGGCATCCTGCGGTTCCGGAACCAGAAGGAAGAAGTGCAAGGGGTTGCTGCCCTGTGTCGCCACCTGATCTGTGATCGCGGGCTTCAACCTGATCAGATCCTCATCCTCCTGAGATCGGATCGCAAAGGAGCGTTCTCAAGCCTGCTGCGGCAGGCCTTGGATGCGCAAAGAGTCCCTGTTGGAATCGCCACCGCAGACACAAACCCGCTCAATGCGCCGGCCGGGCGGCTGGTGCTTGCATTCCTTCGGCTGCTGGACAACAACAACGATCATCTCGCTTGGCGGACGCTGCTGAGTCTTCGAAACAACAACCTGGGCCGACGTGCCGTCGACGCGGTCTATGAATTTGCCAGGAAACAGAACGCCGGGTTTGCGGCAGCTCTCGAGATGATCTGCGATGATCCTGCCTTGGATAGGCGACACGGTGGCAAGATCAAGAGGGATGTGGAGGCCATTCGGGCAATCCTTCAGGAACTTTCCCGGTTCCTACCAGCCGAACATGAAAACGAGGAAGCGCGAACCCTGACTAAGCCCATAGAGCAGATCGTTCGACATCTCGTGGATGACGAGGCCGAACGGCATGCGGTTGAACAGCAATTACAACGGGCGATTCAGGCCACGGAGCCCGAATCGAAATCGATCAGTGATCTTCTTCGCGCGCTCGAAGTCTCAAGGGAGGATATCGAACAGGAGATCGACCAAGGAAAGGTCAACATCCTCACCATGCACAAGGCGAAGGGGCTGACAGCGGAAGCCGTGATCATTCTAGCTGCCGAGGATGAGTATCTGCCGGGCCGCGCTGAAGGTGAGGCTGTGGACGACGAGCGTCGGCTACTCTATGTTTCGCTCACGCGTGCCAGGCGCCACCTTCTCATTACGTACTGCGAGCAGCGAACGGGTGTGCAACGGCATAGCGGAAGAACCTCCGGGCAGCAGCCTCGGTCGCTGACTCGATTCCTCTGCAACGGGCCCATTGTGCCTCAGCTAGGACCTGCCTATGTGGCGAGTCTGGGGAGGGCACGTTCATGATCCCCAAGGAGTGTAGGCGTCTGGCGGAGGTGGACTTCCCCCTGTCTGCCGTCAATGCTGCGTGTGTTGTGGAGAATAACCGGAAGACACGCATCAATAGTGGTCACATTTCTCTTTTGCATGCGTGGTGGGCGAGGCGGCCGCTGGCCTCCTGCCGGGCGATGCTCCTCGGGCTCCTCCTACCCGATCCCTGTGACCCGACTTGCCCGGCAGAGTTTAAGGTCAAAGCAAGACAAGTGCTCCTCAGCACTCCGGGGTGGGATACGGAACAGAACAGGGTGTTGGTCAGAACTGATGCAGGCCTGCGGAAGGCTCTTCTCACCTTCGTGGCCAAGATCGCTGATTGGGACATCGTCCGCGTGGCAAACTACGTTTCCACGGCGCGCGAGTTGGTAAAAGCCGCATACGGCGATGACCCACCGCATGTTTGGGACCCGTTCTCAGGCGGTGGGTCGATACCACTTGAGGGGCTGCGCCTCGGGTGTGACGTCACAGCCGGTGAGTTGAATCCAGTGGCATGGCTCCTACTCAAAATCACCCTCGATTGGTGCGGCCGCAAGGGGACTGAACTCGCCGATCTCTTCGAGGAATGGGCCGAATGGACGCTCAAGGAAGCCGAGAAGCGGCTTGTCGAATACTATCCGGCCGATACGCAGGGGCGAATGCCACTTGCGTATCTCTGGGCGCGGACGGTGCGGTGCGAGGCCGCCGGTTGTGGCGCGACCATCCCGCTTGTTCGCAACCTGTGGCTGTCGCAGGCCAAGGGCCGGAAGAAAGCCCTCCGCATACTCTACCCGAAGGGTGGGCTTGAACCACAAGTCGAAGTCTTTGAGCCGTCCAGCGACACGGAAGTCGAACGGGGCACGATCGCAGGTAACAACGCCAGATGCCCGAAGTGCCACATGGTCACACCCCGCAAGCGGGTGCAGGCGCAATTGCGTGACAAACGCGGAGGAGCAGACGACGCTGTCCTCCTCGCAGTCGTGCGGGCAAACGCGAGTGGACGCGGCAAGGATTACTACAACCCCACCCGGGAAGACATCGAAGCCTTCACCAAGGCAGCAGCGAAGGCCAAATCCATCCACATTGAAATGCCGCCGTCTCCGCCGGAAGGAGATACGGGGTTTCGCCCGCGTCCTTACGGCATTACTAACTGGGCCGACGTCCTCGCCCCGCGCCAGCGGTTCTCGCGCTGGGTGCTCCATGAGGTCATCGAGGACGCGCTCAAGGAAGCGGCCAAGAAGACGAAGGACAAGGACCTGCTGGACGCCCTCGCCGCCTGCCTCTACGCGGCCTACTCGGACAACGCGCAGTACCACACTTCGCTTTCGATTTGGTGCCAGGAACATGTGCAAACCATATTTGCGCAGGGTAGCGGGACAGCAATGCGGATGGATTTCGCCGAAGGCAATCCACTCAGTCCAAACTGCGAAGGCTTAGGGTATTCCATCCGCAGTGTCCAAAGCGCGTTACGAAATCCCTCCGCCGTCCGTTACCAGCCCTCGTCGCCACTCCTGGTAAATGTGCTGGATGCGGTGCTGCCAGAGGAATCGGTGGACGTAGTCTTCACCGACCCGCCCTACGCTAACCAGATTCCCTACGCACACCTCTCGGATTTCTTCTACGGCTGGCTTCGCCTCGGGCTTCGGAACCGCCTGCCGCAGGCGTTCACGGCCCCGGAAACCGAGAAGGCGCGCGAACTGACCGAGAACCGCGCCGTTAAGGACGGCGGCGTCCATGACCGGGAGTGGTACGAAAGCCGGATGTATGAAGCCTTTGTCCAGATGAAGCGGGTCATCCGCGAGGACGGCGTGGCCTCCGTGATCTTCGCCCACAAGGACACCGACCGCTGGGAGGCGCTCGTCTCAGCGCTGGTGGACGCCGGCTGGCGAACCACAGGTTCCTGGCCCATTGAGACGGAGCGTCGGGCTCGCATGCGAGCACAAGGATCCGCAGCACTGCAGACGAGCGTTCATATCGTCTGTCGCCCACGGCCCGAGGATGCACCGGTCGGCGACTGGGGCGAAGTGCTGCGGGAACTGCCCAGGCGCGTGGGCGACTGGATGGAACGCCTGCAAGCCGAGGGCATCCGCGGCGCGGACCTCGTCTTCGCCTGCATCGGCCCGGCGCTCGAGATCTTCAGCCGTTACCGCCGGGTCGAAACCGCCGAGGGACACGAGGTCAAGCTCGACGAGTACCTGGCCAAGGTCTGGGAGGTTGTCGGCCGCACGGCGCTGGAGCAGGTGCTCGGCACCGCCGAGGCGCAGGCACGAAATAGCGCGGCCGGCGCCCTGGAGGAGGATGCCCGGCTCACGGCGCTCTTCCTCTGGACGCTCCAATCCACCAACAGCAGTAACCCTCACCCCGGCCCTCTCCCGGAGGGAGAGGGGGAAAGAGAGGAGGTTGAACCGGATGTCGGTGATGAGGACGACGAGACCCCCCTCTCCCGGAACGCGAGAGGGGACGGGGGTGAGGGCCGAAAAGGATACGGCCTCATCTTCGACGTCGTCCGCCGATTCGCCCAACCGCTCGGCATCGACCTCCCGAAGTGGGAGGGTCGCATCATCGAGACGAAGAAGGGCGTGGTGCGCCTCTTGTCTGTAGCGGAAAGGGCGAAGCAACTCTTCGGGGCAGACGGGGCGCAGGCGGTGGCGGAATGGCTCGTCGAGGACGAGAGGAAGGACATCGAGCAGGCGCTCTTCCCGGAGCTCGAACGACGCGCGCCTCCCGCGATCCGCGGTCGGCGTGGCCGAATCGCGCCCCAGGGCCAGAACCCTGAGTTGAAGACCGAACCCGCCGCGACCACGCTCGATCGAGTGCACGCGGCGATGCTCCTTCAAGCCAGCGGCCAGGCCAACGCTCTGAGAGAGCTCATCAGGGCCGAACAACAGCGCGGACCGGAGTTTCTGCGACTGGCTAACGCCCTCTCAGCCCTGTACCCCAAGGAAAGTGAAGAGAAGCGCCTGCTCGATGCAATGCTGCTGGCGGTGCCGAGGTAGCAGGATGGCAAAACCGATCACCAACTATGTTCATCACACCGCACGCCGCTTTTGAGATCCAGCGCCGCGGCATTGCCGAGGAGGATGTGCAGCAGGTCCTCCATGCTCCGGAGCAGCGCTCTGCCGTGCGTGCCGGCCGCGACATTCTGCAACGCCGTGTCGCCATGTTCGGCAAGCAGTACCTTCTGTGAGCTTTCGTAGATGTGGATCGCCACCCGGCGGAAGTGGTGACCGTTTATGGAACGGGTAAGATCGCTAAGTACTGGAGGAATGAGCCATGAAAGTGACTTATGACCAGCGAACGGACACGCTGAGCGTCATTCTGAAAGACGACGCGACGGTAGCCGAAAGCGACGAGGACAAGGAGGGTGTCATTCTCGATTACGATGAGGCGGGCGATCTGGTTTCCCTGGAGATCCTCGATGCTTCCAGGCGCGTAAGCGAGACGCGAAAGATCGAGTTCCAGACGACTCCATAGGGAGACATGGTGGAACCCTGGTATAAGGTCGTCGCACCCCGTAAGGAAGTCCGGGAAGGCCGCTCGTTCAACCCGGATGAGTTCGCCATTGCCCTCGAGCAGGTCGTGGCGAAGACGGCCCCCGAGGACTACCGCGATCCCCGGCAGTTTTTCGCCCGTACCTGCTGGACCCGCGCCCTGCGCGAGCACACCGGGATGGTCCTTCGCCGTCTCGCCGGTGTCAGCGCAAACACGGCACCGGTCCTCACCCTGATCACTCAGTTCGGCGGTGGGAAGACGCACACGCTCACGGCCCTCTACCACCTCGCTACAAGCGGAGAGAAGGCAGTGGACTACCCAGGGGTCGCCGATCTTCTGAGGGAAGCTGGGCTCAGATCGGTTCCCCAGGCGAGGGTAGCCGTGTTCGTGGGGAACGCCTGGGACCCGCAGGACGGCAAGGAGACGCCGTGGATTGACATCGCGCGCCAGCTCGCGGGTGATGCCGGGGTAGAAGCGCTCGGTAAGGCTGCGGAGACGACCCCGCCCGGCACGGAGTCCCTCACGCGCGTGGTTGCAGCGGCGAACGCGCCGGTGCTCATCCTCTTCGATGAGGTGCTCAACTTCTTGAGCCGCCATCGCGGTATGGCCGAGTCGTTCCACTCCTTTATCCAGAACCTGACTGTGGCCATGACAGGGATAGCGCATGGGGCGGTGTTGATCAGCCTCCCGCGTAGCCAGGTGGAGATGACCGACTGGGACCTGCAGTGGCAGGAGAAGATCACCAAGGTGGTCCGCCGCGTCTCCAAGGACCTCATCGTCAATGATGAGGCCGAGATCGCTGAGGTCGTCCGGCGGCGACTCTTCGAGGACCTCGGGAACGAGCGCGTCCGGAAGAACGTGGCGAAGGTATACGCCGACTGGTGCTTCGAGAGGAGAGCCCAGCTCCCGCCGGAATGGACCGCCGTGGACACCGCCGCAACGGAGGCCAAGGCACGGGATTACCTCCGCAGCCGGTTCGAGGCGTGCTATCCGTTCCATCCAGCGACACTCTCGGTCTTCCAGCGAAAGTGGCAGACTCTTCAGCAGTACCAGCAGACGCGGGGAACGTTGGCCATGCTCGCTCAGTGGGTGGCCTGGGCCTACCGGACCGGGTTCACCGAGGCACGCAAGGAACCCCTCATCACCTTGGGCTCGGCCCCGCTCCACGACATGGGCTTCCGCAGCACAGTCCTCGGCCAGCTGGGGGAGTCGCGCCTCGTGGCCGCCATTGACGCGGATATCGCCGGGGAGCAATCCCATGCCCGGGCCTTGGATGCCGATACGAAAGGCCCTCTTCGCAACATCCACTACCGGGTGGGAACTGCGATCTTGTTTGAGTCCTCGGGAGGGCAGGCGGACAAGGTGGCGCACTTGCCTGAACTGCGCTTTGCCCTTGGTGAACCGGAGGTGGATACAACTTCGGTGGACAACGCAGCCTTTGCCCTCGAAGCCAAGGCTTACTACATCGAGCGGGTCGGCTCAGATGGATTCAAGGTCAGGTACAGGCCCAGGCTCAACAAGACCGTGAACGACCGCCGTGCGTCGTTGGACTACGACACCGAGATTAGACCTGCAATGCGCAAGATTGTAGAGGATGAGTTCCGCCGGGGAGCAAGTATCTCTATTCTGCCCTTCCCCCAGGATGGAGAGGACGTCCCCGATACCCCCAAGCTGACCCTCGTTGTTGGCGATCCCGAGACCGAGTGGACAGCCGACACGCGCTCCCGGATCGCTGAGTGGACGACCCACCGTGGAAAATCCCCACGCCTCTACCCCGGGGCGCTCGTGTGGTGCATTAAGAAACCCGGCCGTGAGCTGCGGGAGAAGGTGGAGCTGTGGCTGGCGTGGAAGCGGGTGGAGAGGGAGGTAGCGGAGGGAACGCTCGGAGCGGACCTCGACCGGTCCGAACGAGCGGAGATTCAGGTGAAGGTGAAGGACGCGCAGGAAGCGGCCAAGGACGAAGTGTGGGGCGGATATCGGTTCGTGGTGATCTATGAGCCCTCATCCCTTCCCCCCTCTCCCACTGGGAGAAGGGCTGGAGGTGAGGGGGACGAGCTCAAGTCGATCGACCTGGGTGCAGGGCACTCTTCAGGCAGCGAGACCCTGTGCGGACGGGTGATCGCCGCGCTCAAGTCAGCGGGGCTCCTCAGTGAGTCTCTCGGTGCGGGATACATCGAACGGAACTGGCCTCCGGCGCTCAAGGAGTCCGGAGAGTGGCCGCTAATAAGCCTCCGGCAGAGCTTCCTCAACGGCTCGCTCACCCGACTGCTCGATCCGGATACGATCCTGCGGAACAAAATTCTGGAGTTTGCCTCCCGAGGGGACTTCGGGCTCGCCTCAGGGCGGAGGCCTGAAGGAACGTACGAGCGAGTCTGGTTTAAAGAGCCACCTCCACTGGACGAGGTGGCGTTCGAATCGGGCGTCTTCTTGCTTGCGAAGGCCAAGGCCCAGGCCCTCAAGGAAGGCGTGGTCGAGCCTCGGACCCCAGGGGAACCATCCGTGACGTTGCCTTCGCCCGAAGTTACGACCACTTCAGAAGAAGTAGGGCCTGCGTCTGGCGCGACGGTAGGGACGCGGACGCTCCGGCTCCGTGGCTCGATCCCCCCCGAGTCATGGAACCGCTTGGGCACGAAGATCCTTCCCAAACTCAGGTCGGGGACTGACCTGACAGTCGGCCTTGACCTATCGGTGACCATCAACGCTGATGCGGCCAGGGGCTTGATCTCCGACCTTCGCCAGATCCTGGCCGATCTAGGCCTTGCTGACCAGATTTGGGTGGAAGACAACTAGGGTTGGCTCTGGCATTGCAGCCCATCCGACTTCAGTCCCATTCACCGGTCCGCCGCCGGCGGACCTCCAGCCAATCCACGGGATGACGACCAGCGACCGCCCTGACCCGAGGGTCCTGCGGGCGCAAGGCTGTCTGCTTGGGCAGCTCGCCGGGGATGCCCTGGGGAGCCAGGTGGAGTTCATGAGCCCCGCGGAGATTCGCGCCCGCTATCCAAACGGTGTCCGGGACCTGGCGAACGGTGGAACGTGGGATACCCTCGCCGGGCAGCCCACGGACGACTCGGAGATGGCCCTCGCGCTTGCACGGACGCTGCTCCGGGTGGGCACCTACGACCCTAGCGAGGCGCAGGAATCGTCTGACGACCACCTGGCGCGGAACGTAGGCACAACGCGGCTTGATCGCGGCCGGAGAGGGCGGTACGCTGAATCGGGACTCACTCCGCATGCTGCGGAGCTGGGCGCACAGCCGCGAGATCCCCAGGAGGTGACCGACGGTGGGAAGGGTGATCATTGTCTCGAACCGGCTCCCGGTGACGGCCAAGCAGGAGGAGGAGGGCGTTCACTTCGTCCCCAGCGTGGGCGGACTGGCCACCGGGCTGCGGTCGGTGCACGCCTCGGGAGAGGGCGCGTGGGTGGGGTGGCCGGGGATCGTGGCGGAGGCGCTTCGGGGCAAGGAGTCCGACGTGCGCCGGGACCTTGCGGGCCACAACTGCGTTCCCGTGTTCCTGTCCGGGCGCGACGTGCGGGAGTACTACGGCGGGTTCAGCAACCGCGCGATCTGGCCACTGTTCCACTACTTCACGCAGCACGCGACGTACGATCGTCTCCACTGGGACGCCTACCGCCGGGTTAACGAGCGGTTCGCCGCCGCGGTGGCCGAGGTCGCCCAGCCCGGGGACACGATCTGGGTGCAGGACTACCACCTCATGCTCGCCCCGGCGTTGATCCGCACCCGGCTTCCCGAGGTCCGGATCGGGTTCTTCCTGCACATCCCGTTCCCCGCCTACGAGGTGTTCCGGTTGCTCCCGTGGCGGCAGGAGATTCTGGAGGGCCTGCTCGGCGCGGATCTGCTCGGGTTCCACACCTACGATTACGTCGGGCACTTCCTCGACTCGGTGCACGCGGTCCTCGGCCGGGGGCACGTGTCGGGGAGTGTGGAGGGGGGCGAGCGGCCGGTGCGCGCGGAGGCGTTCCCGATGGGGATCGACTACGACCGGTTCCGGACGACGGCCGAGGCGCCGGCGGCCCGGCGCGAGGTGGGGCGGATCCGGGGGCACGTCGGCAGCCGGAAGGTCATCCTCTCGGTGGACCGCCTCGACTACACGAAGGGCGTGCTGGAACGGTTGGAGGCGTTCGACCTCTTCCTCACGGAGAACCCGTCGTGGCGGGAGCGGGTGACGCTGATCTTCCTCCTCGTCCCCTCCCGGACCCGGGTCGAGGAGTACCGGGACCTCAAGCGGCAGATCGACGAACGGGTCGGTCGGATCAACGGGCGGCACGGGTCGGTGGGCTGGATACCCATTTGGTACCTGTACCGGAGCGTGCCGTTCGAACGGCTGGTCGCCCTGTATCGAGCGGCGGACGTGGCGTTGGTGACCCCGCTCCGCGACGGGATGAACCTCGTCGCCAAGGAGTACGTGGCGAGCCAGGTCGATGGGGACGGCGTGCTGGTCTTGAGCGAGTTCGCCGGGGCGGCGCAGGAGTTGGGCGAGGCGCTGCTCGTGAACCCGAACGATGTGCCGGGGATGGCGCGGGCGATCCGTGACGCGCTCGAGATGCCCAAGTCCGAGCGGGTGGAGCGGATGAAGCGGATGGCTAAGCAGGTGGGCGGCCACACGGTGGAGGGGTGGGCCGCCGACTTCCTGACCGAGCTTGCGGCGTGCGGCGCGCCCGACCGTGCTCCCCGACCTCTGGAGCGCGAGGAGGTCGATCGCCTGGACGCCCAGTACACGGCGGCGGGAGATCGCCTGCTGCTTCTCGATTACGACGGAACCCTCGTCTCGTTCGCCCCGACCCCCGCGGCGGCGAAGCCGGATCGGAAGCTGCGAACGCTCCTCGCCCGGCTAGCGGAGGACGGCCGCAACGAGGTCGTCATCGTGAGCGGGCGCGATCGGGACACGCTCGCCGCGTGGCTGGGCGATCTCGACGTGGCCTTGGTCGCCGAGCACGGGGCGTGGGTGCGCGAACGGGGCGGCGCGTGGCGCGCCACGGTGGCCCGGGACGGAGCGTGGAAGGACCGGGTGCGGCCGATCCTCGACCGGTACGTCCGCCGCACCCCAGGGGCGATCGTGGAGGAGAAGGCGTTCGCGCTGGCGTGGCACTTCCGGCGGGCTGAGCCGTACGCCTCGCGGCTGCGCGTCCCGGAGCTCAGAGAGGAACTGCAGGACCTCGCAGCGCACCTCGACCTCCATGTACTGGAGGGGGATCACGTGATCGAGGTCAAGGCGGGGACATTCCACAAGGGGCAGGCCGCCGCGCACTGGCTGCAGAAACGGTGGGGGTTCGTCCTCGCGGTGGGCGACGATCGGACCGACGAGGACCTGTTCAGCAGCGCGCCCGCCGGGGCGTGGACGGTCAAGGTTGGAGCGGGTCCCTCTCAGGCGGCATACCGCGTTCCCGGCCCAAGGGAGGTGCGGGCGCTGCTGGCCCGCCTCGCCGGCGGTCGGCGACGGCGCTGATCGGCTACGGCGAGGGCTGGCTTCCTTCGTCCGCGGCGAACTGGAGCTGCCACAGCGCCCAGAACAGACCCTTCTTCGCAAGGAGCTCGGCGAGCGTCCCCTCTTCAGCAAGCTTGCCCTCGTGGATGACCAAGACCCGATCCGCATTGCGGATCGTGGACAGGCGGTGGGCGATCGCGATCGAGGTCCGGCCCGCCAGCACC
>Ga0265295_1003838_pt1 | contig 21080 bp, 13 predicted proteins | sample Munlansysbiofilm_FD_192503 | JGI IMG/M metagenome (GOLD analysis project Ga0265295, IMG submission 192503) | Leachate microbial communities from a municipal landfill in Southern Ontario, Canada - Methane capture system biofilm | ecosystem: Engineered > Solid waste > Landfill > Unclassified ... | reverse complement strand
CATCCACAATGTTGTTCAATTGCCGTGCAGCTCTGAGCGTGGAATTCACCTTGATGCCCACCACCTGCTGGGCTCCCATTTCCTTCACCTCTGCTATAGGGAGATTTTGGGAGATTCCTCCATCGATGTAGTACTTGTCCCCCACCAGAAACGGGGGCAATATACTGGGGATGGATATTGAGGCCCGGATAGCCTGCAGCAGAGAGCCTGATTTGAAGATATGAGACTGTCCAGTCTCCAAATCCGTGGCCACACAACTGAAGGGTATGGGGTAGCGGGAAAAATCCTGCTCCTGCGCAGCGCTTGCGACCAAATCAAATAGCTTTAGGTTCAGAGAATTTACCTTAAACACAGCCGAGGGCAGCTTTGGCATCCAATGCCGGTCCAGCTCAAACACGGCGTTACCGTAGGGAGCCCAACGTTTTTGGCCGATATATAGGCCTCGCCGCGAAACTCTATCTTGCATCAGGGCATTCCAATCCGTGCTAGAGGCCATCTCCTCAATCTCAGCGGCATTATAGCCCAAAGCGTACATTGCTCCGATGATGGCTCCGATGCTGGTGCCGGATATATAGTCTGGCTTGAGCCCCTCTTCCTCCAAGACCTTGAGGATGCCGATATGGGCAAAGCCGCGGGCTCCGCCTCCGGATAGGGCATAACCTATCTCAGCGGCAAAAGCCATGTTTAGCATCATCGCCAATGCGATGATCAGGTTCAGCTTTCTCATTTGATTTGCTTAAAAATCGCTCTCGGTACCGACGGCTTCTGCTTCAGGATCAAGGGGCTCGATAGTCTCTTTGCCGCGCACATCCTGGAAGACGTATTCTATACGGCCAAAGACGGTGTTAGACTCGATATGTATAGCTCTGCCCTGTCCATCGCCAGCCTTAAAGTGACTATCACCAAAGCCGTATTGACTCCGTTCGGGAAGCACTGTGGCTCCAAAAACCGTGGTAGGTTCGATATCGAATGTCAGATGATTGGGCAATACCACTTCAGCAGAGCCAAAAACCACATTGATTTCAATATCCCTGGCATCTTCTTCCAAATCAGTGAGATCAAATTTCCCGCTTGAAAAGATCATATTATAATCTCCACTCTTGTTGCTGCGGATGTATGATCTTCCCTGAGAGCGATTGCCTTTCACGGCCTTGTTTGAGGTTCCGATGAGTAGCTTTACACCAAACATGATGATGATTACAGCCAGGAATATCTTGTGCATGGGCATGTTGATATTGAAAGTCCTCAAGATCAACGAGGCACCCCATAAGACCAGGAGTATCCCCCAAAAGATGTTACCGAAGAAAAAGTTCATTTTCATTTCCTCCTCCACTTTTATAGAGTTATGCCAGTTTCGTATGCTGCTCTGAGTTTGAGAGTGCACACGTCTATGTTATCATTGATTGTAAAAGATTGCGCTTTGGTTACTTCACCAAGTTCATGCAGCTCGACCTGATGTTTTTGGGCCAAAGCCTGGATGGCGGCCTGATGTTCTGGAGCAGCAGAGATAATGACATTGGCTCCAGATTCACCAAAGTAGCACAGGGCAGCAGCCTGGGCATGGGAAAACTTGCCTTTGAAGCCAAAAGTCTGTTCGGGATGGAAGCAGCATTCTGCCAGAGCGATGGCCAGGCCACCCTCACTGAGATCATGAGCGCTGTGAGTCAGTCCAGCTTCATTGAGCTCGAGCACAGTGTCTTGCACCCGTTTTTCCAGAGCCAGATCTATCCGGGGAGGCAGACCGGCGATTTTATGATGAATCACCTTGAGATATTCGCTGCCGCCAATGCTTTTGGTAAGAGGCCCCAGAAGGAAGACTTTGTCGCCCGCTGCTTTGAAATACTGAGTCTGGGCCCCTCGGAAGTCCTGCATCAGCCCCAGCATCGCGATTACCGGCGTGGGATAGATGGCGCCTTCCGGGCTTTCGTTGTAAAAGCTTACATTTCCACCGGTTACAGGGGTATTGAAGGCCAGGCAGGCGTCTTTCATGCCCCGGATGCATTCTGTGAAGCCGTAATAGACTTCCGGTTTGTAGGGATTGCCAAAATTCAGGCAATTACTAATAGCGATGGGCTGGGCTCCACTACAGGCCACGTTTCGGGCTGCTTCTGCCACAGCCGCCTTGGTCCCTTCATAAGGATCAAGATAGCAGTAGCGGCCATTACAATCTGTAGAAGCGGCAATGGCTTTGTCGCTCTCACGGATGCGGATTACCGCGGCATCACTGCCAGGCTCGACTGTGGTGGAGATGCCCACCATGTGATCATATTGACTGAAGACATTGCGTTTGGAGGCGATATTCGGGCATGCTAAAAGCTTTATCAGGACTTCATTCAGGTCGTGATTCATATTTAGCTGACTCAAATCCTCATTCTGCAAGACGTCCAGATACTCCGGACGCTTGGATTCACGGGTGTAAACCGGCGCTTTGCCACCCAAAATCAGATACTCTGCTGGGATCTCAGCTTCCACCACTCCCTGGTTTTTTACCCGCAGGATTTTATCGTCGGTGATGGTGCCGATCTGCACTGCATCTAAATCCCACTTGCCAAAGATGCTCAGTACTTTAGCGATATTGTGTGGCTCCACTATTACCAGCATGCGCTCTTGAGATTCCGAAAGCATAATCTCGTATGTGGTCATGCCACTTTCTCGCTGAGGCACTTTGCTCACGTCGATCTCTATGCCCACTCCGCCTTTGCCAGCCATCTCGGAGCTGGAACAGGTGAGCCCTGCGGCTCCCATATCCTGAATTCCCACCACCAGTCCGGCGTAGATGATCTCCAGAGTAGCTTCCAACAGGAGCTTTTCGTAAAAGGGATCGCCCACTTGAACTGCTGTGCGTTTTTCTTCGGATTCCTCCGAAAGCTCGATAGAGGCAAAGGTCGCCCCATGGATGCCATCCCTGCCTGTCTTTGCACCCACGATGATCACGGCATTACCCACTCCCGCAGCAGCGGACTTGGCCAGATCCTCATGTTTCAAGAGTCCTATGGCCATGGCGTTCACGAGGGGATTGCCTTCATAACTGTCTTCAAAGTAGATTTCTCCGCCCACAGTGGGAACTCCAAAGCAATTGCCATAATCCGCAATGCCACGCACCACTTCGGATAGAAGGTGTTTGACCACGGGGTTTTGGGGATTGCCAAATCTCAGGGAATTAAGCGCGGCGATGGGCCGGGCTCCCATGGTAAAGATATCCCGCAGAATGCCTCCCACGCCTGTAGCAGCACCATGATAAGGCTCCAGAGCAGAGGGGTGATTGTGACTTTCAATCTTGAAGCTGATCGCCAGATTATCCCCGATATCCACCACGCCGGCGTTTTCCTCTCCGGTTTCGGTAAGCATCATCTTGCCTTCTTTGGGCAGGGTTTTGAGCTGCAAGATGGAGTTCTTATAGCTGGCATGTTCGCTCCACATCACGCTGAATATGCCCAATTCCACCAGTTTGGGCTCGCGTCCCAAGATTTCCAGTATATACTGATATTCCTGCTTTGAGATGCCGTGTTCGGCGATAATCTGATCGGTAATTTGCATTATTGTTTATCCTTAAATAGCTTGATTTTGTCTTTTTTTATCATATCAATGAGTATTTTGAGCCGCTCTTCGATGAGGGCATAGGTTACGCGATAGGTATCAATGTTACTGCCGTGAGGGTCTTCGATATCGCCATCAAATCCAGTGATTTCATTGAGGGTGAGTATCTTGTGGTGGGTCTCTGGATTCGCTTTCCGCAGATAGTCCCGCTGGCGCTCTTCCATGGTAATTACCAGCCAGGATCGTGCCACCATTTCCGGAGTAATCTGTTTGGAGACATGCTCTTGAGCCTCCATCATGCCTTGCTCCATGAGGAGCTGCATGGAAGATAGCGAGATCATGTGTCCCCCTTCCAGTAGCCCGCTGCTATCGGTATCCAGACCCATGTTCTGCTCGCGGATCATCTTGGCAAAGAGCTTTTCTGCAATGGGACTGCGACAGATATTGGCGGTGCAGACAAACATCACCAAGGGCCGAAAAAAGGACTTTTTCACTTCATAAAAAGGTACCGAGCCCTCGCGCAGGCATTTGAGATCTTCGATCCCGCCTTCTTTTTTGCTGATATACTCTACTATGGTCGAAGCTGTGGATCCATCCTGAATCACCCTTTTCGGAGGATACAAGGCAAAATCGAACCACGAACCGAAGATCTTCTCCAATCTCGCAACATCATTTTCGGCAGGAAGACTGGAGTAATTGATCGAAGTACTGACAATGGGCTCGTCCAAAAGCTCGATAAAGAGCCTCAGCAGAGGGTCTTGCGGCACTCTAAACGCCACCTTCCCATTCACAGCTACGTGCTCAAAACGCGGATCATCCACTGGAAAAGCTATGCTGAGATTACCGGGGAAATACTGTTGCATCAGAGAGTAGATCTTTTCTGGGATGGGAATCTTTTCCTCTTCAAACCACATAATATTGGGCACCAGGACTATCATCCCTACCCTCTCACGCTGTTTGAGTTCATTGATCCTTTTGATGGTGTCAATGGCCGAAAGTCGGGCTCCCACTCCCCACATAGTTCCCGTATAATGCAGGATGCTTTCTTGCTTTAGCGGGTTCTTGCTCAAGAAGTTGATTAGCTTTTTGGGCGAGGGATTATTTACTTTTATCATGTTCTATCCTTTCTCGGTTTGTGGTGGTATTCTATTATATATTCGCATAATTAGCGTTCAAAATAAGGCAAGGGATTGATGGCGGCACCATCTTTACGCAATTCAAAATGCAGGGAAGCCTGAGTCGCCGAGCCGGTCATTCCGCTGCGGGCAATCATTTGTCCCCGGCTCACGGTGTCACCTCTTTTCACCACGAGGTCACTATTAAAGCCATACAAACTGAAAAAGCCGTTTTGATGATCGATGATGATCATTTTACCCTGGCCGCCATAACGGTCTGAAAAGACCACTTCGCCTTTGTCCACAGCCACCACCTTGGTGCCTTCACGCACGGCGATATCGATGCCATTACTCACCACAGAGGTATTGTAAGACCGGGTCTCCTGACCAAAATTGCGGATGATTTGACCGCGTACCGGCCAGAGGATCTTAGCCTTGGTAAATTCATAAGAAGAGGGCTCTTTTCCGCTCTCTGCCATCAAGCGATTGATCAGGTTTTCCAGATCCGCAGCGTCCTTCCTGAGTTTGGCAATACTCGCTTGCAGAGCGGTTTCTTGTGCAGTCAGCTTTTGACTTTGATTGGTAAGATTGCGAATCTGTTTATTATATATAGTGTTTTTTTGCTTTTCATTTTTCAGATTGTGAGAGATCCTGGCAGCTTGGTTGCTGGTGATTCTTTGGGCTAATTCCAAAGAAACTTTGTGCCCACCCAGCACGTCTATAGAACGCTTGTTATGCCGAATCAGCTCTTTCAGGTAGCGATGATCACGATGCGAGATATCCTGATTTTTATAGCTGTAATCCACCCTGAGCAAGATGTTTAACTCATCGTTTTGCGCATTATGCAGATGGTCCAATTTTTCACTTGCGATCTGGATCTGCCGCTGCACCTGCGAGAGCGAATCCCGCACGATCTGCTGTTCAGATTGATACTTTTTCTGGTTCTGTTCCGTGATGCGTTTGAGTGAAGAAGTGCGCTGAATCTCACTTTGGGTGCTTTTCTTTTTGGCAGCGGTCTCCCGAACTTTGCTTTCCGTGCTTTCCAGCTCAGTTTTCAAACGTTGCAATTCCCGCACTCTATCGTCTATTTCATCAGCACAAAGCACTATTGCAAATAAGATCAATATCATCACTATCAAGGTCTTGCGCATTTTCCTCTCCACATTGTTTTCAGTTACTCAAAGTTTTGGATTTGCCCATCTGTGTCAATGAGAATCTTACACAGCCTCCCCATTTCAGGGCTTGCCGCAGCCTTCCTGCATAGCTCACGCTACAGATGCCGTGGAGATAAGTGCATTTTTTCCACGGTATCTCCACGTCATCTCGACGACATCGAATGGGAAAGAAGTATATTTAAGCTATGCTTGCTACTATTCTTGGACTATAAGCTGAAAGTATGGAATCGTTTGACCTTAGATAGATTGCATAAGATCGCACAAAGCAGATATATTAAAATCCTCTTTGCTGGGGTATCTTTTGTGAATAAATCAACGGTTTGCCTATATATGTCCTACGGACTTTTGGGCAAACCGCTGTAACGCTGGAGCTAAATGGGGGAGTCGAACCCCCGACCTACTGATTACGAATCAGTTGCTCTACCAACTGAGCTAATTTAGCACCTTGTAAAGATCGAGCTGTATATCATCGTCTATCATGTCTATAATCTTTTTACGAATGATTCTAAAACTCCCTTTGTCTGTGATTTGATCCGCATTCCTCATAGTGTAAAAGGTGGTGGTATGAAGGCTTAAGGAAAGCTCGGCGGGGCTGTAGATATTGCGGGGGTAGAAAAACGGGATATCCCCTATGCGCAAAACTTCAGAGCCATCCGGGCGGGTCTGCCAGGCAGGCGTAGGAAACTGATATTCAATATATACGGAGTTTATTTCTTGATCAAACAGGTCGGGATCGAAGGAATAACAGGTGGCGGGCGTATCTGCTTCGATCAATTCCAGATGCCGGAGTACCGGCACAAAATGCAAGGGATGAAGATCTGTAGTGACATAATATTTAGCATTTTCACCGTTGATCTTCAACCTATCGATGCCTGCACAGCAAGCAAGAAAGATGCTGTAATGATCCGCTTTTTCCAATTCAGCTTTTGAGATATCAAACCTCAAAGTGGCATACATTTTCCCAAGGTTCTTGCTGGAAGTGAGCTCCAGATCATATTCTTGGGCTTCTAATATACGATATTCAACGGGAGAGATCAGAATCTCTTTACCTGAAAGGCACAGCAGTAAGCCGAGCATTGCTATTATAAGAATTAGATTTCGCATGATTCTCCTTGTACAAATCTCTTATTTTCCCCATAATAAATTTTGAAGCGATTTTAGTCAAGATAAATGTAGCTATCCTGCTCTCCCCCGCTTTTCTCAAGGGCTGCTTTTCCTCCCAAATTGATAACTTGTGCCCTATATATCCAGATCTGGCTTAGCTTGTTATTGCATTGAAACATCTGCTAAACGGCAGCTTAGCTTGGACAAGCGCCAGGTTCAGTTTTGGGATTTGCCCAAGCCGGCATCAGCGTTATCTTATACATAGATATAAAAACAAATAAGGAGCATATAATGCTGATAGAAGTAACCGACAAAAACTTCAATGAAATAATCTCCCGTGAGCGGGTAGTAATAGACTTTTGGGCACCTTGGTGTGGTCCTTGCAAGATGATTGGTCCTACCATCGAGGAGATCCATAAGGAAGAAGAGGGAGTCACTGTGGGCAAACTCAATGTGGACGACTACCCGGAACTGGCTGGAAAACACGGAGTAATGAGCATACCAACCTTGCTTTTTTTTAAGGAAGGAGAGCTCATGGATTCTTCTATCGGAGTTGTATCCAAAAATGTAATATTGAACAAACTCGCCGCCCTCGCTTGATCGGGCACAGGGAATTTTGCGCAAGAACCATCTGAAAAACGTCCTCGAATACTATCCTTTCAGGGCTTTGATTGCAGTGCTGAAGCTGCTGCCCTATCGTCTGAGTAAAGCTTTTATATTGGGCTTGTTCCACTGGGTTGGTTACGGCTTGGGAATCCGGCGGAAAGTAGCCTCTATCCAGCTCAGAAAAGTTTATCCAGATTGGCCTCAGGAGCGCATCAATGAAGTCATGAAAGGGCTGTACCGGCAGATGGGGCTGAATATAATCGAGGAATACTTGATGAGCGATGCCGAACTTGAGCGCATATCCGAGATCCAGGGCCGGGAATATGTGGATGAAGCTTTGGCCATGGGACGGGGCGCGATTTTGGCCACTGCCCATTTTGGCAATTGGGAAGCAGCCCGCATCCTGCCTCTGAAGGGAATCCCCTTAAGCGTAATCACCAAGAAACAGCGCAATACCCTCTTTGATGACTATACCAATGCCATCAGGGAGCGATCTGGCTTGCATGTGATAGACATGAAACGTGGGCTGAGAGACATCATCAGCGATCTGAAAGACAACAGAATGGTAGCCATCCTGGCAGATCAAAACGCCGGCTCGCACGGCCTGGTGCTTGATTTCCTGTCCTACCCAGCCTCTCACTGGAAAGGAGTGGCAAAGCTCTCCCTAAGATACCAGATTCCCATCGTTCCAGGCTTCGTGGTCCGGACCAAGGATGATGGCCTGCGCTTTGAATTTTCGCCCATGATCTATCATCCTGATTTGGAAGATAAAGAAGAGAATTATGAGAAAGTACTGTCCCAGATCATTGCCATTACAGAACGTTATATTCACAAATATCCGGATCATTGGTTTTGGGTACACAAGCGTTGGAAGCACGCTTACGACATGTTCCAAAGATAAAGATTGACACCTGTGCTAAGGCCACAAAACTGGGGGGCATAAAAGCCGATTGGAGTAATCAATGTATATAGATCACCGCTATGAAGTGCTGGAAAGCCTGGGCTCGGGTAGCTGGGCCAATATGTTCAAAGTCCGCGATATCCGCACAGACCGCATATATACCCTAAAACTTTTTCAATACCTTTCTTCCGAAGAATTATACCGCTACTTCAGCGCAGAGGATATGCATCATATCACCAAGATCGAGCATCCCAATCTCTCACACGTGGTGGATTTTGGGCACGTGGGCGATCATATCTACTTTATCAGCGAATACTTTGAAGGCAAGACTCTGGCCAACTTCCGCTTTTCAAAATCCAAATTGAATCATATCTATGACATAGTGGTACAGATCTCTTACGCTTTGCATGCCCTGCATCGCCAAAACATCTTCCATAAGGATCTGAAATTGGAAAACGTGCTTTACAATGTGGAAGGTTCTCAGATCACGGTAAAGCTCATCGATTATGGCTTTTCCAAAATAGACCCGGGACAGGATAGCCAGCATGTTTCGGGCTCTTTGCCATATTTGGCACCGGAACTTTACCTGGGAAATCCACCCTCGGTAAGCAGTGATTTTTATGCCCTGGGTGTGATGCTATATCGCATGTGTACGGGGTCTTTTCCCTATAGCATAGATCAGATAAATGCCCTGATCACAGGTGGGCACCAATACTTTATCCCGAATTTCCCTTCCGAACTGAACAAAAACATCCCCCCGGAACTGGAGAAATTCATCCTCAGACTGCTGGAACGGAACCCCCAGAATCGCTTTAAGAGCGGGAAAGAGATCATCGGCTATATCAATCGTATTCATCACTATGAGCATCCCTTCTCCGCCTCTTGGTCTGTGGTGAATACCATGCGGTTCAATAGCTACATCGTGCGGGAAAAGTATTCCCATCAAATCTTGGATTTTGTACCAGCAGTAACGAATTCAAACGGCAAGATAGTCTCTCTGATAGGTGGAGACGGACTGGGTAAAGACAGCATTCTTTCGCTCTTTCGCTATCATCTTTTGGGCGGTGAATTCTTCCTTTACGACTACTCCTGCACACGCACGGACCATGAAGCCTTTTTTGCTCTGATCAAGGAATATCTGCAATCCCTCAGCCCAGAAGAGATCCAGAAGTACAAGTCCCTGCAGCAGATCTCACCCAAGTTCAAGCGCTATCTCTTTGCCAGCGAACAGGAAGCAAAGTCCCTGACGCAGAGCGTGGATGATCTCAAGAGCGATTTTGATAGCGTCCAGAGCCTGATATCACAATTGGTGCGAGACAAACCCGTCATTTTCATCATCCGCAATTTCCAATATGTCAGCCGCCATACCATAGACTTCATCAATTTTATCTCCCCCTTCCTGGTGCAAAACCGGATGATGATAGTACTCTCTTGCAATGACTTTAACAAAGTTAGCCAGATTGATCACACCGTGCTGATCAATATTCCCTTCCTGAACAAGAATGAAAGCAAGTCCTATATCAACCGTTTGTTGCCGATAGCTGCGCCTGCCAAATTCATGGATGAGCTGCATGAGCGTTCTGCTGGAAACCCGCATTTCATCAGGGAAATCCTCATTGATCTCGTGCAAAAGAAAGAGATTGCCCTGGATGATGAGATTAAGTTTCCCCCAGATTTGCAAGATTACGTTTTGCCCTCACGGTTGGTGCATTCGATCTACTCGCGCATGAGCCATCTCACCACTCAGAACTACGCCCATTTGCAGAAGCTCAGCATCGTGCAGACAGCCCTCAGCCGTGAACTGATGATCTATATCCTGAAACTGAAAGACACGGAATTATACAATCTGCTGAATGACGCAAATTACAACGAAATCCTGTACAAAGATGAGAAGCACTATGGCTTTACCTTCAAAGAAGCCAAAGACCGCATGTTTGAGGAAAGCGATGAGAAGGTCCATGTCCTGGTGTCGAAACGGCTTTTGCAGTACTTCAGCACTAGAAAGGTAAACGATATCCAGACCTGTTTGGGCTTGATCGATAACGCTATGCTCGCCAAAGACCTGCAATCTGCCAGGCACTATTATCTGGTCCTGAAAGACATGCTCAGCGAGGATTATGAACAGGCTCAGGCCTATGAAGCCATGCTCAGTGTGCTGAAGCTGGATTTTGATCCCCGCACCAATGTCAGCATCAAAGAGATCATCCAGGACCTGAGCGTCTTCCAGGAAAAAACGGAGCTTACGGGATTCTTTGATCGGGCTGGCTTCCTGCTGGAAAACTCAGACTTGATCCCGGAGCTTTTTGAGAAATACTATGCCATTGGAACTATTTATTTACTGCGCGAAGACTATCAAAAGGCTTTAGAAAACTTTGAAAAAGCCGAGCCCCTGCGCATAACCGGCAAGCAGCAACTGCTCACCTGGCTTAGCTTTATACAGATATATCTCAAAAAGGATTTGGACAAGGCAAAGCACTATCTGGATCTGGCCTTAGCTGAAGAGCTCCCTCTTGATCTTCAGATTGCCTTTGTGGATAGATTGGCTGTATATTACAATATCAAAGGCGAGCCTGATCGTGCCCTGAAGCTCATGGATGATTTCCTGGAAGAGATTCCGCCGGAACTGGACAACAATGTCTTGATCCGCTTGGCGTCCATGCACAACAACTTAGGGGTGTTTTACAGCGATCAGAAAAACATTGAAGAGGCGAACGATCACCTGAATCAAGCCCTGAATATCTGGAAGCGCCACAATATCCGCCGCTATTGGGGACTGATCTACAACAATCTTTCGGATCTCTATCTCAAACAAGGCATCACGCTGCAAGCCAGCAGCTACTCCAATCTGGCTTACAAATATTCCTCAGAGCTCAATCTCACTTCCATGAAAGCCCTGGCACTGCTGAACCAGGGAGAAGCCAAGATCAAAATGGGGGAATTTCACGAGGCAGAGCGCTTGCTCTTATCCTGCAAGAGCCTCATGGAATCTGTCAATAATAATGCTTATATGGATTCCGTTAAACGCAATATGGCCTTGGCAAAGAGCAAAATAAAAGGTTTTGGGCATTATTACGACTATATTATGGAGCAAGAGCCAGAGCTTACAAAAGGCAAACTCACCGCTATCAATCCATTGGTCAAGACCTACTTCTACTATTTGCACGAAATGAAGAGCCCCAAAAAACTAAGAAGACTGCTGAGCAGCAACATTCAGATCAATTTCAAGCACCTGCGTGAAGAGGAATTTCAGCACAACGTCCTCAGCCTCATCGCCATGGTGGAATTGGATTATGAGAAAGCGCTGAGTGAGCTGAAACTGGCACTCAGACACGCGGGTGAGATCAATAACAATTATGCCATTACCGTGTTTTACATCCTGGAAGCCACCTGTCATTACGGCTTGGGAGACTATCTCAAGGCTCAGGAATTGATAGACAAAGCCCGCGGCATCGCCGAAGAAAATAGTTACCGGTATTGGCTGTGCAATCTGGATATCTTACAATTGAAACTGCACCTGCTCTCTGCAAACATACCCTTAAGGGATATTTTGCGAAGAGTGAACAATGCTCTGGCAGACTGGCGCAAATATGAATATTACCAGCTCAATGTAGATTTATATCAAATCCGGATTCAGATTCTGGTAGAGCTCAAACAAGATGAGATGGCCTCTGCAGCCTTCCTCGAATACCGGAAATACCTTGAAAGCATTACCAAAGATACCCCGGAAGATGATAAAACCAATTACCTGAATATAAATCTCTACGGTCTCAAGAGCATCCGCAAGTTCGATCTCGTCCGCCTCAAATCCCGGACCAAAGACCTGCGCCGCAAATGGAATGATTTGCTCTTCAATATCGCCAATATTTACAATGTGGACAGGATCAAATTCCTCATGGAAAAAGGGATCAATGAGGTCCTGGCACCCTGGCAATTCCGTCTGATGGAATTCTCGGATCGTATCCAAAACTATACTGAATTTATCAATCATAACTGTGAGAAAGACAGCCTCATCGATCCTTTCTTGAATAAGGAAGTAGAACGGGCTCTGAAGCTTGACAACATATTGCAGATCGTTCATAATGATCGCCATGTGGCCATTATCCCGCTGCTGACAGGCTCCAAAAGAGTGGGCTACCTGCTGCTTTCAGATGATGGCGAGCTGCCCTATACCAAGCAGGAAATCTCCATCATGCGCAATGTAAGGCAACACCTTTCCGCCCTGATTGTACGCATACAGGACTATTCCGAAATTACCATGCGCATCGAAAAGATGAATCAACTCATGCAGATCTCCCATGAACTCATGAGCATCGTGGATATTTCGGATCTGGAGCATGAGATCGTATCCAATGCCATCGATTTTACCAATAGCAGCCGGGGATTCCTGATCAAACGGGATAGCGACGGCAACAATATATACAAGGTTCAAATCAACAAAGGAAAGCAGATCCTGAGCAACGTGGCCGGAGTGAGTAAAACCGCCTTGTCCTTATCACAAACCAGCATGGAGATGGTGAGCACCATCAACGCCATCGAGGATAACCGCTTCAAAAGCGCCATCAGCGTGCAGGACTATCAACTCCATACCATCTTCTGCACCCCAATCACGGTGGATGGGAATATCTTTGGCTTCCTCTATCTGGATAATATGGATGACAACACCCGCGCCATGTATCTCAAAGAAGAGATCATCGCCCTGTTCATCAAACAGCTTGGCATTGCCATCAAAAATGCTATGCTCTATGAAAACGTCCTGCAAAAGAGCAGTGAATTGAACGCCTTTGAGGTGCTGAAGGATGAATTTATGGCCATCGTCTCGCATGAGCTGAATACCCCGCTCACCACCCTGCAAAGCTATGTGTCCAGACTGAAAAGAAACCTCTATGCCGATGAAGATGAACGCACAGAGATCATCGGTAAGATCGAAAACTCCGTGAAGAAACTCATTATTACCACCGGCGATATCACCACCATGAACAACTATAACCTCAAGAAGAGCCTGAATATGGCACCGGTCGTGATTGAGGAGATTCTGGAGCTGGTTCAGCAGGAAGTGGATATCTTATCCCGCAATCGCAAGATGTTCATTCGCACGGATATCGAAAAAGGCTTGCCTGAAATCAGCGCAAACTGGGAAGCGCTACATCTGATGATCTACAATCTGGTGCTCAATGCCATCCGCTTTACCAATGACTTTGGCACTATCGTGATAGGCGCTCGTAAAGCCGCTTTCCAACAGGAAAAGATCGATGGTAAAAACAGCGTGGTGATCTATGTGCAAGACAATGGCATCGGCATCCCCGAATATCAGCTCAAGAATGTGTTTCGCAAGTTTTACGAGCTCAATGAGATCTATGCGCACAAATCCGGCACCATAGAATACCGTTCCAGTGGCTTGGGTTTGGGGCTGGCGACTTCCCGAAGAATCGCGGAATTGCACCAGGGGAAGATCTGGATCAAGAGTAAGGAAAACGAAGGCACTACGGTGTTTGTGAGTCTGCCTCTGAAGAAGTAGACAGAGATCTTCTGCGGGAAAAGGGTCGCACGCAGATCACGCAGATTTCGCAGATTAGCAGTAAGAGAGTAATAAAAGTTATTTATAGCGTGTTTCCGCGCTTTGTGGATTAGTTTGGGGCTAGATAGAACAGGGATCTTGGGTGGAATTAGCTATTATCTGATTAATCTGTATTAATCCGTAAAATCTGTGAGATCTGTGAGATCTGTGAGCCCCCCCCAAAAACCAAGAACCAAGAGCCAAGAACTCCCCCACCCCAAAAATCCAATCTGTGAAATCTGTGTGATCTGTGAGAGACCCTTTGCCCTTTGTTGCGATTCCTCTACCATCCGGGGCCATCAGAGAGCCTAAAGATCGAGGATAATCTGCTCGCAATCTCCTTCACAATCAAGCTTTGTCACCCCCAGGCCCAAGAGCCGCACTTTCCGCGCAGTATCCCAATTGGCGATCAAAAGCTGCTCCCCACCCTGCAGTAAAGTTTCGTAGTCATTGGTACTTTCAGGCAAAAGAGCGCTGCGGGTAATGATCTCGAAATTGTCATATTTCAATTTCAGCACCAGGCTTTGTCCCTGGATGTTTTTCAGGCGCATCCGGCTACAAAGACGCTCTGCCAGCCTTTTGAGCTGAGCCAGCAGGAAATCCAAATCACCGATATCCTCGTCAAAAGTGTTTTCACAACTGATGGATTTGCGTTCCCAAGAGCTGATTACCTCCCGAGTATCGATGCCCCGCACCGCGTTGTAATAAAAGTAGCCGGCCTTGCCAAAGACGCGCATCAGTTCCTGCACATCTCTTTGGAAGAGGTCTGCCCCATTATGAATGCCCATCTTCTTCATCCGGGCTGAAGTCACTTTACCGATGCCGTGAAACTTGCGAATGGGCAAGGCAAAAAGGATCTCCCGGGCATTTTCTGGCGTGATCACCGTGAGCCCATCTGGTTTATTCAGATCAGAACCAATCTTGGCTAAGAACATATTATAAGACACCCCGGCAGAGCAGGTTAAGCGGGTTCTGCGATATACTTCGTCCTTGATGGCTTGGGCAATCTTTACTGCATCCGGCTCGTTCCTTTTGTTCTCGCTCACATCCAGATAGGCTTCATCCAGACTCATAGGCTGCACCTGATCTGTCCAGGCATAAAAGATCTCTCGCACTTGCTGGGAAACCTCTTTGTAGAGAGCAAAATTGCCATGCACAAAAATCGCCTGAGGGCAGAGCTGCCAGGCCTGATGGGAAGACATGCCGCTGTGAATGCCATACTTACGCGCCTCATAAGAACAGGTAGCCACCACTCCCCTACTATTTGGAGGTCCTCCCACGATCACGCATTTACCCTGCAGTGAAGGGTCTTCACGGCACTCAATCGCGGCAAAATAGGCGTCCATATCCACATGGATGATCTTTTTCATGGATGCCAGAATAGGATCATGGGGGTTTTAGTCAAGGATTTGTGGGTTGGCATTCACGCCTTTTTTATCACAATCAGATTTCAATCTGCTCGTGGGTCTCGCTTTTCTATCCTGTGAACTCCAGTGCCTCCCTGTATAGTTTGTGCTAAAGATGACGTAGAGATAGGAGGATATTTTCCACGATATCTCCACGACATCTCCACGACATCGAATGGGGTAGGATAGTCTGGGCTGATGTAGATCAGATCCTAAAAGCGCTGGATCCCGGGGCTACAATACTGGATTCTGGAATCGTCTGAGCTTCTGGTGTAGGCAAAGCGGGAGTCCGCCACTACGATAAAACCTTAAAACGATAAAACGCTAAAACTCTATAAGTCCTGTTCTTTCTCGCTGAGCTCCACCCAGCGGCTAAAAGCCTGATCGTGCCTGGCCTCCAGACTTGCTATTTCTTTGGCCAGATCTTCATATTGCTGATGGTTCAGGCCCCGCTCTGAGAGCTTTTCTTCGCAGAGATTCAGCTTATTTTCCAGGTTCTCGATTTCGGTTTCCAGAAGTGCAAACTCCCGCTGTTCGTTGTAATTCAGACCCTTGATGGCCTGCTTGGGCCTCATGATCTTTGTTTGGGTACTGGCGACTTTTTCTTCTTCTTCGTAGCGTTTTACCAGCAGGTAATCGGAATAGTTACCGGCAAATTTGCGCAATTTACCGTTTTCAAAGATGAAGAGGTAATCCACGGTGCGATCCAGGAAATAGCGATCGTGCGAGACGATGAGCAGGCAGCCTTTGAAGGCATCCAGATAATCTTCCAAAATCTCCAGGGTGCGGATATCCAGATCGTTGGTGGGTTCGTCCAGGATGATGAAATTTGCCCCGAACATGAGCGACTTGAGCAGGTAGAGCCTCTTCCTTTCGCCTCCGGAGAGCGAGGAAAGCTTCATCTGCTGCATCTTGGCATCAAAGAGGAAGCGGTTTAGCATCTCGGTGGCGGTTATTCTGGTTCCGTCTGCACTGCGGATGCTCTCGGCATATTGAGCGATGTAATCATATACGCTTAAGGTGGGATTAAAGCTATCCTCTTCCTGTTTATAATAGGAAAAATGAGTATTGATACCTACCTTGATGCTGCCCAGATCAGGTTTTTCCTCGCCTACGATGAGGCGCAAGAGCGTGGTTTTGCCACAGCCATTGGGCCCCAGCAGACCAATGCGCTCCAGGGGCTGAAAATTGTGGTCGATATTCTCAAAGAGAGTATTGCTACCATAGGACTTACTGAGATTGTGCAGCTCCAGGATGGTGCGTCCCATACGGTCGGTCTGAAAAGATATGTCAAGATCCTGATTGGAAATAAGATAGCTTTTGCTGAGCAGTTCTTTTACCCTATCCACGTGATTCTTGGGCTTGGTGGCGCGCGCTTTAGCGCCTCGTGCCAGCCAGGCCAGTTCTTTGGAAAGCTGTGCCTGCCGCCGGGTTTCCTTGCGCAATTTGTCCTGCTCCCGCAGCAGCTTGCCCCTGAGATACTCGCTGTAATTGCCTTCATGAAAAAAGAGCTCGGTATGCTCGATATTCAGGATGCGATTGCAGATGGAATCCAGAAAATAGCGGTCGTGAGTTACAAAGATCAGGGCGGATTTGGTATTGATGAGATAATCCTGGAGCCACTCAATGCTATCCAGGTCAAGATGGTTTGTAGGCTCATCCATCAGCAAAAGATCGGGCTCATGAGCAAGCTCTTTGGCCAGATCGACCTTGCGGCGTTGGCCTCCGGAGAGTATGCCCAGAGGGGTATCGTAGAGATCCATGCCCAAGCGGGTAAGCATCGCCTTGTAATGGTGCTCCTCTTTGCGGATTTTGGGGTCGCTGGGGATCACATGGTTCAATACCGTGCAGTTTGGGTCCACATCAGGATCTTGCTGCAGATAGGCGATTTTGAGGTCTTTACGCGTGGTGATCTGCCCGGTAGCGGGTCTGAGGATTCCGCTGATAACTTTGAGCAGAGTGGTTTTACCACAACCGTTTACACCCACTATACCCAGTTTGTCGCCGGCATGAATGCCAAAAGAGGCATCTTCTATGATCACTCTGTCAGCAAAGGCGACATGGATATTTTCAGCGGTGAGGATTACTTCGTTTGCCATATTTGATATACTATCTTAAAAGAATTTGGCCAAGATATTATGGCGTCCCTGAGGCGATTCGAACGCCTGACCTTCACCTTCGGAGGGTGCCACTCTATCCAGCTGAGCTACAGGGACGCGGAATTTAATCATTATTATTTCAGTGAGCCTTTCTGTCAATAGATTTGCTTAAAATCACTTTTTCCACAGAGCAGACGGGAGGCATTGGGTGCCTGTTTTTGCACCTGATTACAGATGGCATGTGACAAATTGCGGATTTCCCATTGGGCATGTTCATCAGAGCGAAGGCGCACAAAATGGTAGATTTCACGCAGATTCATCTTGGCATAGATCTTGCAGGGAGTGGAATTTAGCTTCAGATAATCCCGCAGATGTTTGAGAGACTCGGGCATGGCATCTGCCAGCCGGGTACTGCTCTGCATGGCTTCCTGCCAAATCTTGAGATGACCGATCTTCTCTATGGCAGGTGGGATGATACTGAGGCCTGGATAGCCAGCCTTTTTCAGGATGGTACACTGGCGGTGACGCTTGAACTGAGCCCAGCAGGATTCACTCATCGAAAGTTCAAATTCAAAATCCACCGCTTCGAAGGCACGGGGAACCTTGTGCCAGGCCTGCATACCCTTAAACACCTGCTGCCAAAGCTGTTCTTTGGCCATTTTGGGCAGGCGGGACACCGTATCCAGATTGTCTTGCCAGGAAAGCTCACCTTGGCTGTAGATGAGGGCAGAAAGCACCTTATCATCAGCGTTTTTGGGGCACGAGACCAATCTGGCTTTGTTTTCCAGATCGATCTCTGCCAGCCAGGGCAATTCCTGCTGTAAAAAGTCGCTAAAGCCTATGCTGCTGAGGTTTATCTGGCCCAAATAGCCATCTGGCTCCACATGCCTGATGAGAGAGGGAGTGATGGGCTTTACTGCATTAAAGATCAGCTCTTTGAGCTCGTGGGCTTCAGCAAGCGGACTGTTTGCCAGGCGTCTGAGCAGATTCTCCAGGCTGCGGGCATTGATGGTCATGCCCATCTGTGTTTTGGTAGCCAAAGGCAGGATATAACGAGCGTCCTCTTTGGCCAGGCCTTCACGATCACGCACCTTAAGCTGGGGCCTTTCTTTTTGATAAAGCTCAGATAAGGCTTTGAAACTTTCTTCATAGAGGCCAAAAAGGAGCTTCATCATATCTTTATAGGCTTTTTTCAGCTTCGGCTTTTTGTTTAATTCTGCCGGAACCACAAAGTCCTGCCCAAAGGTAACATAGCGTTGAGACTTTTCGGTAAAAGAGGCCAGACGGCTGCGTTGGACGGTCTCTGTGAGCAAGCGGGAGATATCGATCAGATCGAGATTGAAGACCGCGTGTTCTGCCACGGAAGCGTGACCCATCTCAAAGATGATGCTTTCATTGGACTTACGGGCTTTTTCGACCTCGTTTAAAGCTTCCTGACGGAGCAGATCCACGCTTTTGCTGCTGCGACTGATGCGCGCGTAAGCCGCGGAAATCACTTCCGGGCTGGCATTGTCCTGTTTCAAGCCCTCAATCAGGCTGCTGTCGAGATTGTATCCGGCTACGATGAGTTTCATTTTGGCGCCTATAAAAGAGCTTTTACGCTGCTGGCTCCGATGCGGCTTGCACCTGCATCCAGCATGGCTTTTGCGGCCTCGGGGGTCCGTATCCCACCGCTGGCTTTCACGCCAAATTTGGGGCCTACCACTTCGCGCATGAGGGCAATATCCTCGGCTTTGGCTCCGGAGGGTCCGAATCCCGTGGATGTCTTTACATATTTGGCACCGGCTTTCTTGCTCATCAAACAGCTAATGATCAGTTCTTCACGATCAAGATAACAGGTTTCCAGGATCACTTTGAGCAGTTTTTTGCGCTCCAGACACTGGATGGCGACTGTCTTTATGGTTTCCAGCACCATAGGCCAATCACGGCTTTTGAGGGCGGCCAGGTTTTGCACCATATCCACCTCATCCACTCCGGCTTCCAGCACTGCCTTGGCCTGCTTTTTCACGGCCAGACGGCTGGAGGCTCCCAAGGGGAAATTGATCACAGTGCAGCTCATAACGGATTCATCCAAAAGCTTTTTGATCTGAGGGATATAGTAGGAATTGATGCACACAGAGGCGGTCTGATATGAGTTCGCCATTTCACAAAGTTCACTCACCGCTTCTTTACTGGCATCTGCCTTCAGAAGCGTGGCATCGATGGCGCTCGCGATGCCCTTTTCGGGATCGTAGAGCTCATCTGGCTCCTCAGCCCGGCACTTTGCACAATGCAGGCAGATTATATGGGCTCCGCCACAGCGGGCCATATCTTCGCTGGGAAAAAACTCCCGGGCAATTTGTTCAATACTTTTCATCTCTTACTCCTTTAAGTTCCAGCCAATTGGCCGCAGGCCCCAGAGATATTGGAACCCCGGCTGCGGCGCAAGGTGATGGCCTGATTCAGGACTTGGGCACGGCTTAAGAATTCGTCGATCTCGCGCTCGGTAGGGCTGCGATAAGGCAGATCCGGTACCTGGTTATAAGGTATAAAGTTTATCTTGCAGGAGAGATCTCCCACATACTTTTTCAGAGCCTTGATATCCTCCCCACCCATATTGACTTCGGGGATCATGATATATTCGAAAGTCACTCTGAAATTGACTCTGTTGAGGTAATAAAACAGAGCATCTTTGAGCTCGCCCAAAGGATGCAATTTGTTTACCGGCATCAGGATATCGCGTTTATCATCGATGGCAGAATTCAGCGATACTGCCAGCTTGGTCCGGACTTTGCTATTGGCAATTTGCCTGATTTTATCCGGCAGACCGCAGGTGGAGATGGTGGTTCTGCGCGGGCTGAAAGCCAGAGTATTTTCCGCCTGGATCATCTTCAGGCTGGCCAGCACATTATCCAGATTATCCAGAGGTTCTCCCATGCCCATAAAGACCAGATTGCTAAGGCGTTCGGGCTGGCATATAGCTGAGGCCAGCAGAATCTGTCCCACTATTTCATGCACTTCCAGATTGCGCTTTAGGCCCAGTTTGCCGGTGGCACAAAATTCGCAATTGCGGGCACAGCCCACTTGGGAGGAGACGCAGAGGGTACGCTTTTTTTCATAAGGAATCAGAACCATCTCAATGACTGCGTTGTCTTCGAGCTTTAGGCGGTACTTTGCGGTCTCATCATCAGCTGTTTGAACAAGATCGATCTTAGGCAAAGCAAAGCTGAAATTCTTGATGAGAAAATCTTTCACAGCCGCAGGCAAGTCTGTCATCTGCTCTGGCTCAAAGACCAGCTTGTTATAGAGCCAATGCATCACCTGGCGATAGCGGAAAGCGGGGAATTGCTCTTTCATTTTGACTGCGAGCTCTTCCGGCTTTAGGGAAAATATATTCGTCAACATGGTTCCAGATCCGGTATGCTGAGGACTTTGAGGGTGGCAAATTCTTCCAGGCTGATATCATCTACGCTTTCATCGTCGTGGGCCACAAAGATTTTGTGCGCCAGGACATCGATGCGCAGGACCATGGCTTTTTGATTCTTGTGCTGCACGCAGGTGCCGATAAGGGGATAATCCTTGCTGGCTTCCATGTAAAAATCCT
>Ga0265295_1003837_pt1 | contig 21092 bp, 18 predicted proteins | sample Munlansysbiofilm_FD_192503 | JGI IMG/M metagenome (GOLD analysis project Ga0265295, IMG submission 192503) | Leachate microbial communities from a municipal landfill in Southern Ontario, Canada - Methane capture system biofilm | ecosystem: Engineered > Solid waste > Landfill > Unclassified ... | reverse complement strand
TCAGTTTTTCGAGCTTATATTCTTTGTTTTTGATCCGTGTTGATCCGTTTAATCCGCTAAATCCGTGTAACTATTCAATAAACTACAGCACCCAGTACTGCCCATATAAAAATGGGGGGATGCCTGCTGTTTGTTAGTTATGACATTGATTTTTTTGTTCCGATTCGAAACCGTGCAGTTATTGGCATTGTTGTTCTTTTCTACCGCCGCGTTTCACACGGTTAGACCCGCTTGTTGATTTCTATCCCAGATTGCTTTTGAAAGATGATAGCTATCTACAAAGCCGATAAAGTGCTCAATCGAGCCTGTATTTGGCGATGTGTTTATCTTCTGCGACTGCTTCCACAAGAAGGTGATATTCTTCCGAACGACCAAAATAGGCAGCTACGATAGCAGGGTCACATAGATATTTCTTTCTCAATCCCGGCCATTCCTTGTAGTTTGACCATTCCCATTCTCCTGGTGAATGAACCAGTCCTGCATTCACCAGTTTCAGGTGGATATAAGCCCCCAGACCCAGCAGATAGTTGTCACTTTCCACCGGCTTCTGCCGTATGGAGTTCAAAGAGCCTTTGCTGGTTCTAAATATCCACTGGTTTCAGGGCTCTTTGGACTTCATATGGGACTGCAGTGCCGTTTGATTCCAAGCCAATGGTACTGCTGTTTGAAGTCCAAGCCGGATGTATAATTAACCGTAAATGCATAGCTTATCAAGCCGGCTTGAACTCCAAAAAGCCGTTAGTATGGAGTTCAATGCGCATAGATATCTTATACATATACGAGGATTTACGCGCGCATTGGACTTCAAACAGTGCTTTGCGGAACCAGGCTGGCATTCCACTCTGATAGATAGCAGCTTCGCTCTGCTGCTTGAAGTCCAAAACCCTGTAAAACTTGTTTTTAACATGGAAATAGCAAGAATATCTTGCGATGGGAATGGGCCCGGTAAATGACAGTAACCGTCTGCTAAAGTCTTTCAAGGCAGCCAGTCTGCTTTTGTGGTAGCTGAACCTGGCAACGTAAATAGAGCAGGTTGAGTCTTCAATGGTTATCAATCAGTTGATGACATATTGCCCAAACACTATGCTCATGTTGTAAGCAAAAAGCAAATAGTTAATAGGCGTTTCATTTTTCCTGCTAATAGGATTTGCATATTTTTGTTGTAAGCGTTGCGATTAGAATAACGGAGCAGGTAAATACCCAGGCGAAATTGTTTATACCGATTATCTTTACCATCCCCCTGGGTTCACCTTTGCTTAAGTGAAGAAAGCGCACTAAGAATCGTCTTCCCATAAAATCTTGCGGGAACTTAGAATTTCCAGACAGCGTTTTTACCGGTAAAATTCCCTTGCCCCAGAACAGTCTGGTTCGTGTCCGAAACATACCAATCCTGTGGTCCGTGGAAAAAGGCATTACTGTCTTTCATGCTCGCTGTGGTTTGGCCAGTATAAACAGCCATGCCAAGTTCCGGATTCTGGGGATGAGGCACACAAGCCGCAATTCTAAGACCGGTACCAGCATATTCTTTGTCTGCAATCACTCTGTCTGGGAGGATCTTGAACGGCAGTAAATCCAGGTACTTCTCCAACCAGATATTGCTGCCCCAGGCACCGTAAACATATATGTTCTTGTCTTTCAAGTCCAGCTTCAAAGCCTGGGTGTCCGTATATGCCTCTACTTTCAGGCGTTGGATAAGGAAATCAATGGTAGGCATAATGTTTTCCTCTACACCCTCCACACGCTGAGGATCAGGATATATTGCCACGATCTGGCCCATAGCAACGCTATTCAGTGGACCCTTGAAGCCCAGCCGATCACTGATAGCTGCCTTAGGATCATCGGCAAGCTGTACAAAGTTCTCTACCAGCCGGGGGAAATATTCGTCATAAGGGATGCCGGTTTCACGCCGGGCCTGTTCATATTCCAGCAATCCTGCATAGACATTATCTATGTATATGAAACCCTGGTTAATTCGAGCCTCAATGGCAGTGCTATGATCTTGCGCAGGAAAGTAAAGCTGCTGAAGCCGAATTTCTGAGGCCTGGACAAAGTGCTCTGCGACAGTGATCCACCAGGAACCATAGGCTTGGGCTTCCATCTTTTTACTGATTGGCTCATACAGAGCTTCGGCACGGGCGAACTGCTCATAATGGGCATCTACCAGGGAATTGACATAAGAGTGGGATATTTCATGAAAGAATATCCGTGCCAGATAGTATTGAGTATCTATCGACAGTTCATGCCCATCCAAAGCCAGAACGCAGTAAACAGAGGTATTGCCTTTCATATCGACCAGCGCGGGGCCGTAGCAGTTTTGTATCAAAAGTGGCGATAGTGCCAGCGTATAGTTGTAATGACTGTAACCGTACCAGTTCACCATATGTGCTATCATATCTGGTTTCTGCGCCAGCAGGGAATCCACAGCGTTGATCTTTCCCCACAAGAAATCTCTCTGGGAAGCGAAGAAGCCTGCAAAATCGCTCTTTACCGTGAAATCTTTCACATCCTCGTAGAAGTCCTCTATTGAGCCTCTTTTATCAACAAATGTCATGCGTTCCAAGTTCATGGAAACCATGTAGCTTTCCCAAGTCCGCACCTGAATGCCCAGAGGCACACCATCGAAGCGCAAAAAACAGCTCACAGGCAAGTCGTAACTGTAGCCCTTTGCCTCCAGAGCCAGATATTTGGCCAGGACAGGATGTTTCCGAACCCCCGCAAACCATTTATCTACAGCGGCAGCGTAACCTTCGCTATCCGCTTGCACCATATCGCTTCCGGCCAGATACTGGATCACCGCCAGCAGCTCCAGACGCGGATCCACCGTGATGTTCAGCTTGCCGCAGGTCTGGGAAAGCGGCTTAATCTTTTCATATTCCGCGGATTTTGCCATAGACGCCGTAAGCATCAATGGAAACAGGCACATAATGCACACAAGAATTTCACTGAAGACAGCAGGCAGCTTTTCATATAACATGGTAAATCTCCTTTGCTGAAACCAATCTAAATATATCTTGTCTGATTGTCAATAAAAAACGAACTTGGAAAGGGCTTATATGACAGCATTCTATGCTTACGCTTCTTGCAATCTATTCAAGATCTAGCGATTCCAAAGCCAAAGCCTATAGCCGCAGAATAATAAAAGCTGAAGTTTGACACCGAATATTTCTCACTTGAGCAAGCCTTTATCTGGCAAAAGGGTAGCTAATAACTCCAAAAGCGGATGGAGTTCATAGAGCCTGTCCTGGTTTCAAATTATCCACTGGCTTCGGGGCTCTTTGGACTTCATATGGAACAAGCTAATGGCCCTGCTGTTTGAAGTCCAAACCACTGGTCTTGCTGTTTGAAGTCCAAACCACTGGTTCTGCTGTTTGCTGTTTGAAGTCCAAGCCGGCTGTATAATTAACTGTAAATGCATAGTTTATCAAGCCGGCTTGAACTCCAAACAGCGGTTAGTGGCCACCTTGTGGATAAGCCAGCATTGTGGTACTTCGTTCTCATTTCAAGAACTTGATCAAGCCATCATCTACCCTTAATCAAGCGTTAATAATTAACGCTTGATTAAGGGTAGATGAAGATGTGATTAATGCTCTTAAGAGAGGGAGAAGGGTTATCAAACTTAGGCAATACTACCAGTGTCAGAGTCAGAAATATTGATATCTTTGGTGGGCAGAGTGTTGATTTTGTCAATTTCACCTTCGCCAATAATACCGGCAGCTATCCAGATTACTGTAGCCAGCGGCGTTTACTTCTACCGCTTGAGCAGTCCGAAAAAAGTCATTACCAAGAGAATGCTCTTGATGAAATAGTGTCATATGACTATAGAATGCTTGAAAGCCTTTTTGTAAAAGGAGATTTCTGAAGCATCCCCAAGATAAGAATTAGGGGCATGGTCAAAAGATTGTGCCCCTAATTACTGTAGATCCTGCAATCACAAGCAGCATGTCCTGTCGCAGAGCCTGTTTATAGAGGGATAATGCCAGGTTAATTAGTCTAATATGTATAGCAGATTTAGACAGTTTCCGCCCGGTGAAGGATGCCTTTTAGCATACGTATATTCACACTTTAGCCTAAGTTTTGGTACACGATCTCGCCACCAATCATAGTGAGCAGGCTTTCGGCGGTGATCCAGTATTCATCCGGCAAGCTGCGGTAGTCTTGGATTACGATGAGATCTGCCAGATAGCCTTTTTCAATCTTTCCACGGATATGTCCGGAGCAGGAAGCCCTGGCTGCGCCAACAGAATAGCCATCAATAGCTTGGTTAGCAGAGATGGTCTCGGCTTTGTTCAGAGCTTCACCATCAGGAGAGACTTTGTGCCGTCTTTGCAGAGCGCTGTAGATGCCATGGAAGGGATTCATAGTCTCGATAGGCGCATCCGAACCGAAGGCATACGGTACCCCGGCCTCCAGCATAGATTTGAAGGCATAGGCTTGGTGAGCTACATGCGGCCAGCTTTTGTGAATCATGGGAATGTCATTGGCAATATGAACCGGCTGCAGGCTGGCAAAAAGGCCGCTTTGCTTCAGATCTGGGATATCGCTGAGGCGGATGGATTGCACATGTTCGATGCGGTGGAAAAGACCTTTGTACTCGGGGTTCTCATTTAGTTTCAGAGTGCAATCTATGACCTGGCGTACACAGCGGTCGCCGATGGCGTGAATGGTGCTGGCAAATCCCGCTTGGGCAGCTTTTTCCATAGTGCGATAGAGCTCTTCATCACGGTAACGCAGAATGCCAAAGTTATCCGCCCCACCAGGATAGGGATCAAACATAGCTCCGGTGCGCGAACCCAGAGAGCCATCGCCAAAGAGTTTCAAGCCACCCACTTTGAAGAATTCATCGCCGTCGTAACTGCGCATCTCCTCAAGAATCATCTCATCCAATTCCTGAGACTGGAAATGCCAGCAGAAGCGGAATTTGGAGCCCTGCGCCTGGGCTTTGAGGAGCAAATCCTTGCTGGCCTGGTATTCCATCAGATGAAAGCCGATGAGCCCCCATTTGTAGATATCCTTTACCGCAAGCTGGATGCTCTTGATCACTTGGTCCTGTGGGGGTGGGATGATGAAGGGATCGATCAATTCGGCGGCTGTCTCAAAGAGCACGCCGCTGAGGCTTCCATCCGGCCTGCGTTCAAACTTTCCGCCTTCGGGCTCGGGAGTATTGGCATCTATGCCGGCAATCTTTAGGGCCACGCTATTGCAGAGTTTGGCATGATAGTCACGGCTAAAAAGAGCCACAGGAATATCGGGGAAAACACGATCTAAAAGCTCTTTATTAAGCTGCATAGGCTGATCTAAAGCATTCCGGTTCCAGCCTCCGCCCAGGATCCACTTTGCCTGCCAAGAAAGCTTATCGCGATAGTCTTTCAGATAGTCCTCGATTTCGGGTATTGAGGAGCAGTCCAGGAGGCTCACCAAGAGCTGGGATTTAGCATATTCCACAAAATGGGTGTGGGCATCGGTAAAAGCTGGTAGGAGCATTTTACCCTGTAGATTAATCTTTTCTGTGGGCTCGGTAGCCAGGTTTTCGCATTCGGATAGGGTGCCGACATGAAAGATGCTGTCATTTGCCACCAAGACGGCTTCTGCTTTGGGATGGCCGTATATGGGTCCGCCATAAAATATTGTAGTCATAAGAACCTCTCTGGAACTTGGTTTTTTAGCTTGGTTGTTAGTGTAGTATATCTTAGTCCAAAATATGTCTGAGTTCATCTTCCAGCGTCAAGGCGGCATCGGTCTTGGCATCGCGGTATTTGATGATGATGGGGCAATAGACCTGAAAATCCGGATTTTGCTTCAGCTTGCGGGAACCAGGGACTACTACGGCCCGGGGAGGAATGGTGAAGCTGCCACCGCTATCACGAGGCAAGAAGGCCCCATGCACGCTGTCATATATAGGAGTAGAACCGTTGATCACAGTACCGGAGGCGATCACGGCTTTTTCGCCGATAATAATGCCTTCATAAATGCCGGTATTACCACCGATGAAAGCTTCATCTTCAATGATGACCGGACGAGAACCAATGGGCTCCAAGACACCGCCAATCATCGCTCCGGCAGAGAGATGCACCCTTTTACCTATCTGGGCGCAAGAGCCCACCAAAGCGTGGGAATCCACCATCGTGCCAGTATCCACCCAAGAGCCGATATTGATGTAAGAGGGAGGCATGATGGTGACACCTGGGGCAATATAGGCTCCGATGCGCACAGAGCTACCACCCGGCACGATCCGCACTCCATCACTGAGCCGAAAGCGCTTTTCGGGAAAGGTGTCTTTTTCGAAAAAGCTCTTGGTCTCGGAGACTGGATACTCCACCAAACTGCCCATTCGGAAGCCCAGCAGGATGCCCATCTTGATCCAGGCATTGACCTGCCAGAGCTCATTAGTCTTCTCACAAGCGCGGATTTGGCCGGCATTCAAGGCTTCTATAAAACTGGCCAGGACGGCATTGTCCTGGGCATTGTAGTCTCTTTTGGGAGATTGGTATAGCTGGATAATGCTTTGCTCTAAGGTCATTTATACATCCTGAAAGTTTTCTTTGATGCGGATAAGAGCCTCATGTAAGACTGCTCTGGGGCAGGCAAAATTCAAACGCATAAAGCCAGAGCCTTCGCTGCCAAAGCTGATTCCGCCATTCAGTGCTACGCCAGCTTTATCACGCAGAATCTGCATCAGCTCATCATCGGTAAGCTTATAGTCTCGAAAGTCCAGCCAAGCCAGGTAACTGCCTTCGCAAGGGCTCATTTTCACTTTGGGCAGATGCTCTGCCAAATAGGTTGCCAGATAATCCCGATTGGCCTTCAGATATTCTTTCACAGAAACCAGCCACGGGGCAGACTGGGTATAAGCTGCGATCAGTGCTCTGATGCCAAAGACATTGCCCATAAAGGTGTGCAGACTCATATTAAGCTCGGTGATCTTTTGGATAAACTCCTCATCTTGCAGGATCAGCACTCCGGTGGCCAGGCCAGCCACGTTGAAGCTCTTGGCCGGAGAGATCGCTGAGATCACCCTTTCTGCCCTGATCGAGGCGATGGGAATGTGCTGATGCGGGGCATACACCAGATCGGCGTGAATCTCATCGCTGAAGATGATCACATTGTGCCGTGCACAAATCTCGCCCATGCGCTCAAGCTCCTTCTGGGTAAAGACTCTCCCTACCGGATTATGAGGGTTGCAGAGGATAAAGAGCTTAGCTTGCCTGATCTTTTCTTCAAAATCCAGCCAATCGATTTCGTAGCGGCCATTTATATTCACCAAAGCATTGGTGAGAAGCTCGCGCTTATGCTCCTTGACCGTGCTGTGAAAGGGGGGATAAACGGGAGTCTGAATCACGATCTTGTCACCTGCCTTACTCAGGGTGAGGATGGTGATGGCCAGAGCGGTCATCAGACTGGGTACCATGATGATTTGAGAGCTGCTGGTGTCCCAGCCATATTGAGTTTGCTGCCAATGCCTTACCGCATCATCAAAATCTCTGCCTCTGAAATTGTAACCAAAAATGGGATGCTTCAGCCTCTGGGCCAGGGCTGTTTGGATGGGCTCGGCTATGGCAAAATCCATATCGGCTACCCAGAGAGGAATGAGATCCTCTTTATCATACATTAGTTTTAGGGCATCGTATTTGAAACAGCCGCTGCCCTTGCGTTCTATGATGGTATCAAAGTTCATTATCTGCGTTCGCTTTCAGGTAGTCCAGGACCCCCTGCATTTTTTCGGGGATCACGGCCTGTTTAGCCATTTCCGCCAGGTTAAAGATTATTTCCAGGATATGCGGAAAGGAAGCGGGGGTACTCAGCTCACGCACTATTCCTTTTTCATCCTGGTATGATATTAGCATATAATAGGTTATCCTTTTGTTGAGGTCCAGACCTTGGATACTATCATAGGGTATAAGGATTTTACGTTTGGCAATATAGCCCAGCCTCAGGTGCTGAGGCTGGAAAGTGATGCTATTGAGACTGGTGACTTTGAGCAAGACCGAATTTAGCCCCACAAAACAGATGACGATAGGCATCAGTTTGAAAAAGATGGGCGTCTCGGCCTGCACGAAATTCAACAGGAAAAATACACTGTAAACCACCATCATAAATGAAATCACAATCATAAACCATCGGGAAACCTGATGATAGCGATATACCACAGGAAGGTGGCCCGCAATATAATTAATCTTTAGCGGTTTCGGCACTTGTATTCCAGATATAGCTTGCGTACACTTTCCAGGATCAACTCCGTAGCAGGAACATTGTCATAGAGCACTGAATCCTTGTTTTCGCCATGAAAGTCACTACCGGCCGTCATATACAAACCGTTATTCTGCGCGATGGTGATGAATTCATCCACTTGATACTGATAGTGATCTGGATGCCATACCTCTATGCCATCAAGGCCATAAGTGATGAATTCTTCCACCAAATCTGGGCTGCTCAGCTTTCCCGGATGGGCTACCACGGCAAAGCCACCGGCACCTTGGATCACGGAGATCACATCCGGTACCGAAACTTCCGGTTTGGGGGCAAAAGCAGGCTTGAAGTTCCCGATATACTTTTCAAAAGCCTCATTCTTTGTTCTTACATATCCACGCTGAACCAGCACCTGAGCGATATGGGGGCGAACTATCAGCTCCCCACTGCCGGCCATGGCGACTACTTCTTCGATTTCGATATCGATGCCCAGTTCGCTGAGCAGCTCTATCATCTTAATAGCTCTGTCTCTTCTGCCAATGAGATAATTCTCACTGAGCTCGATCAGAGCTTTATTTCTAAAATCACATCCATAAGCCAGGATGTGCACGTCGTTTCCCTGATGCATAGAGCTGATCTCCATACCAGGAAGTATGCGAAGGGGGGCGTTATCTTCCGGAATCTGCTTGTAGGCATCCATAGTGTCGTGATCGGTAATGGAGATCAAATCCAGACCGATATTCTTGGCTTGCTTTACCAATTGAGCAGGAGAAAGCGAGCCATCGGAGGCGCGTGTATGCAGATGCAGGTTGATACGCCTGATGTCATTTATTTCTTTTACTATCATATCTTTTTTATTCATTGACTAAAATGCAGACTCGCTAAAATCGTCAATAGATTTCTTTACATGGAGAAGCCAATGCAATATGACCCCATCAAAGACCGCCTTGCCGAGAGCATTAAATCATTCCCGGCTTTGCGAAGATACTTTTACCAGGCTCTTGATTTACTGCTCTTGCGCCAGCGTTACGTCAAGGCCGCAATAAAGCACCATTTTAGTGATGGTATGCGTTTTTACGATGCCGGAGCTGGCTTTTGTCAGTACAGTGATTTTGTGCTGAAAAACTACCCCAATTCCAGGGTACTGGCCACAGACCTCAAGACGGATTATCTGCGGCAATACAGCTTTGCTGTCGGGCCTCACTTCAGCTTTAAGAGCGCGGACTTACAGGTGTTTCGCCCGAGGCATCGGTATAACATGGCCATTGCCATCGATATCCTGGAGCATATTGAAGATGATGTTTCGGTGCTAAAGAACATCCACTCTGCACTTGTCCCCCAAGGCATCTTGATCATCTCCACGCCCAGCGATACAGATCCCGCGGCAAAATTCACCGCAGAGCATGTGCGTCCTGGATATGACAAAAGTGAGCTGGAAGCAAAGCTGCTTGCAAGTGGATTTGAGATTCTCTGCTCAAAATACAGCTACGGCTTCTTTGGTGCTCTGAGCTGGAGACTAATGATAAAATACCCGCTGACCCTGTGGGGGAAAAGCAAGCTATGGGCTCCCGTATTGGCCCTTTGGTATCTTCTGCTCTTGCCCGCCTCCCAGCTCTTGATGAAGATGGATATGCTCATCACAAACCCTTCTGGCACAGGCATCATCATCGTGGCTTCGAGAAAGTGATTGACAGAATAAATACAATGAAATGCATGTATAGCACTCAGGTTTAGATTTTGGAGGATAAAGTGAACAAGAAACGTTCGGCTGGTCGGAAAAACACAAGAGACAAGCTCCTGGAAAAGGCCACTGAGGTCTTTGCCCAAAGGGGATCGCAAGATACCACTATCGCCGATATCGCTAAGGCTGCAAATATAGCGCAGGGAACTATCTACGTATATTTCCAGAGCAAGGATGAACTTCTGGGCGAGTGCATACAGAAGATCATCAATCCCGAGATTGAAGCTATTATAGATGCCACCAAAGGCATAAAAGACACCATGGATAGGCTCTATGAGTTCTTTGTCCTACATGTGCAGCTCGTGCAGCAGAAGCCTCATGTAGCGCGTTTTCTCACCGTGGAAGCCCGTCTCAATGAAGAGTTTTATACCACCTGGCCAGATTACAACCCTTTGAAGAAGTACCTTACTTGGGTGGAGAACCTCGCCGAACAGGCCATCCAGGACAAACGCATCAGGCCCCTGGATACCAAAGCTTTTGCCCTGCTCATCGTGGGTGTGATGGATTTGGTATTGTCGCAGTGGCTCTCGCATCCAGATGCTTTGGACATCGCAAAAGTGGCCGAAAGCGTGCGCGACATCATCCAGCATGGCACCCTGCATTCGGCAGAATGAAGATGATGCGAAACTATCTGCTGCTTCTGATGATCTGCTTTATCACATCTGGGTACGCTGTAGAGCTGCCCCTATATGCAAAATGGCAGTCTCTGCACACAGCTTATTACGACGAGGATCAGAGCGGTAAGGAACTGAGCTGGGATGAGCTCTATCGGGCAGAATTTGGCCTCAATACTGTCTTCTATAAAGATACTATATTTAAAATGGCTGTGGATACAGAGCAATTCTTTGATGAAAGCCATTTGCGCCTGAAGAGCATCTACTTGGGTGTGATCAAGAATCATTGGGTTTTGGCAGCGGGGAGCAAAGAGCATGGCTTTGGCGGGGAAACAGCCATGAATAGCTACCCCATCCTGGCCCGCGGTTTTGACCCTTACCAGTATCAAAGTATGAGACTGAACTCCCTGGAGCTGATATACCACAAAGAACGCTGGCAGGCGGCTTTCAATCTCGGTGGCAATGTACACAATCAAGCCACCGCGATGATCGATATCCTCAGCTCTCAGTGTGGGGATTATCACCTTGGATTCCATCAGGAATTTCGCGCTATGGACAATCATTGGCGCACTCCGGTCTTGATTAGCGCTATCAAAGCAGATTATTCCCCTGAGGCAGGAAGGTTTCAGCTTGATAATAGCTTTGCCGTTTCTCTGCTGCCAGGATTTGATGCCACCCAAGCTCACCATGAACTTTTCCTTCAATCTGAGATCTCGTACCAAGCCACGGCAAGCAGTAGCTTTGGCGCGGCAGCCCAATATCAAAGCCGGGAATACGCACCCAAAGAGCTGCAATTATATCAAATAAGAGTGCGCCAAGACTTCAAAGATTTCGCCCTGATCCCCATCACTGAGCTTAATGTAATTGAGTCAGACAGACTCTGGCAACACCGCCTTCTGGGCAGATACTATCTGGCACCCCATAAATCTATTGGTATCTTTTATGAATATTCACATTTCGATGCTCAAAACCCGCGGCATACTGTGGGGCTTGAGCTTGATTTTACTGTGGATTACGCTGCTGCTTCCGGGCTGTAAGTTCTTTAGCGCAGCAGAAAGCAAAACTCCCATCATCGTGTTTACCTTCGATGACCAACACCTTTCTATCTATGAGAGTGCTTTCCTTATCATGCGTGAATTTGGCTATCGGGGAACGAACTTTGTAAATACCAATGCTATGGGTCTGCCAGGCCTGATGAATTGGGCACAAATCACTGAACTGGAGCTGGACTACGGCTGGGAAACCGGTGGCCATACCCTGAATCATGAAGCCCTGAATCAGCTTGATTACGATGTAGCTATCGCCAATATCATACAAGATAGACAGAATCTTAGCGATCATGGGCTTAATCCCCGCTCCTTTGCTCTGCCTCGTGGCCAATGTCCGAGCCAGCTTTATCCCCTGCTTACCCAGCTCTATCAAAATATCCGGGGCAGCTCAGACTTTGCCATGCATCATCCGCTCAATCGCAAGGCTCTGGGCTATCTGGCCTATCAAAGCGGTTGGCCTTCAGATATCGTCAAGCGCCGTATCCAGCGCGGCATAGCCAATCAAGAAGCTCTGATCATCATTGGTTTTCACCATTTTGATACCGCTGGTGATGATTATGCTGATTCCTGCCCCTCCCCTACCTTCCGTGAGATTTTGCAATACACCCAGGATCTGGGGCTGACAGTGCTCCCTTTGGCGGAAGCGGTCTCCCAATAAAAAAGTCGCCATCTCTGACGACTTTTTATAGTTCAGTTTAAAGTTACAGTCTTAGTTAAAACCAACATTAGGCGCAGTTTGGGCCTGGGTTTCTGCAGCGAAGAATTGGAAGGCTTTTGCACCGATCATACCAGCTATCTTGTTATTAGGAAAGATCACGATAAGTTGGTTGTATTCTTTGGCAGCATCGTTAAAGTTCATTCTTTCGTTACGAAGCCGGTTTTCGATCCCTTCAAGCTGAGCCTGAAATTGCAAGAAGTTTTGATTTGCCTTGAGATCAGGGTATTTTTCTACCACAACCATCAAGCGGCTAAGGGCACTGGAGAGCCCAGCCTGGTTAGCTTGAAACTGTTGAAAAGCAGCAGGATCGCTAAGGGCTTCGGGAGGCAGATTTACCTGACCACCCATCTTGGAGCGGGCTTCTGTGACCTCAGTTAAGGTCTCTTTTTCAAAATTCGCTGCACCTTGAACTGTAGCTACCAGATTGGGTATCAGGTCAAAGCGGGATTGATATACGTTTTCCACCTGGGCCCAGGCAGTTTCCACACTTATTTTCTCTTTTTGTATCTTGTTGTATCTGCTGATAAACCATCCAGCTATTACGATGATTACGAGCAGAATAATGAGCAATACTATAAGTCCTTTTTTCATTATCGCTTAATCTCCCTTGATCTATTTTGACTCAATTTGAGGAAGAGCCCAAAACTGTCCAGCAATATTTAATTACTTAGCGATTTCCGAAGCTATTCTGAAAGGATTAAGGTTCGGCTATAAGAGGCTGATCAGGATCCCAGGTCAGCCGCCTCGCGTCTTCAGAGAGATGAAGATAGCGGCTTTGAGATTCGCTGGCCTCCAGGTTGATTTCACCCTCATCCAAGCTAATCAGCATACTTTCTGTGCTGAGGGTATCAATTACCACTGCGATCTCCACCTGAAGCTCAGTAAACCAGCCTTTCAGATATTGCTCAATACTGAGCACTCCAGAACTCTGTTTCCTTTTCAGACGGGCACGCGAACCAGGAAAGCCAAAAGCATAGACCTCGTTTGAGATCAGCATAGAATCGGCAAAAGAAACGTTTACATTGGCTTTCTTGATATCCACACTCAATTCATATCTGCCCTCTTCCAAGGGGCCAAAGGCCTGTTTGACAGAATAGGGAGTGGCCAGGCTCACGCCGACAAGCAGGACTATAAGGCCGATAATGATGATGAGCCATTGCCAGGTTTTGAGTTTTCGACGAGGGGCACTACTTACGTAAAAGGGTTTGACGTCCAGCTTCATCAGCCGCCACAGTGCCCAGGAACTCAGATAGACGATGCCGCCGGAAAAGATGACATCGCTGGCGAAATGTCCTCCCTGCATCACCCTCACCCAACCGATCAGGAGCCCATAAAGAGTGGCAAACAAAGCTATCAAGAGATAATGACGCCTTTTCCTCTGGGCAAAGAGCAGAGCCAAAGCGTAAAAGTAAAAACCCACAGTGGCATGCCCGCAGGGGAAGGATTTCCCTGGTGAGACAGGATCGATTCTCAGCGGTGCTTCGTAGTCATAACGTCCGCCATAGAGCTCCAATTCACGCGGACGCGGCCGTCCCCAATTGTCTTTGAGAATGGTGTTTACGATGAGGCCAGGGCCGATGATCATGGCCAGTGAGAGGTACAGGGCCATCTTGCGATAAATGAGCAGGCCGGAACCTCTACTAAAACTGCGGATATAAAGCAGTAATGCTCCCACGGCTGTGATAATGGCAGGGATATTGCCATAATGATACAGCAGTTTTGCCCACTTTAGTTTGTCTCCGTGCCAGCCATCCCGATAGTAATAGTTTTGAATCCATAGATCCAGGTCATAGCGGTTGAAGATGATAGCGGTGAGGCTTAATAATAAAAGCGGAATCCAGAAATGGAATGAATATAGAAAAAGACGCCCCCTAAGGGGCGCCTGTTCGTTATGTGCTTGTGTCATTATTCTTCGGTTTTGGGTTCTTCTTCTTCGTTCACTACTGGCAGTTCTTCTACTTTTTCTTCGATCTGCTCAGGGAGTTCTTCTACTATCTCTTCAGGCTCCACAGGGAGCTCTTCTTTCACTTCCACGATCTCAGTCAAGACTTCTTCTACTATTTCTTCCGGCTCCGGCTGCACTATTTCTTCCACAGGAGCTTCTGCTTGAGGCTCTTCAATAGCGGGTTCTTCCTCTACGGCAGGTAGTTCTGGGATGATGACTGCATCTTCAGGAACTGGTTCAGTTTGAATCTCAGGCTGAGGCTCTTGCGCGGGAATCTCCTCGATTGCTTCAGGAGCTTTTTCCTCTTCTGGAGTGGCTTCCACGGGTGCTTCAAGATTAGAGGCTACTTCCGCTGTTTCCACAGCTTCGATTACTGGCTCTACTGCGGGTGATTCAAGAGCTGTTTCGCTGCTTTCAGTTTCAGCTTTCTCCAGCTCAGCTTTGGCTTCAGCTACTGGCTCTATGGCAGGTGATTCCACGACTGTTTCGCTGCTTTCAGCTTCAGCTTTCTCAAGCTCAGCTTGGGCTTTGGCTTTGGCTTCAGCTTCTTCGGCAGCTTTCTTGGCTTCTATCGCTTGTCTTTCTCTCTGCTGTTTTTCAGATCTTTTCTTCTGCAATCTGGCGATCCGCTCACGCATGTACTGTTCGTGTATGGCCACATATTCTTCCTGCAATTTCGGTTCGCGAGAGAAGAAGAAGGCTTTTACAGACAGGATAAGCCGGCGGTTTTCCATATCGAGTTCGATCACTTTCAGGGGTAAATCTTCACCCACATGGAAAGCGTCTTCACTGTGCTCCAATTTGGCCATAGCCAAGTGCGAAATCGGGATAAATCCTTCTACATAATCTTCTTTGAGAGGGATATCCACCAAAACGCCTTTGGGGATCAATTTGGAGATTTTGCCGATCACTTCGGAATTCACAGGAAGCTCTTGATTCAGGGTCTCCCAAGGATCCGGAGTAAGCTGTTTCACACCCAGAGCGATGCGATGCTGAGCTCTGTCTATAGAAAGGATAATGGTCTGAATTTCCTGACTCTTGCGGAATACTTCGCGCGGGTGATAGATGCGCTTGGTCCAGCTAATATCCGAGATATGCACCAGGCCGTCGATTCCTTCCTCGATTTCCACGAAGGCGCCAAAAGTGGTGAGACTCTTGACTTTGCGTTTGAGCACTGTCCCGATGGGATAGCGATCTTCGATGGTAAGCCAGGGATTGGGATCCATCTGTTTCATACCCAGGGAGATGCGTTTATTTTCCTTGTCCAATTCCAGCACGATGGCATTGATGGTGTCGCCTGTTTTCAGGAATTTACGGGCATCGGCGATCTTTTTGGTCCAGCTCATCTCAGAGATGTGCACCAGACCTTCCACGCCGGGTTCAAGTTCCACAAAGGCTCCAAAGGACTTCACGCTCACCACTTTACCGGTGATGCGGGTTCCTTCCGGATATTTGATTTCGATGTTTTCCCAAGGATGGGGAACGAGTTGTTTTAGTCCCAAAGAAATTTTATTGGTTTCAGGATCAAAATTGATCACTTTAACTTTCACTTTGTCGCCGATGGCAAGCATTTCTGAAGGGTGATTCAGCTTGCCCCAGGACATATCGGTGAGATGCAGCAATCCATCAATGCCACCAAGATCGATAAAGGCACCGTATTGGGTGATGTTTTTCACTTCACCTTCGATCTCAGAATCGATTTCGATCCTGGCCAGTAATGCCTCGCGTTTGATGGCTGCTTCTTCTTCCATCACAGCGCGACGGGAGAGGATGATATTGTTGTGTTCTTCATCGAGATTCACTACTTTGAATTGCATCTCTTTACCGATGAATTGGTCCAGGTTCGGGATGGGTTTGATGGACATCTGGCTGCCGGGGAGGAAGGCTTCGATGCCATATACTTCCACGATCATGCCACCTTTGACTCTGCGACGGATTACACCTGTTAATACGCTGCCTTCTTCAAAGGCTTTTTTGATGCGCTCAATGTTTTCCTGATAATCGGCTTTCTTTTTGGAAAGCTGCAGGCGTCCATCACCGCTTTCGATTTTGTTGATGAAGACTCTGATGATGCTGTTCTTTTCAGGCGGGCCGCTATAGGCAAATTCAGAAATCTGAATCACGCCTTCGCTTTTGAAGCCGATATCCACGCGAACTTCTTTGTCTGATATATCCACGATGGTGCCGTTGATGATCTCTCCCACTTTAAAGTTTGAGAAAGATTCTTCATACATGTTGAGCATGTTTTTGTGCTCCTGCTCTTCAGGAGTAAGCTCAGCTTGAGGCTCTTCAGGTGTAAGCTCAGCTTGAGGCTCTTCAGGTGTCTCAGGCTGGGGTTCTTCTACTGCTGTTTCTGCTTCTTCTACTGCTGTTTCTGCTTCTTCTACCACTGCCTCTGCTTCAGGGACTTCAGCTTGAGGCTCCTGAGTATCTGCTATTTTGGGCTCTTCCTGAGCTTCTAAGGCAGGCTCTTCCACTTCGGTTAGCTCTGGCACTGAATTTTCAGATCCAGCTTCAGCTATTGCCATGGGTTCTTCCTGAGCTTCTTGGACTAAGTCTTCTTCCTGAATCTCAGCTACAGCTTCTTCAGGTGTCTCATCCACTTCAATTTCGGATGTTTGTTCTTCGTAATTTGGCTCTTCTTTCTTTTCGAGCACTGTTTCTACTTCCGTTGATTTCGACGCTGTGTCGGCTCCTTCGATTTCAATCTCAGAATCGACTGGGTTTTGATCATGATTTAACATGATTCCTCCTTAAACAAGGGGATATTGTGAATCCTCGTTGCCAAGTCTTCTTCCCCATTTATTTTTTTTATCTTGTTATATACTTTTAAAATCCTATCCTCGGGAGTGCTGGCACCTGCGCACAGGCCAATGCGTGCTTTCCCAAGCAGAGTTTCTGCCTTTAGTTCTTCCTCGGTCTCAATATGCAGAGTTTCACAATATTGGCTGCAAAGACTGGCCAGCATCTTGGTATTTGAGCTTTTACGTCCTCCGATCACGATCATGAGGTCGCTGTCTTTGGCCAAGGCTGCACTGGCATTTTGTCTCTGGGTAGTTGCCAGACATATACTGTTATACACTTTTAGTTCCAAAACTTGAGGTAATATGTCACAGGCCAGTTTATTTAGGTTTTCGATCTTCTGGGTAGTCTGAGAAATCAGGCATACTCTTTTACCTTTGAGATCAGTGGGAATCTCGCCCGGAGCTATTACTCTGGTATGCTGATTTCCATAACTCATCATGCCGATCACTTCCGGATGTCTGGCATCACCCAGGATGATAACTTCATAATCTTCATTGATCGCAGTTTGGATCAGCTCATGGGTGCGGCTCACATAGGGGCAAGTGGCATCTATGATCGTATTTCCATGAGCCTGCAAGAGCGTCAAGTCTTCTCTTGTGATACCATGAGAGCGGATTATCACAGTGCTATCATGGATATCTTTGGCATCGTGAGCAACCTTGATGCCTTGCTCCTCCAATTCTTGGACAAATTGAGGATTGTGGATCAGCTCTCCGGTGCTAAAAACGACATCACTGTCTTTTGAGGCATCAAGTGCCATCTGAATCGCCCTGCGCACTCCAAAGCAAAATCCTGAAGACGCCGCCAAACGCAAGATCACAGCTCCGCCATCCTCTTCTGATAATGCCGGTAAAGCTCGGCTACCTGGGCCTCAATGCTAAGCTGACCATTATCTATTTGAATGGCGTCACTGGCCGGAACCAAAGGAGCCAGAGCTCTGGATGAATCTGCCTTATCGCGCTCTTTCATTTCGTGTAAAACATCTTCATAGATTGGGTTTAAACCCTTATCCTGGAGCTCCAAAAACCGTCTCTTTGCTCTGGTCTCTACAGGAGCTATCATAAAAAACTTGAGCTCGGCCTGCGGGAAAACCACAGTTCCGATATCTCTGCCATCCAAAATTACGCCACCCATTTTGCTCATTTCACGCTGCAATTCCACCATCTTGGTGCGAACTACAGCTTTGGCTGAGATGGCCGAAGCTAGAAGGGAAATCTCCGGTTCACGGATGGCCACCGAGACGTCCTGGGAATCCAGTAAAGTGATATTACCCTGCTCTGAGTATTGGATGGTGACCTGGATATTTTCCATCAGCACCTTTAGAGCATCTTCATCATCGATGTCGATTTCCGAGCGTTTTGCGGCAAGGGCACAGGCACGATACATCGCTCCTGTATCCAGATACAAATATCTTAGCTTGCGCGCCAAATGCTTGGCGGCAGTGCTCTTTCCGGAAGCTGCTGGACCATCAATTGCGATGATAATTCTTTTCATATTTTACACTTAACTCCAAGTTACATCATTTAAAAACCTGATTTGCAGTCAATACATTTTTACAATTTTTAGAATATATGATGTTTTAGGCCTTGCCTTGAGCTAAAACATCCTGTAAATATCTTCGGCCAAAGCAGGGAGTCTTGCGAATCTTCGCTCAGATCTCTCCCCTGGCAAGATATTGGAAATCGGCTTTTGTCTTTCATCTGCTTTTAGGGCGAATAATCCATTATTTAAGCCCTTGATATCTCCCACATTCGAAGTTTATGCGATTCTTTTTCCAAACATTTTATGGGAGCTTAATTACTTATAGAGTAAATATATACACGATAATGCAGTCTCTTTATATTAGGAATATTGTAGGGGAAATGATTATTTTCGAAAAAAGTAGTTGACAGGAAAAGCGAGTTCAGGCATAGTGAACATATGTTCATTAGACTGAGCCTCAGAGCCAGATCAGGTGCTCAGTCCTAAGCAGCAAAAACCTATATAGTGTGAAGACAAGATTTACGATATGATACTGAGTAAATCGTAAATAAAGATATAAACCGACAAAATTACAAGGAGGTAAGTATGCCTGGTTTTGATGGAACAGGACCCTTTGGCAATGGCCGTCCCGGCAGAGGGAAAGGACCTTGCCAAAACTCCCGCAGATCAATAAATGCAATCAAGGGAACAAATGACGTTGATAATAGCGGTTATGCCAATAGCGGAATCAAGCTCTTGGCAGATACCTTCAGAACTTTAATAAACAACAAAAATACAAACAAAAGGAGGTAGAAATGCCTGGATTTGATGGAACAGGACCCTTTGGCGATGGACGCCCCGGAAGAGGCTTCGGCCCTTGCGGAAGATTTGATACCACAGCAAGACGTGGATTTGGTGGGGGACGCAGACGCGGACCCGGTGGCGGATTCGGCTATCGCAATCGTGGATACTTTGCTGATGCACCGGTAAATTACGCCTATCGTGAGCCCGTTTACGATTATAGCAAAGAAGACATGCTCGCTCAAAAAGATGAGCTTGAAAAACAGCTTCAGTGGCTCACCGAACAGCTTTCAAAAGACGAAAGCAAGTAGTATAACTTAAAGAAGCAAAACGGACATTCCAAAAACTTCGTTTTGTGTAAAGAAGAAGGTGGCGTTTACGTCACCTTCTTTGTTTTAGCTATCAAGATAATGCCACACAGATGGGGCTCTATTCATCGTGCTGCTGCCGTTTGTGATCTTTCCCTGCTTAGCTGATCTATCAGATCTCGTATAAATAGCAGGACAATCTGTATAGTAGAGCAACCTGCCGATGCTATTATCTGACTAAAATTTCTCACTTGCGCTATTTTCTATCTGGCAACAGGATAGTTAGAGATAGAGCTTAGCAGGAATATCTCGTATCTTATTGTGGTAATTCAAAATACACATAATGACAACAGGAGATATCACAATTAAATATCAAAGGATAGCCTAAATCAGTTAAATCAAATCTTCCGCTGGGGGGAAAGTAAGGCCCTTTCTCTCTACAATCGTTTCATCTTTGAAAAATACTCAAGGCTTTGAAGGGGAATGTCTGAGAGATGGCTTGATAGTTTACTTTTGAAGCTAATGTGGCGTGTCACCCTTAATTAAGTATTCATCCTGTGATAAGCCAGCATTCTTGGGCTCTTCTGTCTCATTTCGGGAGCTTGATCACACATTCATCTACCCTTAATCAAGCGTTAACAGTTAACGCTTGATTAAGGGTAGATAAAGATATGATCAAGGCCTTAAAGAGAGGGAGAAATCAAATACATTTTAGGATTTTGCTATCTAATATAGTAACAGCAAGACTCGGGCAGCTTGCGTGAATTGATAGTCTTCAGTACAAGGTGTTTATCAATAACTTAGCTGTGAGTCTTGGAGTTCAAAGTGCCTCAGATAACTATCTATTTACCATAATCTTAGCGGCACTTTGGACTTCAAGCGGCAATAGCAATGGTAAACCTTGCCGAGGGCTGTTGAAGTCCATTCCGGCCTGTCATTAACGCTAACACTGAAATAATCGAAGCCGGATTGAACTCCAAGGCCTTTCTTGGGTCCGTAGCGAAAATGTGTTTTCAGTCAAGTTAGATAGCAGCTGTAGGGACGATATTTCAGATAACAAGCCAAGACCAGGTCATAATCAGGCTTTCGTAAAATATGGGGGGATTCCTGGTTGGAGCTTAGCTTGACAAATAACTCTCACTACAGAAAATGGTTTTAAGAAATAGAAACCGTATGCAAAAAGAAAAGGAAGCAAACAATGAATCTGAACAAGAGGCCAAGATGGCAGCAATAGAGCTGGGGCACCTGAAGAAATTCGTCCTGAGGATACCTTCTTTGTACTTCTGCTCCATCCGTCTTACGGCTGCCTGCACACAAAGTTGTATGCAATGCAGCATTCCCGCCCAATCCGATGGCTCTTTCATTGATCTACAGCATTTTGAAACCATCCTGAAGAAACTCAAGCAGCACGGCAGCAAAAGAATCACTTTAACCGGAGGTGAGCCGGCGATTCACCCCCAGCTTGA